>ERZ827156.3168-NODE-3168-length-15319-cov-14.756158_pt1 | contig 15319 bp, 10 predicted proteins | sample MGYA00519919_ERZ827156 | MGnify/ENA primary metagenome ERZ827156 (study PRJEB31778, sample SAMEA3449269) | human gut metagenome | biome: human gut; feature: human-associated habitat; material: faeces | place: United Kingdom | collected 2010/2012 ... | reverse complement strand
AGTCCTTGTTTCTACTCTTGTTTTTGATAAGTGTCGCAAAAGTAATAATAAAAACGTTCAATCTATCACTTTTTTCGGTTTTTTTCTGATAAAAAGAATCTTCCATCTTCTATTCGTCCTGTCATTCGCCTTTACTTTTATGACATTTTGCTACTTATATATCAAATATATTATTATATTTGCGAAAACAATCGCACAAAATCAGCTTATGAATCCATTAAATACTTCCGTATTGCTAATATACACCGGTGGAACAATTGGCATGATCGAGAATGCCGCGACGGGTGCTCTGGAGAACTTTAACTTCGAGCAACTGCAAAAGTATATCCCCGAACTGCAAAAGTTCAACTTCCCGATTGACACCTATCAGTTTGATCCTCCAATGGATTCGTCGGACATGGAACCGGATATGTGGCGGAAGCTGGTACGCATCATTCATGAAAATTACGACCGCTACCACGGCTTCGTCATCCTGCACGGAACGGATACAATGGCTTACACTGCTTCCGCATTAAGTTTTATGCTCGAAGGGCTCGATAAACCTGTTATCCTCACAGGTTCACAACTTCCCATAGGTGTACTCCGCACGGACGGAAAGGAAAATCTGATGACCAGCATTGAGATTGCCGTCGCACAAAATAAGGAAGGGAAGGCGCTCGTACCGGAAGTGTGCATCTTCTTTGAAAATCATCTGATGCGGGGAAACCGCACGACCAAGATGAATGCGGAAAACTTCAACGCGTTCCGTTCTTTCAATTATCCGGTATTGGCGGAAGCCGGAATCCATATCAAATATAATAATGTGCAGATTCACGTAAATGGTGAAGAGCGGGAATTGAAGCCTCATTATCTGCTAGATACCAATGTTGTGGTACTGAAACTCTTCCCGGGCATCCAGGAAAACGTGATTGCTGCCATTCTGGGGATTGACGGATTGAAGGCTGTCGTGCTCGAAACATACGGTTCGGGAAATGCTCCCCGGAAGGAATGGTTCATACGTCAGCTTTGTCAGGCCAGCGAACGTGGAATTGTGATTGTCAACGTGACGCAATGCAGCGCAGGAATGGTAGAGATGGAACGTTATGAAACGGGCTACCAGTTGTTGCAGGCAGGTGTTGTCTCCGGATATGACAGTACAACGGAATCTGCTGTGACGAAATTAATGTTCTTACTGGGACATGGATATACAGCGGACGAGGTGCGCGACCGAATGAACCGTTCGATGGCAGGAGAGATAACTCTGTAAATTCCCTGTTTGTTTTACGCATTGAACAGATTTTATCTGAATTTGTTTTGCGCGTTGAACAAATAGGGTTTTAACTAAACAAATTCTTAAGCCAGTTCACAAATAAAATGGCCTGTTCAGAGTCTGCTCTCAAATAGCTTTTTGCAATTGCACTTCCCATAGAAACTCCGGGCTCCTCTTGCCAAGCCAGAAATGTATGAATGCGAGCCTTGGATTTATGAATTGCTTTATACTTATTCACTTTTTTATGTTCTATTACTTCCAAAGCGGCATCTACTTCATCTAACAAGTCTTTGTCATTGACAGCCAACTTAGCCAGGAAATCCTCCAACATTCCACTCAATTGATTATCAGGCATCACCCAAACTCCAATCTTCACATCGTCAGAATCATTTGGGAAAAGAATCAGCCCTTCATTTGGAAGAACATCAGGCACTGTATACTTTCCGCTTTCAACTAATATCTGAGAGATTCGTTGCCAACGCCCGGCTATATTCAAATCCGCATCAATCACAAGCCCTAATATTCGATTATTGGCAGTTTGTTTATCTATCAGAATACGAAATAATTCGATTGCTTTTTCTACTGAACCGCATGGTTTAATAAAAATATTATCCTCTAATTGATTCAATTCCCTTAAATGCGCTATCACAAACAAATCATCCGGTCCCTCTACTAATAATTTGAATGCATAATCTTCTTCTCTCCGCTTGTCAGCCATTTTATCGTTTTATCTAATTTCAATATCCTGCTCCAATACCAACTCCAAGTCTTCCTTATTATCGTAAGTAACGGCTACAACTTTACTTTTACGCCGCTCTAAACGAATAAATGTCCCGTCATTTTCTATATTTTCTGCTACAAAAGCGCGAATTGCATCACGGCTATGGGTTGTTACGAAAACCTGTATATTGAGCATCCTTGACAAACTAAAAATGACTTTCCATAATTTCTGCTGAACTGAATAGTGTAACCCATTTTCAAATTCATCAATAAGCAAAACACCCTCCTTAGTATTCAACATTGCAAGAATAATAGTCAAAATACGGTTTATTCCATCTCCCATAGAACTTAATCTACGTGGCTTTGATTCTCCCTCAAACACAACATACGGTACACGCTCATCCTCATTTCTCTCACGTGAAAGTCTATTTCTGCGTCTATCATCTTTCAAGAAGTTCAAATCCACTATTCTTTGCTCTATTATTTGCAGAGCCTTCACAACCTCTTTCTGTAATGGAGTTAGAGCTAGTTTATCAAACAAAGAAGGATTATTTATCGTATTTATATCCCCCATTCTTACATATTGAACTTTATTCAACAAATCCATTTGGGAACGAGGAACCGAACCATTAAACGTATAAAGAATCTTTTGACCGAGAGAAGGAGTAATCTCCAAACCAAGTCCTATATTTTCATAATAACTACTTGGGTCGTAATTCTCTACAACAGTACGAACTGTTCTATCAAAACCACCTTCTGTTACCTGCATCTCCGTAAAATACACAAATCGTATTTCCACCTTACATTCCATATCTGATAGCATAATAGGAAGCTCAAATTTATGCTCATTATCGTAATTAGGAACAAAGGACAAAAAACTATCCAACTCCTTTCGTTGGTGGTTTTCTACATATCGGTCAGTTGACTCACCACGGAATTCCAATAATTGCATCAGCCATTCAAGACTTCCACCAGATTGAAGTATGGAAACAGCCTCTAATAGCGAAGATTTACCTACGTTATTTTCACCTGCTATCAAATTCACACGTCCCAATTTATCGATTTGTAAACTCTCCAGGTTCTTATAATTCTTTATATACAAACTATTCATATTGAACGGTATTTTGTGTATTATCACAACAAAGATAGTTATTATTGTGATTCGCCTTACATAATTGAATTAAAATCAATGAGATTTGTTTTGTGCTTTGGGCTATTTATAGTTACTTTTGCTCCAAAAGCAAGTTGACGAGACTTATTTAGTTAGAATAAGAGATAAAATGGCAAAAGAGAAAACCGTATATGTATGCAGTAATTGCGGACAGGATTCACCAAAATGGGTGGGTAAATGTCCGTCGTGTGGAGAATGGAATACGTATGTTGAGGAAATCGTACGGAAAGAACCTACCAACCGCCGTCCGGTGTCGGGCATTGAGACACAGAAACCCAAACCACTGGCACTTAGCGATATTGAAGCGGACGACGAGCCACGCATCAATATGCACGATGATGAATTGAATCGCGTATTGGGTGGCGGACTTGTGCCGGGTTCTCTCGTCCTGATAGGCGGTGAGCCGGGAATCGGTAAATCCACGCTCGTCATGCAGACCGTACTGCACATGCCGGAAAAGAAAATCCTTTATGTGTCCGGTGAAGAAAGTGCACGACAGCTTAAACTCCGTGCCGACCGTCTCTCTGATACTTCCAGCGATTGCCTGATTGTTTGTGAGACTTCGCTCGAACAAATTTATGTGCATATCAAGAATACGAATCCCGATTTAGTGATTATTGACTCTATACAGACTATTTCCACCGAGAGTATCGAATCATCTCCCGGAAGTATTGCGCAAGTCAGAGAGTGTTCGGCATCTATTCTTCGTTTCGCGAAAGAAACGCATACCCCTGTGTTGCTGATCGGTCATATTAATAAAGAAGGAAGTATTGCAGGACCTAAAGTGCTGGAACATATCGTAGATACCGTTCTTCAATTTGAAGGCGACCAGCATTATATGTATCGTATTCTGCGCAGCATCAAGAATCGTTTCGGCAGTACGGCAGAGTTAGGGATTTATGAAATGCGTCAGGATGGGTTGCGCCAAGTGAATAATCCTTCCGAGCTTTTGCTTAGTCAGGACCATGAGGGAATGAGTGGAGTAGCTATTGCTTCCGCTATCGAAGGAATCCGCCCGTTCTTGATCGAGACACAGGCTTTGGTCAGTTCTGCTGTTTATGGAAATCCTCAACGTTCGGCAACCGGTTTCGATTTAAGAAGAATGAATATGCTGCTGGCTGTTCTCGAAAAGCGTGTCGGATTCAAGTTGGCACAGAAAGATGTGTTCCTGAATATTGCCGGAGGACTGAAGGTGAATGACCCGGCTATCGACTTGCCGGTTATCAGTGCCATCCTTTCTTCCAATATGGACGCAGCCATTGAGCCGGAAGTTTGCATGGCGGGAGAAATCGGACTGTCGGGAGAGATACGTCCTGTAAATCGAATAGAGCAACGTATCGGTGAAGCCGAGAAATTGGGTTTTAAACGGTTCTTGTTGCCAAAATATAATTTGCAAGGGATTGACACTAAGAAATTGAAGATCGAGTTAGTTCCGGTGAGAAAGGTAGAAGAAGCATTCAGAGCTCTATTCGGATAGGGCACTGATAAATAGTCACTGATAAATAAATGATCCGCTTTATCAATTTTATAGTCAAAAATAATATCAACAATAACTAAATGATACAAGAATACCAACTCCGCATCCTTCCCGAAATCGCAGCAAACGAACAGAAACTAAAGGAATATCTTTCTAAAGAAAAAGGTTTGAACCTGCGTGACATCACTGCTACCCGAATCTTGAAACGGAGCATCGATGCACGGCAGCGGACTATCTTTGTCAATCTGAAGGTACGAGCTTATATCCGTGAGATGCCTAAAGATGATGAATACGAGCATACTATATATAATAAGGTAGAAGGAAAGCCGCAAGTGATTGTCGTGGGCGCAGGTCCCGGCGGACTATTTGCAGCCCTGCGCCTCATCGAACTGGGGTTACGTCCCGTTGTTATCGAACGCGGAAAAGACGTACGCGAGCGGAAAAAAGATTTAGCACAAATCAGCAGGGAACACACAGTTGACCCGGAATCGAATTACAGTTTTGGCGAAGGGGGTGCAGGAGCTTATTCGGATGGAAAACTCTACACCCGGAGCAAAAAGAGAGGGAATATAGATAAGATATTGAATGTATTCTGCCAGCATGGGGCTTCTACGGCGATATTAGTAGATGCGCATCCGCATATCGGGACAGACAAGTTGCCACGTGTCATTGAAAATATGCGGAATACCATCATCGAGTGTGGCGGAGAAGTACATTTCCAAACACGAATGGAGGCACTGATTATCGAGAATGACGAAGTAAAGGGTATCGAAACAAATACAGGAAAGACTTTTCTCGGACCTGTGATACTGGCAACCGGACATTCGGCGAGAGATGTATATCGTTGGCTGGCTGCGAATCATGTGGCGATTGAAGCGAAAGGCATTGCAGTCGGTGTCCGTTTGGAGCATCCGGCAATGTTGATCGATCAGATACAATATCATAACAAGGAGGGACGAGGCAAGTATCTGCCTGCCGCAGAATATAGCTTCGTCACACAGGTTGAAGGCAGAGGAGTGTATAGCTTCTGTATGTGCCCCGGCGGTTTCATTGTTCCTGCTGCCAGCGGACCGGAGCAAGTGGTAGTGAACGGAATGTCTCCTTCTAATCGTGGCTCGCGATGGAGTAATTCGGGCATGGTGGTGGAAGTGCAACCGGAAGATTTAATAAATGGAGAGTGGAGAGTGGAGAATGAAGAGTTAGCTGCGCAACGAAATGAACAGCTGCTGGCTCTTAACCCATCTCTAAACAACTCTCAACTCTCAACTCTCAATTCTCAACTTCTTCCCCTTTACTTTCAGGAAGAACAGGAACGTCAATGCTGGTTGCAAGGAGGCAGAAGGCAGACAGCACCGGCACAGCGTATGCTGGACTTTACCCGCAAGAAGTTGAGTTACGACTTACCCGAATCTTCTTACAGTCCGGGATTGATTTCTTCTCCGCTTCATTTCTGGATGCCGGAGTTTATCAGCAAAAGATTATCTCTCGGTTTCCAGCAATTCGGACGTTACAGTCATGGCTTCCTCACTAATGAAGCGGTGATGATCGGCATAGAGACACGTACTTCTTCGCCTGTCCGCATCGTACGCGATAAAGAGACATTGCAACATACAACCGTTCGCGGATTATTCCCTTGCGGAGAAGGTGCAGGCTATGCCGGAGGGATTGTTTCTGCCGGAGTGGATGGAGAACGGTGTGCGGAAGCCGTAGCCAATTATTTCAATCGTTAACTAAAACTACATGAAAATGAATCATCAACCCGAAATAGCCATTGTAGAAGCAAACACCCTGACCAGTCTCGGCCTGAAAGGAATCCTGGAGGAAATGATTCCTATGGCAACCATACGTACCTTCCATCAATTCAGTGAACTGATGGACGATACGCCGGATATGTATGCCCATTATTTCATTTCCGCACAGATTTATGTGGAGCACAATGCCTTCTTTCTCCCCCGGAAACGAAAAACAATTGTATTGGCAAGCGACAGTCCGCAATTCCAACTGTCCGGCGTGCCTGTACTCAACATCCATGAATCCGAGGAAGAGTTGGTGAAAAACATATTGAAACTCCACCAACACGCCCACCACAACGGTTATCCGGTGAAAGATATGCCATCCATGCCTCCGGCGCAGCCTCATCAGGAAATTCTATCTTCCCGTGAAATAGAAGTGCTCGTACTGATAACCAAAGGATTAATCAACAAAGAAATAGCAGATAAACTGAATATCAGCCTGACCACCGTCATCACTCACCGGAAAAATATCACAGAGAAATTAGGTATCAAGTCCGTCTCCGGACTGACTATTTATGCGGTAATGAACGGGTATATAGAAGCGGACCGAATCTGATTCACCACAGAGGACACAGAGGATAAAAAGGATAAAGAAGGTAAAGAGAAAAACTTTCCACACTTTTTCCCAAAAACACTCAAACAGTCTGTATCAGAAAATGAGTGAAGATGTTACCTTCACTATACCCTCTGTGTCCTCTGCGTCCTCTGTGGTGAAAATTGTGGTGAAAACTATGGTGAAACAAATCCTAATAAATGAGGATTGACCATTGTCTATATTTGCCGTTACTTTGCAGCAGATAAATGAACAGCAGATGAAGAGAAAAAATTTTATGATTGCCCTCACGCTCCTGACGACAGGTACAGCATGGGCAGAAGATTTCCCGAAAGACTCACTAAAAATAGTAGACATCGAAGAAGTGGTAGTGATTGCCACTCCGAAAGAGAATCGTAAGTTGCGTGAATTACCGGTGGCAGCCACTGTTTTATCGCAAGATAATATGCGCGCCAATCAGGTGAACTCTGTGAAAAACCTGACAGGCATCGTCCCTAATCTGTTTATCCCCGATTATGGTTCCAAACTGACCACTTCCATTTATATCCGCGGAATCGGCTCACGTATCAACACTCCGTCCGTAGGACTTTACGTAGACAACATCCCTTATATCGACAAATCCGCTTTCGACTTCAACTATGCTGATATCGAACGTATTGATATTCTCCGCGGACCACAAGGCACTCTCTACGGGCGTAACACGATGGGAGGACTTATCAAAGTGCACACAAAATCGCCTTTCACTTATCAAGGTACTGATATCCGCATGGGAGCAGCGACCTACAATAATTATAATGTGTCACTCACCCACTATCACCGGACATCCGACCGCTTCGCTTTTTCTACCGGAGGTTTCTACGAACACACAGGTGGCTTCTTTGAAAATTCGGCAAGAAACAACGAAAAGGTAGACAAGAGCAATGCCGGTGGCGGACGTTTCCGTGGTATTTACCTGCCTAGTTCGAACCTGAAAATAGATATGGCCCTTAGCTATGAATATAGCGATCAGGGCGGATATCCGTATTACTATACCGGGATTACCCCCAGTGCGATAGCTAAAGCGAAAGAAAATGGTAAAGAAATGACAGAAGACCGGGCAGATTATATCGGTAAGATTTCATATAACGACCGCAGCAGTTACCGCCGTGGATTGCTCAACTCCGGTGTTAACATCGAATATCAAGCCAACAACTTTATATTAAGTGCCGTGACAGGTTATCAGAACCTGAACGACCGTATGTTTCTCGATCAGGATTTCACAGAAAGAGATATTTTCAATATTGAGCAAAAGCAACGTGCAAACACCATTTCCGAAGAGATTGTGTTGAAAGCCAAACCCGGAAAAAGATGGCAGTGGGCTACGGGAGCTTTCGGATTCTATCAATGGCTGCATACTACGGGACCTGTTTTGTTTAAAGAAGAAGGAGTGAAGTCGGTCATTGAAAACAACGCCAATGCAGCTTTTGAAGAAGTATCTGCCAAACCCGGAGCTCCCACCATGGGAATGACTGTGCACAACCCGACCTTAAGCGTAGGAGGAACTTTCGACACCCCGACTCTTAGCGGTGCACTTTATCATCAGTCTACTTTCAACAACTTGTTCATAGAAGGACTGTCCGTTACGGCCGGCCTCCGGCTCGATTACGAGAAGATCAGTATGAAGTATAATTCTCTTAGCACTCCTATCGACTTTGGTTTTGATTTTCACTTAGCTATGGGACCCAACCAAATAAACTTGTCTGATCAGAATATGAAAGCCCCGGCCTCTTTCGTTGGCAAGCTCTCTACTGATTATGTACAGCTTCTACCCAAATTTGCTATTCAATATGAATGGAAGAATCAAAATAACGTTTATGCCACCGTCACCCGGGGATATCGTTCGGGAGGATATAACATCCAGATGTTCTCTGACTTATCACAAACAGAATTGAAAAATTCGATGATGAATGCCATCAAAGAAAGTCCGACAATAGGGCAAGATGCCACCTGGGGAAAAACCATCATTAATATGATGAACCAAATGGTACCTACAAAAGAGATTGATGTAAAAGCATCCACCACTTACAAACCCGAATATTCGTGGAACTACGAAGCAGGTAGCCACCTTACTTTATGGGAAGGCAGACTTTGGGCCGACGTCGCAGCATTCTATATGGATACCCGCGACCAACAACTCTCCCAATTTGCAGAAAGTGGTCTGGGACGTATCACGATCAATGCAGGAAAAAGTCGCAGTTATGGTGCAGAAGCAGCCCTTCGTGCCAGTGTGACAAAAGAACTTAGCCTGAATGTCAGTTACGGATATACGTATGCCACCTTTACGGATTATGTAATCACCGAAGAGCAAAAAGACGGCACTTTTAAAGTAACTGCAGATTATAATGGCAAATATGTTCCCTTCGTCCCCAAACACACCTTAAATATCGGAGGAGAATACGCCATCACCTGCAGTCCGCGTTCTATCTTCGACCGGGTTGTATTCCAAGCTAATTATAACGCTGCCGGACGCATCTACTGGACTGAACAAAACGATGTCAGCCAATCTTTCTATGGCACACTCAACTGGAGAACGAATCTGGAAATCGGTGACGCAATGATTAGTTTCTGGGCACGCAACTTCTTGAATAAAGAATATGCCGCCTTCTATTTCGAAACAATGAACAAAGGTTTTATGCAGAAAGGACGCCCAATGCAATTTGGGGTAGATCTCCGCTGCCGGTTCTAATCATTTTCACTCATAGAGATATTATTTAGTCATTTTATTGTCAGCTAAAGATTTCATCCATATAGAACAATGATTATCAAGTCATTGACACCTGACAATAAGTGCTGACAATAACCCAAAAACAGGCTGACAATAAAAGATTCGAACTTTTATTGTCAGCCTGTCTCTTATAGATTGATGGCATGGAATACGTGATAGAAGAACGTATGCCTCTATGAAGTATGCATTATAAAGTCGTTATACTTAATTAATCCAATAGGCATTGTTCTCTTAACCCTACGCTATCTTTACCTTTCCATGGCTGTGGTAGCTTCTCTTCACGGCCGTGGAGAGATCTCGTCACGGCTGTGAGAAGAAGTCACCACGGCCGTGGGAAGGTAAAGATAGCGGTACCTTCACACAACTATACCGGCATCTTAACGGAACTATACCGGTGTCCTGGCATTACTTTACCTACAGTTTCCTATTGGTTTGCTTATATCTAAGATTATCTTGTCTACATCTAATACACTTCAACTACACTCCACCACGATTAAGCAAGTTTCTCTGTTCCATCAGACACACGCGTCATTTGATAAGCGATACGCTCTGTACCGTTCTTTACATAAATGATACCACAACGTTGAAAGCCATACTTCGTCAATATATGCTGCATGACTTTATTGTCCCGATGAGTATCTACCCGGAGATTGGGCCAACGTTCGAAACACCAGTTCAAGCAGGTTTCCGATACCCCCTTCTGTTTTCCGTTCGTTGCCAGCCGATGAATCACTCCATAAGGTTCATTATTGAGCCATGTTCCTTCATAAATCTGTTGATAAGTAGGGTCGTCTCCCAAGATAAAACAAAAAGTCCCCAAAATTTCTCCCTGTTCATCTATGCAGACAAAGCTATGTCCATCTTCAATTTCCTGACGAATCAATACTTCAGAAGGATAACCGTCAATCCATTGAGTAGTATTTCCGGTTGCACGCATAAAGGCACGGGCATAGTCATAAATCTCCATCACTAAAGGGAGATCTTTTATTTCGGTAGATCTGATTTCCATCATTTGAAAAGTTATTCAAGAATAAAACAGATAATAAAATTACTCATTGATAGCTCCACAATGGGGGCATACACCTTTTTGCTTCAACTTTTCCCCACAACGCCCACAACGATACTTATACCCAATGTTCCGATGGACTTTCTTCGCAAAAACCAGCATAAAAAAGGCAAGGAACAGATAACCGATATAAATATGTGTCATCAGGATAAAGAAGAAATAGCAGAAAATACAGCAAGACATCAACCCCAGCAGATAAAAGATAGCTGCAGCGGGAGTCAACTGTCGGAACAAATCATCCAGCACCGCCAAAGCGACTATCAAAAACAGCCAAATACTCAACAAGAAGACAGAGAGAATAAAAGGAACTTTGAACGGCGACAAAGTAGGATTGAAATAAAAATGCTCCCACGTTTCCGGCACAAAGACCTGCATCGATTCGTAAATCGTTGCACTGAAAGCCATCAACAAACAGAGAAATAACGGATAAACACTATCTATATCATTAAAATAGACCATCTGCAACTGCTTTCGACGAAAAGCGCGAAACAGATATACACCGACGAATAAAGCGAAGATGATAATGAAATAAGAAGCATGCGTATCACTGAAAAGATGAATGGCCTGCGAAATACTATCAGTCGGCACAAATGACTTCTTGAGTTCTTTTTCACGTACCCAGCCCTGTTCATCCTGCGTGTGAGCCAGCTTCACCCAAACACTGTCTACACTATCGGCAGGGTGAACCGCAAACTCTGCCACCACTACCCTATCCCCTTTATTCAACTGAATAAAAGTATCTTTTATCGGAAGACATTCCAAAGAGATGGAATCATCGACTACTTCCAAGTTTGTATTCCATGTATAATGCCGTTCGTACAAGTAAGTCAACGAGTCTTTCGTCTTCTTCGACAGTTCTTCCGAATCCAAAGCCGGTGCTTTATAATAACAAGATGAGAGCAAAAGTAAACATAGTAGTAGGTTCATCACTGTTTTCATCACTATTTTCACCACAGAGGACGCAGAGGACACAGAGGATAAAAAGGATAAAGAGGGTAAAGAGAAAAACTTTCTACACTTTTTCCCAAAAACACTCAAACAGTCTGTATCAGAAGAATGAGTGAAGATGTCACCTCCACTATATCCTCTGTGTCCTCTGCGTCCTCTGTGGTGAAAACTGTGGTGAAAATTGTGAATAATGATTCTCATTGAGCCGCTTTTACTTTCATTTGACAATTCTTACAATCAAATTCCAGACGAAAACGTTTGCCGTCATTTGACACCAGGTAATAGGGTTCTTTATAAGGTGAACGTACCCGTTGATGGATGGGACACCATCCCATACTGTAACGCAAACAATGTTTGCAGAACATCAGTACCGCATCTTCCACCGCTTCTTTTTCGTAAGCCGCTGCTACCTGTTGAACCCCATGCTCCTGATAGAAAGAGGCTGCACGAGTATTCATGACATTCCCCAAATAGGTTAGCGTCGTTTGTGGAAAAGCATGATTGGTTGACTTCCATACCGACAATTCCTGACGGTAATTGATTCGACGGGCAGTTATTAACCGGTCGATTGCCTGCCGGCGGAAATCGGCTAATACCGAAGCCGGCAGAAACCAGTTGTCGGTAAAAGAGATTTCTATTTCTTTTGCTTCGAAAGGCGTATTCCCCAATTTGGACAGTTGCGTTTTCAGGTTGTCCGTCTGCGAAGTCCGGGCCGGCTCTTTCTCACGTGGAAGGGTGATTGTGACGCTATTATCATCTTCGTCAGTCAATGTCAAAGAGAAACCGGAATGATGGTCGGCAAGCAACATTCGCACTGCGATTTTCCTTTCGGCAGACTTACGGGAAAGCACTCGTTCAAATTCTTGGTCGAAATTACGATATAATGTGGTACGAGGCTTGATGCGAGGCATTTCCTGTGGATATAGTTTGTTGCTGTCCACCCGGTTGATGCGGAATCCCTGTAAACGTCCCTGTTCGTCGATATAACAAACACCGTCTCCATTGTTAAAGGATTTAAGTCCCGCAACCGTCAGATAATTGCCGCGAATCTCCTTCACAGTCCCCATCTCCTCGCCCAACGACTTGGGAGTGTCGAAAGAGAAAATCTCTTTGTCACGTCCATGCAGGAAATAATGTGTGAATCCACGGCTGAAACTCTTATCCAGTTGCGGCTTAAACTCGAAATTGCACGTACCCGAAGAAGCCCTTACATATTCCGGACGACGGGCAAAGATGGCATCCAGCTTCTGACGATAAGCGGCCGTTACATTCTTCACGTAAGAAACGTCTTTCAGTCGCCCTTCTATCTTGAACGAGGAAGCTCCGGCATCCAGCAATTGCTCCAGTTCGTCACTTTGATTCATATCTTTCAGGGAAAGCAGATGTTTGTCTTTGACAATCACTTTCCCGTCCGCGTCTACCAGACTAAAAGGTAACCGGCAGAATTGCGCACATTCTCCCCGGTTGGCACTACGACCGAAACAGGCTTGGCTGACATAGCACTGCCCGCTATAGCTGACACAAAGTGCCCCATGTACGAATACCTCTAAAGGCACTTCCGGACAATTTTCGTGTATCTTTTTTATTTCACGCAACGATAGTTCCCGCGCCAGGACTACTTGCCGGAAACCCGCCTTCCAAAGGAATTTTACTTTTTCCGGTGTACGGTTGTCCATTTGTGTACTGGCATGAAGCGGTATCGGAGGAAGATTCAACTTCGTGATCCCCATGTCCTGCACAATCAGCGCGTCTACGCCAATCCGATAAAGTGCATGAATCATCCCCTCCGTCTCTTTCAACTCTTCTTCTTTCAGAATCGTATTGACCGTGACATAAATACGTGCATGATACAAATGGGCATGCTGCACCAATGCTTCAATATCTTCCAATGAGTTCACAGCCGCCGCACGGGCACCGAACTTCGGAGCACCGATATATACAGCATCTGCCCCATGATTGATAGCTTCAATGCCACATTCCAGATTTTTCGCCGGAGCGAGAAGTTCTATTTTACGCTGCTTTATCATTGAATATCGTTGATGTTGTAAGGTGTTTCCTGATAAACGAAGTAGTTCAGCCAATTGGAGAACAACAAATTGGCATGAGCACGCCAACGTACCAACGGGCCTTTTTCAGGATCATTGTCTATATAATAATTGCGGGGCATCTCTATCGGCAAGCCTTTATCGAGATCGCGACGGTATTCCGTGTCCAGTGTCAGCGGAGAATATTCGGAGTGTCCCGTGACAAAGAATTCACGACCGCCCCGTGCCATTGCCATATAGACACCGGCATCTTCCGATTCGGAAAGCAACGTCAGTTCCGGAACTTTCAGAATGTCTTCCCTGCGTACTTCTGTATGACGGCTATGCGGCACATAGAAACAATCATCAAAACCACGGAAGATGGAGTGGAAAGGTTCCAATACCCGATGTTCAAAGATACCGAACATCTTCTCTTTCAACGGATATTTAGGAACTCCATAATGATGATACAATCCGGCCTGCGCAGCCCAGCATATATATAAGGTAGAAGTGACATGCGTACGTGCCCAATCAAAGATTTCCGTAATCTCATCCCAATAGGTCACCTCCTCGAAGTCCATCTGTTCTACAGGAGCTCCGGTGATAATCATACCATCATACTTCTCGTGACGCATCTGGTCGAAATCCGTATAGAACGTTTTCATGTGTTCTATCGGCGTATTCTTTGACGTGTGGCTCTTGATCTTCATAAATGAAATCTCCACCTGAAGAGGTGTATTGGAGAGTAAGCGCACCAAGTCTGTTTCCGTTGTAATTTTCAACGGCATCAGATTCAGAATCACAATCTTCAAAGGACGAATATCCTGAGACAAAGCTCTCGTCTCCGTCATCACGAAAATGTGCTCATCCTCCAACACGGACTTTGCCGGCAAATCATCCTGTATTTTAATCGGCATGTTGTCGTCTCCTCCTAAATCTATCTGTCTGCATGTGCAGACAAAACTCAATGATCAAACTAAATATCCATTAAAAATCGCTGCGCATCCATGCGGAGCGTTTACCACAGGCGGAATTTATACTCCAATTATGATAAAAAGGCTCCCATCCTTATTTTCAGCGGAATTGGGAGCAAATTCCATGTATAATAGATATTGTAATTTTTTTTGCATCTTCTGTCAAGGACGATTGACTGACTTATTTCTTATATTATTCTTAATTGTTGCATCCCGGAAAGATATTCTTTTTTCTAACCAGTCGACAAATCGGAATTAAATACAGATAGCATGCCGCTGCAAGACAATATACCGGTGCACCAATCGTAGCTGCCGGCACGGCTCCCGCAATGGACCACGGAATAAGTGCCGAAATCAAAACGGCAGAATCTTCCAGATCAACTGCTCTCTGCGAATTTTCTTGTTCTTTATACAAAACACAGCCCAGCTGCTCTGTCATCATGATCGCGATTGTCTGATTGCAGCCGACCATACTTGTAACAACAGAAAGCAGCACGATACATAAAAATCTTCCCGTCTTTTGAGAGATTGTTTTTACATATTCCGTTATGCCATCCAGCATTCCGGTGCCACTGAAAAT
>ERZ827156.3162-NODE-3162-length-15336-cov-2.997710_pt1 | contig 15336 bp, 9 predicted proteins | sample MGYA00519919_ERZ827156 | MGnify/ENA primary metagenome ERZ827156 (study PRJEB31778, sample SAMEA3449269) | human gut metagenome | biome: human gut; feature: human-associated habitat; material: faeces | place: United Kingdom | collected 2010/2012 ... | reverse complement strand
GGCTTTTTTGCGCTGTTTTTGAGTTATTTCCCTATAAAAACATACAAAAAGAAAAAAGTGACAGCACCGGGAATGCTCTGGTTGTCCGGTGAAGATGAATCCGGCAGAGCAGTTTGAAAACTGCTCTGCCGGATTCTCGGTTCATTTGGTATTCTTCTTACGTGAAAGATGATGCTGTCTGCGGATTAGTTAGCAGCAGTGGTCTCCTCAGCCTCAGACTCAGCAGACTCCTCCTCGGAAGACTCCTCAGCCTCTTCAGAAGACTCCTCTTCCTCAGATGCCTCCTCAGACTCAACGGACTCCTCTTCCTTAGAAGACTCCTCTGCCTCGGTGGACTCCTCTACGGTAGTCTCCTCTACGGTGGTCTCTTCTACAGTAGTCTCTGCAGCAGTGGTCTCCTCTTTGGTGCCGCCGCAAGCGGTGATTCCCATAGCTACCATAGCAGCAGCTACAACAGCGATCATGGATTTGTTAAATACTTTCTTCATCATAATTTTTTCCTCCTCTGTGAATCAGGCTTCTGCCTTACGATAAAATCTGGCCTTCATTGCCATATCTGCCGGCACCTTAATCGTCAGCAGATTCGTATGGTCAAATGCCTTCGATGTCCTGACGGATACCACTTCCGCCTCACAGATTTTTTCACCGCTCCGGCTCATTCCGTATCCCTTTTCTCCCTTTTCCGGAAGTGGAAGGAATTCATATGGAAGCGTCACGGTTGCAAATCCCGGCTCATACGTTTCATCGACTAAGAAGATTGCCTGTCCGGAGCAGGATGCCACGCACATACCGCATCCGATGCAATCCACATCCGGATCTACCACCGGAAGGGAGGTAATATTTTCTCCAATCCTGATGCAATGCTTCGGGCATGCATCCTGACATGGGTTACACGGAATGTTCTGTGTACATTCCATCACCGGATGAACACCGACTTTGTGTGTCACGCCCGGGAAGCGTTCGATTTCATCATCTGCAACATATCCTTTTTTCAGAAGATTCATGGAAATATCGATTCCTTCTTCTGTCTTCTCGATAAGTTTTCCACGATTCTTTGGAGCAAACATGCCCTGACGCAGTCCGTCAAGTGCATCCTCCTGTTCTTTTACCTTTGTCTTTAATTCTTCCTCATCCATATATCCCAGGTAATGGGCAGCTGCGATTCCTGCGATACGTCCCTCGATCATGGCAGAGCTGGCTTCCTCGATCCCCGATACATCGCCTGCGACGAAAATGCCCTTAATTGAGGTTTCGCCATATTCATCACAGATCGGAACCTGCCCGCCACGCTTTGGATTGTCTTCCATCTCGCAACCCGCCATCTTCAACAGCTGCGACATAGGAGAAAGTCCGACTGCCAGGCAGATCGTATCCACATCGAAATGTTTTTCGGTTCCCGGAATGAACTGGAAATGCTCGTCTACTTCCGCAATCGTAACGCCGGTCACATACTCCTCGCCCTCTGCTTTTACAATAGTATGGGAAAGATAAAACGGAACACCGGTTCGTGCAACCTTTGCTGCATGGACTCCGTACCCACCGACACGGGGTGCTGCATCAACCAGTGCAACCACATCACAGCCGCACTGCATCAGCTGGAAGGATACGACCAGACCGACATTTCCGGAACCAAGCATCAGAATTTTGTTTCCCGGTTTTACCCCGTGCAGATTCATCATCGTCTGTGCGGCTCCTGCGCCGATGACTCCCGGAAGATTCCAGCCCTCAAAGGTAACCATATTTTCTGCGGCTCCTGTAGCAATGATAATGGAATCTCCTTTGTAGTGATGAACCTCATCTTTGATCCTTACCACAATTTCTTTATCCAGATACATGCCGATAACGGTTGCATTCAGCACAACTTCCACACCGGCATCCGCTGCTTCCTGCAACAACTGCTGTCCGATCACAAAACCTCTGACTTTTGCCTTATGTTCCTTTGATCCAAAGAATTTATGGATCTGCTTAAACAGCTGTCCACCCGGCTTCTCATTTTCATCAAATACTACAACTTTCAGTCCCCGCTTTGCTGCCTCAACTGCTGCAGACAATCCGGATGGACCGGCTCCTACGATAATCAGATCATAACGCTTCATATTACTCACTCCCCTCTACTGTTCTTCAAACGGTTTATCCGATACGCCGTACTGTGTCTGGACTTTCATGCCCTCTGCAAGCGGTGTCATGCAGGTGCGGACATTTGGTTTTCCATCCACGACCATCACGCAGTCGGTGCATCTTCCGATCGCACAGAAGATTCCTCTCGGTTTGTGTTCCTTTTTGGTATAACGGTGAACCATCACGCCTGCGGCTTTTAATGCTGCGGCAATTGGCTCTCCTTCGTATCCCTGTAATTCTTTACCGTCATAGGTGAATGTAACCAGTTTCCCTTTCTGCTGTTCTCCAAGGATTGGATGTTCTGAAATTCTGCTGCTCATATAACTCCTTCCTTTCTATGTGTAATCATGTATGGTTTCCGTGAAAATCAAAAAGACACCTATGATTTCTCATAGACGCCTTTGTCTAATGCGGTGCCCCGTAAGGGGTATCGCCTGCGTACATCGCTTCCGCGTGAGCGGAACTCTCATGCGATGTGCTCCTTATTGCGGTGCCCCGTATGGGGTATCGCCTGCGGTACATCTCCGATGTATCGCCCTCCATTATGTTTTTTCCAAGAACCAATTACTTTTCTTAACTTGTCCTTATCATACCCTCTCTCCCAACACATGTATTGTAAAAAACGATACAACAAAAAAGAAGCTGTGCATTCATGCAACAGCTTCCTTCTTTGTTTTCATCTCCGACAAATTATCCTTCAATCACTTTTTTGATTGCTGCAAACAGCTCATCGTACGTCTCGTATGCAGGAATATCCGGATACTCAGCCTTGATCGCATCGGTACTCTTAAATAAGAACCCCGCCTTGCTGGCCTGGATCATGCCAAGATCATTGTGACTGTCTCCGCTAGCGATGGTATCATAACCGATGGACTGTAATGCCTTGACGGTTGTGTACTTGGACTTCTCACAGCGCATCTTAAAGCCTGTGATCTCTCCGTTATCGGCAACTTCAAGCGAGTTGCAGAAAATTGTCGGGTATCCGAGTTTTTTCATAAGCGGACCTGCAAACTGGGAAAACGTATCACTGATGATAATCACCTGTGTCATGGCACGCAGTTTATCCAAAAATTCCTTTGCGCCCGGAATCGGATCGATCTTTGCGATGGTCTCCTGAATCTCTTTGAGTCCAAGACCGTGCTCCTTTAAAATTCCGATACGGTATTTCATAAGCTTATCATAATCCGGCTCATCCCTGGTTGTTCTCTTTAATTCCGGAATACCGGTCTCTTCAGCAAATGCGATCCAGATTTCCGGTACCAGTACGCCTTCTAAGTCCAAGCAAACAATTTCCATTTTTTCTTCCTCCATGTTTAAAATAAATATACAACTATTCCGATTAAGTTCCATTGTAATGAATTCGGCAGTCCCTGTCTAGTACCAAAAGGAGATTCCTATTGATTGATAAAAACAAGAGACCACAAATTATTTCTGTGATCCCTTGTTTGTCTATCTTTCCAACTGCTCATACCAGTCTTGTGGAAACCCTATATGTTTTAACGATATGTCATCCTCATATTCTTCTATTATAGCCCTTAATTCTGTCATAACCTTGCTATTCCATTCTTTCTTATCGGGATACAATCGTTTAAGAACTAATATCTGGGAAAATAATTTTCTATTTTGTGGTGCTACAGATTCCTTTGGCATTTTAGGTAATGCCGTAAATGACCAATAATATAACCTTGAATAATGAGCACATCTATTTCTTAAGTCAGTAATACAACGTAACCAGCTTTTTAAACACGCTACTGATGTATCATATATCTCTTTTGCTATATATTTCTGATCGCCCGATTGTAAATCCGCATAAAAATAAGACAGCATCCCCATCGAAAAGAATTCGATAATTACCCATATCGGAAATTTTCCATCATATTTTTCCTTATGATGCTTAACAACTAAACTGTTTTTATTTTCCTCTATGCAAACATTCAGTAGTTTTCTAAATTTATCATGATTGTGTTTTTTATTATAAATACTCTTATCCATGTACCCCAAAGATCCATAGACATGTCCACAGTAATAAGCAAGTTGTGTTCTTAAATGTAATTCAATTCTCTCTATACAATTAAACAGTACTCCTCGTAATTTACTATCAAACTTATAAATTCGTTGAATTCTATTAAAACTTATATCTGCAAAATATGTTCCATTCTTTTTTCTAAACGGAAGAAAATAAGCAGATAAACGATAATAGTTTGCCTGCTTTAAAAAACTGATACATTCCGTATCATTATTCACTATAAAGCCTTTTTCTTTGATAAGTTCCACTTGCTGTTCATAGGTTTTCGGCTGTTTTATAATTTGATAATCATGCCCTGCTTTACTATGATTTTCCCGTACACCATCGCTTATATCCACTATTATTTCTCCCAAAATAAAAATGTCTCCCCATGGGACACATCACTTACGTGAGAGGTGTGGGGAGTCCTGTTGATATTATAATATGCTATTTCTATAAAAATCGCAACCATTTTTTAATTTATTTTTTTTGTCTAAATACAATCGTTACTCTTCACTTCTGTTGTGCCATAAATCTTCGGTAAAAGAACACCCCCACCAGCGTGGTAAGAACTTCCGTCACCGGAAAAGTAAACCAGAAATAATTAAGTCCCAGACGGGAAAACAAATATCCAAGCGGTACAAACAGAATCATCGTGCGCACGACGGTAAGAAGCGAACTTTTGACTGCTGCACCAACCGCCTGAAAAAATACCGGAAAAATCAGGGAAGTAACCATCGGGATAAAACTGATTCCCACAAAATGAAACCCAACGGTTCCAATCGCAATCACCTGTGGATCACTTGTAAATACCCGAAGCATCTGTCCAGGAATCAGATTGAAAACTAACGTCCCGATAAACATCAGCCCCATGCCTCCCACAAGCGAAGTGGACAATGTTTTCTTACAGCGATCCATCTGCCCCGAAGCATAATTGTAGCTGATCACCGGTACAATACAAGTCTGCAGTGCGCCCAGCGGTATAAAGAAAAAAGACTGCCATTTGTAATAAAGCCCCAGTGCCGTGACGGCCTGATCTGAAAATGTTGCAAGGATCAGATTAAGTCCGAGAATATAAAAAGTATATGCCGACTGCATTAAAATATTGGGGATTCCGAGCTTGTAAATAAAGCAGATACCTTTTGGATACACCGAAAGCTGGGGCGATTTACAAAATCCTTTTCTCATTACAATAAGAGCCGCTACAATCTGTCCCACAACAGTTGCGATGGCAGCTCCGGCAATCCCAAGTTTCGGAAGCCCGAACAGTCCAAAAATAAATAACGGGTCCAGCGCGATATTAACCAGTGCCCCCACGATCTGTGCGATCATCGGTGTCTTCATGTCCCCGTTTGCCTGTAAAATCTTTGTCCAGATACTTTCGGTAAACAGTCCGATGCTGAATACGCAGACGATCCGGCCGTATACAATCACACCCTTTATGACTTCCGGGGAATCCGTAGACATCCGTGCATATGCCGGCATAAAAAAGAAACAGACTGCCGCAAAAAGCACCCACAATGCCAGCGTAAGCGGTGTTCCGATTCCTCCATATTCATTTGCTTTTTTCTCATCATGCACACCAAGATAATGTGCCATTGCCGTATTAATCCCGACTCCCGTTCCTACAGCAATGGCAATCATAAGAAGCTGCAATGGATAAATAATGGAAAGTGCCGTCAATCCACTCTCCGAATATTTTCCGACAAATAAACTGTCTACGATGTTATAAAGCGCCTGGATCAGCTGGGCGAGCATGACCGGTGGCGCAATTTTCAGCAGAATTCTGCTGATTTTTTCCGTTCCGAAATAATTGCTGTTTGTGGTTTCCATAAAATAATCCCCTGTGAAAATTCGTATTTCCACAGGGGATTTTACGCCCGAAAATCATACAAGTCAATCTGTTTTTCCCATCCATTTACACCAGCCCGGGATGCTTTTTCTTTTCTAAAATTTATAAATGATAAGCATACACCCGTGCTTCATATGCCTGCAGCACTTTTTCTTTCTGTTTGGAATAATTTCCGATCAAAAGCTTGGCATCTGCCGGAATCTGCTCCGTTACTTCTGCCGGAATGGAAACTTCTTTTTCCGTAAAATTACAAAGCACCATCAGCCGCTGCGTCCCGAGCATTCTGGTATAGATAAATAATGCCTCATCCTCCGGTGCTAACAGTTCGTAATCGCCATAAACGATAATCTCGTTCTCATGACGCAGGCGAATCAGTTTTTTGTAGTAGGAAAAGACAGAATCCGGATCACTGACCTCCTGTTTTGCATTAACCTTTGGATAATTACTGTTTACCTTAATCCACGGAGTTCCTGTGGTAAAACCAGCATTTGCACTGTCATCCCACTGCATCGGCGTGCGCGCATTGTCGCGGCTGATCCGCTTTAAATATCCCATCATTTCTTCATGGGAAACACCGCAGGTTTCCGTCAGCTCTTTATATGCATTCAGGCTTTCAATATCCCGGTAATCCTCTAACTGATCAAAATAAGCATTACACATGCCAAGTTCCTCACCCTGATAAACATATGGCGTTCCCTGCATCATATGCAGACAGGTTCCCAGCATTTTTGCTGAAATTTCCCGATACTGTTCACTGTCATTTCCAAACCAGGAAACCGAGCGCGGCTGATCATGATTGGATAAAAACAGACTGTTCCAGGCTTTCCCTTCCAGTCCGGTCTGCCATCTGGATAAAATCTTCTTCCATACCGGAAGCGGCATCTTATGGCTGTCCCATTTACCGTAATGGTTGTCTGCCTCCGGTCCTCCTCCGGTATGTTCGAACTGGAAAACCATGTTCAGTTCGCTGCCATCTGCATTGGCATATTTTTTTGCCTCTTCCAGCGTCACTCCGGCAGCCTCCCCTACCGTGATCAGATCATAATGGGAAAGCACTTTCCGGTTCATTTCTTTTAAATACTCATGCACATGCGGACCGTTCGCACAACCGCTGTCTGCGTATCCGGTTTCTCCCGGAATTCCATCCGGCAGTCCTTCCGGTTTGGAAATCAGGCTGATCACGTCCATACGGAATCCATCAATGCCTTTTTCACACCACCAGTTCATCATCTCAAATACCTGATCCCGCACTTTTGGATTGTCCCAGTTGAGATCCGGCTGTTTTTTCGAAAACAGATGCAGGAAATACATATCCGTCTGTGGATCATATTTCCATGCCGAACCACTGAAACAGGACCCCCAGTTATTCGGCTCTTTTCCGTCTTTTCCTTTTCTCCAGATATAAAAATCGCGGTATGGATTATCCACGCTCTTTCTACTTTCCACAAACCATGCATGCTCATCGGATGTATGATTGACAACCAGATCCATCATAATCTTAATGCCCAGCTCATGTGCCCGTGCAAGCATCCTGTCATAATCTTCCATGGTTCCGAATTCTTCCATGATTGCCTGATAATCGCTGATATCATATCCATTGTCATCATTCGGTGACTGATAAACCGGGGACAGCCAGATCACATCAATTCCAAGTTCTTTGAGGTACTCTAATTTTTCTGTAATACCATTGAGATCCCCGATGCCGTCTCCATTTGAATCCATAAAACTCCGCGGATAAATCTGATATACAACCGCTTCTTTCCACCATGCCTTATTCAATACCATATCCTCCTTGCCTCTCTCATACATATTTGAATACCTGCATTATACGGCATTTTCGCAGAATTTTCTTTCACATTACTGCGCAAAAATAAAACAATTCTGCCCTCATTTCCTGCTTAAATTATTTTTGTTTCCTCCAGCTGCTCGGTAAATGCTTCGTTCATCCGAATGATCGGTTTGCGAAGTACAAGTCCGACAAAAAGTGCAATCACCAGGAAGATGCCCAGTTTTGCCAGATCTATCCAGTAATCGTTCCCATAACAGCCTCCAACCGATTCCCGCAGGGCTGCCATACTGTGCGTAAATGGCAGAAGCGGATACACAGCCCGGAAAAATTTCGGAGCACATTCAATCGGGAAAGTTCCACCAGTTCCCGCAACCTGCATAACAAGTAAAACCACACTGCCTGCTTTTCCGATATCCCCAAATGAAACCGTCAGCGTATAACTGATCGTGACATAGACTATACTTGAAAACCAGCACCCAAATAAAAACAGGAACGTATGCGCACACTGAATCCCAAGATAATACAGATCTCCCAGTGCAATCAGCGTACTCTGCAACAGACCAAGGATCAGAAATATGATCCAGCGTCCAAGATAAATTTCATGAATTCTGACATTTTTCAGCCCCATCTTTTTTATGCTTTCCTCGGAAACAGTCACTTTTAACATCGCAACCAGCACGATTCCGCCGATCCAGATAGAAAGTGTCGAATAAAACGGTGCCATGGAAGAACCATAATTATCAATCGGATAAATTTTCTTCGTATTCAGTTCCACCGGTGCCGACAGGAAAGCACTGACTCCGGACTTATTATCATAGATCATATGTTCCAGATCCGCATAATCCCCGTTGTCTTTTGCTTTCGTGAGCTTATCCGTAATCTTTTTTAATTTATTTGCAGATTTGCGTAAAAGTTTACCGGAATCACCCAGACAGGTCTGTATTTCTGACAGATCCGATCCTGCGGTGTCCGTTAACGTGTAAACACCCTTTGCACTTGCATTGATCTGTTTCGTCAGACCGGTAATGTCTTTTGATGTTTCACCGATCGAATCTGCAAGGTTCTGCAGAGTTCCTTTTACATCCTTTTCATATTCTTTGCTGATCTGCTCTAAAATTTTATCCTGCTGCAGACGTTTCTGATTTTCTTTTACAAGGGCATCCAAAGCTTTCTTGTCAGAGATCAGGCTGGTTGTGGACTTCTTCATGGAAGCCGCGGTATCGGTCAGATCATCCCGCAGTTCTTCCTGTTTTTCAATAGAACGGTTGATCTTTTCAATCATAGGTCCTATTGAGGAATCGGTTTCCGGATGTTTTTCCGAAAGCCTGATCAGATGATCCCGGAGTGTCGTAAATGACTTGATGTTTTTATCCACCGTCTTTGCTGCTTTTACAAGGGTATCTGCTGTATCCTCACTGCCATTTATTCCATCTTCCACCGTCTGATCCAAAAGCAGGCTCATTTCAGAATATACCTTTTGGCCTGCTTTCAGTGCTTTGCCCACGCTCTCGGTCGCACTGCTTATTGTCGTTTTCATATCGGTAAACGTCTTTTTGGAATTTTCCAGAACCTGTTTTCCATCCGCAGACTCTGTTTTCAGTTCTTTTAAAAAATCAGAAGACGCAGTCAGCAGGGACTGGGCAGAAGACGTAATCCCCGAAAAAGTTTCCAGCGTGGACGCAGTCATATCCATGTCATCCGATGCATCCCCAAGATTGTGGATCAGATTATCCACCAGCCGGTCTGCTCCGTTTGCCTCAGCCATATTAGAGACCGACTGAAACACCGTCATTGCCGTGTCGGATATTGTCTTTATAAATACCTGATTCACCTGTTTCTGGATCGCGGTTGCACCCTTGTCGGTCACTTTTGGTGCAATCGCATTTTCCTTGGCGTTGGAATAGTAAATAATTTCCGGCTTTTGAATCTGATCGGAAAACAGACTCATCATCTGGGTACTGAATTTCTCCGGAACAACAATCGCCGCATAATATTGTCCGGATTTTACCCCCTCCATTGCCTTTTCTTTGCTGGTAAATACCCAGTCCATCTGTGTATTTTCCCTTAGTGCGGAAATCACCTGTTCCCCTACATTAATCTCAAGGGGAATCAGACTTCCGGTATATCCCTCATCCACACTTGCTACCGCGACCTTTAAATTTCCCGTATTGTTATACGGGTCCCAGCTTGCCGCAATATTAAACCATGCATACAGACACGGAACGACAAGGACACCGATGACAACAATCATTGCGATTACATTTTTGCGAATCCGTTTCACGTCGTCGATGAAAATTTTCAGAATGTTTTTCATTTGCTGTTCTCCTCCTTCAAAATTTTCATCAGTTCCTCAGAACTCATCTCTCCCAAAACAGATTTCTTTTTCATCTCTTCATGCAGATATTCCACAATCAGCAGATACAGAATCAGTGCAAGTAAAGAAACGATCCACAAAATCAGATAGACCAGTTTGGATTCCAGGCTAAACATCAAAATCAGAAATACGAGTGGTATAACCATCATACAGATAAATCCGGAGCGTACCATAACCGGATAATATTTTTCAAACGCGAGTGTTTTCTCTGTTAATTTCTTTCTCCACGCATCATCTTTCATAATCACCTGCATAATCCGCTGCAGCTGTGGATTATCCCTGCCCTTGGAATCCGTCTCACAGATCATCAGATCGGTTTCTGCAAGTCTGACATCAAACAGATGATTCAGATTCATCAGAAGCGGACGGAGTACAAGCCCGATAAACAATGCGACCAGTAAAAATACCAGCAGTTTTCCCAGGCTGCTTCTATAAGTATGATGATAGTATCCGGCAATACATTCCCTCATTGCGCTGATCGAATAAGAAAACGGAAGCAGCGGATGCAGTTTCTGGAAAAATTCCGGCATCATTTCAATCGGATACGTTCCGGAAGAACCCGGAATCTGTAAAATTACCAGAAGAACCGCCAGTGCTTTTCCCATGTGTTTAAACGTCGATGCCAGTGCAAAGATCAGATTCACATAAACAAAGGAAGTTAACATTCCGGCAAGAATAAATTTTACCGGATGCAAACACTGTACTTTCAGCAGAATAATATCTCCCGCACATACGATAGCTCCCTGAATCAGTCCTATGATAAGAAACAGCAGAATACGCCCGAAATACGCACTTGTCGGTGTAAAATCCGGCACTTCTTTGTCCCGGTCTACTTCCTGTTTTAAAATAGAAACCAGTATCAGTCCACCTACCCAGAGTGCCAGGTTTGTATAAAACGGGGTCATTCCTGTTCCGTAATTTTCCACTTCATACAGGACATCCGTCTTTATGTTTACCGGAGAAGACATAAAATTGGAAATATCTTTGGCATCAATCTTTTCCAGTGACAGGATATTCTGATACATATCCGAATTCTGCAGTGTCTGCAGATCCGTGACCGTTTTCTGCAGTTTCTGATCCACCTGTCCCATGACATTGCCCGTCTGTGTAAATACTTTGGAGCTGCTGTGCAATGCAGATTTTAACTGATCCAGCAGATCTCTCATCTGTTTTGTCATGGATGTTATGCTATGTAAGGTTGTTGACAGATCTCCGCTTATATCTGCCAGACCTTCCAGTGACTGATCCAGCTGCGGGTAAATATTTTTACTGAAATCGATCCGGCTGTCCTGAAAACTCTCACGGTTATCCTCTGCAAGCGTTTCCAGTGAACTTCTCGTATCTTTGGAATTCTTTAACACTTTCCGCATACTGGTATTTGCACTTTTCAATGAATTTACCAGTTTCTGCGCAGAAATGCTCTGCGTCTGCAGCTGTGAAATTTCCTGTCCGACAGATGCTGATAACTGTGTATCTTTTCCAAGATTCTGATTTAACTTTTCCAGATCTTTGAGAAGCTGGGCATTTTTCTCATTGATCCGAGTGATCGTATCGAGACTGTCCCCAACCGCAAGATTTGCCTTATCTGCCTTTATCTCAAACTTATTCAGACTCTTAGAAGCCGAGGACGAAACTTCATCCAGAAAAACTTCCCCGCCGGTCAGCCCATTGGAGAACTGTTTATAAAATTTTCCAAGTGCCGTCTGACTTTTTTCCAGCAATGCAGAAGTTTCTTTTAAAGAAGAAGAGCTGTCCTTTGCTGCCTCATCCACCTGATCTAAAGACTCCTTGATTTCTTTGATCTGTGCATCGGATTTATCTACTTTTTTCTGAAATTCTTTTACCAGCTTCTGATAATCCGTTAAATTATTCTGAACTTCGGTAATGGCAGATGTCAGTTCCGACTGTGTATCGTCCAGTCCTCTGGTAATACTGTCTGCGGAAGACTTTACAATTTCTGATACTGCCGAAGATGCCGTGGCGGAAAATGTGTCGTTGATCTGCTGTTGCACCGTTGTCGCACCGGTATCCGTAATCTTCGGTGCAATGGCATTTTTCTTTTCATTGACATAATAGTCCAGCTTCGGGCGTTTCAGGTCTCCGGAGAGAATACTTACCAGGGAACTACTGAAATTCTCCGGAATGACGATTGCCGCATAGTAATCTCCTGCCTGAACACCTTCTTTTGCTTTCTCTTCACTGACAAACTGCCAGCCCAGCGACTTGTTTTCTTTCAGTTTTTCAACAATCGAATCGCCTGCATTCATCGTGATTACATCGGTTTTGGCCCCTGTATCGCAATTGGCAATTGCCACCCTGATTCCCGAAGTATTTGCATACGGGTCCATGTTTGCGGCAATATTAAACCATGCATACAAAGACGGCAGGAGACATACGCCGATCATAACCAGTGTCGCGGCACGGTTTTTTAACAGACGTCGCACATCCCTGCGGAAAATCTGAAATGCTGTCTTCATTCATTACCTCTTTCTATTCTCAGTTTCTTAATGAAAAAAGGAAAATGGCTTTTTCAGCCATTCCCCTTTTTTATTATAAAGAGTTCTATATGAATGTTCAACCGAAACTTGAAAATTATTAGAACGCATTATTTGGACGCAGATATTAGAATTTTCTCTGTTCACAGAAAACCTATCTTCCTAAAATCATGTCCTTATTTTTTCATCATTGCATACCTTATCATGCCGGCAAACAACAACAAGAGTCCAACCATAATCACTACAGTTGCCGCAACACAAAACCATAACGCGCCCTGCACACCAGAGGCAAAGATCCTGTAATACAATGCAGACGCACAGCCTCCAATGACAAGCCCTATAGCAATGCCATTCCTTCCATATCCGAAAAACTCTTTTGCAAGCATCTGTTTCTCCTGCTTCGGTGTCATGCCGACCGAGCGCAGAATGACAAATTCCCGTCTCCGCTGCCACAGATCGGTCAGCACCGTATTACAGATGTTCGTCACACCGATTAAAAGCACTGCAAGCAAAAATCCATAGAGTGCAATTCCATCTACAAACAACAGCATATTGTTTTCCCGGTTCTGCAGATCGCGGTTTCGGATTTCCTCCGGATAAAAATCATAGGTTTTTTCCAGTGCCTGTGTGAGCGTTCCCGGATCGGTACTGGCGTATTTTACGGTAATTTTTGCACCGCCCTGCGGATCGTGGGCATCAAGCCATGCATCACTGACAATGATGGTTCCGGAGTCTGTATAGCTCTGCGACGTATCGACACCAAACGGCCGCCTGGTTGTGACTGCTGCGATCTGCATCTGATCGGTCATGTCCGGTGTTTTCTCCATCTGTTCTTCGTGGCAGAACTGTCCCCTGATCCAGTCGCCTGGTTTGTAATCTGTCACCTTCCATGTGGTTTCCTTTCCATCCCAGTACCCGGCATACGCATTGTAAAATATCGCACAATCTTTTGCCGTTTCATAGGAAAGTCCCAGTTCTTTCAGGTAATTGCGGTACGCTGTTTCTCCGACTGCCAGTACCTGGATCACTGCGGTTGTCTCATGTTTGAGATCCGGTGCTCCATTTCGTCGGATATGCGTCTGTGTATACGGCACCTCTTTCGTATTCACCATATATGCCGCCGTCCGCAGAACTGCCGCTTCCGTGACGCTTTTTTCCTTTGTGCTCTGCAAAACCGCAGACCGGTTTACCTCCCAGCTTCCCTGCACATCCACCGAAACATTGGCATGATCGTCAAACATATGGTTGCTTTGTCCTACCGAAATCGTCTGTACTCCCATAAAATAGGATACCAGAATAAAAAGCGCCGTACATCCTGCGATTGCAGCCGTGATCGTCCGCTTTTTTGCCCGGCGGCTTTTCTTTGCCTGCCCGCGCATTGCCGCAACCGGAGAACTTTTTGCCGCCTGTTTTGCCGGACGGCGCGCGGAAAGAACAAGAGTGACAGTTGAGAGTAAAATACCGGCGATAAGCATCTGCCATGCCACATGAACATGCAGATACTGTACGGTATTCTGCCCGTACAACAACGCTTTGATAGCAAAAATTCCGCCTGTCGAAAGCAACAGTCCCAGCACAGTTCCCAGGGGAATTGCGGTGCGCCCTGTCAGAAATGCCTCGTAATACACACTTTGCCGAATCTGCCGCGGTGTGGCACCGACCGAGGCAAGCATGCCGTAACTCTTTCGCTTTTCCTCCATGGAAATAGCAAAGCTACTACCGATGCAGCTTACCGCCGCTGCCAGAATGATAACATTTGTGACCGCAACTGCAAGATAGAGCATGTGATACGCCGACTGGCCGATATCCATGCGCTCAAATCTTATCAGCCCCCAGTTTTCATAAAACCGGTACGGAGACCGCTCCATCAGATCATTAATCTGGCGGTTTGTGATGCGTTCATCTTTGATAAACGGAAATTTCTGTACGCCGGGGGTAAGTGTAACACCCACAATATCCGCTGTCGTCTGTGCCCGGTCACGCAGCCCTGCTTTCGTGTACTTGCAATAAATATCCGTGCGCTGCATGTACTTTTCCGGGATATTATCTCCCTTTGGATTCAGATATGTAATTACACTGTAGCCCGGTGCTGTCCACTCCTCAAATCCAAAGTTCGGACGCTGCACAATGCCAACCACCTGAAAAGATGCCGTTAATTTCTTTTTCAGTTTTTCTCCCGTTCGGTAACCACTCGACTGTGTCAGCACATTCCCGTTCTTATCCTCACGTTCGGAAATGTCCAGTGTGATCATATCCCCCACACGATATTCCACGCCACCGTTCGTCATCATATGCCGGGAAAGCAAAATCTCATGATCGTTTTTGGGCATACGTCCCTTGATCAGATGCAGGGCATTTTTCTGCATGGCCCGATTGTCCATTGCGGCCAGATACACATACGGTTTATCGGGATTTTTACTGCCGGAAAGCTTTGCATACCCCAGCCCGACACTCTGGTATGCGGTCGCAACCTTGCGGTTATTTACAATGTGATCCGCCTCCTCACGCGGCACATCGTAAAATACATAGTCATAATCTCCGCTTAAATCCTTTGCATATTCGATCAGTCCCGCCTGGCAGGACGAAGCAAAGGAAAAAACTGCGGCAAACAACGCCGTGGCAATGCAGGTTGTGATCCACACGGCAATGGTCTGCCGTCTGTTTTTCTTTCGCTCACGGATTATCCCTTTTTTCATAATGGAA
>ERZ827156.3154-NODE-3154-length-15391-cov-5.213028_pt1 | contig 15391 bp, 12 predicted proteins | sample MGYA00519919_ERZ827156 | MGnify/ENA primary metagenome ERZ827156 (study PRJEB31778, sample SAMEA3449269) | human gut metagenome | biome: human gut; feature: human-associated habitat; material: faeces | place: United Kingdom | collected 2010/2012 ... | reverse complement strand
CGAGAAAATATGGCACTCCTTTCTTCTGCAGGCATAAGTATTGCTTTCAATATACAGCGATAGCAGGTATAATGGAAAGTGATATTTGAGGGTACAAAAAAATCAATTTTTTTTTGGTCTAGGGTTGACACGAGCAGGGTATGTTTATCATAACGGATATAAACTAGATGAAACGAAAAGCTCTTATATAGCAAGTGAGGAATGTGATAGCTTATGGGAAGTTATTACATCTGTTTCAGGTGGAGATGCAAAGCCGATTAGTGTAATAGGTATTAATGGAAAGGCGGAGGAGCGGTGAGTATGGGAAAAAAGAGAACTCTGGCTATTATACTGTTACTGTGTGTTCTGGGCGGGCTGATAGCTTGTGGCAGAAAAGAAAAAGAAGATGAGTATACCTATACGATTAAACTAAACGATAATGCATCGGGCAGTAAGCAGTTTTCCTCCTGTGGTTATTTGTGGGTTTACTCTGTGACAGATCAGATGTTTACAAAGTACGGGAATGGTGAAATGCCAAGTAGCTGGACGGTGGGGGATACCTATATATTTTTCACAACAGAGCAGAAAAACGGGGGGATGGACAGCAGCTATAAGTTGTGGCGATGTAATAAGGCGACGAATGAGTGTGAGTTTTTGGGGGATATGTCGAGTGATGCGAGTCTGAACATTCATGAAAATTATTTATTCCTTGCGTTTGGGAAAGACAAGGTGTGGTTGATGCCGGTGGAAGGGGATTTGGGGGAGAGGATCAATCTGGCAGAACAGTTGGCAGAAAACGATGGAGATTCAGGAAGATACGAATTGGATATTGCTGGTTATCATGGCTGGAACATCTATTCGTATGATGGAGATATTATAGCGGTGACAGATCAGGATGATCATAGCGTTGCCATAAGTAATGTTTTGTCGATTGATGTGCGTGTAGATAAACACTGGTATTATAAAGATGGAGAGAGTATTGAGTTTCGGGATGACTATTTTCAATATAGGAGAGCGGGCGAAGACGAATGGCATGATATTTGTCCAGAGTATTTTGGTAACATATTATGGTTTAAACTTGGAATTAGGGAGGTAAATTTTCTCCCAAAGCGCATTGTGAAGGAAGGGGAGAAGCTTTATCTGTCAGTTGAGATAGGAAGGACGAAGGTGCTTGAGATGTCACAGAAGCATTTAGAGAGAGAACTGCTGGTCGAAATCGATCTTGAGACGGACACGAGCCGTATGCTATACGATACGCGAAATAATAGGACAAGAATCGTCGGATACCGGGAGGGAAATGTTTATCTGCTGAAAGATCATATTGTATACAAAAACGTGTTGAAAACTGGAGAGCAGAGGGAAATGTATGATTTGGGTCAAGAAAGCATGCTCTGGTATGAGGAAGATGGAGAACATAAGGATGTTCATTTTGAATGGTATGGAGATTATATGGTTGTATGGAGCTATAACAATGGGGATGGGGAAAATCTGGTGACGATAAAAAGCCTGGATATGACGAGGTAGGAAACATTAGGAGGATGGTAAGCTGAGAGAGGGCAAACGATAAAATAAAGTCCAGCTAATAAATGTCAATAGTTAAATGAGAAAAAATCTATTTTATTTTCTGACTAAAAAAGGGCGGACTTTCCCCTTGGTGAAAATATCGTTTTTTGAAAGATATTGATTCATTGGGTTCATAGTATTTTATGCAGCTATGTCGCATTTAGCAGAATTGTATTGTTTGATATGCTCCTGAGGAGCAATGATTTTGAATGGTTTGTTATCTCTGAGTATTGCAAATATCATATTGCATACCTTATGTGAAACAGCTCCCATTGCTACGAGCTTTGGTTTTGAGTCACATTTTTTGAGGTAGTACTCACGAAGAACTGGATTTTTAGCTTCTCTATTACGGGAGATACTGATGCTTTGTAAGGTTAACGTGTGAATAACACGTCTAGCTATGGCAGAACCACGCTTAGACATTTGAACCTTGGTGCCTTCAAATTTACCGGATTGCTTTACTGCTGGATCAAGACCAAAATAAGCGAAAAGTTGTTTGGGCTTTGAAAATGCTGAAAAGTCACCGATCTCACCCATAATGGATACAGCAGACAAGAAACCAGCACCTTTGAAAGTTTCAATCAAATGAATCTGCTTGACAAAGTCAGAATCTTCATTAGCATCAACAAGCTCGTGGAGTGATTCAAGAATGCTGTTGATTTCTTCATCATATTTACGTATGAAGCTGATATAAAGGCGAATACGCTTGATGTTGCTGTCTATGATGTAACCAAACTGATTTGCATCAGTTGCCGCCTGAATTATGGCATTATACTTATTTTGAGCATATGTAAGCCCAAATCGAGCTGTGGATTTGATGATATCAATAATCTCTTGCTTGTCTGCTTTAAGAAAAGCTGATGGAGAGGTATAAGTCTCCAATAATGTAAGAGAAGTGTTGATAGTAACCTTGGAAAAGATGCCAAGATACTGTGGAAACGCCATGCGTAATTCACCCTGAAGCTTATTCACATAGGCACTGCGATTATCCATTAAATCGTAGTATTCACGGCATAGGTTACGGCAGTTTAGAGCAAGATCTGAAGGCATAAGTGAAACCTTTAAATCAGGTTTCAAACCAACCAAAGCAGCTTTTTTAGAATCAAAACGATCATTATGTACTTTTCGTATGTTGATATTTGTGCTATTCTTAGTGATGATAGGATTAATAACCGAGCAGTTAAAACCCTTATCACGAAGATAGCAGAAGAGTGGGTAATGATAAATTCCCGTGGATTCGAGGAAAATGCGACTTTCCAAAGAATACAACTCTTCTGCTTCTTTTATTTTAGAAACAGCGGTTGTAAGGGAATCAATACTGTTATGTAGGATTTTGTAAGGTTTTCCTACGAATTGTTGGTTTGGAAGTGCTATAGACATCCAGGAGAAATCAGCACCGACATCAATACCAACAGAGATGAATAGTTCATCAAGATTAAAAATAACTTTGTTTGACATGAGCAATAGCCCCTTTCTGATAGGAATCCATTTCCAATCTGGCAGGTACACAACCTAGCGTGTTATTCGGGTATGGCCTTCAGGCTCCCAACCAGCTAAAACATAAAACCCTGTCGAATGGACTAATTGACTTTATTGCAGGTATCAGTCACAGAAGTGACTTCCCAAGGAGGTGAACATTCTTTGTCCTATCCTAAGAGATAATACCTTATGTTTTATCTGGTGTCTATCAGGAACCGTCAGACATGATCATTATTACGGATAACATCTGATGAAGGAAGAACTCCTTCTTCTGTTATCTGATTTTAGAAACTTATTAACCAAGTAGTCTTGATTGACTACATCATTATTATACTAGGTGATGACAAAATGGTAAAAACAGAAGCGTTTCCAACTATTCGAATGAAAATTGACAGATTATTAAAAATTACAAATGAATATCAGTTTAATGATCTTGTGAAGGCGGTATATTGTATTAATCTGTGTATCAACAACAGATCAGTTTTGGAATCTTGTTTGGCATTAAATGCCTGTCTGATTGAATATGAAGAAAAAGGCAGTAAGAGGATTGGAACATATGATGAATTCAAAGGGTTCTTTGGTAAAATATATGATGTTATGAAACCAGGGATAGCAGACGATTACACGGTAGAAGATTTTGGTGAAGTCCAGCTTAGATATAATGATAAGTTTTACCGTGTAATAATCGGAACTGGTCATAATAATGTTTATGCTTGTCTCAATTTTTTACCTACTTTAGCAAGAAATATTTCGCGGGAAGAGGAATTATGCCTGGCTTTAGAGTATGTATCTGGAACGATTGATTATTTTATAGAAGAAAATAAGAATGATGGCGTTGTAGAAAAAAGGTTTGTTCTTCCGACTGAAATATTATTTTATAAAGTACAGAAATTCTTTAAGGAGGAAGTAAAGAAATATGATATTCTTGAACTTGATTCTTTAATGATGAGTGAAGGAACTACTATTGAAAAAAGCCATTTTGTATGCAGGGAAGATAATATTTATCCTTTGTACAATGTTTCTTTGTTAATTGATTTATATGATATATGGGAAAATAAAATTGATTTCAAAGAACAGATTTCAGTTGCGAATGAGGGAATCATTGACAGAATTTATAGTTTGTTTGAAATGGATCGGTCAAGAAGTTGTTCAATATTTGCACCTGCTATGATATTTCCAGAGCAAAAATATGATTCAAGCCAGAGAACATATACATTTATAGCAAAGGCTTCTCGTGGAGTAGTTGTCGCGCTTAATGCAGATGAATATGAGGAGGGACAGTTAGAAAAGGAAATTGCTAATATAGAGAAATATCATAAAAGCGGAACACTTCATATTGCGGAAACATTTAACCGTTTTGATAAAAGTGGATTAAGGGGGATTCATATTCCTGCCGATATGCCAATAGAATATTTAATTTATGATAGTTTTATGAATCCGAATCAAATGCACATGTCTTTGGGCGAGGAAGGGAAGAAGAGAAAAACTTGTACAGCGCTAGATGTTATATATTATCTAAATTTCATGGATGACATAGATGAATTATTCGAGTATCTATCTTATTCAAATGAGAAAGATTATGAAAGTTCGTTTGGTTTTGGAAGTGATGCTGCTTTATATTTTACATGGAAAAATCAAGGTCGGTATATTGCAAAGGGTGCAATTATATTTAATATGGTTGATGTAGGATATGATACAGAGAATGAAGCTGTTGTTGACTATTTTAAAGAGGAATTGAAAGATTATCCATTCCATATGGGGGATTATCTTTTCCGTGAACCATTTTCGTGGAAAATTGAAAAAAGAGATTTTGATAGATATGAATATACAGTAAAACATGGAATGGGATTTGGTGGTATATATCTTCCACTGCCTCAAAAAAATTATGTTTTTTTGACGAACAATGTGGAGTTCTACAAAGATGTAAAAGATTTTGGAGAATATCGTCAGTGGATTCAATTGTTGGAAGAGATTATAACAGAAGGATTTGATTCCATAAAATGTGTATTTGAGGACAATAAGGCAATTAGTAACACCGGAATACAGATTGCTTTTATGCCTATTGAGTATGCTGTTCATGCAGGGCATGAATCTTTTTTATATGAAGATAGGATATATGTATATAGTGATGCTCAATACTATAGTCATAAATGGATTATCAGATATGTTGTAAAAGATATTAATCGGATTTATGAAGATATTCAAGAGGCAAAAAATAGAAGTACAGAATTCAATATATTGCGCGAAATATTGATTCCATTGCTAGATAGGATGCCTGATTTGAATGAGCTATTTGAATCAAAAAGAAAAAAAGTTTCTCTTGAAAAAAAGAAAGTGGGAGTTTTTTCGACATCTGTAGAGTATAAATGGGACAATAATGTACAGAATTTTTCTCCTGAGGATTATCACTATCATGAAGTTCGAAAAAGAATAGCAAATGTTTGTTATGGTAATATGATAAAACCAGGAATTTACCGTGGACAAGAAGCAAATCAAATTATACGTGCCATGCAAAAGGCTATAATTGAAGATTTCGAGGGTGAAGTTTCAAAATATTCATGGAGTGAATTGCATTATTTGTTGTTGGATTATCATTCAACATTGTTGCATGATATAGATATTAATTGGAAAAGATATGGCTCGTATTCTGGTTTAGATGAGAAGAAAGATAAAGAAGTCAGAGACCGAATTATAGACCAAAGAGAAAAAGCAAAGCATGATGATAGAAATACACTTTATCTAATAGAAACAAATTTGTATTTGCATTGTGAATCAGAAACACTTGCAACCATAGATGATATAAATCTTTTATTAGCATATGCGAATTGGCTAGTTGTTTTAAATGATGTAGCAGATATGTGCCATTTTGCAGATAACGAAGCCTATATAGAAATAACAGATGAGTATGTAGTGGATACTTTAGCAGATGATCAAGATGCTGAGGCATTAAGTGGTTTGCATCATAGGATATATTCATATTCAGGGGGATTAAAGCGAGATCATGAAACAGATTTCAAATATCTTGAAAAGGTGAAGGAAACATTTAAGGAAGATATGGGATTTGACCTCACAGACTTCTTAGATATCTTATCGTATTTTAGTAATTCTTTTTCAGAGACAATCGTTAAAAAGATTGGCAATAATGTATTCAGAGCACCTATGAAAGAATTATTGAGAGATTTCCTGGAGCAAATGAATAATGTTATTACAGAAGAAGATGCCGCAACTCTTTTTAACTATTTAGTGGTCTCTTCTCAAAATCTTAAGACAGAAAATGGTAAGATCAATTTTTATCTTCCAATCGGTAAAAGAAGAACAAGAGATACCAGGTTTGAATTAATGCCCCTTGTAAGTATTAATGGCGACATTATATTTTCACCTATTACAATGGATCGTTTGAAAAAAGATTGGCTTAACGGAATAATGGATTTTATTTTACCATATGAAGTGCGTATGAATAAAACAAAACAGTTAATAGTAGAGTGGAAAAAATCGTATGAGAAACAGATTGTCTATGATATAGCGAATTCATTTAAGAAAAATAAATTTGATATCATAAAGCAAAATTTTGAATTAATGAAATTAAATAAATCTCATCCGCAGTGGCTTGGAGACTATGATGTGTTTGCTGTAGATATTAATAATAAGTCTATCTGGATTGTAGAATGCAAAGTAATTGAAAAAGTAGCTACTTTCTATGATATGTATCGTCAGCAGAATAGATTTTTTAATGAACATAAGGAAGATGAGAAGTTCCAAAGAAGAATTGATTATTTACGTGAGAATGCTGATCAAGTGATCCAACAATTGGGATGCACAGACTATATCGGCTATAAAGTAATACCGTATATGTGTATGAATAAGGTACTGGTTTCAAGATATAAAAAAGTTACTTTCCCTATTGTGTCGTATCCGGAATTAGTAGAAATTATTTCTGGTGCTACAAGAGAATGATATATATAAAGTAGGGCATGGAGTACAGGGGGAGCGTTGGAATTTCAAGAGTACAAAAAATATAATGTTGTGTAAGAGAGGAAGTACTTATGAAAAAAATAAAGGCAATGATGTTTTTGGGATTAGTAGTTGCATTGCTTGTTATAGGTTTTTCTCCAATATCAGAAGCTGCAAGTATAGAAGGAAAGCGGGAAAAAGCAACAATACAAAAGCAAAATGTTGAGGAGCAGGATACGGAAGAAATAGCTTGTTCATCCGAAGGGGAAAATATAATAGAAAACGAGAAAGAACAGAATTTTATATCGACTCAAAATATGTCTTCTGCAACGGAGAATGAGTGTACAGAAGGCGCATCTTTTTCAAGGATAATAAATTTACTTAGTAATTTTAGTGATATAATACAAAATATATGGTGGCTTATTACACTAGTGGTTGCGATTTTTGTACTTATGAATTCTCTTTTTTCAATACGAAAAAAAGCAAATAAGTATACTGGTGAACAAGTTAAGAAATTGATTCAGGACGGAAAATATATTCCGGGTGTTTTTGTGGAGCTTAATAACAGTAAAGAAGTATTACGATATTTTGTATATGGCAAGAAGTGGAGAAAGAGGCTGATTAAAAATTTTAACTATGTATATGATAATTCATATGGTGAGATTCTAAAAAAAGCTTGTGATAATCAAAATGTGTGCTTTCGTCTTAACAGAATGGCATCCACAAAGAAAATTTTGGAGACAGTGAATTCGGCATACGAATTTCATAATAATTTTCGGAACTCAGGTATAGAATTTAAACAAGATTATAAAGAATCACAGATCCTTTTTGAAATAATACAGTATCCGTATAACGAAATACTTGGAAGTTTGCTAAAATATAGTAAAGTTGCTAATGGAAAGTATCTTATACTTACTGGAAGTGCTGGAAATGGGAAGACAAATTTGTTGTGTAGTATTAGTGAACTTTTAGTTAACCTTAAGCAAACGACAATATTTTTGAATGCTAGAGAGATTGAGGGTGATATTTTAGATTTTATATTCGATGAATTGGGGCTTCCAGATTTATATAAGAAGCATAAAGAGATTTATCTTTATTTGGTAAACTTACTGTTAACGGTTCAGAATAAGTTTCTATTTATAATTGTTGATGCTATTAATGAAAATGACAGTGATGGGTTTGGAAACCAGATTAGCGCATTTATCAATAAAATTGCTGACTATAGTAGAGCGAAGATAGTTGTATCTTGTAGAAACGAATACTATAAAGAACGTTTTAGAAAATATCTTGTAGAAAAAGTTAATATACCAGTATTTGAGTTTGATTTAAAGGAGCAACATTATACGTCTACAGCAATTAATCGTATTATTAAGACATACAGTAATCATTTTAATTATAGTGGAAATATCTCCCTTGCGGTGAAAAGCGTACTTAGTGAGCAATTACTTTTACTACGAATATTTTTCGAAGTTAATAAGGATAGTAATGCAGATGTGTATTCCATTCGAAAGCATGAAATATTTGCACAGTATATCGAAAAACTAAAACAAAATAACAGAGAATATCTCGAAACTGTGCTCGACACAGTGACTGATTTCATGATACACAGTGATAATTATGATGAAATCAGTATAACTGACTTGGAAAAGACAGGAATTACCTCCGGTGATATACGGAAGACAGTAAATAGTGGCATTCTTCTTAGTAAAAAATTGGTTTTCCATGAAGGTACAATTGCAAGAAATGAAAAGGAAGTCGTGTATTTTGTTTTTGATGAAATGAGAGATTATTGTTTAGCACGGCAAATTTTATTAAATAATATATCGGCATATAATGTGGATGGAGAATCCGTTATCGAAAAATTAAAACAATTAAAAGCAACAGGTGCATCTTGTACAGAGGGAGTTATTCATTATTGCTATGTCTTTTTTAAAACAGATGAACTGGTTTCAAAATTAGGGCAGACAGAAAAAATGTGTAATTCAATTCTTGATTTATACCGTATTCCGGAAGGTGGAGAAAGAAAGTCATATTGGAGTATGCGTTACAGGGAAGAATTTCAAAATCTAGGATTAAGGATTATCTTAACATCTGGTCTCGAATTGACTGATTTTGAAATTACGTATATTCAAGACTGTTTAAGAAAAGATCCATATGAAGATGGTGGAATGTTTTTTGATACAATGTTAGATGGAACACTTTATGGAGGAATATATAATTTAGATATATATTTAGGGATCTTATTTGGATTGAAAAATAAAGATGCCATACTTAATACATTTCACACGATTAGTGCACGTAATAATATGGATGACAGGTTTATTCCAGAAGATTTCATGAAATATTATAATGAACTATCAGATTCAGAACGAAAATTACAGATTCAAAAAATAGCTGAATTATTTTTATTGTGCTTTAAATTACATGATAAAGATAAGCAGGAAGAACTTGAAGATTTTTTCTACAATTTGCCTACACATGATAAAGTACAAAATGATATGATTTTAGAAATGAGGATAGCCTGTGGTTTAGAGGTAAAAGATTATGAATGAAACATCGTGTTATAAGATAAATGGAAGAATATTTTTTAAGCATAAAGATGTACCGTGTAAAAGGCGAGTAATGAAAACGCTGGGAGTAAAGAAAAATACGTTTGCCGGAAATATGATTTCCAGAGTTTATGATTATTATTTTCAAGGAGCGATAAATTTAAAAAAAGAATATAGAAAGTACTATCGGAAAGAATTTTGCTCTGTAGAAAAGTTCATAGAAGAACATTTTAATATTGAATTAGATGATGCTAAAAAATTGGCTGAAGGAAATTATTCTATGAAAGAGTGTTCACGTTGTTCAGTTGAAAGAAATATAGAAACACTTAATTATGATGAAAGTTTTAAAAAAGCTTTTTCAAAAGCGATAGGAGGATTGGAAGATGAAGATCAGGATGGGATTTATTACGAATAGTTCTTCTACTAATTTCCTTATTATATCGAAAGAGGAATTAACAGAAGAGTATTTGTTTGAAAAATTAGGTTTTATAAAGGATGGTATGCTTGAAAAACAAGGCCGAGAATTATGCAGAAGCATAATATATGCTTTAGATGGAGGTTTAAGATATCACAACTATGAAATACCGGATTATGAATCAATAAAAAAAGTTTTCGGAGAGAAATCTGCAAGATTGTTTGTTAAAAACAAGGGGTATCATGCTTATTGGGGATATACAAGTAGCGATGATTCGCCTATAACACAGTTTTTTACTACTGATAGTTTTGAAATAGAGGACAAGGATTTCTATCTTAATGGTAGAGCTTGCGTGTGGTAAAGATGATTATTTATAAAGATGAAGTGTTTGGTTTTTTTGAAATTTTTAACGAAGAAAATGGAACCTTATTTCGCAGTGATATCAATGGCGTTGATCCAGTAATGAGATCGTTTCCTGAATTGCTTGATGTGGGAATCATGGGACATTGCAATGGTGGACAATATTGTAGGAACGCTGGGATTGATTGTTACCAAAAAGGTTTTACAACATATGCTCCACATATGTCATATGAGAATTTTATGGAAATTGTAAAACAAGCAGCAGGTAAAACTTTCCAAATTGCATTAGGTGGGGCTGGAGATCCTAATAAACATCCACAAATTGAGGATATACTGAAATCATGTAGAGCATATCGAATTATTCCGAATATGACAACAAGTGGTTTTCTTATAACAGATAATGAAGTTGGTTTGATAAAGCAATATTGTGGTGCCGTTGCAGTGTCCTGGTATTCACGTTTCATGGATGGAAAAGAAAGTAATCAGGAAACAATAGATGCTGTAGAACGATTGGTGAAAAGTGGTTGTACTACAAATATTCATTATGTGGTATCGAAAGATACTATTAATGAAGCAATCACAAGATTGGAGATGGATTCATTTCCTAAAGGAGTGAATGCAGTTATATTTATTTTGTACAAGCCTGTGGGGAATGGTATTATAGAAAAGGTATTAAAAAATACGGATTCTCGAATTGAAAGATTTATATCTCTTGCAACAAAGGTTAAACATCCGTACAGAGTTGGATTTGATACATGTTTTACACCCGCATTATTGCGATGGGGAGATACAGTACCAGCAGTTAGCATAGATGCTTGTGAAGCGGCCACTTTTTCAATGTACATAGACAGTCAAATGAATTGTTATCCGTGTTCATTTGGCATATGGGACAAAAGTATATCCGAATCAATGAATTCGAAAGCATTAAGAGAAATATGGCAGGGAGATAAATTTGTTGCTTTCAGGGAACAAAGAAAAGAAAAATGCTCTAGTTGCAGACAAACGGAACTTTGTCGAGGTGGTTGTAGACTTGGGATTGATATAGATATGTGTTAGGATAGTTTGAATATAGAAGAAATGATAAGAAAATCTGGTGTAGAATAGTACATCAGATTTTCTTATGTAAAGGAACGTTTGTTTGCGCTACAAAGTATTGACATTGACATACTGCATGAGATAAAATAATAGGTAGTTGGAGGTGTTCAAAAGTGAAAAAATCAATATCAATAAGCATACGAGTGAGCGAAGAAGAATTAGATAAATTCAAGCAGGCAGCCAGATTAGAGGCATATGCTTCTTATAGTGAATTTGTGCGGAGAACAGCACTTATTGAAGCTGCAAAAATAATAAAAAAGAACGAGAATGAAGGAGCATAATTTAATGAATGTAATTAGTTTGTTTAGTGGATGTGGGGGACTTGATTTAGGTTTTGAGAGAGCTGGATTTAATATACCTGTAGCAAATGAATTTGACAAAACAATATGGGAAACCTACAAGGTTAATCATCCTAATACACATTTAATTGAGGGTGATATCAGGCAAGTTACAAAGGATGATATAGCCCAATATATAGACGGAGAAGTGGATGGTATCATAGGTGGTCCACCATGTCAGTCATGGTCAGAAGCAGGTTCTCTTAAAGGAATTAAGGATGCAAGAGGTCAGTTATTTTTTGATTACATAAGAATATTAAAGGAATTTCAGCCAAAGTTTTTTTTAGCAGAAAATGTGAGTGGAATGCTTGCCAATAGACATTCAATTGCCGTTCAAAATATTTTGGAATTATTTGATGAAGCAGGATATGATGTTTCTTTTACGTTGGTTAATGCTAAAGATTATGGTGTTGCAGAAGAGAGAAAAAGAGTATTTTATATAGGATTCAGAAAAGATTTAAATATAGAATTTGGTTTTCCTAAAGGTTCAACAAAGGATGATTCTAAAAAAATTACCTTGCGTGACATAATTTGGGATTTACAAGATACTGCAATTCCTTCCGGGGAAAAGAACCGACACAATCCAGAAGCAATAAATAATAATGAATATTTTACAGGTGCATATTCGCCTATTTTTATGAGCCGTAATCGTGTGAAGAGTTGGGATGAACAGGCATATACAGTTCAAGCATCTGGACGTCAATGTCAATTACATCCACAAGCTCCTAAAATGGTAAAAGTTGGAACTAATGACTGTAGATTTGTGGAAGGCAAAGAGCATCTTTATAGAAGAATGACAATTCGCGAAGTTGCGAGAGTGCAGGGTTTTCCGGATGATTTTAAATTTATATATAACGATACCAATACCGCATATAAGATGATCGGTAATGCGGTTCCTGTGAATTTAGCGTATGAGATTGCGATAGCAATTAAATTGTATCTTGAAGGAAAAGGCTCTTCTGTTGAAATCGACAGAGAGGTTATTGATGCAAAGGAGGTTAATGAGAAGAAAGTGAGCACAAAGAGTAATGATCAAGGTAGAGCATATGAATATGCTTGGATGCAAACTTTATATAAAGCAATAGCTGAGTTAAGAAAAACAAGAATTGTTGAGAATTCCAGTTTGGTAGCAAATGAAAAAGCATGGTCTTTAATGGATGAAGATATGCAGGAAATATTTATGACATCTGCTGGAGCTGCTATTGATATGGTATTAGAACTTGAGCCGAGAATGGCAGAAGTTGATAGTGACGAGCTTACTCTTGAATTTCAAAAAGATGGTCAAGGTGTAAAAGGTGATGTTAGAGATATTGTTATAAAGAGAAAAAATATTGAATGGGAAATTGGTTTAAGTATTAAGCACAATCATGATGCAGTTAAGCATAGTAGATTAAGTCATAAGTTAGATTTTGGGAATGAATGGTTTGGAATGCCTTGTTCTGACGAATATTGGGAGGCAGTTGAGCCTGTATTTGATTTGTTGAAACAGGAAAAAAATTATGGTACAAAATGGTCTGAAATTGCAGACAAGAGTCAGAAAGTATACATTCCATTATTACAAGCATTTATTGATGAAATAAATCGAGCAAATGAAAAAGATCAGACGATGCCGAGAAAAATGATTGAGTATTTAATTGGTATTGAAGATTATTATAAAGTCGTGAGCAAAGATAGTAAGAGACTTACGATGATTCATACATTTAATATGCATGATACATTGAATAAGCCAGCGAAGAATAAAGTATCTGCAATCACAGTACCCATTGTAAAGTTGCCTACAAGACTTGTGGCACTTGAGTTTAAACCTGGCAGTGATAATACAGTAGAAATGTATCTTGATAATGGTTGGCAACTCAGCTTTAGAATTCACAATGCAAGCACAAAGGTCGAACCAAGCCTTAAGTTTGATGTTCAATTTGTTAGTATGCCGATGGAAGTTCTTAATATCGAATGTAGATGGAATTAAGGTGGTGTCATAAGTGAGAAAAATGCTTTTAAGTTTTAAACCGGAAGTATATGAGAAAATAAAATCAGGAAAGAAAAAATTTGAACATAGAAGAAACTTTCCAGATGAACCAATTAAGGCAATTAAAGGCATAGTATATCTAGGTAAGCGACATTTGTTATCTGACTGGAGAGAAGAGTTTAAAAATGATAAAGCGGCTGTTGTTCGTATTGAGAAGTATCAAGAATTATATCGATACGCTATGGAAATCAATGAATTTCAAGAAACTACGGAAATTTCACTTGGTGCTTTAAGACGTGATGTTTCGGGATTTGTTGCTCCACAGATGTATATATATTTGGATGGGACAGAGTTGCTAGATTATATTGAGAATAAGATAGAAAATCTTGATGGATGCACAGTCCATGATTATTCTGTTATAAAATCAAATGAAGTTTGTGTACATTAGAAGATGGAAGGACTAAGGATGGGCGGTGTAATTAGATCCTTATCTGAAACGAATTCGCTCAGAGTATGAATTAATTATCTTGATGATTTCTACGATATGCGATCGTTTGTTCAAAATGATGATTTATCTAATTTGATGAGTCAGTAGTGTTTGAATAAAATCAATTCTACGATAAAAACATACCGTCTAGACAGCTACTTTTTTATCTATTATCCAAAAGACATATAATATATAGGCTCGAATGGTGAAAGTGCCCATTTGGGCCTATTATTGCATAAATGAACATGTTACAACTAGAGCAAGATCCACCCGTGTATTACAGTATTGTCATTTTGACAATTTTGTATTACTTACGAGTAGCAGACTTGATGGGGATTACGTCCCCATACCCACGTGAAAATATAATTGCTGGCAATTACATTTTAGCAGATACACAAGCGTTTCTGAGTAGGCGTCACAGACAACAAAATAATGAAATTTTGATAAGGCATTCACCTGGAATAGGTGAGTGTTTTTTGTTTTTAAGTATTCAATTAACCGAAAAAAATAAAAAAATCTCCTCAGGGGGCTGTAAAAGTGCCTCTTAGCGTTTCGTTTTATGTAAGGGTGTTTTTGACAGGAAAAAATAAAAGAATTTCATCAAGAGCCTGTATTTATGCCCTTCATCTTTTGAATATGTGTAAGGACATTTTTGAGCCGGCATAAAAATGATTTTTACAATAATTAGAAACAGAAATGAGGCGAGAAAAGAATGAAATATGAATACATGAAGGAGTCAGAGCAGATGCTTCAGTACTTCCAGTTTCCGAAGTTTTTGCTCAAACTGCGCATTTCTCAAACTGCAAAATTTCTTTATATGATTTTGTATGACCGGGCACGGATATCGAGAAAGAATAGCTGGATAGACAAGTATGGAAATGTTTATCTGATATTTCCAATAGAGGAATTGTCTGTCCAAATTGGCAAATGCAAATCTTCTGTAAAAACAGCATTGAAGGAATTAGATGATGTGGGATTATTGGTTCGCAGGTCAGGCGGATTTTCAAAACCCAATCATTTGTATGTGAGAATTCCATCTGATGAGGTGGTTTTACAGCCAGTTGACGATAAGGCGGATGAAAAGATGGCTGCGATAGAGTCGGAAAAGCAACTATCATCTGGTCGTAAAAATGGCTGTGCAGGAGTCGGAAATATGGCACCTAGTAAAGTAACTGAGAAATATAAAAGAAATAAATATCATGAAGTAAA
>ERZ827156.3147-NODE-3147-length-15418-cov-2.732084_pt1 | contig 15418 bp, 15 predicted proteins | sample MGYA00519919_ERZ827156 | MGnify/ENA primary metagenome ERZ827156 (study PRJEB31778, sample SAMEA3449269) | human gut metagenome | biome: human gut; feature: human-associated habitat; material: faeces | place: United Kingdom | collected 2010/2012 ... | reverse complement strand
ATTCCTTCCCATGCCGAACAAGGAGCAGCATGCGGATGTGATCTATCTGTGCTCTCCGAATAACCCAACCGGAGCTTGCTATAACAAAGAGCAGTTGAAAGAATGGGTTGATTATGCACTGGCAAATGAAGCAGTGATTCTGTTTGACTCTGCTTATGAAGCATTTATCACAGACCCGGAACTGCCGAGAAGTATTTTTGCGATTGAGGGTGCTAAGAAATGCGCCATCGAATTCTGCTCGCTCTCCAAGACAGCCGGATTTACCGGACTGCGTCTTGCATACACGGTTATCCCGAAAGAGCTCAAATGCGGCGATGTACAGCTGCATGCACTCTGGGCAAGAAGACACGGCACAAAATACAACGGTGCACCTTACATCATCCAGAGAGCCGGAGAAGCGGTATATTCCGAGGCTGGAAAGGCTCAGATCGCAGAACAGATCGCATATTATCACAAGAATGCATCTTATATCTTCAACGGACTCAAAGAAGCCGGCTATACCGTTGCGGGCGGCGTGAACTCCCCGTATGTATGGCTGAAGACGCCGGAGCAGATGAATTCCTGGGAATTCTTTGATTATCTGCTGGAAAAAGCAAACGTGGTCGGAACACCGGGTTCCGGATTCGGACCAAGCGGAGAAGGTTATTTCCGTCTGACTGCATTCGGTACTTACGAGAATACTGTAAAAGCAATCGATCGGATTAAAAAACTTTAAAAACTATTGCGTTTGTTAAAAAATACACGATATTTTTTATAAAAAATACTTGCAAACAGAAAAAACTTGTGCTATGATTTTGAATCATAAAAATGATAAAACGATTAAGAGATGCCATAAAACCACTCTTGTGCGAGCACATCGTGGTTTCAGGCTTTTGCCCCTGGCATCATATAATTATAACTTTACTATTTTTCTATTGTACCCTATAATGTGGGTATGGTCAAAAGGTATTTTGAGCGAAAAGCCTATAATAGCAGAAGGGATCAGGTATATGGGTGAGAACGAGAAGAAAGAGTTTCATTTTATCAATGAACAGATCAAGAAAAAGCCGTTCTACCGACGTAAGTGGTTTACGCAGGGGGCAGCGGCGATTGCCCTGGCACTTATTTTCGGGGTGGCGGCGGGTGTGATGTTCGCGATCGTACAGCCGTGGGCGAGCAATCAGTTTGGAAAGCCGGATGAGCCGACACAGATCGTGATGGTTCAGGAAGAGACACATACTCAGGAGACAGAAACCGGACAGACAGAGCAGAAAGCGGATGACGAAAAGGAGACGGCAAAAGGCAGGAAAAAGAACAGCAAAGAAACAGATGCAATCGAAGAATACCGCATGCACTATGATCAGATGAAAAATGTGGTAGATTCTGCAGAAAATTCTCTGGTAAAGATTAAAAGCTATGTGGCAAAAATGGACTGGTTCAGTGAAAGCTATGAGAATGTGACGGAGACTTCCGGACTGGTGTTCCGCGTGGACAGCAACTGGCTTTACATCCTGACTTCCAGTCGTTTTATCAAGAGTGCACAGCAGATCACAGTAACCTTCCCGGACGGAGAGGTCGCAAATGCAGCTGTCAGACGGCAGGATACGGTGACAGAGCTTGCGATTCTGGAGATTCCGCTCAAAAGTATAAAGGAATCCACGATCCAGAGCATTTCCGCAATTTCGATCAAAGGAATTTCCAGCGTAGAAAAAGGGGAACCGGTGATCGCAGTCGGAAGTCCAATGGGGTATACAGATTCAATCAATTATGGCATGATCACTTCGATTACGGAGTGTGAAGATGTGGACGGAGAGTATAGGGTGATCGCAACGGACATGGCGGCCAGTGATACAAGCTATGGATTTCTGCTGAATCTGGATGGAAATATGGTCGGCATTGTGGCACAGAAATTCAAACAGACTGGTGCGGCAGATACGTTGACTGCACTTGGCATTTCTGATATCAGCTATCTGCTGGAAATGCTGGCAGCAGGCAGGTCGCTTCCTTATACCGGTGTGGTCGGAAAGAGCGTCAGTGCCGATGTGGCAGAGCATTTCAGCGTTCCTTACGGTATTTATGTCAAGAAAGTGAACACAGATTCACCGGCCATGTATGCCGGGATACAGGCAGCCGATGTGATCACAGAGATCAACGGGGAAAGCGTTGGCTCGATGTCCGAGTACGAAGACATTCTGCGGAAATATCAGGAAGGTGATACCTTAAAAATCAAGGTCCGCAGAAAAAGTATCGGCGGTTATGCCGATGTAGAAATGAAACTGGTCATGGGAGCCAGATAACGAAACAGATAAGATCATGGTACCGGCAGCAAGTAATCTGTCCTGCACGGAACCATTCATGTTTATTTAATAAGAGAAAGGTCAAAACAATGAAATATATTGAAACATTGCACGAAGGCGAGAGGCTTTCAGGAATTTATCTTTGCAAATACAGACAGTCTGCGATGACAAAAAACGGCAAATCATATGAGAATGTGATCCTTCAGGACAAAACAGGAGTGATCGATGCCAAAATCTGGGATCCGAACTCTCAGGGAATTGAGGATTTCGATATGCTGGACTATATCGATGTGGTTGGAGATGTCACAAGTTTTCAGGGAGCATTACAGGTTTCCATCAAAAGAGTACGAAAAGCAAGAGAAGGCGAATATATCGAAGAAGATTATCTGCCGGTCAGCGAGCGAAACATTGATGAGATGTACGAAGAGCTGCTCACGTATGTGCATAAAATCGAGAATCCGTATCTGAAGCAGCTTACAGACAGCTATTTTGTGGAAAATGAAGCTTTTATCAAAGCGTTCAAAGGACATTCTGCGGCAAAGAGCGTGCATCACGGATTTGTGGGCGGACTTCTGGAGCATACCTTAAATGTGACAAAACTCTGCTATTACTATGTAAAACAGTATCCGTTTTTAAATAAAGACCTTCTGTTATGTGCGGCACTGTTCCACGATGTGGGAAAAATGAAAGAAATCTCCAGATTTCCGGAAAACGATTACACGGATGACGGACAGCTTCTCGGCCATATCGTGATGGGCGTGGAACTGGTCGGAGCAAGTATCCGCCGCATTCCGAATTTTCCGAAAAAACTGGCAAGTGAACTGAAACACTGCATTCTGGCACATCACGGAGAACTGGAATACGGTTCCCCGAAAAAGCCGGCACTGGCAGAAGCACTGGCACTGAATTTTGCAGACAATACCGATGCAAAACTCGAGACATTTAAAGAAGCATTAAAGAGCAATAACGATAACAATGACTGGCTTGGTTATAACCGCCTGTTTGAGTCAAATATCCGCAAGACAAGTATCTGATCAGACAATGTGAAACAGTTAAAGAAGCCGGAAAAGTTTCTGTTCATGGAGGAATTAAATTTATGAAAAAAGACGATATGCTGGAAATTACCATAGAGGATATCAGCTCAGACGGTTCCGGCGTGGGAAAAGCAGATGGATTTGCACTTTTTGTCAAAGACACGATCCCGGGCGATCAGGTGAAAGTCAAAATCATGAAAATGAAAAAACGTTATGGCTATGCAAGGCTGATGGAAATTCTTGTGCCGTCACCGGACCGCATCCAGGCACCGTGTCCGGTTGCCAGACAGTGCGGCGGATGTCAGATCCAGCAGATGTCTTATGAACGTCAGCTTACCTTTAAAGAAAACAAAGTCTGCAACAATTTAAGACGCCTCGGCGGTCTGGATCTTTCTGCGATGGAAGTAGAGCCGATCTGCGGCATGGAAGAGCCATTTCACTACCGCAACAAAGCACAGTTTCCGATCGGCCGCGATAAAAACGGAAAAATCATTGCCGGATTTTATGCAGGCCGCACGCACAGCATCATAGCAAACACCGACTGTCTGCTCGGAGCAGAAGAAAATGAAGCAATCTTAAACGAAGTCATTTCGTGGATGGAAGTCTGTAAAGTAGAGCCATATGATGAAAAGACCGGAAAAGGGCTGGTGCGTCACGTACTGATCCGCAAGGGATTTACCACAAAAGAACTGATGGTCTGCCTCGTGATCAATGGCAGAAAGATTCCACAGGTTGAAAAACTGGTGGACAGGCTTCAGAAGATCGAGGGCATGACTGCAATCATGGCAAATGTCAACACTGAGCAGACAAATGTGATCCTCGGAAAAGAAATCCAGCCGATCTGGGGTCAGGATTATATCGAAGATTATATCGGAAACGTCAAATACCGCATTTCCCCGCTGTCTTTCTATCAGGTCAACCCGGTACAGACCGAAAAGCTTTACGGAAAAGCCCTGGAATACGCAGGACTGACCGGTAAAGAGACCGTATGGGATCTCTACTGCGGCATCGGAACCATCTCCCTGTTCCTTGCACAGAAAGCAAAACAGGTTTACGGCGTAGAGATTGTGCCGCCTGCCATCGAAGATGCGAAAGACAATGCCAGAAGAAACGGCATCCAAAATGCAGAGTTTTATGTTGGCAAAGCAGAAGAAATCCTGCCTCACAAATACGAAACCGAAAACGTCAAAGCCGATGTGATCGTAGTCGATCCGCCAAGAAAAGGCTGCGATGAAGCCCTGCTTGAGACCATCGTCAAAATGCAGCCGGAAAGAGTCATCTACGTCAGCTGCGATTCCGCGACACTGGCAAGAGATCTGAAGTATCTGACTGCGAACGGATACAAAGCAGAACGCCTGGCAACGGTCGATATGTTCCCGATGACGGTGCACGTAGAAAGTGCAGTAAAACTTGTGAGGGAAAACCAACGAATAGAAACAAGGGTGAAATAACAATCCGGAATTTCCGGATTGTTCAAACCGAAGGTTCTCGTCAGGTCACACGCGATACCAAGGACTACACCATCAAAGGCTGGGTGATAGATGATGAACGACTGAAACGAGGAACGTATCTGACAGAGAAGTATTTCGATGAGCAGTTGGAGTGCATCCGTGAAATCCGTGCCAGCGAAAGAAAGTTCTATCAGAAGATCACTGACCTGTATACGACAGCCATTGACGATGACAAAAATTCTGCAACGACGAGAAGATTCTACACTTGTTCCCATAGACTGGGGTGGTTAAGACCGTGATATGAATGTTAATTTTGCCACAGATTGCATATGCTTATAGCTGTGAATGTCCGCTTTACTTATTAATAGTACATGAGAAAACAGGAGGAAGCAAAATGGGAATTGCGGAAATGTTGGATGAACTGAAACAGAAAGCTTTACATGATCCGAAGCTGAGAGCAGAGCTTCTGGCAACGAAGAAAGCATCACAGCCATTTGCGGCATTTTGCAGCAAATGCAGGGAACTTGGATATGAGATTTATGATATGGATCTGATCACGGCAGGGGAAGAGGCTTATGCAGCCATGCGGCGAAGCACAAACGGGGGCGGCGAGAATTCTCCGATGCTGGAAGGGGAAGATGACCTTTACGAGCTGTTTTTTGCAGGATTGTAGGCGACTGTAAGAAGAACCATATAAAAAAGACCTCATACAATTCTTTTGAATAAGGATTGCATGAGATCTTTTTTTATGAAATTATTTTTTCGCAAAATATTCTTTTGTCAGAGCGATGGCAGTTCCGGAAAGAAGGAAGATACCGATCAGGTTCGGGATTGCCATAAGTCCGTTGAAGGTCTCGGCGATGCTCCAGAGAAGTCCGAGATCGACCGTTGCTCCGATGATAGCTACCAGTGAATAGGCGATCATAAACGGTTTTACTACTTTCTCGGAAAACAGGAACTCAATACAGCGTGCACCGTAAAGTCCCCAGCCGATGATCGTGGAGAAAGCAAAACAGCACATGGCAACTGCGGTAAAAACAGATATCCAGTTTCCGTAGGTAGAAGTGAATCCGGAGATTGTCAGCTCGGCACCTGCGGCAGCTCCGTAGTTGACCGGAACACCGCTTACCAGAATGACAAGGGCAGTCAGAGTACAGATAACGATCGTGTCGGCAAATACTTCGAAAATACCGAACATACCCTGTTTTACCGGTTTGCTGGTATCAGCACAGGCATGGGCGATAGAACCGGTACCAAGACCGGCTTCATTGGAAAAGATACCGCGGGATACACCTTTTTTCAGGCTGAGGAAGAAACTTCCGATCACACCGCCGGTGACGGCAGCCGGGTTAAAAGCTCCGTAAACGATATCATGGAATACAGCAGGAACTCTCTCAAAATTCAGTACAACCACACCGATCGCAAGAACGATATACAACAGTGCCATGAACGGAACCAGTTTTTCGGAGACACTTCCGATTCGTTTGATACCGCCAAGCAGAACCATACCGACAAGAAGCATGATCACAATACCAAGAACCAGATTCAGCGTTTTGGATGCAGATTCCGGAATGATGTTGAAATTGATCAGAGCAGTATCGATCGCAGTAGTGATTGTATTTACCTGTGTGGCATTTCCGGTACCGAAAACGGTCAGTACACCGAAGGCGGAATAAAGAATTGCAAGGATCTGCCATTTCTTGCTCAGTCCGTTTTTGATGTAGTACATCGGACCGCCGACATAATCACCCTTTTTATTGCGTTCGCGGAAATGAACGGCAAGTGTGACCTCAGTGAATTTCGTGCACATTCCAAGGATTGCGGAGATCCACATCCAGAACACGGCACCCGGACCGCCGATCGCGATCGCACCGGCGACACCGGCGATATTTCCGGTACCGACCGTTCCGGCGAGGGCCGTACAGACAGCCTGGAAAGGAGTCATGGAGCCGTCAGAAGCTTCCTTCTTTTTGAAAATTCTTCCGAGCGTGGTTTTCAGTGCATAAGGGAATTTGCGAATCTGGATAAATCCGGTCCGCAGGCTTAGATAAAGCCCGACACCGATAATGCAGATCATCGCCGGGACACCCCAGATGAAGTTATTAACGGCATTGTTGATGGATTCGATTGTCTGAAGCATGATAGTAATCCTTTCTTAGATAATGTATAATTATAAATCTAACACTTTTACGAATATATGTACAGAAAAAAATTCGTATACCAGCCTTAAAAACAAGAATTCCAAAATATTTTTCTGCTTTTTTGAAAAAAAGCATAAAAATTCAGCAGATATATTGACGGCAATCTGGCAGATGCGTTCAAGTAAGTTTGGGCTTGAAAATGTACAATGCAATTATTATAATAGAGACAGATTCCATTACAAAAGAATCCAAACGCAAAAGCCAGATGCGGATAACGACTTTTGAGGACAAAAAGAAAAGGAGTGTTAAAAATGGCAAAAATTTTAATCAGCCCGTCTAAATATTTACAGGGTGCAGGGGAAATGAAAAAAATCGGAACTTATGCGTCCAACTGCGGAAAAAAAGCACTGGTTCTGATCAGCAAAGGCGGTTATAAGAGAATCGGAAAAATGATCGAAGACAGCTTTGCAGAAAGTACATGTGAAGTGGTTTTTGATTATTTTAACGGAGAATGTTGCAACAGTGAAATCGACCGTCTGGTAAATATTGTAAAAGAAAATCAGTGTGATCTTGTGATCGGTATCGGCGGAGGCAAGATCTTTGATACAGCGAAAGCAGTTGCATATTATGCAGGCACACCGGTATTTATCTGCCCGACGATCGCATCAACTGATGCACCGTGCAGTGCACTGTCCGTTGTTTATACAGAAGAAGGTATCTTTGAAAAATATCTGTTCCTTCCGGCCAATCCGAATCTGGTTCTGATGGACACCGATATTATCACAAAATCACCGGTACGCCTTACAGTAGCCGGTATGGGAGATGCACTTGCAACTTACTTCGAGGCGAGAGCATGCAAACGCAGCGGTGCAACTTCCTGTGCAGGCGGAAAGACAACGGAAGCACCGATGGCACTTGCAAAACTTTGCTTTGATACGCTGATGGAAGAAGGCGTAAAAGCCAAAATTGCACTGGAAGCAGGTGTATGTACACCGGCAGTCGAAAAAGTGATCGAAGCGAACACGCTCCTTTCCGGTATCGGATTTGAAAGTGCCGGACTTGCGGGAGCACATGCGATCCACAATGGATTTACAGTACTGGAAGAATGCCACCATATGTATCATGGAGAAAAAGTTGCATTTGGAACACTTACTCAGCTGGTACTGGAAAACGTTCCGGAAGAAGAACTGGAAGATATCATTTTGTGGTGCATCGAAGTCGGGCTGCCTGTTACCCTGGCAGAACTTGGTGCCGGCAATGTGACAGATGAGCAGCTGATGGAAGTTGCAAAGACCGCCTGTGCGGAAAATGATACACTTCACAATATGCCTTTTGAAGTGACACCGGAAACTGTATTTGCAGCAATTAAAGCAGCAGATGCTTATGGAAAATATTATCTGGGTGAAGAATAAGATATAAGATCATCACATAGTTGAATATGATATTACAAGAAGACCGGCAGGATATGGAAAATGTTCCTACCGGTCTTCTTACAAAATTTTCTGTTTTCTGTGGAACGAATAAAGATATCAGGTATTGCAAAAAGAACAAATGTTTTCAGTACACTGTTTCACAAAGATATTTAACAAAAAAGCTCAAGGAGGTACGAAAGAGATGAAAAAGAAATGGATCGCATTAGTACTCAGTGTGTCGGTACTGGCAGGAACGGCAGCTGTTCCTGCATTTGCTTCGGAGATGCAGCAGGAGATGCCGGCAGTGGAAACACTTCAGGATCATACGCTTGCAGAGACGGATTCCGTGGAGGAGAACTGTGTTCTGGTTGGACTGAAAGGCAGCTATCTGGCAAGTGCAGATGCGGCATTGAAACGGATCAATGAGATCCGAAAAGAGGCGTGCAAACAGGGCGTTCAGGATCCGCGTGATCCCAACCGAAAGCTTACGATGTCAGATTATGTACCGGTCAAATGGTCTTCTGATCTGGAATATATCGCAAGAGTCCGGGCAGCAGAAGCATCTGTGTATATGGATCATCAAAGACCAAATGGAACGATGTGTTTTTCACAGGCATCACCAAATGGGGTGCAGAGCTGGGGAGAAGTTCTGGCATGGAATAACAGCAATGATATGATCACCGGAATCGATCAGTGGTACGGTGAAAAGCAGGACTGGGTAAAACAGACCGGTGGGGTGACAGGCCATTATACATCGATGATCAATCCGAACAATCTTTATGTTGGACTTGCAACCTTCATTTGCCCGGATGCAGATTTCAAAAATACGACATCCGGGGAGTTCAGTTTTGAAACAGGACTAGATGAAGGCCAGGCAAAAGCAGTAAAGAATAAAGTGCAGAAAATCCAGGTTCAGAACCAGGATGTAAAGGCATACATGGAGCCTTTTAAAGAGAAACTGGCCTCTTCCAAAACGGTGCAGGCGAAATTTTATGCAAATTACAGAGGCTCGGGGTTCTATCAGTCACGCACACACAAACTCTCTTTTGAGGACACAGTAGAGTGGAGTTCTTCCAATCCGAAAGTGGCAGCTGTAGATGAAAAAGGTGTAGTTACCGGTGTGAGTGCAGGAACAGCCAAAATTACAGCAAAATGCGGTGTTTTCGAAGAGTCCAGAACAATCCAGGTGACCGGGGATGCCAAAGTTCAAGTAAAAAAGATTACGGGTGTACCGAAAAAGAAAACCCTGAAAAAAGGCAAAAAATGGAGCATCAAAGCAAAGGCAACGCCAAAGAATGTGGCAAAACTTACATATAAATCCTCTGATAAAAAGGTTGCATCTGTAAATGGAAAAGGTGTTGTAAAAGCAAAGAAAAAGGGAAAAGCGACGATTACAATAAAAGCCGGCAGTCTGAAAAAAACGTGTAAAATTACCGTAAAGTAACATTCTTAAAAAATGCCCGCTGTTGCGGGCAAAAAATAATCAGAGCTTATACGCCGATAAATGCTCTCAGTTTTTCTATATCATTTGTTAAGATCAAAGACTCATCAAACTGCAGTTCTTCCAGAAGTTTGACGGCGAGATCAAAACGTCCTACCCAGCTCGGATCATGGGCATCGGAGCTTATAATAATCGGAACTTGCTGCTGCTCACAGAGTTTCAGCATCTTCCGATAATTTTCATAGCAATTCAGACGGCGGTCTTTTTTGACCAGCGAACTGTTGTTGACTTCCAGAGCGACCCGGTACTGTTTGGCAGCTGAAACGAGACGTTCATAGTCAAGTGGTGTATGATCATCATCCGGGTGAGAAACAAAATGTACTTTCTCATTTTTCATACATGCGATCAAGTTGTCGGTGTTCTTTTCTTTTCCTTCATCAGTATAACACTCTTTGTGGATTCCGACGATTGCATAATCCAGAAAATCAATATATTTCTGTTCCAGAGACAGTTTTCCGCCATTTAAAACATTGATCTCACATCCGTGCAGGATCTGTACATTCGAAAGCACGCGAGGGATGACTGTGAGATTCAGATAATAAAAAGGATCGACCGTTCCCGGAATGCCGGGTGCGTGTTCTGTGATCCCGATCAGTTTCAGATTTTTTTCACCTGCAGTGGCAGCCATTTCGCGTATCGTTCCGTATGCATGTCCGCTGACAAGGGTGTGCATGTGCATATCTGCAATTAGTTTTTTCATAAAGAAAGACTCCCTTCTGTACAGAGATTGTTTCAGATTTTTGATTTCAGAATTTTGCTTCCTGAAAAGGATGCCTGCGAAGTACTTTGCACAATTCCGACATCTGATATTATAACGCTTACCATGTGAAAATCAAGAATAACGCAGTTTCCGGTTGAAAGAAAACGATTTATAAGATAGAATGTAACTATTCGTCTTATTATAACACTTCCCCAAAGGAGGAGCAACATTGGAAAACACAGAAAATTATCTGGAATGTGAAAGAAACCGAGTGTATTATACCCTGATTGCAATCGCAGGATTTTTTGGTGCGTATACCTTTTTGTTACGCGGGAAAGTATTCTGTAATGCTCAGACAGGGAATCTGGTGCTGCTTGGACTGGCGATCGGTCAGGCAGAATGGGAAACGGCAGCCTACTACCTGTTCCCGATTTCCGCGTATATGGCAGGTGCATTTATCTCAGAACTGCTGCCGAACCCAGTCAAGTATCATCTGAAAATCCGCTGGGACACTCTTCTGATCGCAGTTGAAATGGCAACCGTTCTGGTGCTTGGACTTGTACCGGAATCCGCACCGGTGCAGATCTCACAGGTTGCGGTCAACTTTATTGCTTCCATGCAGTACAATACGTTTCGTCAGGCAGAGGGAACGCCGATGGCGACAACTTTTGCGACAAACCATATCCGCCAGGTCGGTGTGGGACTGGCAAAAGAAATCCAGCATTTTCGGAAAAAAGATAAAAAACATCGAGAAAAATGGGGCAAACATTGCATGATGGTGGTATATTTCTTATTAGGTGTGGTGTTTGGAACGGTTGCCTGCAATATTTATTCCGGGAAGGCAATCTGGATCACTCTGCTGCCGTTTCTGATCGTTCTGATTGATTTCCTGAATGAGGATCTGCATGCAGAAGAAGAGAAAATGAGACAGAAACCACATGGACATTAAGAAAAAGGCGTAAGACAGGTTCAGGTTGAACGCACGTGAGGCAGAGGCATTATGAATATCAATGAAATTGCAGAACTGGCCGGTGTTTCCAGGGCGACGGTATCCCGCTATCTGAATGATGGATATGTAAGCGAAGAAAAAAGGGCAGCAATCCGGAAAGTGATAGAAGAGACCGGCTATCGCCCGTCACAGCAGGCGAGAAATTTAAGAAGCAAAGTGACAAAGCTGGTCGGTGTGATCATTCCGGATATTGAGTCCGGGTCGGTGAGCCAGATGGTGTCAGGGATCAGTGAGGTTCTTTCGGTAAAAGGTTATCAGCTTTTGCTGGCAGATACGCGGAATAACACCAGGGCGGAGCTGAAATACCTTCGTATTTTCGAAAAAAATCAGGTTGACGGCATCATTTTCATGGGAACGATGCTTTCCAGAGAACATCTGTACCTGATGGAAGAAGTCGAAGTGCCGATCGTAGTGACGGCACAGGAGATCCGGCAATATTCCTGCGTTTTTCAGGATGATTATCATGCGGCATATGATGCTGCAAAAATGCTGACGAAAAAAGGCAGACACATCGCCTATATCGGAGAGCCGGCAAAAGACAAAGCGGCAGGAAAAGCACGAAAGAGCGGATTTCTGGATGCAATGGCAGATGCCGGCATCAGGATGGACAGATCCTGTATGTATGAAACGGAATTGTGCATGCAGGGCGGTTACGAGAAAGCTGCAAAAATATGGAAAACACATCCGGAAGTGGACTCTCTGTTCTGTGCAACGGACAGCCTTGCCGTCGGAGCACTGAGGTATTTTCATGAGCATGATATCCAGGTTCCGCAGCAGGTTCAGATCGTGGCGTTTGGAGACACCGAGATAGGAAGTGCGGTGTCACCGGCGATCAGCAGTGTGCATTTCTACCACAAAACGATGGGGCAGGAAGTAGCCAGGATGCTGGTTGAAATTTTAGAATCCGGCGATGATCTCAAAAAACATCTGAAAATGGGTTATCAGATTGTGAAAAAAGAATCGCTTCGGTAAAAAAAGAACGCAGCAGACAAAAACAGTCGCAGCGTTCTTTTTTGATTTGCAGAAGGCAAAATACAGTATAATAAACGAAAAAGGAAAGCGAGGAATCTCATGCAGGAACGATATATTTCATCAGGCAGCAGCAGACTGCACATTGCAGTCTGGGAACCATCAGGAGAGCGAAAGGCGATCATGCAGATTTCGCATGGCATGATCGAATATATCAAAAGGTACAGTCATTTTGCGAATTACCTCAATCAGGCAGGAATCCTGGTGATCGGGAATGACCACAAGGGACACGGGCTGACAGCAGAAAAGGATGAGGATCTTGGATATTTCGGTGAAGAAAAAAGTGCGGCGGTGATCGAAGATCTTCACGAAGTCACACGTTATGCGAAGGAACAGTATGGAGCGGATGTGCCTTATTTTCTGTTCGGGCACAGCATGGGATCGTTTATGGCGAGACGCTATCTGATGACCTATGGCGAGGAGCTGACCGGGGCAATTATCTGCGGGACCGGTTACACGCCGGGGGCAGTTCTGACGGCCGGAAAACTCTGTGCGGGTGTGATCGGTAAAGTAAAAGGAGTCACAGCTCGAAGTTTTTGCAGAAGCTGGCCTTTGGCAGTTACAACAAACGCATCGCAGATAAGCGGACAGCAAACGACTGGCTGACAAAAAATACGGAAATGGTGGATGCCTATAACCGGGATAAATACTGCACATTTCTGTTTACGGTCAATGGCTATCAGACGCTGTTTGATGTCCTTGGATTTATCCAGAAGAAGGAAAATATCGAGAAAATACCGAAAAATCTGCCAGTCTATATGATCGCCGGCGAGGAAGATCCGGTGGGCAATTACGGAAAAGGTGTGGAAAAAGTATTTGAAGAATACCGAAAATGTGGAATCCGTGATCTGGAACTGAAGTTATATGAGGATGACCGGCACGAGATCCTCAATGAACTGGACAGAGAGAATGTTTACCTGGATGTAAAAAACTGGATTTTGAAACATATTTAAATATCAGATGTGAGATGACGCCTGCTTTTGCAGGCGGCGAACAACAAGCTTGTATCAGTGGCGGATTCAATCGCCAAGTGGAATAATAGAAAGCGAGAAATGATGGAACGCATAAAACCGAATTATTATGATAGATTCACCTGCATTGCAGACAAGTGTACTTTCACCTGCTGTCAGGAGTGGAAGATTGCAGTGGACAACGAGACCAACCGAAAATGGAAAAAGAAATATCCGCCGCAGGAAGTGAAGGTGCAGCGGAAAAATCTCAGTGCCTATACAACCAAAAAGGACGGAGGCAGAGTGATCCGACTGGATGAAGAGCATAAATGTCCGTTTCTTTCTGAAAACCGACTCTGCAGACTGGTATCGGCTTATGGGGATTCGATTCTGTCGGAAACCTGTACCGTTTTCCCAAGAGAAGTGCACAGATTTGAAACGCATGAAGAAGAAGTTCTGATGCCATGCTGCCCGGCGGTGATCGATCTCTGGGCAGAGGAAGAGAACGTGGTTTTTCCGGAGGTGCCGGAAAACGGCAGAAATCTGCGGACGATGATCCGTGAAAAGATGATGGAAATGTTCCGAAACAAAGAACAGAGCATCGAAGAAACGCTGCTGGAGAGTTTTTATATTCTGCTGGAATTATATCAGGCAGAGCAGGAAGATACGCTGTCAGAAGAAAGGATCGAGAACTATTTCTCCAGAGAAGCCGTGAAAGAACTGAAAACGGCGATCCTTGCGATTGATCTGCCGTTTCTGGATACCATGGATGAATGCAATGAGCTTTTGCAGGATCTGGCTGTCAATTATCAGAAAGAAGGTCTGTATCAGGATTATCTGACGCAGATCCTGCCTCTGGCAGAGCAGCTTTCCGAAACGTATGATGCCGATGAAATGGAGCAGAAAGGACAGGACTTTGCAAAGCAATGGGAAAAATACCGAAAACTCCTGGCTGTTTTTATGGAAAATGAACTGTTTTCGGATCTTCTGATGCCGGACGGTGATTTGGAGAGCATGGTCATTCAGATGCAGTGGATCGCAATGGAATATACTATGATTCGGCACAGTCTTTTCCTGAAATGGATGCAGGACGGATGCCGGGATCTTGCATACGAAACACTGCGAGATTATCTGGTGCTGATCACACGAATGACAGGATACGAAGAAGACGATATTTATGAATATCTGGAAAACAGTTTTGATGAACTGGTATGGGAGTGGGGATATTTATCGTTAATTGTCGGCAAATAAGGTTGATTTCTTTATCAGGAAGATTTATAATTTAAAACACATAAAAAGTACAGAAATATCGATGAATTTTTGTGCAGAAATACAGAGAGACAGAGGAGGAATTGAAAAAATGAAATCACGTAATTTAAAGGCAATGCTTTTTGGATCCGCATTTGCAGCATCTCTTACCTTTGTGGGTGCACAGCCACAGATGCCGATCTTTCCGGCACTGGAAGTTCATGCTGCATCCTATCAGGATGTAGAACTGGACAGCAAATATGACTTTGAGAAAGCATTTCAGAAGGCACTGGATGTAGCTCGCGACAGTGAAGACAAAAACACGATCTACCGTATCAAAATCCCGGCAGGTACTTACAAAGCCGGCAGCTGCTTTAATGTATACAGCAACACCTACATCGATATGGAAGGCGTAACGCTGGTGCGTACTTCGAATTCTGCAATGTTCCGTTTGGGACGTGGTGAAGATGTAAAAAATATTTCCGGTTATACCGGCTTTAAAAACATCACTTTCCATGGCGGTACTATCGATGGTCAGGGTGCACAGCACAGTTATAAATCCACTATTCTGCGATTTGCACATGCAAGCGATGTGACGATCGAAAATATGACACTGACAAATACCTACAGTTCTCACAGCATCGAGTTTGCGGCAGCTCAGAATGTA
>ERZ827156.3145-NODE-3145-length-15422-cov-2.635453_pt1 | contig 15422 bp, 11 predicted proteins | sample MGYA00519919_ERZ827156 | MGnify/ENA primary metagenome ERZ827156 (study PRJEB31778, sample SAMEA3449269) | human gut metagenome | biome: human gut; feature: human-associated habitat; material: faeces | place: United Kingdom | collected 2010/2012 ... | reverse complement strand
GGCCAGGCTACTCTGCTTAGGCGAAGCCTACGTGTATGCCGAAAAGACCGAAATGACGGCGGGACGCGAGGCAGACAAGCTCTCGAAGTAATCTGCGTCTTCAACTTATCTTCCGCCGCTGCCTCATTGCTTTGGGACAGCGGTAGTTTTGCTGCCCGTCTCTCGGAACTTCGACTGCTTTCTCCGTGGCCTTCCGGCAGCCTATGCGCTCCATTGCCTATCTGACCGGGTAATACCTCAACAGCCTTTTATCTTTTACAACAACGGTTTACAACTTTCTCTACAGTTGTCTGATCAGACACGCCGGGGCATCCCGAGCTACACAAAAACGGAGAAATGATTATGCAGCGCAGAGAACTTTTGATCGGCTTAACTGCCCTATCCACCCTCACCCTCGCCGGCTGCGGCGATAAGAAAGCCGAAACGGAAATCAAACTCGGCACTTTGTCCGGCCCTCACGCCGAAGTGGCGGAAGTCGCGGCCAAAGTCGCCGCGGCCAAGGGGCTCAAAATCAAGATCGTGGAATTTTCCGACTACGGCCACGTCAATGAAGCGCTTGCCGCCAAGGATATCGACGTCAATGCGTTCCAGCACGTCCCGTACCTCAACAAAGCCATTGCGCAAAAGGGTTATCCCTTCACCCCGCTCGGTAAAACCGTACTCTTCCCGCTGGGCGTCTATTCTTTGAAAATCCACAGTGTCAATGAAATTACCGACGGCATGTTCGTCACCGTCCCCGCGGATCCTGCCAACCTCGGTCGGGCGCTACAGCTTCTTGAACGCAACGGCCTCATTACCCTGCGTGCGGGTACCGGCGTACACGCTACGACGCGCGACATCATCGCGAACCCGAAGCATCTCAAGTTCCGCGAAGTGGACAGCGCGTACCTCGGGCGGTCGCTCCCTGACGTAGGCTTTACCGTCATCAACGGTTCCTGGGCAGTCAAATCGAATCTTTCGCCCGCGAAAGATGCCTTCATTCTCGAAGACGGAAAATCTGATTTTGCCAACGTCCTCGTCGTCCGCACCGAAGACAAAGACAAGGCCGTCTTCAAAACGCTTCAAGCCGCTTTCCAAAGTCCGGAAGTGAAGCAATTCGTTCTTGACAAATTCAAGGGCTCCGTCGTTCCGGCCTTCTGATCCCTTTGCTGAGACCCCGAAATGCTCATTGCCTCTTACTGCGTCGGCTGCCGGCAGTGCCGCCCCTACTGTCCCGTCGGAGCCATTGTCACCGCCCCCGACGGCCGACGTTCCACCGTCGGTCATCGACCAGCTGGACAAGCTGCAGGCGTTGGGGGTGGCCTCGGCCAAGATCGAGGGCCGTCTGCGCACGCCGGAATATGTGGCGGCGGCGGTAAGTGCCATCCGCACTGCCTGTGAGGGCCGTCCGGTGGACTTTGAAACCCTGCGCAGCGTCTTTTCCGACGTCACCAGTCCGCACAAATCCACGGGCGTTCTCGGACGCGGCACCGAAGAAATGAAAACCAACGACGTGACCGGACGCCTTCGGGCGCATCGCGTCAACGTTTCCGTGGAGCTCGGCCGCCCCGGCATCAGTGCTTCGTTTGCCGACGTCGAAGTCCTCTCCCGAGCGATTGCCGCTTTCGGCGTGCATTTTCAGGAAGAAAACCCCGTCACCAACCTGATGACCGACATCACGACCGGACAACTGCGCCCCGAAATTCTCAGAGAGCGGGTTTTGTCAGCCCTGATTGAGTTCGACATCCCGGAAGAACGCGCGTCGGTACTCGTTACGGTACTCAAAAAAGCGGCCGATAAAATCGATACGGTCTTTTCCGTCGGCATGGCAGTTCCCCTTCTGCCCGCCGAAACCTCGGCACCGCTTTATTCCCGTCTTCAGTCCGAAGGCATTTTTGCCCGTCCCAACGGAAAAACCAACGTCGGACTCGGACACCCCTTTAAGGAGGTGACGGTATGACGCATACCCTGCACCGACGCGGGTCGGCAAAAGAACTTCAGAAGGACTTCGTGATCCTCGCGATGGCCGCCCGCGGCGTCAACCGCGAAGGCGTCGCGCCGAAATTGGCGCGGGCACTGGAAATTTTCGCCGCTCACCACCCCGTCAATTACGGCAACGTTGCCGGCAATTCGCTCACGAAACCCTTGGCGGAACTCGTTGCGCTCACCCGAGACAACACCGTTTCTCATGCGGTCTTTCGCTCGGTTGAAGACGTCACCGCCGTGCTGGCGGATCTCCGAAAAGAGGATCTCGGTATTTCCATTGTGGTCTCGGGCCTCTTTGAAGAAGTACGTCGCGCCTGCTGCGACAATCACCTGAAACCCCATACCGTCAATCTTTCGCTCGGCGTTTTCGGGAAAACGGAGAAACTGCCGGCAGAACCGATTCTTGAGATCGCTTCCATGTGCGGCCACAACATGATTTCGTTCGGTCTCATCCAAAAACTCGTCACCGACATTGAAGAAGGTTGGACGACGCCCGAACTTGCGGCGAAGCAAATCGCGGCGGGCTGCCGCTGCGGCGTCTTCAACTGGGAACGGGCCGCCCGCGTCTTGGCCCGTCTTGCTCACTATTCGGAGGAACCTTTATGACTACAGCTCACCAAAAACGCCTTGATTTTCGTGCCAATCTCGCCGCCGGCAAATTCATGATCGCTCCGGGGATTTATGACGCGCTTTCCGCCAAAGCCGCGCAGGCCGCGGGGCTTCCCTGCCTCGCCATGGGCGGCTATGCCATTTCCGCGTCCCGCCTCGGGCAGCCGGACGTAGGACTCTTGTCCCTCACGGAAATGGCGACTGCCCTCAAACAGATCTGCGATGCGACGGATATTCCGGTAATCGGTGACGGGGATACCGGTTACGGCAACGCTCTCAACGTTATTCGCACGGAGCAGGAATACGAAAAGGCCGGCGCCTCCTGCATCTTTTTTGAAGATCAGGTGTGGCCCAAACGCTGCGGACATATGGACGGCAAGCAAGTCATCGCTGCCGAAGAACATGCTCAGAAGATCCGGGCCGCCTGCGACGCCCGCGAAGACAAAGCCACGCTCATCATGGCCCGCACCGACACCCGAGCCGTCAACGGGATTGAAGACGCCATCCGCCGCGGCCACCTCTACGCCGAAGCAGGCGCCGAACTCCTCTTTATTGAGGCGCTTCGCGACCGAGACGAAGTCAAACGGTTGGCCAAAGAATTTGAAGGGACGGGGATTTATCTTTTTGCCAATATGATTGAAGGCGGAAAGACCCCCATCATTCCTGCTTCCGACTTAAAGGCCATGGGCTACGCCGGGGTTTTCTGGTCGTGCGCTTCTCTCTACCTCGTAACGAAAACACTCATTGAAAACTTTACCCGCCTCAATCAGGAAGGGACGAGCGACTCGTTTGCCGACCAGTTGCTGCCTTTTGCTGAATTCAACCGCTTCATCGGGCTGGATCGGTACAAGGAGCTGGAAAAACAGTACGGCGTAACGCATGGGTAATGCAACCAGCTTTTGTGCCCGTTACCCCATGGGTTCCTCAAGGGAACGCGACGGCTTAACGGGCAGTACCGTTTCCGGTTCCTGACAAATCTTTCATCAGTGAGCGCCGTAAATACCGCCGCACGGTCTGAAGCGAAAGGCCGATCCGCAGAGTAATGGCGGTATTTGTCAAGATACTTCAAAAAAATTGGTTAGGAGTCTTTTTACCCCTGAAGAACCTCAGCAGGGGCTTTGCCCCTACGCTTCGCTACCCCAGGATATTTTTTAAAAGCAATCTCAGAGTCGTTTCGAAAATCTCTGAAAGTGAACCGTCAGTTCGCTTTCTAGTCAACAATGCCGATTCCGCCGCAGTGTGCCAGTTGTAAGCACGGAACTAAACATAGGATACCGGCAGAAACTTCTGCGGCCTCTGTTCCAACAACAAAAGCCTCGCCCAGGTCAGCCCTCCTTCCCTTGCCAAGCCTTCTTCTGTGAGCAACGTTTCCGACACAGTACTCTCTTCGAAAGCTCGATTGCCTCGTATTTTGAAAATCAGCCGCCGATAGCGACACGGATATTCATCCTGGCGGATTCAAAAACAAAAACGCCCAAAATTTCTTCTGGACGCTCGGTACAACCCACAGGTTGTCAACCTAATTTTGGTGGGTGATGAGAGACTCGAACTCCCGACCTTCGCCGTGTAAAGGCGCGGCTCTACCAACTGAGCTAATCACCCGTTCATCGGTCCGCAGAACTCTTCCTGCGAACCGGAGAAGCTCGTTAGTTTACAGCATCCTTCAGAGATTTGCCAGCACGGAACTTCGGTGCCTTGGCCGCGGCGATTTCGATCGTTTCGCCGGTCTGGGGATTGCGGCCCGTACGAGCAGCGCGTTCAGCGACGGTAAACGTACCGAAACCGACGATGGCGACGTCCTTACCCTTCTTCAAAGAAGCGGTCACGGCTTCCACGAAGGCGTCAACGGCCTCACCGGCCTTCGCCTTGGAAATGTCAGCCTGGGTGGCGATGAATTCAACGAGTTCAGTCTTGTTCATGAGAATGACTTCCTTAAGTCGATCCGGACCGCCTGCCCACAAACATCGGCCCAAGACCTATTTAATAACCTCGGTGGATTGTACCGCACGAAAACGCCTGCTAGTCAAGTCTTTTCAGGCTTTTTTCGCAAATTTTGCGGGTTTTCGCACGCTTTTCGCCGTTCCAAAGCAAAACCCGGCCGAGATTCCTCTCAGACCGGGTTTTCAGAGCAAAAATTCCGCGTCAGTGAACGACGGCGCTCACCGCATCCGCCACGGCAACGCCCGTCACTGCCGACGTTGCAACCACCGGGGTCGTTTCTTCCTTCGCTTTGAGCGGTTCGGGTTTGCGAACCAGAGCTTCTTCAAGCACCTTATCGATCCAACGCACCGGCACGATTTCCATCCCGGTCTTCACATTGTCGGGGATCTCGGTGAGATCTTTGACGTTCGATTCCGGAATCAGCACCTTCTTGATGCCGCCGCGGAGCGCCGCAAGAAGCTTCTCTTTGAGGCCCCCGATTTCGAGCACTTCACCGCGAAGCGTGATTTCGCCCGTCATCGCCACGTCGGGACGCACCGGGATGTTGGTCATCGCAGAGACGATCGCAGTCGTAATCGCCGCGCCGGCGGACGGTCCGTCCTTGGGCGTCGCGCCTTCCGGAAAATGAATATGCCAATCCGTTTCACCGAACGCCTTGGCTTCGATCCCCAATTTCGCTGCGCGGGCACGCACGACGCTTCGGGCGGCTTCCACGCTTTCCTTCATCACGTCGCCGAGAGACCCCGTGCGCTGCACGACGCCCTTCCCTGGGAAGACCACGGCTTCCACCGAAAGGATGTCCCCGCCCGCTTCGGTCCACGCGAGGCCGTTCACCTGCCCCACCTGCGGTTCCTTCTGCGCGACGCCGTACGTAAAGCGGCGCACACCGAGAAAATCCGCGAGGTTTTCGGCGGTGACGACCGTTTCCTTCACCTCGCCCTTTTTCTTATCGGCGTTCTGATGCACGACCTTACGGAATACCTTACCGATCGAGCGTTCAAGACCGCGCACACCGGCTTCGCGAGTGTAGTAGCGGATGATGTCGCGAACGGCGGAATCCTCAATTCTCACTTCGCCCGTCTTCACGCCGTTCATTTCCATCTGTTTCGGAATGAGGTGCTCGGCGGCGATGTGCATCTTCTCGTCTTCGGTGTACCCGGAGAGATTAATGACTTCCATTCGATCGAGCAACGCCGGCGGAATATCGTAACTGTTGCTCGTCGCGACGAACATCACGTCGGACAAGTCGAAATCGACGTCCACGTAATGGTCTTCGAACGTACGGTTCTGTTCCGGATCCAAGACTTCCAAGAGCGCCGCCGCCGGATCCCCTCGGTAGTCATGTCCGAGCTTATCGATTTCGTCCAGGAGGAACAGGGGATTACGCACCCCGACCTTAGTGAGCGACTGAATCACTTTCCCCGGCATCGAACCGATGTAGGTACGGCGGTGACCGCGGATTTCGCTTTCGTCGTGCACGCCGCCCAAGGCCATGCGCACGAATTTGCGACCCGTCGCGCGGGCAATGGATTCGCCGAGACTCGTCTTACCGACGCCCGGGCCGCCCACGAGGCAGAGAATCGGCGCCTTCACCTTGTCGACGCGCTTTTGCACGGCCAGATACTCAAGAATCCGTTCCTTCACTTTCTCAAGGCCCCAATGATCGGCATCGAGAACCTTCGCCGCCTTCGTGAGGTCGGAGTTGACGCGGGTCTTCTTTTTCCAAGGCAGTTCAAGAAGGGTGTCGAGGTAACCGCGGATCACCGTCGCCTCCGCACTCATGGGCTGCATGAGGCGCAATTTTTTAAGTTCCCCGTTCGCCTTTTCCTGCGCTTCCTTACTCATGCCGGATTCGGCAATTTTGGCCTTATACGCCGCAATATCGTCCGTCTCAACGGCTTCTTCCCCACCCAATTCCTTTTGAATGGCCTTCATCTGCTCGTTGAGGTAGTAATTGCGCTGATTCTTGTCGATCGCCTGCTTCACACGACCGTGAATGCGTTTTTCGACGGCGAGGATTTCGACTTCGCCCGCAATGAGGCGCGTCAACGCCGTCAAACGCGACTTCACCGACGTATCCGCAAGAAGTTTCTGCTTATTCTCAAGCGACACCGGCAGCTGCCCCGCCACGGCGTCCGCAAGCGCATCCGCGTCCCGCATCGAGAGAATGTTCTGAACGACGTCGTCCGCAAACTTCTTTCCGGTTTTGGCGTACTCTGCGAAGTCTTCGGCGACGGCACGGCGCAGTCCTTCGACTTCGGTACCGTCCGTCTCGGTGGAATCCAAGCGCAAAGCGCGGCAAAAGAGTTTGCCCTCTTCGTCCGACGTCAGCGATTCAATTCTCACGCGGCGGTGAGCCTCAATCAAAACCTTCACCGTCCCGTCCGGGAGCCGCAGAAGCTGCATCACCGTTCCGACCGTACCGACGTCGTATACGTCGTCCTTCTTCGGGTCGTCGCACTTCGGATCCTTCTGCGTCACGAGAACGATGCGCTTGTCACCCTTTAAGGCGTCCTGCACCGTCCGAATGGTCTTCGGCCGCCCGATGAAAAGCGGCAGCATCATGCGCGGGAAAATCACCAGATCGCGCACCGGCATCACGGGAGCCGTAATCACGCCGGGCGTACCTGCGGTAGTATCGATTTCAGTCATTGTTCTTTCGTTAGGTCTAAGCGTCCCGTCGACGGGACTGCAGTATGGGGCTATGTGGGGGCAGTTCTGCCCTTTTTCAACCCCGTCCGCGGGTCTCGGGACTTTAGCAGAGAGTCACACCGCAGCAAAAGCCGAAAACGCGCAGAATCCGTCCCGATCCTGCACGAATGACTCTGCTCTCGTCAGCGCGTCGTTCTCGGCGCTGCGATGAGTTCGGCGGCTTCGCCTTTTTCCACCGTTTGCGCCGTCACCCGCACTTCGCCGATTTCAGGGCGCGCCGGAACGTCGAACATGGCGCCCAAAAGCACCTCTTCGACAATGCTTCTCAAACCGCGGGCCCCGGTCTTGCGGGCCATCGCCTTCCGGGCAATCGCCTTTAAGGCGTCGTCCGTCACCGTGAGTTTCACGCCTTCCATCGAAAAGAGTTCGGCGTACTGCTTCACGAGGGCGTTCTTGGGTTCGGTGAGAATCGAAATCAGCGCTTCTTCGGTGAGTTCCTTCAAAACCGCAATGATGGGAAGACGCCCCACCAATTCGGGAATGAGACCGAACTTCACCAAATCCGAGGGTTCTGCCTGCTCCAGAAGATCACTTACCGCCGTTTCTTTTTCACTGGCGACCGTCGCCGAAAAACCGATTCCGGATTTGACCGAGCGGCGCTTCACGAGTTTCTCAAGGCCGTCAAACGCCCCGCCGCAGATAAAGAGAATGTTCGTCGTATCGACGACCTGCATCTGACCGCGCGGATTCTTGCGGCCGCCCGAAACCGGCACATTGCACTTGGTGCCTTCTACGAGTTTCAACAGAGCCTGCTGCACGCCTTCGCCCGAGACGTCGCGGGTGATGGACGGGTTTTCGCTCTTACGAGCGATCTTGTCGATTTCGTCCAAATACACAATCCCGTGTTCGGCACGCGCAACGTCGCCGTCGGCGGCCTGCACGAGTTTATGAATGATGTTTTCGACGTCTTCACCGACGTAACCGGCTTCGGTCAACGTCGTTGCATCCGCAATCGCAAACGGCACGTTCAGGACGCGGGCAAGCGTCTGCGCGAGCAACGTCTTCCCGGACCCCGTCGGCCCCACGAGCAACACGTTCGACTTCGACAATTCCACCCCGTGATCGTCCGCGAGATGCCGCAGACGCTTGTAGTGGTTGTAAACCGCCACGGACAACACACGCTTGGCGCGTTCCTGACCGATCACATAGTTGTTGAGGTGATCAAACAGTTCCTGCGGCGTCGGCAATTTTTCCGTGAGTTCGGGGGCGGCTGCCGTTGCGTTGTCTGCCTCAGACTCTTCGCCGGCAGTCGCCTGGGGTGCAGCCGTCGCCGTAAAGCCCGCCGCCTTCATGAGGCCCTTGATGCAGCGGTCGCAGATCTTGATGCCGCTGCCCGTATCGATCAACGCTTTGCAGTCGTCCTTGATACGGCCGCACACCGAGCAGCGTTCCTCTTCCTTATCGTGTGTAAACATAGTTTTTACCTCAGGCTGCGCGGTGCGTGAGAATCTTGTCGATGATGCCGTATTCGAGGGCTTCCTGCGGATTCATGTAATTGTCGCGATCCGTGTCGCGGGTAAGTTCCGCGAGAGTGCGCCCCGTACGTTCGGCGAGCACGCCGTTTAAAAGGCCCTTCAATTTGAGGATTTCCTGAGCCTGAATTTCGATGTCGCTGGCCATGCCGCGGGAGCCGCCGGAGGGCTGGTGAATCATGATGCGGGAGTTGGGAAGGGAATAACGCTTCCCTTTCGCGCCTGCCGCCAACAGGAAGGCCCCCATCGACGCCGCCATCCCCACGCAGATCGTCTGCACGTCGGGCTTGATGAACTGCATCGTGTCATAAATGCCGAGGCCGGCATAGACACTGCCGCCGGGGCTGTTGATGTAAAGCGAGATGTCTTTGTCCGGATTTTCGCTTTCCAGGAAAAGAAGCTGCGCGATTACGAGATTCGCGCTTTCGTCGTTGACTTCACCGGACAAAAAGACGATGCGGTCGCGCAACAGGCGCGAATAAATATCAAAGCTGCGCTCGCCGCGCCCGCTCTGTTCAATCACCATCGGAACGAGCATGTTGCTGGGAAGCATTCTTCATCTCCTAAATCTTTACGCAGAGTCTCAGAAACCTGAGACACGAAAGGCGGAAAGTGCGCTGCGGTGCTCCAAAGGAACCCCGCGGCGCGCTTTTCCGCCCTGTCGCCCTTCCGTCGCCTGCGCGGGTCGGAAGAGCGGGTTTTCAACGTCTGACGTCGAAGCGGCGATTACTGCGCCGTCTTCATGAGGTCGTCGAACGTCACGGTTTCATCCGTGGTCTTCGCGGCACCGAGCACGAAATCCACCACCTTTTCTTCAAGGGCGAGGTTCATGTAGGCCTGAGCGGAACGGGGGTTGCCCATCACTTCGGAGACCATCTGTTCGGGCTTTTCGTATGCCTGAGCCATTTCGGTGACGAGCGCCTTCGCGTCGTCAGCGGTCACGGCGAGCTTGTTGGCTTCAACGATCTTTTCGACGAGCATCGTGAGCTGAACGCGCTTTTCGGCCTGGGGCTTGAAGAGATCCGCGGGGAGCTGGTGCTTCTTGGCGTCAGCCGCCTTAATGATGCCGCGGGCGACGTAGTCGTTCACCATGTTCTGAGCCATCTGCTGGGCTTCGGTTTCAACGAAAGCCTGGGGAACGGCAAAGGTGGCGAGTTCCTGAAGCTTACCCATCACTTCGGCGCGCACGCGGTTTTTCAGACGAGCCTTCACTTCGCGTTCGAGGTTCTTGCGGACTTCGGCCTTCATCTTGTCGGCGCTTTCAAGGTTGAGCTTCTTCGCGAATTCATCGTTCAATTCGGGAATGATCGCCTTTTCAACCTGGGTGCATTCAATTTCGAACGTCACCTTCTTGCCGCAGAGATCCTTAGCGGGATAGTTTTCCGGGAACGTGAGGTCAAAGGACTTCTTTTCACCGGCAGCCATGCCTTCCATCGCCTTTTCGAATTCAGGCAGCATCGTACCGGCGCCGACGATGCACTTGTAGTCGTTGGCGGTACCGCCTTCAAACGCTTCACCGTCCTTCAAGCCCTTGAAGTTCACCGTCACGCGGTCATCCTTCTGAGCCTTACGGCCTTCTTCGACTTCGTAGGTCGCACGCTGGTGCGCCATGATGTCGAGGGTCTTCTGCACTTCAGCGTCCGTCACTTCGCAGGCGTAGCGCTTCAGTTCGAGGCCCGTGAGCACCGGGGCTTCGACTTCGGGCATCACTTCCACCGTGGCCACGAACTTCATTTCGGCGTCGCCGGGCTTGTTGGCGCCTTCAGCACCAGCAATCTTCGGGAAGCCCGCGATCTTGAGGCCGGAAGCCTTCGCCGCTTCGACGTACGCCTCTTCAATGAGGCGGTTCATCACGCGGTTGTTGGCTTCGTAGCCGTACATTTCCGCAACCTTCGCGGCCGGCACGTGACCAACGCGGAACCCGGGGAGCTTCGCCTTCTTGCCGAGCTTTTTGAGTTCAACAGCCACACCCGCTTCGAGGTCGGCGGTCTTCACGGAAAACTCAATCGTCTTTTCCAGAGGATTCACCTTGGGCTCTGCGGCCTTAGCGGTTTCTTCGGTCTTGGCGGCTTCAACGTTTTCAGTCATCGCTTTCAATCTTTCAAGAAAAATAACGAACCGGCGACCTTTGACGGAAAGCCCGTTGTCGAAAAGCTTTCCGCTTTGTCGGCAGTCGCAAGGCTCAAGTGAAAAAATTCAGTCTACCGACCCCGCCCCTGAAGGGCCGAAGCGGTACGAAACGGTGGATTATACCGAGAATTGCCGACGAGAAGCCTTCCGCCCACAAAGTTTTCCCGTCGAAAATCGTTTCCCCTCTCGGACATTTCGTCAATTTTCCTCTGAATCAATGCCCTATCTTTTTTGTTCCTTCTTTAATTTTGAACGAAAATTCAAGGGGCGCTACACTTTGCGACTTTCCTACTCCCACTCCCTAAAGGAACAACAATGTCCGAATCCACACCGCGTTCGGCCTGGTCTTCGAGGCTCGGTTTCATTCTCGCTGCCGCCGGTTCGAGCGTGGGCTTAGGCGCCATCTGGAAATTTCCCTATATGGCAGGCACCAACGGCGGCTCCATCTTCATGCTCCCCACGATCGCCTTTGCCTTGACGATCGGCCTTGCGCTTCTCATGACGGAAATGTGCATGGGCCGCACAAGCCGCGGCGGCGCCGGAACGGCGTTCCGCAAATTGGGGACGCCCCTCACGCGCTTTTTCGGCCCCGTCTCCGTGCTTACCGGTGCCTTGGTGTTGGGTTTTTATTCCGTGGTAGGTGGCTGGTGCACGCATTACCTCTTGGCGTCTCTTACCGGGAACCCCGCCGCAGACGACCCGCAGGCGCTTCGAGCGGCGTTTGAAGCGTTTGCCGCCGATCCTTATGAAGCTGCGGGCTGCCACGTGCTTTTTTTGTCAGCGACGGCGCTCGTCGTGCTTGCCGGTGTACAAAAAGGCATTGAACGCGTGGGCAAAGTGTTGATGCCGCTTCTTTTCATTTTGATGCTCGTTCTTATCGGACGCGGACTCACGCTCCCCGGCGCCATGGAAGGCGTCAAATTTCTCTTCAAGCCCGACTGGGAAGCATTCACCGGCGAAGCCCTTTTAAACGCCATGGGATTTGCCTTCTTTTCCCTTTCCGTCGGCTCGGGCTCCATGATGAATTACGGCAGTTACTTGAGTAAAGACGTCAACATCGGTCCCGCGACGCTTTGGATCGTCGTTTTGGCCGTCATGGCCTCAGTCTTAGGGGGCCTCATGATCATGCCCGCCGTCTTTGCGTTCGGCTTGTCGCCTGACGCCGGACCCGGCCTCACCTTTGCGACGATGCCCGCCGTTTTCAGCCACATGCCCTTGGGTTCCTTCTTTGCCGTCCTCTTTTTCCTGTCGCTTTTCGTCGCGGCCTTGACGAGCGCCATCTCCATTCTCGAAATGGCTTCTCAGCATTTTGTGGATCGCTACGGCTTCACCCGCCGCAACGCCGTTTTGCTCGTTGCAACCGGACTCGGGATTTTGGGCGTTTTCTGCGCCCTCTCCTTCGGCCCCTTAAACGGCGTGAAACTTTTCGGCCTGACGCTTTTTGAAGGACTCGACTATCTCACGTCCAACATCGGGATGCCCTTGGGGTGTTTGGGGATTGCCGTCGTCGGCTGTTGGACAGCCTGGCCTGCGATCCGCGCCGAACTCACTAAAAACGGTCGGTGGAGCGAAAAGGGTCTTGCCGCCTTCCGACTCTTTGCCGGCATCTTGGCACCCGTTCTTATTCTCGTCGTTGCAGCCCGAGGTCTGGGACTATTCTAAGCAAAACTACTTAGAAGAATTCAATTTTCCAAAACCACCGAAAACAAACGGCGGAGCCGGATTTTGATGTCCGACCCCGCCGTTTTGTCTGACTCAGCGTGAGGCTGAGTCACATGGGCAACATTACTTCTTCAAGTTCTTCACCGCGCTGTCCGCAGCCACGGCGCCGGATATGATCGCCCAGGAGTTCATCATAGCCGTCATCGAATCCGCACCGTTGGCGCCGCCCACGACGCAGCCCGCGCCGTAGAGGTTGCCGATGGGCTTACCGTTCTTCGCGAGAATCGCAAGTCCCGTATTCGCCTTCAAGCCGCCCAACGTCGTGCAGAAACGAACCTTCTGCTCAACGATGTACCAGGGGCCTTCGGACAAGGGCTTCAGCACCTTACGACCGAAATCGGCGTCCTTACCGGCCGCCACCATCTTGTTCCAACGGGTGACGGTCTTCGCAAGCTGCGCGGCGTCAATCCCCATCTTCTGCGCGGCTTCCGCGAGATTCATAGAGGTCGCCATCACGGGGTGACCGTTGTTCACAATGTGAGCCCAGCCTTCGAGCGTTTCTTCGTTGGGTACCAGCTTGTCTTCCAGGGACTTCGCCACGTATTCCTTCCAAGCGGCCTTATCCATCACAATGTAGAGCATGGACTTCTTCTGCGCCAGGGACACATCGGTCAACGTTCCGAGCCCGGCCAATTCATCCACCACGCGGTTGCCGTCCATATTGACGTAGATGGCGCCCGACTTCTTCATCGTATCCGTCGAAGAAGCGGTCGCGGCCAAGCCGTGACCCGGCATCGTTTCCACGCCCTGCGGATACTGCTTCACGAGGTCGAGGTTGATCGTCGCAGCACCCACCTTCTGCCCCATCTTGAGGCCGTCGCCGCTGTCGCTGTCAAGGCCGTAGAAGAGCCCTTCCTTCACCTTCTCAGGAAGGAGCGCCGAATTGGCGCCGTAACCGCCCGAAGCCAAAATCACGGACTTCGTGTCAAACGTCACCCAGCGGCCGTCCGCGAGCGTCGCTTTGACGCCCGTAACGTTGCCCTTGGCGTCCGTCACAAATTCCTGCGCACGGGTATCGGTCATGATGACGCCGCCGCGTTCAGCAAGCTTGGCGCTCATCAATTTTAGGAAATTGACGCTGCGGCCCGTCACGCCCAACTGACGACTCGCGGAGTGATCCGGGTACTGCGTCGCCGCGGGGCCGTACGGAATCTTAAGGTCATCAATCAGCCAATCCACGACGCTCCCCGCCTTCTTCGCGGTCATCATCGCGAGGGCCTTGTCGTTCTTGTACTTGCCGGCCTTCAGAATGTCCTTATAGGTGAGCTTCGGGCTGTCCTTCGTTTCCTTCATGACTTCACGCTGGTAGCGCGAACCCGTGGCGATCAGCGTACCTGCGTTCAACTGCGTGTCGCCGCCGATCGCAGGCATCTTTTCAATCAAAATGACCTTCGCGCCTTCGCCCGCCGCACGCACGGCCGCCGTCAACCCCGAGGCACCGCCGCCGATGACGAGCACGTCGGTCGTCACCGTATCGGGAATCATCGACGTGTCGTACTTCGTCTTGTAGTACTGAGAGTAGGCTTCCGTATCGCCGCCCGCGTTGTCAATTGCGTCCGCGACCGAAGCACGGATGCCGTTTGACGTCAGCGTCGCGCCCGTCACCGCATCCACGTTCGTCGTATTGCCGGCTACGATGCGCGCGGGAACTTCGGTCAAAGCCTTATCGGACACCCCGACCGTTTCCGTGTGCTTCACGACCTTCACGTCCGTGATCTTGCCGTCCTTAAACGTCACTTCGCTCGTGATTTCACCGCCGCGGCCGAACCCCGTGCCGGTATAAACGCCGTCCTTGATGCCGGTTTGTTCGGGCGCTGAGGCGCACCCGGCCAACATCACCGCAGCTGCCGCAGCCACCGCCGTCAGGTGAAACATTCTGATTGTCATGACTTCTCTCCTATTAATGAGCGTATCCGGAACCTGCGCCCGCCGGATTCCACCGGCGTCGTCCGCCCTTCTCGGGCTCTCCGAACTACCTAATTTATTGTACGTCTTTCGTAGTACAAAACATCCCTGAAGAAGATAGGTAGAATCACTCAACATTTCAGCCCTAAGACGAAATTCGTGCGCATTTTTTGGCTTCGTCTGAAAGCGCTATCTGCCGCGTCTCTTTACCGCATCGGACCGCGGCCTAATTTGACGAAAGGACAACTTATGTCGAAGCTTTACATGGGTTTTGACGCCGGCACGCAGAGCGTGAAGGTCGCGATCTACGACAGCCGCATGAAATGCCTCGCGCAGGCCTCGGCCCCCACGACGCTTCACTACCCGCAGCCCGGCTGGGTACAGATGAGCGCAGACGAATACCTCGCGATTGCCGTTACCTGCATGAAGAAATGCACGGATGAAATCCGCGGCAAAGGCTACGACACGGCCGACATCGCCGCCGTCATGGGAGACGGCATCATCTGCGGCATCTGCGGCGTCAACGAAAACGGCAAAGCCGTCACGCCCTACATCAACTACCTTGACAGCCGCACCCAGGATGATGCGGATGCGATCAACGCCGAAAAACGCGACATCTGGGGCCGCGAAACCGGCAACGCCGAAGCCTGCTGCATGTTCCCGACGCTCTTTGCCCGCTGGCTCTTAAAAAACAACACGCGCTTTCAAAAGGAAGGCGTCAAATTCGTACACAACGCCCCTTACATCCTTATGAACCTCGCGGGGCTTAAGGGGAAGGATGCCTTCATCGACTGGGGCACCATGTCCGGCTGGGGACTCGGGTACCGCGTGGAAAAGAAGGAATGGAGCAACGAACAGCTCGCCCTCCTCGGCATTGATCCCGCCTATATGCCCCGCATTCTCAAACCTTGGGACATCGTGGGCGGGGTTTCCGCGGAAATGGCAGAAAAAACGGGCCTCAAGGCA
>ERZ827156.3144-NODE-3144-length-15424-cov-4.369575_pt1 | contig 15424 bp, 28 predicted proteins | sample MGYA00519919_ERZ827156 | MGnify/ENA primary metagenome ERZ827156 (study PRJEB31778, sample SAMEA3449269) | human gut metagenome | biome: human gut; feature: human-associated habitat; material: faeces | place: United Kingdom | collected 2010/2012 ... | reverse complement strand
CTCCGGCATATCAGGTCTTGTATAACTTGGCGTCGTGCTTGGGAGCGTCAGTCGCCTTAATCGCGTTGAGGGAATGGCTGCTGAGCATAAACTAAAAGAACGGATAACGAATAGTGAGGAGTCAAGGAAGGAGAACGGGAACCCGCGGTTTTTCATGCGTTTTAGCTAAGAAGGGATGACTTCTGTCTTTCTGCTTTCTCTCCGTTTTTGGTCAGGTATTTCGTCTAGAATGTTCGGCGTTCCATTCCGCCTCGGCTTGCGCATCCGTTGAGGATTTTCGATTCTCTCCCGCCGGTTTGCAACAAACACAGAAATGCGAGTTTACAGTTCGGCCTCCTCACTCTCCTGCTCCTTCAGGTCTACGCGTGATTGTCAGCTCAGACCGCCCACCGTCCATCTTGTCGTTCAAGTACTCCAGAATCGCGTCTTTGGTGTGAGCAATCTGCACCTCCTCGGGCGTCTACCCCTCAATCTTCCACAGAAGACAAACGTTGACGTCCGCGCCCTTCGCAAACCACTTCAAGGAGGGATTCTTGTGATGATTGTACCGCTTCTACTCGTGAGCCCAACAGGCAACCGCCACAGCGATGAAATTGTACTTATCTCCATCGAGGGAGGCGAACACCACGCCGGGCACTCCGCGGCTGGCAGCCTCGGCGTAATCGTCAAGGGCACGGGCGAAGCGCGTCAAAGGATATGTATTCCTTCTCGAAGGCCTCGCAGTTCTCGCAGTCCTTCTTGTAGAACTCGCAGAGCACACTTCGCTTGCCATTCACGATCTTGTCGAAATTGTCGCCGTTCAGCTTCACCACGCCCGAGAAGTCGTACTTCATGAACGAGTTCAGGATGTTCAGGTACGTCTTCGACATGGGGTACCTACACTCGCACCAATCCCGAATTCCCCACTTCTTCGAGAACACGCCCATTTCCTGGATCATCTTCATGCGGCGCGCACGTTCCTCGCGCAGGAACGCCTTGCCCTCCTTCATCACCTTCCGCATGGTATGGAGGTAAATCTTGCCGCTCGTGTACTCCTTCAGATGCGCCTTCACGTCCTCCATCACGCTCTCCTTCATCGCAGCGTCGCCCTACCCTCAACTTCTCCCGCCAACCCTACATTCATGAAACGGTCGAGTTGGCGGGTAATGTTCTTTTCCAGCCCAAATCGGTCCGAAATCCGTCCATCCACCTCGCGGCTGCATCCGATCAGTCCGTTGAAGTAGTCCAGCATGGCAGAGTCGCCCTGCACCGTGGGCTGCGCATCTGTGTAGGTCTTGCCGTCGGTGAAGTGCATGAAGTGCGGCAGTGTCGTGATGTTCCACTGCGTGCAGAAACGGCGGTACTTGTCGCTGTCGATCTTGCCGAACTGCACGGGCTCCGACTACACGTGACGGCGGGAGAGAGAAGATGCCTTGAAGGCGACCATGATACGCTCCAGGTCGTTGTACTGGTTCTGGCAGGAGACGCAGCGCGGCGCGTACACCTCGATGATGGACGTCTTCTTGGGGTTGTTCACGAACTTGTAGAACGACGTCTCTGTCAGCTCCGTCCAATGAGAGGGCTTCATCTTCACCTTCAGCTCCTTCGCCACCCAATCGAGCTACTCCTCACTTGCCATGGCAGCGCTCACGTTGAAGTTCCTGTCGGGGCTTTCCAGACAGACACCCGTCCCCGCCTTGTACAAGCGGAACTCGGGCGTCTCCGCCTCCAGGTTCACATCGCAGTCTCCCAAATTCTCCTGAATATCCTCGATATTTGCCGTGGCAACCACGATCTAGGGATCATGAATATCGTGAGCGCTTACATCGATTCCTCTGAAAGCGTGCAGTGCCTGGACGAGGGGATAGTAATAATCCTGACATCTCTTGCACGAGGGGGTGATGATGCCCACAAGCAAGTGCTGGTGCGACTCCTCGGACGACAGGCGCTTGAACTCGTCAGGGTTGAGATTTCCCAGCGAGCTAGGCGTGATCCATGGGGCGCCACACCCTTACTCGACATAGTACTCTGCAGAAGCAAGGGTTGAGAGAATGAGAATAAGTCCCAAAGCAATCATGGTATTTCTATGTGAAATGACGGAATTCACGACATGACATAGAATCCAAAAATGGAGCCCATTTCTGTTTATTCGAGAAACAACACAGCCATTGATTGTATCACGCGAAAAGCAGTGTCGTGTTGTTGTAGCTGCTCATGGATGACGATTTACCGATTAGGAAGGAAAACTGTTTTGTCCATGGCGAGTACTGTTCCCCCACTCCGAACGCATGTTCCGTTACACCCCATCCTCTATTTTTTCAACATCGTGTTGAATTTCCTCGTCTCCTTCGTGTATTTCCTCATTCTGTGGTTTTACTGCCATTTCAACATCGAAAAGCGAGCCATCCTGTGGATATTCGTAATTCTAGTCATGTCCGCTGTTCATCCTAGATTCAGGTGATCATAGGCTTTGTGCATTTCTTCGTGTTGCACCTGTTCATCTCCTTCTTCTTCCTCAAGAAGAAGACGAGGCGGTCCCAGTCCTCCCTCCTCTTCACATCTAGCTACGGCAGCGGCTATACGACGTGTTACAGCATTATCTACATCACCGTCCTCTCCGTCGAGTTCTCCTGGGTGGTGATCGGCTCCGTCTTCTACTCCAAGTACGTGCCGGACGTGCCGCTTCGCAACTTCCCTCTGGTGATCCTGATCTACATCATCTGCTCCTGGGTGGGCCTCGCCTTCCTCCCCGCCCTCTTCCTTGTCCGTACCGCCCTCCCCTCCCCTCCACCCTAGTGCTGATCGTGCAGGTGCGTCGTTACCGCCGCCAGCACCGCATGCTCGCCGACCAGAGCCTGGAGGCTGTCGACCCCTCTGACCCCTTCGCCACGGGCGGCTGCTGCGCCTGCTGCGTGAACGACGACGAGGGTCGCTGCTGCTGCTGCTACTGCGCCTGCTGCGAGCCGCGTGGCATCTCCGCGTCGTATATTCTCGGCGAAATCCCGCCGCAGGAGGCGCTGGAGGACTCCGAGATGGAGGCGGAGCGCTGCTGTGGCGGCGACAATGAAAGCGAAGAGGAGGAGTCGGGTCATGGTTGCTGCTGCTGTGGGAAGGAGGATGTGGGTGACGTGCCTCCCGTGGCTGCAACAGCAACGACGGTGGTTGAGGAGGTGCCCAATGCAACCCAATCCCCTACAGCAACTGCGGTGGTTGAAGTGCCTAATGCAACACAACAGCAGAATGCAGCTGCGGTGGTTGAAGTGCCTAATGCAACACAACAGCAGAATGCAGCTGCGGTACAAGAGACTGCACAAAACGAAGGAGGAACAGCACAATCACCATCGCACACCCAAGCCCCGCTACCACAGAACCAGGAGCCTCCCAGGATCATCGTTCCATCTTCCATGCACCTCCCCACCAATTCGACTCCTGTTCTCCATGATGTTCGCCTTGTTCGCGCAGTGGCCGATGACGGAAGTGGACGGACTGTTTTGATTGCTCTTCCCTACACTGTTTGTTTGGTATTCCTCGATCAATGGCGAGAAGCAATTCGCACCACTCCAGTGTGTATGGCTTCACATCAGTAACCCCTATAGGAAGGCATCATCAGTGATGTCATATACCCTTTCGTAATCCCGCTGACATCCCAGGAAAAGAAATGGGACATGGCCCAGTTTGAAACGTCCTTATCCCACCCTAAAGCCAATAACGCATTGTGTGTGGTCGTGGTTTCAATCAATGGAAGAGGAAGAGGACAAGGAGTGCTTCAGACTCTTTCATAAGCTCCTCGACTGTATTCGCATAAACAACGAGGGCTTTGACATGAATTCATCATGTGAGTACTTCAGAAATCATGCACAATCCATTACGAGCATTTCCGGAAAAGTGAGGGAATTCGTCCTTATGATTCTCACACTCAAAGCCCTAGTGGGTAGTGCGCTGTTGTCCTCCGCCTCTCCCGTCTATATTCAGGAGTTAACGCGCTGCATCGAGGCCTTTGAGGCCGAAAAGAACTGGTGCATGATGAAGGAGACGCTCGTCTATCTTCCTACAACACGGTTGTATATGGAGACAATTAAGTATGATTTGGTTCAGTATAACACGCATGATTGCATGTATGTGCTCTTTCTGCGGTGTATCACTTTCCGGGAGACGGACGTCGCCAAGGCGAGTGATATCATCTACGAGTTTCTGCGTCCCAGTCTGAAGCGAACCCTCAGCATCGTTCCTCAGGTCAAGTGGACGTTCAATGGAAACCCGTACATGAGCATAACGTGGATCGTGGCTCTTCCGAAGTATGCGCTCGATTCGATTACGGGATATCGGCGGAGTCTGCTGAACGAAGTGTGGAACGACCATTTCGGAGGCCCTGGCTGGAAGAACGTGAAGTCGAAGAGCCTCATGGACTACATGAGAAAGCTGTCCAACTCCAAGGGAGGGAATTCCTTGAAGCGCTTTGTGTCCAAGACGAGTTCCTTCTTCGAGTTGGACGACACTGTGTTTGCCAAGTTTTCGGAAGATAAGGAAGTGTACATCAGAAGGAGTGTGTTCTCCCTTTCTGCATTGCTGGTCCTCGCTCTTATTGTATTCGTTGTTCTGTTCTTTTATCGGAGGTGGAGAGAATAGTTCCTAGTTGTCGACTGTTTCTTACAAACACAAGTCCTTTGTCGCTTGTCTCTCTTCGCGGGAGGATGTCCTTCGTCGCTTGTCACTCTTCTTCGCGGGAGGATGTCCTTCGTCGCTTATCACTCCTCTTCGCGGGAGGAGCGTCCCTCTTTTCCCTCTCCTGCTCGTACTCCTTTTCCTCCGCCGTCAGCTTCCTTGCCTCCAGTGCCTTCCCAGGGATCATGAACTGCTTGTGCTTCTCCAGCAGGTACAGGCAACGCTCTGTGGCCAGAGGCGTCTGGAAGCGCACGATGGACGTCGTCTCCCGCACCAGGGAGTGTTTTCGCTTCTCACCACTCCACAGCTCCAGGTACACAACCGGACCCACCATCGTGAGGAGATTCCGCAGCTGCTTCGATGTCGTATCCTTTGGCACGTTGGACAACAGCAAGTGGGGAGTGGGCTCTGGCGTGGGTCGTTTCACTGTATGCAATTGCCGTATCTCCTTCTTTCGCTAACGATGAAGCGCCTCTCTATCTTCTACGTCCATCCATTCCGTCTTCAGCATCACGGTCAGTTCGGAGATCCAACTCGGCTCTCTGTGTCCATTCAACTGTAGCGCGTGCTTGGCATCCTCCTCTACACAACAACAACAACAATGAACCTTACTCGTAGCAAACTCAACGAAGCCAAACCCGCGGAACAGCTTGCTTTTCTTGTCACGAGGAAGACTCACATGGAGGACCTCTCCCACCTGAGAGAAGAGAGCCCTCACGAAATCGTGATCCCACCGTGGTGAAAGATGCTCAACGTATATAAAATGACCTACAGCTCACTCCACACCGCAATCGACAACTAGGCGGAATTTCCTTTTCCACATATGGCTGCCTTCTCCTCACACATAATTTATCTTCGTTCATAACCAGGAATTGCGACTTTTCCAGGGCAGCTCGGATGTCGCCTTCTTCCGTGGTAATTGCCTTTATCCTACATATCAGCCAATGGAGAAGCGCGTACTTGTTGAATGACAGGAATTTGGACAAGGGAACCCATCCTTCTTCGCTCTCTGCGATGATCCCTTTCAAATAGGCGTCCTTCGATAGATTGCTGTCACTGAAGTAGAATTCGATCTGCTTCCGTAACCGGTCTTCCATTCTCAACGGTGGTGCGGCAGTGTCTCTGTACTGATGCGCTCTTTTCTGTACAGCCCTTCCGAAGCGATCCGAGAACGCAGTTTTCAAAGCATGCTTTCCTTTCCAAAATCGGCGCCATTTCGGGACTGCATCTTCCTGCAACAAAAGCCACGCTGAGAATGCAAAATGGCTTCGTTTTCTAAAGGCTTTGCGAAGCTGGCGAGACTGAACTACTTCAAGTACTCGCCGGACTTGGTTGTTGTCGGGGGTAGGGTCGCTGGATTTGTCTGATCCGCAGGAAACGGATTCGTTGGCAGCGCCATTTGCAAAGTCGCGGCGCAGTGTGGACTGACTTCTGTCAGCCTTTCCATCAACCCCGCTCCGCCCGTTTATAGCATGGACGACACACACGACAGTTCCTGGGTGTCGCACGTATTCACGGTTTCCCCGTTTGTTGCGTAGGTTCAGTGGAGACATGGCGATGCGACCGATCCCAAAACCTGGGATGCGCACGTTGTGGAGGCAGGATGTACTGTGCATTTTGCATTGTTCTGTTCAGCGTAGGCCATGATCTACACCGCGAAGCCTTTCAACCGAAGTGAAAAGTATCTGTGGGACTGTAACTACGTTGGCGCGCTCAAAAGCATTGACATGGCGAGGGTATTCCCGATTTGGAGGTTTCCCCGTAGAAAATGAAGGCGAATCGGTTTGTGTACATCAGCACCAACTTTTTGCCGCCGTTGACATCGCAAAGTGAACGGGAAACAAAGAAGAAGGCGGAGGAGGCCTTGATGGAGTATAGCCGAGTGGGCGTTCGTGCTTGGCCTTATGCTATAGCTGTCGCTTGAAACCGATAGTCCCATCTCATTGAGCATCCTCAAACCCGGTTGGGTGTATGGAGAGGGACACATCTCATCCTCGATCGTGGGAGCGCCGCTCCACGTCCTCCACGACCATTTCAGACTCAGTAACTCATCGCGCAATCTGAGTTCCATCAACGTGGACACATTGGCATTGGCCGCTGCTTGCCAGGCGTTCGACGCGGAATTGGAGTGGGCATTGGAGGGAGGTGCTCATCGCGCAGACCTGTTTTAAAGCTGTACAATAATGACATGCGAGTGTATGAAGACCCAGCTGCCCGAGAGTGGCTGGTGCAGACGGCCAAGAGAATTGTAGTCATATTTTAGACCCATTAGGATTAGTACAACTTGAAGCAAGCATCGCATACCGCTTACGACTACGAAGCCTACTCCTCTGTTTCCTAACAAACACGACTAGTCCATACGCGTCTTCAGTCTCCTTTCAATGATGCAATCCGGGGTCAGGATGTACACGAGCCCTCCCCAGCCGCTGTAGGCGTCGCGGTCCATGGACGACAGAAGACACTGCGAGATCACCTCGAATAGTTCGTCCGGCTCCATGTCGTCTTTGTAGCTACGGATCAGCATCGTCACTGAGAATCACAAGGCCTCGCAGGTACCGAGCAGACTTTCGGCGCACGTAGCCGCGACAGCGTATTTGGGCGCGTAGATGCCGGCACCGATCGTGTCCATCGCATCGACGAAGGGCTCTCCATTCTAGCCGTGAGAGGAATGGTAGGAGGCCCACTTTATTCAGACCCGCAATCACGGGCTCCACGAAGAAGGGGCCGAAGCGGTGCTGGTACTGCTTCGTACGCACGAGAGATGCGAACGCCTCGGGACTAATCTCGCGATTTTCGCGCAATTTGTATGAATTCACCTCGTACTTCAACTGCTGCGAGAAGGACTGTGCGTCGCTCTGAAGACCATTGAAACCGATGAAGATGTGATCCGTCATCTTATATATCTTCGAAAAGTTGCAGTCCACCGTCTGGAACTGCGCTCCCAGGCGAAGATCACTAGAATCACAACCGCGGAAGAAAGATCACCAGGCGATGGCAACGCAGTTCTTTCCCTTCATTGCCAGCACCGCGGCGCCGTTGTAGGACATAATATCGGACATTTTTCGTGCTTCCCTACACTCCCGGTGAGAACGATGAACGGGGAACAGAACAGCAAATTCGGCTGTTTCCATACACTTGCAACAGGAGCTGCAACCTACCCTTTTCAAAGATACGCAGAATGACACCTTGAAGAAAAGAAGGACAAAGATACCCCCGTTTTTTGGCAATCAGTTCCAGAGCAAAGACAGCCAAGAGATGGTGGACATTGTGTACTGCAACGGGTTCGACGAAGCGTCCTTCACGGAAACGATGCGAACGAGTTGCTTCGTGATGGTCCTCCTTCCGCGCTGCATTAAACCTAGCCATCCGTGTCCTATGCCAATGTGGACCAAATGACGATTGACCTTCTCCTGTACAACGCGCAATTGTGTGTACGCGTCAGACTCGGTTGTTATGTGCAGGATCGACTCATAAAGATCGCCGTCCTCCATTCCAAATACATTCTCCCCATTGTGGGCGGCTCTCCATTCCTCCTGGAAGGGACTCCCGCCTCCGGCATGACGACCGCTTTAGAACGCACGAAATGATGCGTTGCTGTAATGAATAGTGTTCCTGGTGAAGAATGCTGGATTGGTCGTCCTACAGCAGCGGTCGCAGCCCCTCGATGTACCGCAGTTTAGAGCGCATGATGACTAGTTCATGGCCGAGCCCTTTTCCAAGGAAATGATGTCCTTCGTGTGCTCGTTTTGTCCTCGCTCTCTCCTGTTTGTCTGCGCGGCAAACAGCACCTTCTATGACAGCTCCCAATTTAACGATGTGTACGTCCTGCTATTGCGTTTCAGCGTAGGATCGCGTATTACACGACATCGTCTTCCGTTCTTGAGAAAGTGGGGGACGCCATTCCCTCCATCAACGTACCTCTTTTTTCACGCTGTAATCCCTAGCTGCCTCACGAAGAGGTCAGTGGAGGCGGATTGCTCCCGTTCTTCCTCCCGCTGGCCATTGCGTCCAAAATTCCATACACTGCCTTTGTAGCAGCTGCTGGCGAGCTCCACAATAGGTGTCCTTCGTAACGGAGGGAAGGAACTTCGAAGATGCGATTGCCTTCTTCAAGCGGATAAACCAGTCTCTGCATCTCCTCACTGTCGAGGAGATCCAGGTGCCGCCGACGTGGTCTGTAGTGGATAACGATGCGCTGTCGTGTGTTTTTTGAACAAGGATCGGGCTTTCCATATTTGTCTTTATCTCACCGACGAATCCGTTCGATGCCTACGAAAGATAGAATCGCGTATTTCTATCACGGTACAACAGTGGTTGGAGGAGGCGGTGATGGGTAGGTGACATGGGCAACTACTACTATGGCCCGGGGCATCCTATGAAGCCGCAGCGCCTTCGTCTGACGCATAACCTTCTTCTCACATATAATCTGTATCGTCATCTCGAGGTTTATGTGATTTGCGGCGGGTCGGTGTTATTCTCGTAGAAGCCCCGCAAGGCATCGATGGCAGAGCTGGAGGAATTCCACTCGGAAGATTACATGTCCTTCCTACAGAAGATTAACCCTGGTATCATAGATCAGTACAAGGATCAGCTCGCCACGTGTACTCCTCCTCCCCTCACCTTCGAGCGTAGACGCCTTGTACAATGACGACAACCCTGTGTTTGAAGGCATCTTCGACTTTTGCCAGCTGTACTGTGGTGCTTCGTTGGGTATGTCCGTTGGTCTTCTCCGGAGCATCATGCTCACCGTCTCGTAGATGCTGCGGCGCGTATTAACCTCGGGTTGAATCCTGTCTGCATCAACTGGTCTGGAGGTCTCCACCACGCGAAGAAGGCCGAAGCCTCCGGTTTCTGCTACGCGAACGACATCGTACTCGCCATTCTCGAGCTGCTGAAGTTTTTCTCCTCTTCTGTTCTAACCATCGCAGAGTCCATCCGCGCGTGATGTACATCGACATCGACATCCACCACGGCGATGGCGTGGAGGAGGCCTTCTACCTGACCAATCGCGTGATGACCGTCTCCTTCCACAAGTACGGCAACTACTTCCCGGGCACGGGCTACCTGACCGACATCGGACTCGAGAAGGGCAAGAACTACGCGGTGAACGTTCCGCTGAAGAGCGGCATGACGGACGACTCCTACGAATATGTTTTCCAGCCGGTCGCTCCGCCGTCGGGACATCATCGCTAGATCATTCGGAAGTGCATCGAGGTGTTCCAGCCGAGCGCCATCGCCATGTGCTGCGGCGCTGACTCCGTGACGGGCGATCGCCTGGGCTGCTTCAACCTGACCCTGCGCGGGCATGCGAAATGCATCCAATTCGTGCGAAGCTTCAACATTCCCATGCTGGTGCTGGGCGGCGGCGGGTACCTCCCACAGCCTGGTCTCACCCTCAGATACACCATCAAGAACGTGTCCCGCGCCTGGTCGTACGAGACCTCCGTGCTGCTCGAGCAGCCCCTGGATAACGACATCCCCTACAACAGCTTCATCGAGTGGTACGCGCCGACCTACCGTCTGCACCTGGACCCGTCGCCGTCGTTGGAGAACAAGAACACGACGGAATCGCTCGATGAGCTGATGTGTGTGCTGTGACGGTGTGTGAGGCGTAGTCGGGCAACGACAGAGCGTCTGCGCTCGATCGAGGCCGCGCCGTCCGTGCCGATGCAGGCAATTCCGAAGATCTGGGGAAGCGGGCAGGAGGAAGAAGAGGAGGATGCGGAGAAGCGAGAGGATAGTAGCGGAAGCGCGGAGGTGTGATTGGGTAGAACAGTGCCTGGATGCGACGCGCCGCAGTGAGAACGATTTTTATGACGACCCGAAGGACATCGACCACGGAGACGAAGACAAATGGGGTGTTTGTTACAAACAGGGCATTGTCTCCCCTTTTGGGGAATACTGTTATAGATCTGGTTGAAACGGGAGCTCTTGTACTTCTTTTCACAGGCCTACGCCTCAGAGCCGCCCATCTCCCGAACATGCAGCTGGCTCGGTGTCATGATGATGTTGTGGATCGCGATGGCGCACGGCATCAGCGTGCTCTTCTTCACCCCTGTGAAGTCCTCGAAGGTTTTGTTCTAGACATGAAGCGCAATTCGGAATCCTGCCCAGCTCTCGTTGTATCCGAAGTACTTGCGCGCCAAATAGATTGCAGCGGCGGCCTGGACGGAGGGCTTCCAGTTGAGCATCGACAGCGATTGAAGCATGCGATCGCAGATGAAGTAGCACATGAAGTGGATGTTCTTGTTCGAGGAGAGCTAGCGGTCACGCTCCCACCACGACGCAACGCGAAGGAAGCGGCCCAGGAATTTGTTGGTGGTCGGCACGGTCAGATCGTACTTCAGCGTGTTCACGATCTTCACCTCCATCCGCTTCACCTCGTCCTCGGTATATATGCCGTCAGCGAAGTCGAGAATGACGCGGATCTCGGGGTAGTATATTTCTTCATATTTCGATGCGATCAGGTACGCCGTCACGCCGACGAGCTGGTAGTTCGAGCGAGAGATCACTTCGCTCTTGTCACGAATCACGGCGGCCACGTAGCGATCTACAATGTTCGTGCACAAGTACAGCGTCTCGCGACGGTGGTGGAAGTGCTGGTTCACCTCCATAATCCAGTCGATCAGTGTTTCGCGCATGTATGGTTTTATGTCCGTCTGGCCATCCAGGTAGTTCGGCGAGACGTGGAACTTCTCCTCCACCTTCAGCCAGTTGTTCACGATACGCTGGGCATACGGAGAAAACATAAGCTGGTCGTCGCGGTCGTGCTCGTCGACAATCTCCTGCATCGATGGCTCCCTCACGAGGGGATTGCTGGGCTTCACTGATTCCGTTGGCGCCTTGGAGATTCCTGACGTTAAGCCTGGAACGACACGAGCAGTACCTGCCGAAGGAGCGTTGTTCACTTCCTGGAGCGGATTCACAAGGGCGGGCTTCTTCACCAGATTCTCGTTCCCGAGGTCGTTCGAACGCTGCGCTCGCTTGAAGACACCTCGTTCTGCCTGAACCGTCGAATTCATCTCCATCTCTGGCAGATTCTTTGAGAAACGGAAGAGAACGCGTTCAAAACTCGATGAAACGCCCACCACACCCTGTTTTTGAGTGGCAAACCAGAAGGGTCCGGAAATGATGCAGACAACCGAGTCGGGAACAAACAGGGGGAACAGAGGAAAGAAAGGAAAATGCCAAAATGGAGTGTGTAACTCAAAAACTAAACTTCGTCGTGTACGCATTCTGGATCACGTCCACCGGGGTGGTCATGTCGGATCGATCCACCGCCTCTCCGGCTCGGAACGAGGTCTTCACCGTCAGCTGCTTCTTTTTCTTCAACGAACTCGTCGTCGAGGGCATATTCTATTTGTCATTCTTGCTTCTGGAAAACACCGCCCGAATCCACAATCGCGCATCGGCCTCATTATTCGCCACGGATTCTGGAATCCTCGCCAACAAGTCGGTTGCCGAGGGTCGGTGTTCCAGCGCCGTCATCTACCGCTCAGTCCCTCTCTCATTCTCCACTTCCTGCACCATCGCATTCAATTCCCGCGAGTACCCCTCGACCGTCTGGACCTACTCCTGACACGCCGCCCACGCTCCCACGCCCCCGTGCCGCAGCTCCCGCCACCGGTCTCCCGAGACGGGCAGGTCCTCCTTGCTCATCAGCTGAAAGACCACGAGTCCCAGACTATTCTTCACTCCTTCCCTCCAACCGCACCTGAAGATGTCGCGTCGCGGCGAGAACTCGTCCTCCAGGCCCTCCAGTGCGATGTACCGCAGGTCGCTGACGTCACCGACGTCGTCGCAGCGCGTGGCGCAGCCGAGGTCCCCGACGCGCAGCGCGCCCGACTCCGTGAGGAAAAGGTTCTCCGGCTTGATGTCGCAATGAACGATCTGCTCCGCGTGAAGACACTGGAGTGTCTACGGACACACGCCATAGAGGAGGCTACCTGCAGTACGGACAGCAGCACGAACCACACCACCGGCTCGGGCATGGGTGCGGCGAGGCGCAGCGCAGCGGAGAGATCGCTGCGCGGACAGTACTCCATGAGAGTGTAGAGAACAGCTTCGAGTGAGTGAGATGGAGTGAGGGCACCGTCCTCCTGCCAGCTCTTGTAGTACTGCACGAGGTTCGGACAGGAGTGCACCGCGGAGAACAGGCGGATTTCGCGGAGGAAGTGGCGGCTGGGAGATGAGGGGGCGATGCGATCATTACCGCTCGGACGGCTTCACCATCTTCGCCTTGCTGCGCTTGATGGCGTACATGGTCTTGTTGGAGACGCACTGAACCAGGTCGACGTACGTGAAGTTGCCTTCTCCGAGACGCTTCAATGTCACGAAGTCCTTCTCGTAGGAACTAAACACGGTGGGGCAGTTCTGTGTGTGAGAGGCGAGGGAGGAGGCTACGTCCAGAACGACCAAATCTTGCGTCGTTGTCAGTGAAAGGGTGTCGTCTACCAGAAAGGCGGAACAGAGTCGAGTACACTCGTCGAGGATGGAGGACGTGTTGCGGGAGATAAAGGGAGAAGCGGTGTTGGAGGAATCGAAGCGAAGCGACTTCTTCACACTGCCAATCTGTACATTACCCTGGAGAAAAGCCATCACGGGAGACAGAGAGACGGACCGCTCTCTCTTTCGCACGGGTGTGAAGACGGACCCATTGCTATTCACCAGCGAGCTCCGGGTGGAGGAGATGGATTGGCGCAGACTGGAAATAAAGTCGCTGTCAAAGGACCCTTCTCCGTCGGAAATGCATTCCCGCGGAGATATGATGACGACGTCCTTGGATATGCTCTCTCTGTAGTTCTCCCTCTCAGGATTGAGCGGGAGGGTGTACGAATGCTGCAGATTCAAACTGAAGTCACTCCGTTGTAACGCAGGCTCTGTACTCCCCCGTTCCATGACTCGCGAAGAAAGCAATCCGCAGCAATCGAAAAAGCGAAGAACAGTTTAGAATTAAACACGGGTTGACTGAAAACGGGTCCATTTCGTATAGCAAACACGTGAAAGGAATCATAACTACATAACCACCCTAAAAGCAACAGAGCGACCGCCCGAGAGACTATTGCGAATAATCTTGATAACCTGACCCTCCTTGAATCCATAGTAGTGGCAAATGGGGTCGTCGATACTGATCTTCGGGAGCTTATCTGCCGGGATGCTGAGACGCTCGAGCAGCGCCGCCTTCTCCTTCTCGCTCAGCAGAATGTGCTGCGGGACGAGGAAGTGCTCCGTGATGTCCACCAACAGCTCGTTCTCCGAGAAGAGATCCAGGTGGAACACGGGTTCGAACTTCTTGCAGGCCTAGGGATGATCGCAGCGACGCGCCTCCACCTGTCTCGCATAATTCGAGATCTTGTTCTTGACGACGATCACCGCCGAAGCAATATCCTCCTCCTTCATGTGCTCCACCAGCCTACGTTCGACGGATGTCTCTACATGTACTGTTTTATCGCAATCACACCGAGACTGGACGAGTTGTTGAAGCTCACAATGACGCGATCTCTTTTGTCCGACAGCTTCACGCCCTACTCTGTTAAGAAACAAACATAAAGACTCACCACAACCGACAGCTCTTCATAGTTGGGATCCTCTCCGAACTACAGGTAAACGCGGAAGGACGCCTCTCACCCGTCTCACAAACGCGTCGTACTCGGTCATATCATCTTGAGGTTGCAGGACAAATCCGCTAGGGCATAACTGCGTGCGGGCAATTCAAATACCGCTTCATGATCATCTTGATGGCGTTCTTCCGAACCACGAAAATCTTCTCGGTGCTGCTTATCTGTTCTTCCATGGGTTGACGAAAACGAGCGGAGAATGAGGGAGAAATCGCGCCTTTTGAGTTTGGCAAAAGAGCCCCGAATTCCGGAGTCTGCCGTTTTGTTCTAGAATCATCGATGAGGAATGAGCAGTATTTCTTTCGTATACGCTTGAAGCTACCTCTACACCCTATATACAATGGCTCCTATTGTGCGTGCGCGTGCAGGAAACTGATTTCGTAGGTTCCTCCTATGAAGTGGGCACAAAGAAAGGAGAGCGTCTTCGTGACGATCTCCGTCGGCGGAATCACAGACCCCAAGGTGGATATCACCCCTTCTACTCTCTCCTTCGCGTAGCAATCGGAGCTTTTCGTCTCACGCGTAGTGGCAAGACGAAGGACAACGAATATGCCGTCACAATGAGTTTTTACAAGGATATCGACCCCAAGGTGACTTTGTCCGTGAATCCTGATGCGTAGACCAGCAAATGGAGCTGCACGGATCGCTGTGTTCAGTTCCATCTGATGAAGGATTCCAGCGAGTCCTGGCCTCAGCTCCTGAAGGTGGCTCTGCCGCTTTCCTTTCACGGGTAGGAGAAGAACCAATATAAGAACCTGCTCCAGATCGACTGGGATCGGTGGGCGGACTCCGACGACGAGGACGCTGACGGTAATCCCGCGGGCAACTTCCAGCTGCCCCCCAACTTCCAGGAGCTGATGAAGAACTACGTGAAGAACGACCAGCCCAAGGACGACGGCTGCGGCTGCGATGAGTGCCATTGCGGTCATGACCACTGCGAGTCGGACTGCTCGTCCTGCGAGTCGGAGAGCTCGGACGACGAGATGCCTCCTCTTGAGAAGGATAACTAAATGAAGCGTGTTTGTTGCAAAACAGTCGATACGATTTGACGAGAGAGAAAACATCGCAGGATCTGCCTTGAGTTTACCAGTCATCATCATCACCGCCGAAGAGACCGCCTCCGCTCATGTCCACATCCTCCTCCTCTTCCTCCTCCTCTTCCTTCT
>ERZ827156.3142-NODE-3142-length-15432-cov-18.240879_pt1 | contig 15432 bp, 14 predicted proteins | sample MGYA00519919_ERZ827156 | MGnify/ENA primary metagenome ERZ827156 (study PRJEB31778, sample SAMEA3449269) | human gut metagenome | biome: human gut; feature: human-associated habitat; material: faeces | place: United Kingdom | collected 2010/2012 ... | reverse complement strand
CTGGGCGACCTGATCGCGCTGGCCGCCGCCCTGATGTGGGCGGTCTACTCCATCCTCATCAAGAAATACACCGAGCGCTACGACAACTTCCTGGTCACCCGCCGGGTGATGCTGTGGGCCTTCATCACCGCTGTGCCACTGATGCTGCTGACGGACGGCATGCCCGACCTGACGCCCCTGTTCACCCAGACCAACGTCCTGCTGAGCTGGCTGTTCCTGGGCGTGTTCGGCAACGCCGTGTGCTTCGCCATCTGGAATATCGCCTTCCAGCGGCTGGGCGTGGTCATCACCAACAACTACCTGTACGCCTCGCCCTTCGTCACGCTGGTGGTGGGCTATCTGCTGCTGGACGAGCAGATCACCGCCATGAGCGTCCTGGGCGCGGTGCTGATCACCGCCGGCGTCATCGTGGCGCTGAAGAAGCCCAAGGAGACCGTCTGACCTCCCGTACATGCAAAACCGTGCGTTGCTGTGCAGCGCACGGTTTTTTGTTGATTTTCTCCCCGCCTGATGGTATACTTGCAGCAGGTACAACACTGTAAAGGAGGACTCCCCATGCGACAGATATGGACATCCCGCAAGGTCTGGCTTCCCATCCTGCTGCTGTTCACCGCCGTACTTATTTTCGCCTGCCGGGACAGGGGCGTGGCCATCGACTTCGACGGCACCGGCCTGTACCATGCCAGCCCGCTCGATTCTGCCATCGAGACCGTTCCCGTTTCCTTCCACGGCCAGCTGCGCAAGAACGTTTACACCGGCAGCTGCGACATACCCGGTGTGCTCCAGTGTGACGACCTCTGCGTCGTCTTCCGCGGCGACGAGAGTACCGATGTCTACTGCCGCGACCAAGCCTACTCCGAACCCACGCCCATCCACAGCATCACCCTTTACCGGGTGCAGCGCTGCGCCGAGATCCGCCTGTGGAGCGAATATACCGTGGAGGGAGACCGCGTCCTCGCCACCTTCGACCCCCTCATGCACCCCACCCTCACCGTCACTGAGTGAGACAGTCCCCCATAACGCACCGCATCCCCCGGCACATGCCGGGGGATGTGCGTTTTTTCTGTTTATCTTTTTCCCAACCGGCCGAAGCCCCAGAAGGTCAGCGGCCACACGCACCCGGCGAACAGCACCACCAGCAGGTAGCGGATGCCGCCCGCGATGGCCTCGTTTCCGCCCAGCAGCGCGATCAGCGGCGCTTTCAGCCCCGCCCGGATAGCCAGCAGCAGTCCGAAGCCCACCACCAGCTTGATGAGCTGCGCCCACCACACCGCTTGGGTCTCGAACCGGATGTGCTTCCGGTCAGCAATGTTGGATACCAGCATACCCAGTGTGGCGCCCAGCAGCTTCCAACCGTTCTCCAAAGCGCTGAGGTAGTTGGCGGTGTCCTCGGCAGCAGCACCCGTATCGCCCCGCAGGTACAGATACCCCACGAACGCAGCACTGCACAGCACCATGACCAGGATGGTGTACGTCAGCACCACCGGACGGCGGTCGGACTCCTCCATCAACGGATACACCAGCAGCACCAGCGCCGCCGCGATCAGGAACGACACCCCCACATCCAGCGGCGTGTGCACACCCAGATACATCCGGCTGAACGCGATGAGCACCGTCAGCACGACCAGCACCACCCGCAGCCAGCCGCGGCGGGTATACCGGGCGATGCCGCCGTAGGTGGCCACGGCGTTCTGCGTGTGGCCGCTGGGGAAGGAATACCCCGTGGCCTCCGCCCGGGCAGACTCCACAATGGCGAAATCCTGGTCCTTTACCCACGGCCGGGGCACGCAGCAGAGTATTTTCAGGAACTGGTTGATGACCGTGCCGAAGAAGCCCACGATCATCAGGTAATAGCCCTCGCGCTTGCTGACGCACCAGAACACCGTCACGGCGATGACCATAAAAAACAGCTCGCCGCCCAGCAGCGTGATGACCGACATGATCTTATCCAGCGCAGGCGTGCGGATGCTCTCCAGCGCGTACAAAACTCCCATAAAGTCTCTCTCCTTTATGTTCTTCCGCTATTCTACTACACTTTTTGCCGCCGCGCAAGTGCAAGCGTTGACTGCGCCCGCGGCCTTTGGTATACTGCTCATAAATACACCGACAGGAGGTCCCGCCATGAAGCCCGAAGAACTGCTCACCATTCTCCACACCGCCGCCCGGCTGAAGGACACCACCCGCCACTGCTGGACGCCGGAGGACCGCCGCGAAAGCGTGGCCGAGCACAGCTGGCGCCTGGCGCTGACCGCCTTCTTCCTTCGGGACGAGTTCCCGGATACGGATATGGACAAGGTCATTAAAATGTGCCTGATCCACGACCTGGGCGAATGCTTCACCGGCGACATCCCCAGCTTTCTCAAGACCCAGGCCGACACCGCTAAGGAGGACTCCCTGCTCTCCCAGTGGGTGGACTCCCTGCCCCAGCCCTGCCGCGGGGACATGGCCACCCTCTACGCCGAGATGGACGCGCTGGAAACCCCGGAGGCCAAGCTGTACAAGGCCCTGGACAAGCTGGAGGCCGTCATCTCCCACAACGAAGCGCCCCTGTCCTCCTGGCTGCCCCGGGAGTACGACCTGAACCTGACCTATGCCGACGAGAACGTGGCGTTCTCCCCGTACCTGACGGCCCTGCGGGCCGCCATCCGGCAGGAGACGGAGGCAAAAATTCAAAAGGGTGAATAAGAAAAGTCCCCGGCTCCCGCCGGGGACTTTTCTTATTCTCTTGACGCCGCCAGCAGCGCGTCGGACAGGCGCGCGTACTCCTCCAGCCCCAGCGCCTCGCCCCGCACCGTGGGTGAAAGCCCGCAGGCCGCCACGATCTCCGTCAATCGCTCCTTGGGCAGCTGCCAGCCGGTCTGCAGGCTGTTGACCAGCGTCTTGCGCCGCAGGGCGAACCCCGAGCGCACCGTCCGCCAGAAGGCGTCCTCGTCCTCCACCTGCACCGGCGGCGCTGTCCGCGTCACGCAGCGTACCACGGCGGAGGTCACCTTGGGCGGCGGCATGAAGCAGGTGTTGGGCACCTCAAACAGCAGCTCCGGCTTCGTGTAGTACTGCATCAGCAGCGAGAACGCGCCGTAGTCCGCCGTTCCCGGCTTCGCGCAGATCCGCAGGGCCACCTCCTTCTGGATCAGCACCGTCAGCTGCGCAAAGCACCCCGCCCGGACGCAGGCCGTGAGAAACGGTGTGGTGATGTTGTAGGGCAGGTTGGCGCACAGCACCGGCGTCAGCCCCGGGAACCGCTCCCGCGCCGTCTCCGCCAGGTCCAAGGCCATCACATCCCCCTGGATCAGCTGAAAATTCTCATACCCGGCCATGGTCTCGGCCAGCACCGGCGGCAGCCGCTTGTCCAGCTCCACCGACACCACCTTCTCCGCCCGCCGGGCCAGCTGCACCGTCAGCGCGCCGATGCCGGGGCCAACCTCCAGCACGCCGCAGCCGGGGACGCAGCCCGCCGCCGCGATGTCCTCCGCCACGTCGCCCCGGATGAGGAAGTTCTGCCCCAGCGCCTTGGCAAAGCGGAAGCCGTGCCGCGCCAGCAGCGCCTGTATATCGTTCCGGTCACAAAGGTCCATACCGTTTTCTCCTTGTCAAAAGCTGCCGCTATTGTACCATCTTTTTCCCCGCCGCGCAACGGAAAAGCGCCCAAAAGTTCCCGCTTTCCCCGCCGGCATCCCCCAAAACTTGACAAAACCGGAAGATAGTGCTATACTCCACAGGTATTGCTAAATGGTAACAAAAGTTACAAATTGTTTCAATTGTGATAGCCGCCCCTGTTTAAGACCCTCTCCCGGCGGCTATACTGCGAGGTACTATGGAACAAACCGTCAACACTCAACCGAAGCGCTTGCAGCCCCGCAGGCCCCACCGGCACATCACGCCGGTCACCGTGTGCCAGGCCATCCACGACGCGCCCTACATCGCATGCCGCGCCGTGCTCCGGGCCTTCCGCGCCGCCGGCCGCTGTCTGGCCTGGACCTGGGACGCCGTGGCCGCCGAGGCCCGCCGCAGCTATCAGCGCTTCCGCTGCAGCCGGCTGGTGCTCTCCTGCCGCGACGCGCTGCGCTCTCCGGCCCTGCGGGAGGTACACCACATCATGCGCGACCACCCCTCCATCCGCATCATCACCATGATCGCCGTCACCGCGGCGATCTTCACCGTCGCCGTGGCCACAGAGCCGGTGCGCACGCTGGACGCCATCTACATCGTGGTGGACAGCGACGGCCCCCATGTGCTGGACGAGCGCAGCGAGGAGCGCACCTACGACGACCTGCTGCTGCGCCGCAGCCTGGGCGACAAGTCCATGCAGCAGATCCTGGCCCCCGGCTGCACCGTCACCGTGGAGCACAACGGCGAGACCGCCGTCTACACCACCCAGGCCGAGCGCCTGGCCGCCTTCCTGGATCGCAACGGCATCCGCCTGGGCGAGGACGAGATGGTAGAGCTGAACGTCACCGGCGACCAGCCCGCCATCCGCATCAGCGACACCCTGACCTACCAGCACTATGTGACGGTGGAGACGGACTACAAGATCATCCGCACCCCCGATCCCCTGATGGACAAGGGCACGGAGGAGATCATCCGCAAGGGCATCCCCGGCCAGATCGTCGAGACCTACGAGGACACGGTGGTCAAGGGCGAGGTAGTCTCCACCAAGTATATGGGCGCCAGCCACGACACCTCCCACGCGGAGCTGGTGCTCTACGGCACCCGGGTCTACGAGGTGGAGGACGGCGACACCATCGAAAAGGACTTCCCCAACGAGGAGGGCGAGGGCGGCTATCTGCTCTTCGCCTCCGGCGACACCATGACCTATAACAAGGTGATGATCTGCTCCTCCACCGCCTACTACAGCGGCGGTGACGGCGGTGCCGCCTGGACCACCGCCGTGGGCGCCAGCGTGGGCGTGGGCACCGTGGCCGTAGACCCCAAGGTGATCCCCTACTACACCAAAATGTTCATCCAGACCACCAACGGCCGCCGTGTCTACGGCATGGGCACCGCCCTGGACTGCGGCGGCGCCATCAAGGGCAACATCGTGGACGTGTGGTTCCCCACCAAGGCCGACTGCTACAGCTGGGGCCGCCGCAACGTCACCGTGTATATCCTGGACAAGAAGGCCACCTGACCCCATACGCATGCGCCCCCGCCGGCTGAGCCGGCGGGGGCGCTTTCTTCTTTTTCCGCCGCCCGCAGCGGCCAAAAAAGCACCTCCGGTCCCCCGGAGGTGCTTTTTCTCACATGATGCCCGACTTCTCCTTGCTGGCCGCGATGGCCGCGTTCAGCCGCCGCGCCGGATAGTACACCAGCATGCCCAGCACCGTGAACAGCACGCACATCCCCAGCAGCACCAGCGCGCAGCGCAGATAGGTGTCGCCGTACATGCCGCCCACCGTCTCCCGGATCATGTCCATGCCGTAGTGGAAGGGCATGAAGGGATACAGCGTCTGGAACAGTTGCGGCAGCACATGCACCGGGTACGAGCCGCCGGAGCCGGCCACCTGGATGACCATGATGATCACCGACAGCGCCATGCCCACGTTGTCCAGGGCGTACACCAGCGCATAGTTCATGCTGGCGAAGTTCAGCGAGCACAGGCAGCAAGCCAGCACGAACAGCGCCGGCTCTGCCGTCTCCATCCCCACGAAGTACAGACACCCGAAGGCTGTCACCAGCGCCTGGGCCATGGCCATCAGGAAGAAGGTGATGAACCGCCCGAAATAGCGCTCCGCCGCCCGGCACCCGGCAAACTCCGGCTGCGTCACCGGCACCTTCAGCATCACCGCCGTCAGCAAACTGCCCACAAACAGCGCCAGCATCACATAGTAGGGCGACATGGCCGCGCCGTAGTCCTTGATCTCGTACACGATCACCGTGTTCAGCTGCACCGGCGAGGTGAGATAGTCCGCCATGCTCTCGGCATCGCTGCTCTCCATCAGCTCCGTGAACCACCGGAAGGCCTCGCTGTCCGTCACCCGGCGCACATCGTCCTCGATGTCCGCCAGATACCCCTCCACCGTGCTGGCCAGGGTGATACCCGCGTCCAGCGTAGGCTGTACGATGGTCACCGCGTCGGCGTAGCTGACCAGCGTGCCGGACACGCTGCCCAGGCTGCCGCCCACGGAGGTCAGCAGCTGCTGTATGGAGCGCAGCGTGGCCTGTGCCTGCGCGCCGGTGGTGTGCAGATAGTCGTTGACCGTCTGGTTGGTGCGCACCGCCGCCGCGATCAGCTCCTGCCGCACCTGCGCCAGCATGGACAGCACCGCCTCCTGCGCTCCGGACACCGTCACGCTGTCCACCGTCTCATCCAGCGCCCGCAGGTCGGCGATCACCGTCTCCAGCTGCTCCTGCACCGCCGGGTCCTCTGTGGCCGCCAGCTGCGCCTCCAGCGCGGTGATGGCCTCCCCGATCTTCTCATGCAGCCGCGCCTGCAGCGCCGCGTCCGTATCCGCGCCGCCCGCGCGCAGCAGCTCCTCCAGGTCCGACAGCAGTTTGTCCGTGTCGTTCAGCACCTTCAGCAGGTCCCGGTTGGTCTGGTCCGCCGCCGCCAGCCCGGTGTCGATGACCTTCACCGTGCTGCCCGCCGCCGCGCCGGCGCTGCCCACCGTGTCCTCGGCGTCCGTCAGCGTCACCGACGCCGCCGCCAGCAGCCCGTCCGTGCCGCGCATCACGTCCTGCAGCGACGCCAGCACGCTCTGCATCTGCGCCATATCCTGCCGCGCCCCGGTAAGCTTCTCCATGATGCCGTCCGCCAGATCCTGGCCGTCCAGCCCCATGGCCTTGAACACCGTGCCCGCCGTGGTCAGTGCATCCGCCGCCGTGCCGATGACGGTGCTGTTGATCTGCTCCTGCACCGCCGTCTTGGCCTTTCCGGTGATCTTGGGCGCAATGGCGTTCTTCTTCTCGTTCTCATAGTACTCGATCTGCGGGTGCCGCAGCTCGCCGGACAGCACGCTGACGAAGTCCTCCGTGAACGTCTCCGGCACCACCAGCGCCGCGTAGTAGTCACCGGCCTCCACGCCGTCCAGCGCTTCCTCCGCCGTGTCCACGAACACCCATCCCATCTGGTCGTTGCTCTCCAGTCCCTGCAGCACCAGCGCGCCGATGTTCACCTCCAGCCCCAGCACCTGGCAGCCCGCGTCCTCGCTGGCCACCGCCACGCTGATGCGGCTGGTGGACGCCGTGCCGTAGGGGTCCCAGTTGGACAGGATATTGAACCATGCGTACAGGCACGGCACCAGGCACAGCCCCAGCAGCACCACCACAGCCACCACGCTGGCCGTCAGCCGCCGCCAGTCCGAGCGGAAGATGCCCCATATATTCCTCATCGGTCATCCTCCTCTTTCTTCTCCTGTTCCGCGCTGTTCTCCTGCGTTTCCTTCTCCTGTCCGGTGCCCGCGTCCCTCCGCCGCAGCCGCCCCCTCCGGGGCAGCTCCGGCATCCTCGGCAGCTCCGGCAGCTCCAGCAGCGCACCCAGACTCTCCTGCTCCATCTGGGTGATCTCCTCCAGCTTCTTCTGCAATTCATAGTCCGCGTACTCCACGGCGATGAGATACGCCGCCACCGCGAACATGGACAGTATCCACAGCATCAGGGTGAACACCTTGTTCCCCTCCGCCAGAAACATCAGCAGCATCAGCCCCAGCGTCACCGCCAGCAGCATCCGCATGCCGATGCGGATGCGCCGCCGGTTGCTCCGGTGCAGGGCGCTGACCTCCTCCAGCAGGCGGTCATACAGCTCCTGATATTCCCTTTCCTTTGCCATCGGTCAGCACCTCCTTTACAGCAGCTCCGTCTCCTCTAATTTTTCCTCCATGAAGTGGTTCAGTCCCATGAAGGGCCGCCGCACCAGCAGTCCGATGACCAGCGCCGCCGCGGCGAACAGCAGCAGATAGCCGATCTGCTGCCAGTAGTAGTTCCCGTACATCCCGCAGATGCACTCCCGCATGGCGTCGATGGCGTAGGGGAACGGGAAGAAGCGATAGAATTTCTGATAGATCTCCGGCAGCAGCTCAATGGGGAACGTACCGGAGGACCCGGCGATCTGCATGACCATGATGACCACCACGATGGCCTTGCCCACGTCCCCGAAGGAGATGGCCAGCGAGTAGATCAGCAGGCTGAAGGTGAACGCCGTCAGCGACGCCGTCAGGTACATCATCCCCGGGTGCAGGCACTGCACCTTCAGTATGTACAGGTCGCCGGTGACGATCACCGCCGCCTGTATCTGGCTCAGCACAAAGAAGAACAGATACCGCCCGAAGTACAGCTCCGCCGGCTTGGGGTCGATCAGTCCCTCCGTCCGGGCGTGTATCTTGATCAGGGAGGACAAGATCACGCCGCCCACCCAAATGGCCAGCACCGTGTAGAACGGCGTCATAGCCGAGCCGTAGTTGGCGATGGGATACACCGCGTTGACGCTGGTCTGCACCATCTCCGGGAAGTACTGGCCGTACACCGCCGGGTCGCCGCCCAGCACGGTCAGCAGTGTGTCCATATACTCGTCCGCCGTCAGCCCCTCCAGGTCGTCTATGGTGCTCTCCAGCGAGGCCGTCAGCTTTTCCGTGGCCGGGCGCAGCAGCGCCGCCGTCTCGCCCAGGGCGTCGGTGGTCTCCGCCAGCGCCGCCTTCACCGACTTGGCGTCGGCGCGCAGGTCCTCCAGCCCCTCCACCGCGTCGGCCACCTGGCCCGCCGCGGTCTGTATCTCCTGCCGCAGTGCCTTCCCCGTCACAGGGATCTGGTCCGCCATGGCCCGCAGATCCCGCACCAGCGCGTTGCAGTCGTTCAGGATGTCCGATGCGTCCGGGCTGCTGGCCAGTGCCCGCAGCTGCGCCGCCAGCTTGCGGCACTCCGCCGCCGCGGCCCTGGCCTGGGCGGCGGCCGCCGGATACGTCTCCTGCAGCCCCTCTGCCCACGTCTCCAGCGACGCGGCAGCCGCGGCCATGTCGTCCGCCGCCTTTTTCAGCTGGGTCTGCACGTCCTCCGGCACCGGCGCGGCCTCGATGGCCCCCTCCAGCCGTTCCAGCGCCCGCTCCACCCTGGACAGCGCTGTATGCATCTGCAATTGCAGCTGCGCCGCCGTCTGCTGCAGCTTCGAGCCGTCCGGCAGGTTTTTGTTGATGTCGGCCACCGCCGCCTCGATGCCCGCCGCGTCCACGCCCGAGCCGCTGCCGCCCGCCGCCTCCAGTGCGTCCATCATCCGCCCGCAGGCACGCAGCAGGTCCTGTGCCTGGTACAGCACGCCCTTCACGGCGCTCTCCGGGTCGTCGGCAGTCAGATCCGCCGCCAGCAGATTGCTCTGCTCCATGATGCCGTCGATGACCACCTCCAGATAGTTTTCACTGATGGAGCGCTTCAGCGTCTCCACCGCCGTATCCGTGATCTTGGTGGCCACGGCGTTCTTCTTGGCGTTCTCATAGTAGGTGATGGCCGGCTTTCCGGTCCAGTCCGTCAGCATCCGGAACATATTCCGGCTGAAATTCTCGTCGATGACCACCGCCGCGTAATAGTCCCCGGCGTATACCCCCTCCTTGGCCTCGTCCTCCGTGTCCACGATGACCCAGTGGATGGACGTGGCCTCCCGCAGGTCGGCGATCACGTCCTCGCCCTTGTTCTCATAGACGCCGTCCTCGTCGGTGTACCCCTCGTCCAGCGACGCCACCGCGATGGAGATGCCCCCGGTGTTGCCGTAGGGGTCCCAGTTGGAGTAAATATTCAGCCAGGCGTACAGACTGGGCAGCAGCGCGATGGCCACCACCACCAGGCAGGCGAAAAAGCACTTGCTCAGCGTCCGTATATCGGTCTTGAACACCGTCCAGATATTGCGCATACTGCCTCCTTGTGCGCGGTCCCCCGCGCCCTGTGTAGGATCGTTCGCTTCTGAAGCGAAGCCGTGTTCTACCATTATACAGAATGCCCGCCGCATTTGTCCACGCAAAACCCGTTTTTTGCCTAAAAATACAGAAAAGAGACGGCTCCCGCCGTCTCTTTCGTTCTATTCTTTTTCTGTATCCTCCGCCACGATGCGGTAGTAGGTATTCCCCGTCAGCTTGTACACGATGGCATACAGCACCGCGAACACCGCAAAGCTCACCGCCGTTGTGCCGATCAGCAGCCCCCGGTTGTCCAGATTGAACAGGATCAGCAGCTTGTGGATGAACGGGAACGCGAAGCACAGATGCACCCCCGCCAGCACCAGCGGCAGATAGAACACCGTCAGCAGCTGGCTGTTGATGCTGCGGCGGATGTCCTGCTTGGTCATGCCCACCTTCTGCATGATGTCGAACCGGCTCTGGTCCTCATAGCCCTCCGACAGCTGCTTGTAGTACAGGATCGCCGCCGCGGCGAACACGAACACGATGCTCAGCATGATGCCCAGGAAGAACAGCCCGCCGTACATGCCGTAGAAGTCTGCCCGGTTGGCGGCCTTGGATTCCACGCTGACGCCCACGCCCCAGTCACTGCTGACGCCCGCCAGATAGCCGTTCAGCGCGTCCTCCAGATTGGGAGTTGCGCCATCGATGTTCCCCTGCTGGTTTTCCGGCAGATCGGTGTCGAAGGCGTAGTGCCACACCACCGTGGGATAGCTGCGGTACTTCTCCATGAAATAGTCCTGCAGCGCCGGCACGAACTGCTCAAAGTCCGGCACCACCACCATCAGGGACGGCGTGATATCCGCCGCCGACGGGCCGCCCAGCATGGGGATCTCCCGCTTCATCACGTGGCGGATCATGCCGCCGTCGATGGACAGCGTGTCACTGTGGAACTCCGTCCGCAGGGTCGCCACATACACCTGCCCGTCGTTCAGCGTCAGGCTCTGCCCCGTGGCGGCGTTGTACTCCTCCAGCGGCAGGATGTGTATCTGTACGGCACGGGTGCTGTCCGACACACTTGCACCGGAGCTGTCGGTACGGATGTTCCCGCCGTCCACCAGTCCGCTGATGCTGATCGTCCGGTATTCCTCCACATTGGACACATTGCCGCCGAAGTTGAAGATGGTGCTCTCCACACCCTGCCGCACCTGTGTCAGCTTCTCGCTGTCCAGCAGATACCTGTCGCCGTACACCTTCACAGACAGGTCGCGGGGATACCGGGCATTCACCGCGTCCTCCTGCCCCACATACAGGCAGGTGGTGGACGAGATCATCACCAGCACCATAGTGGCCAGAATGCACACCGACGCCAGTCCCGCGCCGTTGCGCTTCATGCGGTAGGCCATGGAGGACACGGACACGAAGTGCTGGGGACGGTAGTAGTATTTTTTGTTCCTTTGCAAGCCGCGGCACAGCGTCACCGAGCCGCTGATAAACAGCAGATAGGTGGCCAGTATCACCATGATCACCGCCGCGAAGAACCACAGCAGCGCCGCCAGCGGCTCCTTGATGGACACCGCCAGCGCGTAAGCGCCGCCCAGCAGCACCACGCCCGCCGCCGTCAGCACCCACTGGGCGCGGGGCGGCTTTTCGCCCACGCTCTCGCTGCGCAGCAGCGCCACGGCGCTGACGCCGTGCAGCTGCCGCAGGCTGTTCAGCAGGATCAGCGTGTGGATGACCGCAAACAACGCCGCCGCAGCCAGCAGAGACGATACGGACACCGTCAGGGTATAGGTCACGGGCACCTGCAAAAGCCGCACCATACCCAGCTCCGCCAGCTTATACAGTACCACGCCCAGAAGCAGTCACGGCAGCGTGGTCAGCCCGTAGGTGATGGCCGTCTCCCACAGCAGAATGCGGGCGATGTTGCCCTTGCCCATACCCAGCACGTTGTACAGGCCAAACTCCCTCTCCCGGCGGCGAATGAGGAACGAGTGGGTATAGAACAGAAATATCAGCGCAAACACGGCGATGACCACCGTGCCCAGCCGCAGTATGATGGCGCTGCTGGTCCCGCCGGACATGTGCCCCAGCACCTCCGAGCCGGACAGCCCCATCAGGATGTAGAACATCAGCACCATCCCGGCGCAGCTGAGCAGATACGGCAGGTACAGCCGCCTGTTTTTTCTCATGCCCGTCCAGGCCAGCCGGGCGTATAATGTCTTTTCCCTCATGCCGGTTCACCGCCCGACTGCAGCATGGTCAGCGTGTCGGAGATGCGCTGATAGAACCGGGTGTCGTCGTCCTCGCCCCGGTACAGCTGGTGGAACACCTGCCCGTCCTTGATGAACAGCACCCGTCCCGCCCGGCTGGCGGCCTTCACGGAGTGTGTCACCATCAGTATGGTCTGCCCTGCCCGGTTGATGGCGGCGAACAGCCGCAGCAGCTCGTCGGTGGAGCCGCTGTCCAGCGCGCCGGTAGGCTCATCCGCCAGCAGCAGCTTTGGCTCGGTGATGATGGCCCGGGCCACTGCCGCGCGCTGCTTCTGCCCGCCGGACACCTCGTAGGGATACTTCTTCAGCAGCTCCGTCAGCCCCAGCTCCCGGGCAATAGGCAGCAGCCGCGCCCGCATATCCTCGTAGGACATTCCCATCAGCACCAGCGGCAGATAGATATTGTCCTCCAGTGTGAACGTATCCAGCAGGTTGAACTCCTGGAACACGAAGCCCAGGTTGTCACGGCGGAAGGCCGCCGCGTCCTTTTCCCGAATCTTGCCCAGCTCATGGCCGTCCAGCCGCACCGTGCCCGCCGTAGGCTCATCCAGCGCCGCCAGGATGTTCAGCAGCGTGGTCTTGCCGCTGCCGGACTCGCCCATGATGGCCACATACTCGCCCTGCTCCACCGTGAAGCTGACGCTGCGCAGCGCCTCCACCCGGCTGCCGCCCAGCCGCGAGGTGTATACCTTCCGCAGCCCGCTGACCTCCAAAATACTCATAGCATGACCTCCTTTTCCTTCGGGAGCCTCCGGCCCATCGCCCCGTCTCCCAACACGGTCAGTATACCGCGCCCCCCGCCCCCCTTCCATCGCTTTCCCTTACCCTTCCCGAACACCATTGTCACATTTCCCCACCCTTTGCAAGGGCGATAAAATGTCGTAGGGGCCGGTGTCCTCGACAGCCCGTTTGCAGAACCTTCCGGTGAACCATTGTAGGGGCGGACGACTCTGTCCACCCCCTCACTCCGCCACAAACTCCGGCCGCCCCAGGGTAATGCGCACCGTGGTGCCCTCCCCCACCCGGGACGTGATGGCGATGTCATGCCGCAGGTTCCGGCAGATCCGCCGGCACAGATACAGCCCGATGCCGCTGGACTGCCTGTCCCGCCGCCCGTTCTGTCCGGTATACCCCATGTCGAACACCAGCGGCAGGTCCTCCGGCGTGATGCCCATGCCGTTGTCGCTGACGCACAGCGTCTCCCCCTGCCGGTATATCCGTATGGTGCCGCCCTGCCCGGTGTATTTCAGGGCGTTGCTCAGCACCTGCTCCACCACGAAGGTCAGCCACTTCCCGTCCGTCACCGTCTCCCACGCCACCGGTGCATACTCCAGCGTGACCCGCCGGTCGATGAACTCCCCGGCGAACCGCCGCACCGCGGCCCGGATCACCCCGTCCACGCCGCATGTCCGGACGACATAGTCGCCGCTGCCCTCTTCCAGCCGCAGATACGTCAGCACCATGTCCACATACTGCTCCACCCGGCCCAGCTCCGTCATCAGCCGCCGCCCCTCCGGCGTGTCCTGCCCCTGCAGTGTCAGGCGCATGGCCGCCAGCGGCGTCTTGATCTGGTGCACCCACGCCGTGTAATAGGCCGTCATGTCCGCCCGCCGGGCGGCATCCGCCGTGGCCTGCTGCCGCAGCTCCTGCCGCAGCGTGTCGATGATCACCGCGCAGTCCGCGCCCTCCACGGTGCGCAGCTCCGGCAGCTCCAGCAGCATGGCCTCCCCGGCCTCCCGCAGCCGCGTCAGCTCTCGGTGCCGCCGCGCCGTGCGCCGGCAGTCCCAGGCCCCCAGCCCGGCCCCCGCCAGCGCGCACAGCCCCGCCGGATACCCCACCGCCGCCAGCGGCAGGCCGTACAGGGCAAAGGACGCCGCAAACAGCCCCGTGAACAGCGCAAACGCTGCCACCGCCAGCCAATGCTCCTTCAAATACGCCTTCAGAAGCTCCATACGCTCACTCCACGATGTATCCCACCCCGTGCCGGGTGGCGATAAAGTCCACAAGCCCCGCGCCCGCCAGCTTCCGCCGCAGGCGGTTCACGTTGACGGTCAGCGTGTTCTCGTCCACAAAGCTGTCCGTCTCCCACAGCCGCTGCATCAGCTTCTCCCGGCTGACCACCTTCCCGGCGCTCTCCATCAGGCAGGACAGGATGCGGTACTCGTTCTTGGTCAGCTCCACCGTCTGCCCCTGATACGTCAGCTTCTGATCGTCGGCGGACAGCTGCGCCCCCCGCCGCTCCCGCAGCACCGCCGGCGCGCCCATGTCATAGCTGCGCCGCAGCATGGCCTGCACCTTGGCCATCAGAACACCGCCGTCAAAGGGCTTGGCGATGAAATCGTCCCCGCCGAAGTTCATAGCCATGATCACGTTCATGTTGTCGCTGGCCGAGGACAGGAACAGAATGGGCGCGTTGGTCTGCTTCCGCAGCTCCCGGCACCAGTGATAGCCGTCAAAGCACGGCAGGGCGATATCCAGTATGATGAGGTGCGGCTGAAATTCCGCCGCCTCCGCCGTCACCGCCCGAAAGTCCCGGGCGCACCTGGCCTCCAGCCCCCAGCTCTCCGCCAGGCGGCACACCTCCGTCCCGATGGTCCGGTCGTCCTCCACAATGAATATCCGGTACATGCCCGCTGCCTCCTCTCCCGTTTTCTCTCCATTATACCCTCTCCCGCCCGCTCCCCGCAATAGCCATCCCCTTTCAATATTGTCACTTTTCTCCGCCCGGAAATTTTTTCAAAAACAGGGTTGACAAATCCCCCTCCCCGTGTTATAACTGTACCAACCTACCGAGTTGGTAGTTGACTTTTCAGAAAACGAGGCGATCCACATGACCACTGTCACGCGCCACCCTCTCCTGACCGGACGATGTTGACCTCTTCTGTGCGTATTCCATAGCGTTCTGCGTCTTTCCATGATGCAGTCAACAACTCAAAATCAACAAATCTTATCTTAAAATCGTCTTGAAAAGGAGATCATTACTATGTCTACCATCTACACTTCCGCTGACCAGCTGATCGGCCGCACCCCCCTGCTGGAGCTGACCCATATCGAAAAAGCCCATGACCTCAAGGCCAAGATCGTAGCCAAGCTGGAGTACTTCAACCCCGCCGGCAGCGTCAAGGATCGCATTGCCAAGGCCATGATCGACGACGCCGAGGCCAAGGGCCTGCTGAAGCCCGGCTCCGTCATCATCGAGCCCACCTCCGGCAACACCGGCATCGGCCTGGCCTCCGTGGCCGCCGCCCGGGGCTACCGCATCATCATCGTCATGCCCGAGACCATGTCCGTAGAGCGCCGCCAGCTGATGAAGGCCTACGGCGCGGAGCTGGTGCTCACCGAGGGCG
>ERZ827156.3139-NODE-3139-length-15440-cov-4.390640_pt1 | contig 15440 bp, 26 predicted proteins | sample MGYA00519919_ERZ827156 | MGnify/ENA primary metagenome ERZ827156 (study PRJEB31778, sample SAMEA3449269) | human gut metagenome | biome: human gut; feature: human-associated habitat; material: faeces | place: United Kingdom | collected 2010/2012 ... | reverse complement strand
GTTGTTTCACTCCTTTCATGCTGTTTGTTGTTTCACTCCTTTCATGCTGTTTGTTGTTTCACTCCTTTCATGCTGTTTGTTTCAGTCGAGATGAAAAGAGTGGTTTCCGGAAGAACACAATTCGATTATCATGAAGGCATTTGTGACTCTTTGCTTCATCCTCGTGTTGGCCCTTTCGAGGAATGTGTATTCTGTAAGGCCTGGTCTTTCTACTGCTATCGGGTAGTTTAACGCGATTGCCGATGGATTCAGCGCTGTGGAGGAAGATGTGAATAGTATGGGGTATTGTAAAGCGATTCATCGTAGTCTGCGGTACGTACAAGGCTTCTTGCACTGCGGTCCACGGAAGATGTGGGAATCTTCATGTCTCTTTACGTATAGCGAACACGCATTCTGTGGAGATTATTGGCGAGAAGAAGGCGGACCTCGCTATGTTCATTCTGAAGGATTCCTACTATCAGAAGCAGGATTGCAAGGAGGAGGATTTCACTCTGGCTATTAGCCACAGTTTCGAAGCCGCGAACTCGAACGCTGAAGGAAAGAAGTACGAGATGATCATCAAGGACGTGTCTGTGATGTGCTCCGAAGCCTTCCTATCCCGCTTCAACTGTTCTGAGCCCGTGAAGCCGATGGTGGAGTACTCTGTGAAGAATCTGAACTGCACCGATTCGAAAGGAAGGAATCCCTTTGAGCACTACATAAAGGATATCGGCAGCGCCACCAATGTGACGGCCGCATTCACCGCCTCGAACATGACTCTCACCACAACGAAGGTTTATTCTGTGCTGGACCGCATTTCCGAAGAGGGTTGCGCTTCTGCTCCCACTCCCTCTCCCACCAAGGCTCCTCATAGCATGATTCCCCTGTGGATTGTGACGGGATTGGCTGCTGCGGCGGCCATCGTTTCTTTCATCGTCTGCTGCTGCCGAAAGGGAAAGCAGCCTGAGACGGAGACGCTGGTTTAACTGGAGCTGTTTGTTTGAACATCCTCTGCCCAATCTTCCTGCTCTTGGCTAGAGAGGAAAGGGGTTCTGTTTCTCAGTTCCCATTCACCATGCAATCACAGAAACAACAGAGAGTGGAAAGAAAACCAGTCAAACAAATCCCTGCCCCTCACCATTGGAATTGGATGCAACCCCCTGAATGGAATGAGGAGGAGGAGAGGAGAAAGCACACGCGGTCTCCCTCTGAAGCGGGTGGGTGAAGAGTCCCTTCGTGACGGGTAGAAATGTTGGAGGATTACACACGGTCCGACCTGGTAGAAAAGAAAACGGTGATTGTGATGATCGGACTGCCGGTATCTGCTCCGTTCTTCGTCATGACGGAATAGGCAACCGGAAAGAGTTACATCTCCAAGATGCTGCATCGCTACTTGAACTGGAAGGGCTTCAAGACCGAAGTGTTTAATGCGGGGGACTATCGCAGAACCGTAGGGTTTCCTTCCCCTCTCTCAAGGCTAGAGTGGTTACACGGGTGAAAAGTCGTCCTTCTTCGACCCGAAGAACAAGGAAGCCATGGAATTGCGAACCAAGTTTGCGATGTTGGCGTTGGATGGCAAGAATGGAAGAAGGCTTTGATTGTTAGCGCTGATGGCCTTTTTGCTGCAAGGCGGTGATGTGGGGCTATTCGACGCCACGAATTCTAATGTTGAACGCAGAAGCTACATCACGCGGCGCTGTGCCTATGCCGGTTTCCGAGTCCTCTTTCTGGAGAGCATTTGCGACGACGAGGAATTGATCCAAAAGAACTGTGAAATGAAGCTGAACTCTCCGGGTAGTTTATTGTGTGGCTGGTTACGAATAGACTACAAGAACAAGTCACGAGATGAGGCGCTGGCGGACTTCCACATGCGCTTGGAGAACTACAAAAAGAACTACCAGCCGCTGGACAAGAAGCGGGACAAGGACCAGTCCTACATTCGTCTCTTTAACGTCGGTGAGTATGTCATCGCGAATCGCTGCAACGGCGTGCTGGAGAGCGACGTCGTGTCCTACTTACTCAACACGCATCTCATTCCCCGCAAGATCTGGCTGTGTGTGCACGGCGAAACCGACTTCACGCTGAAGGGCATTTTGGGCGGTGATCCTCCGTTAAATGAGAACGGCGTGCTCTTTAGCAAGAAGCTCTACGAGTTCATCCACGAGCGGAGTAGTGCGGAGAATGGCAATGTGACCATCATGTGCGACCGCTCGCTGCGAGTGGCGCAGACGGTGAAGCCTCTGCTCGATGAGTACAACGTGCAGTACAGCACTCTGCTTCGCGAATTGAATGGCGGCGACTATGCGAGAATGACGTTTGCGTTATTGTCCGTTTGAATGGTAGCTATGAGGAAATCAAGACGCGGTACCCGAAGGAGTATGAGAAGAGAGAGAGGAACAAGTTGGAGTACCGTTACCCCGATGGAGAGTCGTACATTGACGTGAAAGAGCGGCTGAGCCAGATCCTGATAAAGATCGTGGGGTGCCGTGATAATGTGTTGATTGTTGGTCATGTGGTCGGGGCGCGTGGCGAGAGTGAACTGTAGGCGGTGATCCGCATCATTATGGCGTACTTTGAGGACCGGCCCATTGCATCCATTCCGGACTTGGAAGTGAAGATGCACACCGTGTACGAGCTGGACCCTACCGCATACTGCCATACTTCCAAGGAATACGTTTTACTTTAGCTGTGTCCTTCTTGCTTGTTTGTTTCACTTTCGGTTTTTCATGATCCTCGTTGCTTTTTTTCACGTCTTGTTGTTGAATTCGCATGCATAACGGAGCCGTTAAAGCAGTCGTGGAAGAGATGGTTTGAATTTGAAACCAAATCGATCGGGACGATGAACCCCAAAACGGATGACAAACACTTGCGAACCCCTGTATAAAACGGGCCCTAATGTGAATTGCCCTCTTATGAAAAAGGGAAGATTTCCCATTCTCGTCTCAAGTGGTTGGGGGAGTGTGCGTGGGTGCTGCTCTCTGGTGAACTCATCGCTAGGAAGGAACCTTCGACTTTCATCAGTGATTGTTTTTCATACTGGCATTCCTTGTTGTGTATCGGTTCCCCGAGTGCGGTCATCTGCGTAGATAACGCTCCCTTGATCATTGTCCTTTCTTCGCCGCTATTCAATTGAAGAAGAGATTGCACACAATGTCCAAGAATCAGGAGTGTAACAGCCTGAGGAAGCACTCCAAGAAGGCAAGAGCTCCAAGTCCGAGAACACCCAGTTGGGAGGACAACCGGCAGCGTTCCGTGGACGAGCGTACGATTGGGTTGGTCTCCAACCCGTCCTCAGAAGAATCGCCTCCGTCCAAGAAAGGGAAATGCGTAACAGGCGTGTCGTGTGGGCGTAATGTCTAGAAGGTGGACTTGAACGAGATGCCTGAAAGGGCGGCGAAGCGAGTGATTTCGTTTCTTGGTGTGTCGTAATTGTGCTTAGAAGGGGTGACGCATAGATCCCTGGATAGTACGAATGTGTGTGCTGTGTTCCCTGCGCTGGCGTGCTATCGCTCCGAAGTGTTGACGGAGTACTTTGATGCAATTCACACCCAATACTCGTAGACCCCGGATTGTTGTATCTCTTACGGCTAGAAACAACCGTGGCACGGGCTTCCTATCCCCGGATCATTGTCGGACTCCCATTCTTTCCAAGCCTGAAGAGTCGCTCTATGCGGATATTCAGGTGGTTTCTCTTGTTCTGAGTGAGCGGTAGATGCTAAAGAGCCATCGCCGGCTGAGCTTTAGTGATGACTAATGCGCCCCTTTTCCATTCTGTAGAATAGCTTCGTTTTCTTGTAGTGTTTTCCTTCTGTACATAGCATGGCTCGCTTTGTTTGGAAACACAATTGCCGACAGTTTCATTCCTTCACCCCCTCCTCACGCAATTGCAGTTAGCACCACTATTTTCCTGTATTATAGAATGAAGACCGAATTTACCAACGCTAGAAGGGTGCAAGAGACTCTTTCGAAGTGATTTGTAGCACTACTTCAAGAATGCCAATGATCCCAGCTCCTTCGTGTTCGAGGGCCTCTGCTGCGCTGTCCACACGCCGATGCACGACGATCTGTCACTCAATCTGGATATGGTGGAACCTGTGGCGCAGCTGCTGGTGAAGAACCATATCAACGGTGTGTTCGTGTGCGGAACGACTGGAGAGTCCATGCTCCTCTCCGTGGAGGAGAGAAAGATCGTGAACTCTTCTGTGAGGGTGCTGATGTGTAGCTTGCCGATAAGTGGATCGAGGTGGGCCACAAGCACGGACTTTGTGTGATCATTCATGTGGGCCACGAAGTGCTCTCCGTCGCTCAGGATTTGGCCAAGCACTGCGCCGTTGCAGTTTCTGGCCGTAATCATCCGTAGGCTGCTGGAGCGGACGCTGTCGCGCTCGTTCCTCCCCGCTTCTTCCCTCCTCGCTCGCTCGATCTCCTGGTCCAGTGGGTGCAGGACGTGGCCTCCGCGGTGCCGACGCTCCCCGTCTTCTACTATCACCTGGATGTGATTAACTATACTCCCTACCCCATTAACCGTTTCCTCGAATTGGCCTCGACGCGCATTCCCAACCTCTGCGGAATGAAGTTCACGGACTACAACAGCCTTGTCATGGGTCTGTGCCTGGATGCCTGCGACGGCAAGTTTACGGTGCTGATGGGCCGTGAGGACGTGAAGCAGCTGCGTTGTCTTGACGAGTAGGCGATGCTGGCATCGCTGGCGACGGGCTGCTGCGGCTTTGTGGGTGCGACGTTCAGCATCATGGGTCGTGTGTACGACAGACTGATGAACGCGTACGCCGCCGGAGACATGAAGGAGGCGCGTGAGGAGATGCGCCACGCCCGCGAGTTCGCGAGAGTGGTGTATCAGTGCGGCAATCGCTACGGCGAGGGCGTGGACAGCATCACGCTGATCAAGACGGTGTGGGAGTTCATTGGCATCGACAACGGTCCGTGCAGACTGCTGGGGTGAGGATGGGGATGGGGCGTGAGGCGTAGTCGTCGCATGGACGAGGACAAGAAGGCGCTGCTGAAGGAGGATCTGACCAAGATCGGCTTCTTCGAGTGGACGGCGTGGTGTGTTTGTTGACAAACAGTTCAGTACTTGGACTTGATACTCTGGATGTAGTCCGTCATCCACTTCACCGTGTCGTGCCGCTTCAGCGCCTTGTTCACCTCGTCCACAATCATCTGCTTGCCCTCCTCGTTCACCTCCAGGAACATCTCCACCAAGTCGCCGTCCACGCAGTACTCCACCTCTCTCGAGCAGAAAGGAATGCCCTCATGCCTCCACTCCGCGTGGTTCAGACCGCCCACCGGTACTACCGTCTACGCCTCACCTCCCATCTTCTTCCCCACCTTCTCGATCGCCTCCTCTACGCTCCGCAGCAGCGCGTACTCCGCGTCGCTCATCGCTCCCACCAGCCCGATGCGCCCGCTCACCGTGCAGAACATCACGTCGAACGTCACCCCGCTCGCCGCTTCCTGCGCCGTGTTCACCTCACTTGCCATGCTGGTTGTGCTGGCCGTGCTGGCGTTGCTGGCCTCCGCCGGCACGCACACGAACTGGTTCACCTGGTCGTCCAGGTGGAACCACTCACACACCTCCAGACGCTTCTGCGGGTTGCTCTTGTCGAACTCGTCCTCCTTCACCTCGCGCATCACCGCCAGGTTCCCGTTCACGTCGCCCACCAGCACCTCCTCCCGCGCCGCGCCCACACGCGTCAGTGCCGTCACGTGGCGCCGCACGCTCTCGCAACTGGAGAACTCCAGCTTGGCCAGCTGGCGCCCGCAGAGCGCCTCCAGCGACAGCGCGAAGATGGAGACGGAGTGGTGAATGTCGCCCACGGCCACGGTGCCGCGCGCGTCGTCCACGCTCAGGTGGGTGATGAGGATGCTGCCCACCTCGCTGCACAGCTGCGTGAGACTCAGCGACGACGGGTCGAAGTCGTACACCTGCAGCTCGCTGCCCACGCCCGCCACGATCTTGCCGCGGGAAATCGCCACCGCCAGGCAGCCGCCAGCCAGCATCTGCTCCGTGACGACCTGCAGGCGACGCTCGGCGCCGCGACCCACCACGCGGACGACCAGCAGACGGCCGCTGGAGGGCTCGTTCTCGGTGGGGAGGATGAAGGACGTGCCGACCACGTAGAACGCCTCCACGCCGGCCGGCTCGGGCAGCTGGTACAGGGGCCCGGCGGTGACGGCGGTGGGGTACTCGGTGAGTTTGAGTGGGAGTGTGGCGAGCGTGGCAAAGGTATCGGGGTCGGTGAGTTGGAGTGCGCCCAGGTCGTTGGTGTTGGTGTAGGGCGGAATGGTGAGATAGAGGAGTGTGTGAGAGGGTGTGTGCGTTCCAACAGCGATACAGTTGCCGTGCAGCGGCGTGCAGCGCACGTGCATCGTGTTCGACTCGTCGATCTGCACCAGCGCCAGTGTATTCTCCTTCGACAGCGTGATGAACGAGTGCGAGGACGCGATCGGCAAGGTTGTCCCCAGCAATAGGGGGCATATGTCCACATGGGACATGCTACGCATCACTTCCCGCCCACACCCCATACAACCAGTTCTTGTTCTTGTAGTACAGCATGCAGCTCTTCTCGCCCACACCCACCACCAGCGCCGGGTCCCGCGTCCGCACCCACTGCAGTGGCAGCCGGCTCGCGCGCAGCTGCTTCTCCTCCACCCACTCGCTGTCCGCATCGGCAGGTGCATCGGCGGCAGTGACGGATGTGCCGCACGCGCGCAATACCACAACCGTGCCATCGCTCTCGCTCACCACCACAAAACGCGTCTCCGCACGAGTCTCCGCACGACCGTCGGTATGCGTATCGGCAGGCACGTCGGTGACGAGGAGAGACACGATGGCGCTCTGCATCTCCTTCTTGACGACGCGCACCACACGCCCCGCGGCGACGGTGAGCACGTGGAGACAGTTGGTCACCCACTCGCCCAGCAGTACCACGCAGCCCTCCGCACTCGCCTTCACCTCCACGCACCCCACGTCGTATTCCGTCGTGTACCGACACAATACCTTCACTTCGCCCTCCTCCACCGCCAGCACCGCCACGTCCCCGCGGCTCGCACACACCACGTACTGCTCGTCGGCCGCCGCCAGCTCCGCCGCGAAGGGCAGAGGCAACTCGCCGCGTGCGGGACTGAGAAGCAGAATGGAGCGGGGCGTGAGTACCCACGCGCCCCGCGACGAGCCGTGCGCCAGCAGGACAGGCGCGGGCAGCTGCTGCAGACAGGGCGCCAGCTCCGCGCCGTGGAGCAGGTAGTCTTCGGTGAAGGAGGAATACGACACGAAGACGTGCACTTGCTCGCCCACCTGGCAGCAGCCCAAAAACGAGGGGATTTCGGCCATGGGGTCGGCGGCTTCTCCGCCCTCGCTGAACAGGCGGCACTCGACGCCGCTGCGCACGGCGATCATGGCACTCGTCTAGCCAGAACCCACGCCCACTGCACCAAACATGGTCGTACCCACTCGCCCCCACGATTTGGATCTCCGCGCCAGTCTCGTTGGGGACGGGAACGATGTCGATAATCGGGCCTGGATTTGGATACTCGGCGATGACGTCGAGACAGTTCTGCTGGATGCGCAGGAGCCGCGAGGGCCCGCTGTAGGAAGCGGCGAAGCACACGCGGTTGTCGAGGTAGTGAACGGCCAGCAGCGCGTCCACGTGGCCCAGCGAGGTGAGCGACAGGCGCGCGGCGAGGACGAGAAGGGAGATCTGCCCGTTGGCGTCCGCCAGGAGGAACTTGCCGCCGTCGATGAAGTCCCAGCAGACGGGGCTCTCCAGAGCGACCTTGAGTTGCGAGAGAGGATTGCCCTCCAAGCTAGAGGTGAGAAGATGGCGGGAAGAGAACTCGAATTGCTGGAGGAGCGTGTTGCTGGCGAGGACGAAGGAGCGCGAGGCGCGGTCCGGGATGATGGCGCTCGCCGTTTCGGGGATGGTCGCTTCCTTCAGGGAGGGGGCGAGGCTGACGAGCTGGCGATTCATCACGTCCAGGTTGTAGATCTTCAGCCGGCGACGGCCGTGGTACTCGCAGACGAGGGCAAAGCGGATGGACTGGTCCGAGGTGGGGAGGAACTGGATGTCGCGAATGCCCAGGTCGGGGATGTGAATGTCGAACGCTCGGAAGGCGTTCAGTTCGCTCGTCAGAGGGATGATCTACAGTGAACGGGAAGCACGGCAAAAACCTTCAGAGTGCCCACGTACAAATAGAGGAGGCAGATGCGGTTGGACGGGTCAACGATGCAGATGTAGTCGCGCTGCCAGTAAAGGAGCGTCATGATGAAGACGCTGGAAGGATATGTCAACAGGACGTCCAATCCGATTCTTGATGTTGCCATAGACGACGGTATTGACTCGTCCGGTCGCGGGATCGCCCCTATCTGTAAACGAGCTGCAGTTGCAGAAGTACGAAAGGACGGTGAAGTGGTAATCATCTGTGCAAAGAACGATACGGTCAAGATTGGTCTCTACGAATGAGCATGCTTTCAGCGCTTGGCACCCTTGTGGTAGTATTTGCAGAGAGCAGCAATCTTTCCGAATATCGGTACCTCAAATATGGGAGTAAATCCATTCTCGGTCACGGAGAAGAGCTCCAATTTCGAACCCTTTGCCAAGACGATGTCCAGACTCTCAGATGACAGGAAATGCCCCTTCAGGCAGTGCGTCACGGTCGTCGACTGTTGTGCGGAAACAACGTAATGATGGCCCATACCAAGAGAATAGTGAACTCCCTCCATGTTTTCAACAAACAACGCTAGCACATGCTAGTTCTCTGGATACGCGTACTACCCCTCACACGCCACAAAAGCACCTACCAAGCCCATGAGCGAATTGCCCATCATTCCGCTATTCTGCGGCAAATTCGACTGCTGCACGGGCGCCATGCCATCAAGATAGATAAAGTTGCTGTTGCTCTGCATGCCCTGCGCCAACGGTTGCTGCATGCTCTGCTGCATGCCTTGCTGCATTCCCTGCTGTATTCCCTGTGGCATGCCCTGCGGGATGCTTTGAGGCAGGCTTTGAGGCAGGCTCTGAGGCAAGCTCTGAGGCATATTCTGTGGATAAGATGATGCCTGACCCTGGGTCATGAGCGGATTCATGTTCTGGTTAATGGAGTAGGAATAGGATTGATTTCCAGACATCGGAGCCACTCCCGCAGGAAGACTCGGAATGGTGGTCAAGGGCTGATCGAGCATAGGCGTGTTATTCTACCGTCACACGCAATACCCAGATGCTACATATACATACATCACTTGATCGAAGGGCATCTTCTCCTCCGTATTGCGGGCGTAGGCCGCGGACTGGTCCTCACGCGGAATTATATCGATGAGGAAGTCGTAGAGCTCGTTTGAGCTCACGGCCGTGCTGATATCGATCTTCTATCCGTGAATCCCCGCAGGAACGGAAGACTTGAAGCGTTCTCCTCTTGCTCTCCTCCGTGTGCATCCACGCTTGCAGCGTCAGCTCTCGGATGAATATTTCGCACGCCTTGGCGATTACGACGGGCGCCTCCGAGCCAATCATCTAGCCATGAGCAGTGGGTAGAGCACATACGCAGGTCTGTACGGAGTCATCCATTTTCATGATCTTCTTTATTCTCGCCATGGGCAGTTCGTGGTGCTTGTCCTGTAACGAGCAGTGGCTGATTTCAGACATGATTGTCATCCAGAACTCGTTCATCTTCGCGTTCTTCCCGGAGGGAGGCACGCCCATCTCCATCTACCGATCATCGCAAATCCACGACTCAACGGAAGTATATGCATAGGGCTGTCCCATCGTGGGCATCCCAGACTGTGAAATGTACTGGTTGGACACGACACCAGAATTCATATCTTATGTTTGAAAGGGTCGATTCTTTCGCAGGAAATGGAAAAAGAAAAGAACACCCGCTTTCCCAAAACGAACTGGTCACAATTCTAAACAGACCAATCAAGAACTCAAACCCACTACCGAAATTCCCGCGGAATCTCCCTCCATCACTTCGTCTTTGCTTTACAGAAGCTCTTCAGCGTTTTCTCTCTTCTTTTCACCCTTTAACCCTCTTGCTGTTTCCTTCCCATTGTTTGTTTTGCCAAAAGGGGAACAAGTGGAATCACATGAAGTCACTATCAAGTGCCATTTCGAACTGAAGAGGGCAGAAGGAACCCCATTCAATGGTTAGTGAAGACAAACACACGATTCCATTCCTCAACTGTCCTTCATCCCATCCAAATCGATACAAAGAATCAACTTCATTCCAATCAATTTGGAAACAACACGATCGACACGCTAATGCAAGAAGTGCAAATACCCGCGGGTATTCTTGTGTTGTGTTTTCTACACAATTCCTGAGTTTCAGTCATGGATAATACGCAAGAAGGCACAAAATAGAGGAAACCGTCATCCGTAGACATCCGATATAGAGGTACGGAGTCGACGCCCAAAGAGTCCGAAAACACGGAAAAGACGCAAGAGACTGTATCTGCAGCGTGCACCTTTCACCGTTTAGAAGCCGGTTCCGAAGGAAGTGAGTTATGCTCGTCCCCAGAAGAAGGAACGGTACAACGTGGAGAAGGACCCGAAGTGTAGTGTCAAATCGAAGTGATGACGGGTAGATCGGTGCCTGTTCATTTCCCTGAAGCTGATCATCGTCGTTCTATCTCTGATCAGCTTTGCCATTGTGAAACTGTTGCGGTGGATTGATTCGCAGATCTATTTCAACTGGATCGCGCCGCTCTTCGTTTCGCAGGATGAGAAGCTGGGGTATTTGAAGGAGCGGCTGATCGAAAACTTCTGCGGCACGGAGGAGTGCACTCCGGAGAGCTGGGAGGCCATCAACAAGATTCTGGAAAAGGCGAGGCGTGGGGAGTAGTCCCTGTTGTTTTAGTGTCCTATATTGTCCCCCTCTTTCTTGAACACCTCTCTCCTTGATGATGCGGAATCCTGCCGTTTTTTGCACTTTCAATCAAGAAACACTCCGCAGAGCGCTATTCGCCATAGGGAACGTTCGCTCATGGAGAAGGCAAACCATACAGTGATTGTGTCAGTACGAATACGGGAGTACTTGGGAGATGAACTGCTCAGTGCACCCTCGGGGTTCGTACTGAATGGATTTGTTACGCGCAGATGGCGTTTTATTCTTCTGCTTTCTCTCTTCACTGCTATCCTCATTGTGGTTGTAACTTGCTTCTTCGTAAAGTAATCATCTCGGCCCGTCTCCACCGTAGCTCCGAGTCCTCCCAGTATCTCAGCCGATCCCTTACTGTCGGCAGTACGTAGTGAGAAGTACACTCCCCGGTCCATGCGTAGTCTGTGTCCAGAAACCAATAAGAATCGTGTGGTGTACCCGTATTCTGTTGTCACCATCAAAGTAAGTGTCATGCTCCGGAGTGAGGCGTAGAATGGTCGGCCGTACCAGGAAGACCGGTACTGTGTCAACGGCGCATTTAATGGTAGGAGTACGTGAGGGGCTTCCCTGTAGATGACGACGGCGTGACGCTCTACGCCGTGTTTGATGGCCATGGTGGTGCAAAGTGTTCTCAGTGCATTTCGCATGTTACTTTTGATCATCAGGTTTTGTGCCGTGAATCTGGGCTCTTCCATCGAAAAGGCGATCAACACGTCTCCGTACAAGGACGCAACGTCGAAACGGCCGCGGTCGGACAGCCGCAGGAAGGGAGATCGGAAATCGACCTCGGGCTTTCTTCGCGAGATGGACATCGTGAACGGTTTTCAGCTCTGCGATGCAAAGTACAAGGGCACAGCCACGCGGGGTATTCTCGCTTGCTGCCCATTCTCTGTAGATGACGGCTCGACGGTGGTTTCCGCCTTCGTGAACAAGGCGAAGAACCAGCTCATCACGGCGCACGTGGGCGATTCGCGGGCGGTGATGGTCACGGACGATTCGTCCTTCGATCTGACGATCGACCATAAGCCGAGCAATCCGAGCGAGAAGGAACGCGTGGAGCTGCAGGGCGGCGAAATCATCCAGTACGGTGTTCTGCGTGTTCAGGGCATTCTGGCGGTGACGCGTTCCTTGGGAGACTTTTCCCTCCGTCCCTACGTGAGCAACGTGCCTACAGTGAGCTACTATGAAATGAAAGGGGACGAGTGCTTCTTGGTGCTGGCGAGTGATGGCCTCTGGTACGCATGCATTTGCATGATGATGGATAGGGATGTGCTGGATCACCAGGATGTGGCTCGGCTGTTGGAATACTGCATCCACGATGTGCGGTTTGGAGGAAGGGATGACGAGTAGGGATTAACGCTGCAGCAGTGTGCCAAGCGTCTAGTCCAACAGGCCGTGGATTTGCGATCTGCCGATAACGTAGAAGTGAGTGTGCCGATTCAGTGTAGATCACGGTGATGATTGTGGATCTGCGGAAGCAGGGATCCAGCTTCGGGAAGGAGATCACGAAGAGAGAGGAGCACGGTGCGAATGAGAAGGACGCAACGACGAGCGAAATGCCCATGCAGCAGTTCGATGACTTGTTGAAGGAGAGCATCCACGTATTGGAGAGCACCATTGGTGAGTTGGAAAAGAAATAGATTGTCTAGTCTTTTGCCGTGTTTGTTACGGAATGGGCGTTTCACCCGCTTGTTTTCAAAATAGCCAGTCTTCTACGACGAGGCAGGTTGTTTGAAAAGAGCCAGACATCGCGCTATGGATGAGAACCGCATGAACGCCAGCTTCTCGGAGCAAGACGCTCTTTTGGAATGGGTGCGTAATTCCATCTACTTGTTATCAAAAGGTGGATTCATGCGATTGTGTGGCTCGGAAGTGCGATTCGTTTATGCAGTTACGAGACGGAGTTGCGATTTCTGCGATTCTCTACGATATGTAAGCACAAACTCACCAATCACTGATGGGTGTAGTGACAATCGGGTTTTCGATCTGCATCCCATCGATCATCCCGGAATGAGTGTTCTCGAGTGCAAAACAAATTTGGATAAAATCGTCAACGCCATCATTCTGTACTATGACCAGGAGAAGGGCTGGACGCTGGAATCGAACATTCCAATCGATCCCATTTTTGATGCGTGGCAATCGAGGCAGCGGCTCACTCCTAGGAATGATCCGGGTTCCCTCGTCCTGATCGTGCGGTGGGTGATCACCACGATCCTGTTCAGCAGCAAGAAGACGCATTACATCTCCACGATCCTGTCCCTGTCGCCCCAGACGCAGATGTGCCTGCAGTGCATCATCGAGGCGGTGATGAACTCCTTTCCGCTGGACGACGAGAACTCCGCCTCCCTCTCGGAGATGCATTCGCTGGTGGAGGACTCCATTCTCTCCACTGACAGCGTTCGGTACCGCCGCGACTCGCTGGACGACAACGGCGCCATCGACGCTCACGACCCCTACGACGAGGAGATCGGCCGTCTGGAGGCCCAGATCCAGAGCCTGCAGCAGTCGCTGGGCAACCGGCGTGAGGAGGCGGAGGCGCTGCGGCGACAGCGGGACGACCTGCAGCAGGAGGTGCTGCGGCTGGAGCACGAGCTGGCGGCGAAGAAGGAGGTCATCCGCGGGCTGGAGGGGCAGGAGCGTCGGCGCAGCACGGCGGTGGAGAGTCAGTGGGAGGCGCTGAAGGGCGAGATCACGAGTCTGAAGCGTGAACGTGAGTTGCTGGGGGTGGGCGTGGGCGGTGGGCGTGAGGCGTAGAAGAAGGTGGAGATGCTGCAGACGGAGAACGAGCAGTACGCGCAGGAGGTGGAGTTTCTGAAGCGGAGTCGGGAGGACGAGCAGAGTCGCGCGAAGGTGGCGGCGAGCGGGTGTGGTGAGGCGTAGAAGGCGTTGGCGGAGAAGGAGGAGGCGGCGCGGCGGCTGGCGAGCGAGGTGGAGATCCTGCAGGCGGAGAAGGAGGGCCTGGCGAAGTCTGCGGAGAAGGTGGAGGCGCTGAAGGCGCGCGTGGAGGCGCTGAAGGCGTCGGAGAGCGCGCTGGAAGCCCTGCGGACGGAGGTGGGCGCGGCGCGGCGGCGTGAGGCGTAGCAGGAGGAGCTGCGGGCGAAGTGCGCGCGGCAGGAGGGCCTGCTGCAGGCGCGGACGAGCGAGGACGCGCAGCGGCTGCGGGAGGACGCGGGCGTGCTGCGCGGGCGGCTGGACGCGGTGGGCGATGGCGTGGGGCGTGACGGGCAGATGGGTGTGGAGAAGGAGGTGCTGCGGACGCAGAACGAGCGGCTGGAGCAGGAGAACAGGCAGCTGCGCGAGGGTGGCGGCCGGGGCGCGGCGTGAGCGGTAGAGGTGGCGGTGCTGAAGCGGCGCACGGCCGTGGAGTGCGTGGCGGTGCCTGGAATGCAAGCGTCACAGACAACGTCACAGACAACGTCACAGACAACGTCACAGACAACGTCACAGACATCAGAGATGACATCGCAGACGGTGGGTGGAGAGACGCTGCAGACACTGATGAAGCAGGGCGCGGAGGACGTGGAGTTGAAAGTGGGGGGTGAGGTGGGGGGTGAGGGTTAGGCGAAGTTGAGGAGTTACATCGTGGAAAACAGCGAACTGCGGCTGCGTGTGAGCGGGATGGAGAAGGCGCAGGAGGCGGTTCTGAGGCGGAAGGAGGAGGAGTACGTGCTGAGCAAGAAGACGCTGGAGGAGGAGTACAGAAAGCGGCTGGAGGAGAACCAGCGCTTCCGGAGCGAGCTGGAGGAGCAGAAGGGGATGGTGAGCGATCTACAGGAGGTGGTGGCGAGCCAGAAGGAGGAACTTCGGGTGAGTGGGGAGGAGGCGAAAAACAAGGAGGCGCAGTTGGAAGAGTGGAAGGAGAAGTATTCGACATTGAGTCAAGAGAGCAGTGCGCTGAAGAGCAAGTGTGACGCATTCGAAGCGCAGAAGGATCTGGACCAGCGGAAACGCAGAGAGATATCCTTGCAGAGGAGTGGGGGATTCCTTCACCGGAACATGGAAATCGAGAGGCGTGTGATACAGCGCGAGCGAGAAGTCATCAAGAGCGCTCTGTTTAGGGTGGCCGCGGAGAGGCGGGATCATCGCGTAGAAAGGAAACGAAACGTTTGCAAGGATGGCGGACTCCACCCTGCAGCAGTCCCGCTCTGCGCAGTTCCTTCGCAAATCGAGTCAGTATCAATAGTCGCGTCTGCCCTTTTCGTGTCCCTTTTGTGTTCCATATGATACCATTTCGCCTCGGGTGTTTGTTTTGAAGGATAGTTCGGCCTGTCAAATCGACGCCATGGATTCCGCCGTGCGGGAGAACAAAACCACAAATCGGAAGTATCACTGAGACTCTACAATGGTGACGTGTGCCCATCACAGAAACTGTACGTAGTGTGAACGAACGCATCGAAAGCAAGTGGAGATTGTTCATTTCCGAATCCCTCGAGGCGCAGCACTAACCGTGGGGTAGATCGTCTTACCTTCAGCACTCCCCGCCGTCCCTACGAGCGCGAGCGTCTGGACCAGGAGCTGCGTATTTGCGGTGAATACGGTCTGCGCAACAAGCGTGAGATCTGGCGTGTGCA
>ERZ827156.3136-NODE-3136-length-15449-cov-5.050604_pt1 | contig 15449 bp, 19 predicted proteins | sample MGYA00519919_ERZ827156 | MGnify/ENA primary metagenome ERZ827156 (study PRJEB31778, sample SAMEA3449269) | human gut metagenome | biome: human gut; feature: human-associated habitat; material: faeces | place: United Kingdom | collected 2010/2012 ... | reverse complement strand
GCCCTTCACCTTGATGTCCTTGTCGTTGCGCGGGTCGCCCATGCGCCCGTAGTGCTGCATGTTCTCCAGCCACGCCAGGCCCGGCTCGCCGTTCACGCGCAGGTGGTTCGCCACGTTCGTGTAGTCCATGCCCACGCGCGCGAACACCGAGTTGTTCGACGACCAGCCCCACGCCATGCGCTCGGGGTTCTTCTCGTAGTCCTTCAAATCGAGGAACGTCTCGTCGTCCGCCTCGCCGAACGCGATCTCCGCCGACCGCCGCACATTGCCCGACACCACGCACTTCCCAATCAGGTTGAACAGGTCCACGATCGTGCGCGAGTCCATCACCGAGCCCACCTGCTTCTCCAGCAGTCCGCGGATCGTGTCGTGCAGCTCGCGCAGCGGACGCGGACCGCTGCTCACACCACCGAATGTCTTCAAAGGCATGCCCTCGGGACGGATCGCCGAGTAGTCGAACACCACCGCCGGCTGCTTCTCGCCCTTCACGCCGAAGAACGACTTCAGCAGTACCGACAGCGAGTTCACCCAGCCCTCGCGCGAGTCCTCGATCAGGTATGTCATCGGCTCGCCCTCCTTCGGACCCACGATCAGCACTTGTCCACGACCCTTCGTGTCGAACCCCACGCCCACGCCCAGCATCGACGCGTCCATCAAAAACTCGAACGGGCGGGTCGGGTCTGCCGCCAGGTCCTCCGTCGACACAAATGCGCAGTTGTTCAGCGCCGCCGACAGGTTCTTCTTGTGAATCACGGGCGTGCCCATCACCCACAGGCCGCGGCCTAGTCGTTAGGGAGGAAGGGAGAGAACGTACCGGGAGGCAAGAACTTCATGTTGTAGATCAGGTCGTACATCTCCTGCGCGGAACGCTGGCCCTGATCGTCGTCCCAGCCCAGGTGGAACGACTGGATGTGCTCCTTCTGCAGCGAGTACGTGCCCTCCACCACGCGACGCACCGTCTGCCACCAGTCCTCCTTCGATCCGTCTTCCAGCGTGCGGGAGTACGTGCGACGGTACACCAGCTCACCCAGCGGAGCATAACCGAAGGGCGGCTGGAGAGACTTGTACTTCTCCAGGAACGCGTCGTCAAGTTTGAAACACAGGTCGCAACTCATTATGTGTGTGTCTACGGCAGGCGGTGAGTCCAGTGTTCGCTCCACAGTCACGCGTCCTCGGGGAAGGACAGCAACAAAAAGAGACAGCTCGTACCTGAAGGAAGACTCTGAGTGGAATATTTAATGTGAATGATAGGAGTTCGCGCCAAGAGAGCGTGGGAAAAGAAGCGCGGGGAGTCGGTTGGATAGAGGAGGAAGCGAGGACGAAAGGGAGGCAAGGAAGGCACCGAATTTGTTATGGCGCGAAATACAGGGAAACCGATTGCGTTTGAAATCAAACCGCCAGCCAGAAATGGGTTGGAAAGGATGGAGGGGAGGTGGGGAGTGTGGAGGGGAGGGGTGGGTACCACAGGGGAGAGAATGGGTTGAATCGGGCGACCTGGCTGCTATGGATGTTCTTTTGTTGGCAGAAAGGAAGAGTGGAGTGGTGCGGATAAGCGTGATGCAAAACGGAAGCAGTTTTGTCGTTTTGGAGAATCGATAGAAGAATCCCTCTGAATGGGTTGCTCTCCCCTCAGATACAACCACACTGAAAGGAAATAGAAAGCACTACTCTTTTTCTCCATCTCTCCTCCTCTTCATTCTAGTGTGTTGTTTGGTTTCCACTAGCAGTATACACCCCAACGATGGAAGAGAAAACCGGCGTACAAGAGGATCGTCTTCAGGAGAAGAAGCTGGCAGTGGCACCCGCTGTTGAAGTGAACAGAAATTGGAGATATAAACTAACGCATATCGGTGGGAGAAATCCCGGAGGGAAGTGATTTCCGTAGATTCGTTACGTCGAAAACTCATTTACACATTGTGGGGAGGCGGTGGGCGATTTGTGTCCAATTCACGTGTAGCATCTGCCGGAGCTGTAGTGGGATACTGTGTTTCCGTGTTGAAGGGCTCTCCCATCCAGTTGTATATGACGTCGATGACGGTGACCTTCGGCGTGGGGAGCATGGTGTTCTATGCATCCTACCACTACCTGCAAAAGGGATTGGGCGACAATTGCTGGACGTGGATGGCTTCCGGAGCAACGACGGGAATCGTTGGAGGTCTAATGACGAATCCGCGCTACCTGCCGATGACGACGCTCTGCTTCACCTGCTTGGGTGGTTTGGGCTATGCGGTTGGGAAGAGTGGGAGGGATGAGACGTAGGCGTACCGTGGAATGCAGCGCTACTACAAGGTGAAGAGTTTGAAGCTGAAGAAGGAGCAGGGACTGCTGACGGAGGAGGAGGCGAGCGAACTGGAGCACATGCAGTGGCTGCCGAAGGCCAACCTGCGTCGCTTCATCGGCAAGATTGAGAAGTGATTGTCTTTTACCGCCTGTTTGCAACAAACACTCCAAACGGCGACAGTGAACTCGTAGGCGTAGCTCATCAGAGAGAGCTGCTGGTAGAAAGAGCTGACGAGGCTGATCGCGCGCTGCTGCTCCTCCGTCTCGCCGTAGTTCCTCTCCGCGTACCACATCATCACGAGCTGGTTGTTCTCCCGCAGGTTGGTCGCCACACGCTGCAGTCCGTGCACCAGATACACCTTGTGCTTCAGCACATACTCCATCACCGGCTCGTAGTACTTGTCGCCGATGGCGCAGAACGCCTTCAGCATCTCAGTCACCGCCTCCAGCTGCAGGAAGGAAATGCGCTCAGGCAACCTACATCTCACACCACTCCGCAGTTGCCACGTGTACAGAATCGACATGAACAGACGGCAGACAATCTTGAGATAGCGAAGCGTCTCGTTGGACAGCTCCTCGGGAAGGCCCTCCACCTTCTTCCTGAGGAAGTAACAAACAAAGTCCAGGTAGCTGGAGTAGCGAATCAACTCATACACCTCCGCCTCGCCGTTCATCGAGTTCAGTGTGCTGATCAGCGACGAGGACACCTTGTCGTTGTAGTTCAACGCCATCAAGGAGTTGCCAAACTGCGTCGTGGAGTCCACGTTCTCGATGGCCTCACCGCGGTGAACCACCTGCTCCTGATGCGCGAACGCGGCGACGATGTCCTCCTCCTTCGGAATGGGCGTCAGATGCTCCTCCTCATCCGCCGCCAGCTCCGCGTGCTCGTCAAGATAGAACCGCAGCAACGCGATCAGGAAGGGAATTCTATTCCTCATTCACGACTCCACCGCCTACTCCGTCTCCTCGTCCAGAATGGCGACGAGGCGCTGGAGGTGCGTAGCAAGGCTGGTCTGGCTGGTGAGAATGAGACAGGCGTCGGCCTCGCGCTTGTTGGAGAGCAGGACGTAAGTGCAGTAGTGCATGAGGGAGAGAATGGAGAAGGAGGTGATGAAAGCGTAGTGATGCAGCATGGTGAAGGAGTAGGTGCAGATGGGGAGGTGGAACGAGTGGAGAGGAATGACATTGAGAAGGGAGGAGGAGAGGGAGAGGGCTGACTGCTTCGTCTGGATGTGATAGAGAGAGGAGAAGGACACGTTGATGTTGTCGCTCAGCATCAGTGAGAGGACCACGTCGGAACATGCGGTGTAGAGACGCTGCGGCGAGTAGACTTGAGGGAAGTTAAAGTAGGGATAGTGCTGAGAAAAGACGATGTAGCTAAGGAGAAGGGGAAGCAAGAGGGAGTTACGCCAGCATGCCCAGAGAGGACGGCCAGTACAGGGAACGGCTCTTGAGACACAATTCACACTCGGAGGGAAATGCGAGCGCGTACTCCGGACAGGCGTCGAAATCAAGGAGCGTCAGCAGGGGGAGGTCGACTGCGTTGATCATGGAGAGGACGCGGGTTCTGTTCGTGGTTCGCTTCTGGAACACACCATCGACGAATCCGCAGGAAAGAAGAGTGAGCAGGAAGTAGTCCATGGCAAAGCGCTATCCATGAATGCATACTTCCAATAAAACCATGGACAGCGAGGGCTTGGGCTGACGCTGGAGGATGATGCGGATGAACTCGACCGAGATGTATACGGCGGATTCTACAGTGAAATTGAGCATGGGGGAGTACCCTCTTCCACGGCGCTACGACTGTTCACCAGCGTGATGATGCTGTTGGACAAGGTGAGGAAGAAATCGACCTTCTTGTCCTCCGGGTAGATTAGCACCGCCTCAGCGCAAATGTTGACCATCAGCTCCTGCTGCTTCAGCGAGAGACTCTGCTGCAGGAGCATGGAAAGCTGGAGTTAAGCGATGGAAACACAGCTACCAGGTTTTCGATCATGGTGGGCTTCTTCTGCAGCAAATCGAGAACGGTGGCAGCAAACTAGACGTGAACAGGGAAAAAGAGACTCACATCAACGGTCATCTGGAAGAGATCATCCTTTTCCCGAACGCAGCTCACAATGCGGGAAACGACGAATGAAGGAATATCAATAGACTACGCAATGAAGCCATCAATATACAATCACTTCTTCAGAGATATCCGAGGTGGTGTTGCAAAAGCGCTCGATGGCGTTGATGTCGTCGTCGCTGAGGAGTTCGCGATTTCTGATAATGTCGATGATGGGCTCCCCATACACCTAACAGAGTGAGCACAGTCAATAATACAGTACTTGGAGCATGTTCGTGTTGAAGTCGTTTTCATTGGGGAGGACATCCTCCAAATCTTCATCGTACGAGTTTGCCGCAGACATACTTGAGTCGGTTCACAGAGGGAATGTGTAACAAACAGGAGTACTTTCTTGTGTATTTTACGCGCTTCTGACTGAGGAAGGAAGCCGCCTCCACGCGGCCAGAGTTCTTTCCATAAAAGTGTCTCCGCTGGAAGTCGAGAACGGAGGAGTTGATGGGCTTTCCCACTCCAGCGTACGGGTCCTTGGGCAGGGCCACCAGCTTGAAGCCGTCCACCTTCTTCTCCACCTTCTCCGTGGGCTGGATGGTTGTGTGAACGAGATCGATGTGTTTGCTCTGGATTCCCGTGTCCTCCTCGACGGGATTTGCCGTCAGAGCATTCCTATGGGTTAGGAATGACAGTAAAGACTACGGATTCGAAGCAAGCAAAGCAAGGGTGCTTTCATCGAGCTCCTCTTCCTGGACTCTGCGCTCCTTCCTCTTTCTTCTCTTTGTTCTATGATTTAGCCACGCCGGTGAGGATTACGTCAGAGCAGCCTCCTTTTGCTTTTCATATAGTTGTATGGTATGTGCTTTCTGAGAGGACACCGTCACTTCCTCGGGAGCCTCATCACTGTCACTCGAATAGTCCTCTCCCATCGGCTGGGCCTTTTGCTTCTTGGACGACGTTTCTTCCACTACTTCATCGCTGGACTCTTCATCCTCGCGCTCTTCCACTGGCTGCTCCTCCTCGCTCTCCTCAGAACTCACTACCGCTTCATCTGACGAAGGCACAGCATTTCCGTCATCATCGAAAGTGACTCGACGTACCATCCTGGACTCTTGACTGGTATTTGGCGTTTTGAAAGAGAGACGGGCGTTTCATTGAGTTGCTGATACTCCTCTTTTACTGATTGAAATAGGCGAAATGAATTAGAATGAGGTGGCAAATAGGTGGACAAAATGGGAAAGACAACGAGTCAATGCACTCCTCTCCCACAATCACTTGACATTCAAGCATAGATCATCCGGACATGCCATTACAGCAGCAACAATCAACCATCGGCAAACCATACTTTTGCATTGCACTCTGCAAGTAACCAAGCGAAGGTTTCTCTGCTCTTTATTCCCGTTACGTGATCAACTATGGATATGGATATTGATATGAGCGACGATGGGGTTGTTCCCGTGTCGACGACTCTTCCCGCCCCGACTCCCGCTCCCGTGCAGTCCAGCGGCCCCATTCACACCGTTTATGTTCGCAATTTGAACTACAAGCTGGAGCCGAACGAGTTGAGGATTGGCTTGTACAACGAGTTCATCAAGTTCGGCAATATATTGGACATCGTGGTGGGACTGAAACGCTATGCCTTGAAGGGGCAGGCGTGGATCATCTTCGACAAGGTGGAGGACGCCGCTAACGCGGTGGCTCAGATGAACGGAAAGGTTGTTCTGAATCGTCCCGTGGTATGCGATTAATGCAAGAGTGAACTGTAGACGGTGAGCTTCGCAAAGACGGAATCGGACCTGATCCTGAAGCGAGAGGGCCGCTTTGTGTACGCGAAGCGGACGTTCGAGTCCTACGCGGAGAAGCTGAAGCAGATGGAGGACAGTGGACGGGCTGCGGTCTCTCGCCTGTACAACAACCCGCCGAATCACAGACTGCTGTTCTTCGACCTTCCTTCCAACATCTCGAACGAGGTGCTGCTGCCTCTCCTGAAGCCGTACTCCGGCTTCAAGGAGCTGAGCATCGTACCCGGCGGCCGCGGAATCGCCTTCGTCGACTTTGACTCCGTTCGCAATGCGGGCGTGTGCCTCAGCGCCATCAAGAACATATCCCTCCCCACCGGAGAGAAGATCTCCGCAACGTACGCCAAGTAACAGTGGGATTGTTTGTTGCAAGCAACAGCACATGGAATAGGACTTTTACTTCTTAGGTCTAACGGCGCATCCGGCGACAATGCGGGCCTTGCCTCCGGTGGGAGTGCAAAGAAGGGTGTTGCAGCTAGGGATGACAAGCGGGCGGAGAGACTCACTTCTCGCACACCACAGCGGTCTGAGCATGGCTGAACACAGTGGTGCTACGGATCACGGACGATGCGAGAAAACAACATGTTGAAGCAACCGGGGCACTTCACATCCATAAAGTAGCTGTTGGGAGCCTGAACAAGACGCTTCAGCTTGTGCTTCTGGGCCTCTTCTTCAGCAGTAGGATAACGGAGATCGTTCACCTAAAGGGGGTTAGTTTCGGTTGCATACGCTCGCCCTTCACCCATGAACCTACCATCTTTCAGTACTCAAGGAATGAAGACTATTCCAGACAATATGTGTGTGTGGTAAGGAACGTGGGAAGTAGAAAAAACAACCTCCCGTCCTAAAAACGACCTCACACAAAGCGGTGTTCGATGATTCTTTTCGAAACACTTTGCCTCTTCTCTCTCCTTGTTGAACACAGAGGAAGACTCTCCCCGCAATTGCCGGATGATGAACAAACAGCCCCTCAAAACTAAACCCTAAAGTACACGTCTATTTCTTCCCCTTCTTCTCCTCCGTCTTCTCGGAGGCCGCATTGTCCTCGAGAGAGGGCTTGATGCCCAGCTCCTTCTGCAGCGCCACCAAATCCTGCTCCATGCGGATTCCGTTCTCTCCATCCGCGTAGTACTTCACGTCCACATCCAACTCTCTACACATCAGTCCTCTCCCACACGCCCTGCTTGAAACCCAGAACGCTCTTGTACAGGTGCTGAGCGGCGTAGTTGGTTTCGCGCACATTCAACCGGCAGCGATCCATCCCATACACCTCGATCATCTTGCGCTCGACTTGACGCATCAGTCTCTGCGCAATGCCCAGTCTGCGGTACTCTCGGCACACTGCCACGGATGTGATTGCTCCGCACTTCTTGTCGTCGTCATCGCTGATTCATTACACTCCCAACAATCCATCGTACGGCTTTCCGAGGACATAGCCCACGACCTGGTTCTTTTCGTTCACGGCGACCCAGGACAGCTCGGGAGCCGTGAGAATGTGGAAGTAGTAGTATTTCATTGTGTAATTCTCGGGAAGGGAGAGCAAATTCTCGGTTTGGATGGCGACGAGGTCACTCGTCTATGCATCACGTCAACGCGCTGCCTCCACAGTGAACTGACGAATGGTGATCATGGCTGCTCAATGGCAAGAAGAACAAGGGGAATGTGATGAAAACAAACAGTCCAAGCGCCATTCTCGATTTCGTCCTGATGCCACCTGCCTCTGTATTGTACAACTCCCTGCCGTAAATACGACACCCCCTCCCCCTCGCGCAAGCCGCACCGATACAACCCCTCGTACTGCTTGCCGCCGTTGGCGTAGTAGGAGATGCCAAAGCCCTCCTTCTTCCCCTTCCACATCCCGCCCCTGTAGAGCACTTCACCCCTCGCGTTCCACACGCAGCTCTGTGCCGGCTCGCCACGCCCCACAACGGTCTCGATCTTCACCCCCTCCTTCAAGCGGAACTCCACGCGCTCGCCCGCCACCAAGCGATCCTTCTCGTACTCTCCCGCCTCGAACACCACCATGTCCGACGATGACTCCACCGTCTCGCCTCGCCCGCTCTTCTCCCCGTTCCTGAACTCGCCCTCGTACTTGGTCTCCACACCATGCTGCTCGTCCTTGTCGTAGTAGCACCCTCTTCCCTCCAGCCTTCCGTTCCGAAACACGCCCTTGCGGATATGCCGTCTCTGAAGGCCCTCCAGCCGAAACACCTCCAGCGACTCCGCCTTGCCGTTGTAGCGGTTGATGAACAGCCGCACCACGCCCTCCAGGAACGCGAACTGCAGCAGCGAGTACGTCATGCCCCTGCCCATCAGCTCCCGCACGATGCGGTCGATTCGGCTCTGAATCGCCGCCTTCTCCGCCTCCTCCAGCGCCAGTGTCTCCATCTCGCGTTGGAACGTCAGCAGCTGCTCCTCGATCTGATTCACCATCGCCGCTCTCTTCTCGTAGTCGCTGTGCGCCGCGCGCAGCGCCTCCTCTTTCGTACGGCCCTCCTCCACCACCTCCTCTCGCGCGCTCACAAACATGTCTTCCGTGGCAGCCGGCGGTACGTTTATCTGCTCGAAGCACTGCAGCAGCGCCTTCTCCGTGCACTCCTCCGGCGCCGCCTTGTACATCGCGTACAGCGTGCACCCGCCAGCACACGCCTCGTCCGCGTTCAGCGTGTACGTGAAGTTCGGCGCCCAACCCTTCTTGCTGCAGGCAGCCTCCACCGCCTTCTTCACGTACGGCGCGCGGGACGCTCCGCCGACGCACTCGATGCGGTCCACCGCGGGAAGTGCGGCGTCCTTGATGCACGCGTACACACACTCCAGCGTGTCCTCAAGAAGGCCCTCCTCGCAGATCGCCTTGTCGACCTCGGCGGCAGTGATGGTGAGCGAGTGCTCGTCCTCAATGAAGATGGTGGTTTCGTTTAGACCTTTGAGGGACAGGTCGTGCTTCACACCCTCCGCCATGACGTAGTACGCGAGCAGCGTCTTGGACTGCGTCTCGGGGAAGGGTCCCACGAAGCGAGCGTAGGCGTCGGAGAGGAGGGAGAAGATGACCCAGGTGCAGCGGTCGCCGCCACAGTCCATGCGGTAGTTGAAGGCGACGCGCTCGACGTGGTCCGGCCAGAACAGGAACAGCGAGCACTCGGTGGAGAAGAAGCCGACGTCCACGAGCAGGAAGGAGAAGGGGCGCGAGGGCGAGTAGGAGGCGAACCAGCCGTCCTTGTTCAGGTAGTAGCTGAAGTCCAGCGCCACGGCCAGCGAGGCCTGGAGCGTGGCGTACTGCTGGGTGCCCGTGATCTGCATGGCGTAGGAGATGTTGCGCAGGAAGGAGGAGGAGACGAAGGAGGGGACGGAGAGCACGGGGAACGGAACGGCTCCCGGATCGCGCTGCTTTCCGATGGAGAGGCAGTACTCGACCATGATGGCGTAGATGTGCTCCAGCGACAGGGAGTCCACGCTCTTGAGGACAACGGAGCATTCCTCCTCCTCGCTCACAACGCGGAGGTAGGGGTAGAGAAGAAAACTGCGTCGCGAAACGGACTTCGCCGGCATTCCGATGAACTGGGTGTAGAAGAACACGGAGTTGGGCAGGTTGGTGATGAGCTGCGAGGATGAGCAGGAGAATGAACGTATTACGCTTTGGTTCGAAATGACTCCCACTTCACGATGCCCATTTCGAAAGAGGATGCCGTTTCTAGCGCGTAATCCAGAGGGATAAGGAAAACAGGATTCGTCGCCGTGAAAAACGATCCAGCACGATTTCCGCCGTCTTTGTCATGGGACGGCACTGGTTTTGGGCGTAGCAGCCGACAAACACGGACTGCGTACCGATATCAATACCGACGGGGATCATGTCTGCAGCTGCTTCAGTAGGGATCCGAACGACACGGTCCTTGCTAACTGGAATCAAATTGAAACGAGACTCCCCAAATCGGGGCGATTTCGGAGTCTTCTTTTTTGCCGCATTTCTCATTCACCGTGAGGGTTTCAAGACATCTGCTCTTCTTTTGCACCAAAGCGCATGCTGATTTCTCTGTATTCACTTGTGCTTTGCTTGATGTCTCTTTGCTGTCGCTTTTCCCCGGGAAGGTGATCTATAGGCGGGAGCGGAGTGGTATGTCCGAAGAGCGAGCACATGCTACCTCTGACGCTATACGCGTATAGTGATAAGCCTCTCAAGGGGATTCAACTGAGGATCATTGATATGTACGCGTCGTCAGACGCGTCATACTACAGCAGCGGCGACAAGCTTGTCGGCCAGACGGAGCACAGCGAAACCATCTGCATCCAGCACAACGACCAGATGTCGTATCGTTTGATCGTGGAAGCGTAGAGCGTTCGGATTCTAAGTGATCATCGTAGAACGGACGCTCTGGACAGTAATGTCGAGGTTGCTGTCTTTTCTGGATACGGAATGGAGTTGGCGACGATGCGACTCAAGCTGTTTATTTTGAAGGAGCAGACACCCTCCGTCTTCCGGGGTCCTTTCACAAGTGACGTAGCGCCGCTCTTCTGAGCCGTAGTTCCTCACACGGTGTGCTCCAGTGGAAAGCAGTACTCCGTTTTCAAGAACAACATGGCATTCGCCAGTCAAGAGTTCGTGTACATTTGGGGCCGGAACAAGGAGAACAACGCCAAGCGCCTGCTGCTCTCCTACCCCACTAGCGTGGACTACACCAGCTGCATGGTGGACATATGCATTCCCGAGAGCATGAAGGACGTGGAGCTGGTGCTGAAGTCCTCCGGCGGCTCCATCTGGAGCGAGGGTGCCTTCCTGACGCTGTTTGACTGCGTGAAGCAGACTCCCCTACTCAGCACCACCCTGTCGCAGCCCGAGGAAATGGTGCTTGCTTTCCCAAGTCGGGGCGTGTGGAGTGTGTGACGCATAGGCGCTGTGACGGCGACCACACTCGACATCCACGTCACCGTCCCCACTCCGCAGGACCGCTATCTGGTCACCTTGTGGGGCATGTATTCCGGAGTGACCACAATGGTGGGAATTATGTACAACCCGTTTCCCTACTACCAGCACGTGATCAAGCGCGTGACCGTCGTGTCCAACGCGCAGGAGACCTACGAAGTGCGCTTCGTGAACCTGTACAAAATCGAGGGTTTTTCCGGAATGAGCATTTCCTTCTCGCAGGAGGAGAAGGCGCTGGGCGACTTCACGCCGGCCACGCGTCTCAGTTCCTTCTCCCTGCGTTCCTCCCTCTTCTGCGAGCGCACGGCTTGGAACATGCTGCAGCTGCCGCGGACGGCGGTGCAGGAGGCGTGGGAGCTGCGCTGTGCGGACGGGCACGTGGGGTACCGTCGGCGCTGCGGCGAGGGCGGCGTGTGGGAGGCGATGGAGGGCGAGGGCTGCAGCTGCGAGGAGCGGCGCGACGCCTTCGGGATCACGTGGAAGCGCGTGGGCGGCGGGACGATGATCCAGCGCGTGTGCGAGCCGCCGTTCGAGGGCAGCGCGGTAATGCGCTGCTCGCTGGAGGGCGAGTGGCAGCCGCAGGGGGCCACCTGCGTGCGCCGTCAGTGTCCCGAGGAGCCCGACGCTGCTGAGGGAGTGCCTTCCAGTTCGGGTGTTGGCGTTGGTGGCGTTGGTGGTGTTGGTGGTGTTGGTGGTGTTGGTGGTGTTGGCGTTGGTGGATGGCCGCGGACAGACGCGAACGCGACGGTGGTGCAGCGGTGCGCAGACGGGGCGGTGATGCGCAAACGGCACTGCTCGGTGCTGGGCAAGTGGGAGGTGGCGAGAGAGTGGCCCTGCACCTGCCCGCGAGAGGTGGCGGAGGAGGTGGAGTGGCCCGCCACCCAAAGCGGCGAAACGGCTTCACACGCCTGCAACGCCGGATACGAGGGCAAGCTGACGCGCCTCTGCTCGCGCGATGGGCGCTGGGGCGCCGTGACGAATCGGTGCGCACGGCTTTTCTGTCCCGCGGTGAAGGACCGCAACGTGCTGTACCCGCGCACGCCGAGCGGCGAGGCGATCGACGTGGATTGCCCGTTGCCCTACGTAGGACGCATCGAGCGCACGTGCCGGCTGGACGGGAGCTGGGGCTACGTGGAGGACTTCTGCACGGCGCCGTCCTGCGAGCACGTGAAGGTGGCGCGGGAGCAGCGCGGGTGCGTGGTGGTGCGCGTGGCGGACGCGGGCGCGGAGGAGCAGGTGGGCGTGCAGGTGTTGCCGCTGTTGTCGGAGGAGAGCTCGATCATCGTGGCACCGTCGCCCGTGGCGCTGTGCAGCCTGGCAACCAACCAGCCGTACGAGCTGTCGGTGTACCGGTACGAGGGCACCACACTGCGGTCGGCCTGCGTGATCAGCAACGTGTACGCGACGCAGCAGTGCGAGGCGATGGCGGCGCCGATCCTGCGTGGCGTGAGCATGAGCAGCAAGGGCCTGATGCGCGTGTCGGTGATGGTGGAGATCCCCTTCTGCTACGACCTGACGCTCACCTCGCTGCAGGTGAAGGTCGCCTGCGTGGGCGACTGCGGGAAGAAGCCGCTGCTGCTGTCGCACGCCTGCCAGGAGGACGCCTGCCAGCCCGGCTCGTACGTGATCATCGCCACGCCGTTCGCGCTGGACCCCGCCCTGCAGTACGCCATCGCCACCAAGCCCATCGTCGCCGCCTCGCTGCTGGCGGTGCAGCAAACCTGGTCCAAGTCCCTCCTAACCCACTTCCACTCTCTTCTGCCATCTGTACAGTCCGCACCATCCGTACAGTCCGCACAACCCGCACCATCCGCACCATCCGCACCATCCGCACGGGTTTCGCAGCCGTTGCAGACGGTGGTGGGCGAGGTGACGGCGACTCCCAAGTCGACACACAGCGCGAAGCTGGCGTGGGCGTTCTCCGTGAACGGCGCGCCGCTGCCCTGCTCGAACTACCTGGTGCACGTGTTCGTGAGCAGCGTGCTGGACGACACCTTCGACCCGCGTTACCTGACGCACATCGACAGCCAGCCGGTGTGCAAGGGCGCGGAGCTGTGCACACGCACCAGCGTCGTCATCCCCATCGCGCGCAACGGTCTGCGCTTCGTGATCATCGTGGAGCCGGTTCCCGTGTGTTCTTTCCAGCTGCAGGTTCGCAACACCACCACGGCCTTCATCGCGCCGGAGCTGCCCGCCGTGGACAGCACCGTGACGAACTACGATCACTACGCCAACATCTCCTTCTCGCGCGCCAATATGGACGTGGCGGTGAACTGCACCGTGATCGACGCCGCGGGCTTCTTCGTCAGCCAGTTCACCGCCGTGGTGGACTTCGGCGCGGAGGTGGCGCAGATCATCTACGGCCTGGCCAGCGCCGCGCACTACGCCGTGGCCTGCTGGGTGCGCGACAGCTTCGTGGAGCCGCGACTCTTCTCTCTGGCGGTCAACACCATTGCGGAGGTGCCGCCCACGCCCTCCATCGCCTTCGTGAACTCCTCGCTGCACTACGCCAAGGTGGAGATGCGCAGCAACCACGAGGGCCTGTTCAGCTGCCGCGCGAGTCTGGTGTCGGCAGCCGAGCTTGCCGCCGTGATCGCAGCGGAGGGCTTAGGGCTGGAGGACGTGGTGGAAGACGTGAAGGCGACGCAGGACCACTACGTGTTCTCGCTGGCGTACGCCACGCCGCAGCAGGTGGTCACGGTGATGATCCCGCTGGGCATCGCCTTCTCCGCCTCCTTCGCCTCCCAGGTTCTCGTCCGCTGCGCCTTCACGCCCACTCCCAGCGCCATGAACGCGGTCAATACCCTTGATACAGCGAACACCCTTGGCACGGCCAGCACAGCCAGCACAGCGAACACCCTTGGCACGGCCAGCACAGCCAGCAAAGCGAACACCCTTGGCACGACCAGCACAGCCACACCACCCAAGCCCATCCAACTGAAGTGCAGCGCGCCACTGAACCCAGGTAGCCTCTTCTCCTCCTGCTAACCCGCAGTGCCCTACCACCCGCGCATCCTCCACCGCTCGGTGAACGCACGCTCCTCGCGCGTCTCCTCGCACTCCATCATCTCGCTCAGCTTCGAGGCGCCCGTCATGCTGAAACGCGGCTACGGCTACTTCTTCTATCTCGTGCCCCTGCAGGGCCTCGGCTCCTACTACCACGACCACCGCGACGCCTGGGCGCGCGACTGCAAGAAGTCCAGCGGGCACAGCGTCGACTGCGCGGAGGTGGACGGCCGGAGCAACTACACGCCGCCGATCATCCTCTCGGAGGAGTGCGCCAACAACGCCACGCTGATCACCATCCCCCTGCCGCAGATCGACTCGGGCATTCGCTACGGGCTCAAGACCTCACTGCCTGACATGATCGTCGACGTGCTCGCCAACACCGCCATCGCGCCCGACAGTCTCGACGACGGCTTCCTCTTCACCTTCACCAGCAACACCGGTTTGTCTATCACCGCCCACTCACTCGCAGCAGCGCCTCGCGTCTTCGCACGGCTCCTGCAGCCCGCCGACGCGCACCGCGCGCCGCTCAGCGAGCCCATCGTGGTGCAGTACAGCAGCGCGGGCTTCCTGCCCACCGCCGTGCCCGTGCAGCTGCGCCGGCAGTTCGGCGAGACGGTGCTGAAGCAGGCGGTGGGGCAGAGCTGCGTGCGGCTGGCGCGCGACGAGGCGGCGGACACCACGACGGTGACGATCGAGGTGGCGCGGTGCCTGCGGGCGCTGCAGCCGCTCACCAACTATGAGGTGTTCATCCCCTCCACGGCGTGGAAGGGGAGCACGGCGGAATCCCCGAGCTCGTTCTTGTTTTCCTTTTTCACGCGAGATGGTGGGCGCGATTCTGCCGTGGTCACGAATAGAGTTCGTTTCTCCGGTTCTGCTGAATGCCACGGCGGAGGCGGCACACAGGAACGAGCTGGTTGCTCTGAAGTTCGATCAGCCCGTGCGCGTGGGAGAGGGAAGGGTGCATGCCGAGATCGTCGACCAGAAGAACCCCGCACTGGTGTACCACACGCAGGACGAGTCCGCGGAGGCCGTGTTCACCGTGGTGGACGACCCCTTCGTGGTCTGGGTGAATCTGACGCGCTTCTCGTTTTACCCCTACGCGACCTACCGCCTGCACTGGGGGGACGGGGCGCTGCAGACCACGCGGGGCGCAAACGCGATCGGGGGCAGCGCGTATTTTTCAACGATTGACGAGCAGTGCGAGAGACGGGGCGCTGCCACGGCGCCGGTGCTCTGCAAGTACTACACTGTGAATCAGCGCCAACTGTGCTATTGTTTCAACTTGTTTTAGCTCGCCTCGGGTTTGTTCTACATGCTTGTCTCAACAAACAGCGGGATTGTATTCAGAAATACAGGTTTACTTCTCGTTACGGATGCGGCGAGCCAGCTG
>ERZ827156.3132-NODE-3132-length-15465-cov-17.341012_pt1 | contig 15465 bp, 17 predicted proteins | sample MGYA00519919_ERZ827156 | MGnify/ENA primary metagenome ERZ827156 (study PRJEB31778, sample SAMEA3449269) | human gut metagenome | biome: human gut; feature: human-associated habitat; material: faeces | place: United Kingdom | collected 2010/2012 ... | reverse complement strand
TTTTCTGTAACCACTGCTATACCGTGAGGTATTTCTTTATCAACTACCCTTAATATTTTCTCTCTTACAATTTCAGAAATTAATGCTCTTTCTGGTTGGTCTGTAAATTCATCGGAAGGATAAAAATGAATAGATGGCAACGATAATTTCTTTATTTCCGAAACAAGCCTGTCTACACCATTATTTGTTTTAGCAGATATTGGTATAATCGCATTATAATCGAATAAATTCATCATTTTTTCTATTTGATTCGCAATAATTGTCTTATCGCTCAACAAATCTATTTTGTTTATAACGAGAACAACCGGTATTTTACTGTTTTTAAACTTATTTATCAATTTTTCGTCTATATCCGAAATGGGTTTTCCAGCTTCAATAACGTGTATGCAGGCGTCAACTCCGGTTATGGATTTTTCAGCCTCTTCAACCATATATTTTCCAAGATGAGTATTTGGAACGTGGATTCCTGGTGTGTCTGTAAACACCAATTGAATATTTTCATCTGTAAATATACCAAGAATTTTATTACGTGTTGTTTGCGGCTTATGCGAAACTATCGCAAGCTTTTGACCTATAATAGCGTTCAGCAATGACGATTTTCCAACATTTGGCTTTCCAACAATTGTTATAAATAAAGATTTAGTAGTCAAATCACTTTTCAAAATTGACACCCCTATATTTTTTTAAACCATAATTTTACTTTTTTTAGCTTTTCTTTTATTTTATTTGGTCCCCACTCGACGTATAAATAGCTTACGATGATTAAAAATATTATTCCCACAACCGCCAACGGGTAACACCTGAGAAAGTTAAATATTTTTACATAATATTGAATATCATGAAACATAATTATTCCTATTAAAACTGAGAAAAATGCGCTTATCATAACTGCTCCCGCAGAAAGGTCCTTTACTATTTTTATACACATATTATAATCGTCAGCCCATATATCAGAAAGTTCCTCAATCGCAGTATTGACCATCTCAGAGACTAACACTGCTGAGATGGTCAATAAAATGACTGCTAATTTTTCAAAAGAAAGCTCAAAAATATAAGATAAAATAATCACATAAACTGAAACCACACTATGAAATCTCATATTCCGTTCATTTTTTATACAATATATTATACCTCTTATAGCATGGCTAAAACTTTTAAAAATTCTCATAAGCTAAAATTCTTTTTCGCTTATAACGTATGAAGACGTGCACGGTAATCCTAATTGGTCCATTACCTTCTCTTCTTTTTCACGCATACGTACTTTTTCCATTCCGCCATTTTCATGGTCATATCCTAATATATGAAGCATTCCGTGAGCGACTAAATATGCAACTTCTCTTTGCATTGTGTGCCCGTAAATCTTGCTTTGTTCTATTACTTTTTCCATTGATATTACTATATCTCCAAGAACTTGAGCTCCTGTTTCTTGGTTTATGTCATATTTTCCGTCCTTGCCCATCGGGAACGACAAAACATCTGTTGGAGCATCTATCTTGCGATATTGTTTATTTAACTCTTTGATGTATTCATTGTCAACTAAGGTAACGCTAACTTCTGCAGAGCCTTTAAATTCTTCTAATTTCAAAACCGCATTACAACATCTGCGTATAAGCATACGTAATCCGGTTGGTATTTTTATTTCTTTCTGCCTGTCTACTATTATTACCCTAATTCTATCCACTGCCATAAAATTTGCATCCTTCCTAATAACTTTTAATTAATGGATAAATATTTTTGCTTTAAATACTTTTCTAAAATAAAAACTTTACATTTCGATTATTTTTCATTTTAAATTTTAAATTCACAAATTTCAAAATAAGCGCTCCGTGCAAAATATGTAAATTCCCACATATCTCTAACAATGCACTTGCACATTTTATATTTCTACAACAAAAATCTTTACCCATTTTTCCCGTACTTTAATTATACTACACTATATAATTTATGTCAAATATATTTTATAATTATTAAATTATTAGTTTATTCAAATATAATTTCTTCCTCTTGTCCTATATCTTCCACACAATCGTATTCTACTTCCAATCTACATTTATCACTATTTTCTTCTGTTTTTTCATTTTTATTTAATATTTGCTTATCGTTAAATTCATTTTCTTCCCTTTCTTGAATTTTTTTCCTAGCTTCACAAAGTGCGTCTTCGTATGTAATACTTTTTTCATCGCAAATCTGTTCGTAACACTTATCTGTATATACTATAATCGGCAGTTCAACATTACCTATTTTTAACACATTTTTAAATGATTCAACCCTATAATTTTCATCTATATTATTCCACACTGTCAAAGGAACTTCAATGCCAAGTATTTTTATTTTATGTCTTTTTTTAATTTTGCCTGTATCAGCGCTTGTCACTCTGGACAATGGTACTTCTTCAACAAGTGTTCTTTTGGTGTGGGCATAGATTTTTCCTTCAGCGTGTACAAATGAATTATTTCCGTTTCCGTCTTCAACCACTCCGCTTATAAGAAGCTGTCCCCTTACAACTCCATCTCCGTCATTTACCGCAATCGTTCCTTTGTAAGTCTCCGTACGTTCAATTTGTCCATCAACAGACGCTTTTATATTACAAGGGTTCCCTTTAGGAACTATTTCTGGAGCTATAACCCTTTCTTTGAGCGAAACAACAGCTTTGCTCCCCTCTATATTTAGTGATAACCACGAAACATTTGGTAATTTCAACATTGCACTTTGCTGTACAATCGGAACATCTACACGGCTTTTTAAGCATCCTGGAGATACTCCAAGCTCTTCCATAGCCGCCTTAACTTCTTCTATCGAAATTGTTTCATTGCCCTCAACGTTTACTTCCCAAACGTAAAAGGACATACTATAAATAATACTGATAAAAAGTAAAATTCCAACCACAAAGCCTAATCTTTTTTTGTATTTGGCTAAATAAATTGGCAACCCTCGCCTTTCAACTATATTTATTTCTGTATTCGTTTTTTTCGCAGCGCCAAGCATATATTTACACTCACTTGATATACAGCTCCCAAAAAGTTTATCTTTGTTCTTCTTTACGTCCCATAAATTTATTCCATTTCTCACAGTAGTATTTATGAATTTTTCTATGTTATTTCCTGTTGCAGAAAAATTTGTGTATCCATAAAACCATCTAAATATTTTTAATAACAATTTTTTGTCACCTCACGTCATGAACTCTATAGACGTAATAAAACCTTGTATAACCAGAGAGTCAGTGTTTAAACATTTTATCCTGAGATTGCGCCCCAGAAACTGAATAAACATTTTTTTAGTACTTATCTTAATGATGTTTTCGTCATATTCAACTATACTTTTGCACCCTTCAACAATAACTTCGTTATTACCGTTTATTTCTAAATGTGTACAATTGACCATCGAAGATAACGCAGAATTTTCAGGATTACAAAGCTTATTTATTTTATTTTTTAGATTACTTCTTTTTTTATTTTTGTTTGTATCATAAGCCAAAGCCAGTGTTCACCTGCCCACTTAAATAGTAAATCATAAATCTTTATTACAATATTTATGCTAAAGTTGCTCTAAAAATCACTAACAACTCATATGTATAGTTGAGGTGTTAAAATGACAAATACAAAAACTCATAAATTTTTATCTAAAATAAATGATGTATTGTTAATTTGTGCTGTGACTGCTTTATGCTGTACGATTTTAATTTTTTCAGATATTATTTCATCAGGAATTTTGAGTGGTATAAAAACATGTGTAAATGTGCTGATACCTTCGCTTTTCCCGTTCATGATAATATCTTCATTTATTATACAGTCCGGATTATCAGAAAAAATCGGAAAAATTATTTCTCCTATAACAAAAACATTTTTTAATCTCCCCGGAGCTGCCGGAGCAACTATTATTCTTAGTTTTATCGGCGGATACCCCGTTGGAGCTAACGGAATTGAAAGTCTTGTTCAAAAAAATATAATAAATAAAGAACAAGCAAATCGTATGATTGCATTTTGCGTTGGAGCCGGTCCTGCTTTTATTATAAATGTTGTTGGCAACAATTTGCTCAAAAACAAATCAATTGGTAACACAATTTTTATCTCTCAACTTTTTGCTTCCATATTAATAGGAATGTTTCTTGGAGTGCGGTCAAAAATTCACGACAACAAAGTTGAAGAACGAAAGCCGCAAAATTTAAACTCTGATAATATATGTAATTCATTTGTGAAATCGTGTTTAAATTCAGCAGATTCTTTGATGAATATGTGTGTGTTTGTAATAATTTTCTCTTCTATAATCAGCTTAATTTATAACACACATATATTTTTTACAATAAATAATCTTTTCAAAAATTTTCATATACCCCAAAAATATTGTAATTGTATCATCCCCGCAATATTAGAGGTTACCATGGGAGCCATACAATCTGTTAATAATTTACTGCCCATAGAATTTCTGACCTTTGGAGTCAGTTGGGCTGGAATTTGCGTACATTTTCAAGTGTTGTCTTCACTTAAGTCAATCAAACTGCCTTATCATAAATTCGTACTACAACGATTAGTCCATTCAATTATCTCAGCTCTAATATGCCATAACATTTTATCTTTGTCAGAACAGCCTAAAAGTGTATTTTCTAATACTCAAGGAGTTTTAGACCCTTCAATTTCTTCAAATTTAAATGGCGGAATAAATATTTTTTTAATCTGTGCTATATTTATTGTCGTAATAACCCTAAAAATAAGTTCAAAAGAAAAAAATTAAAGACGCAGATTTTTCTGCGTCTTGTCTTTAAAAATTAACCATTATTTTGCGGGATATCCGGTTTCTTAATTTCGAATTTTATACCTTCTTCACCTATGCTACATACAATATTATCTTCTTTTTGGATTTCTTGATTAGACAAGTTAATTAAGAATGACATTAGACTATTAGTTAACTCTTTATCAATAATTTTCCTTAAGCCTCTTGCGCCTTCTTTAACTGCCATACCTTTTTCTGTGAAGTATTTGTACACACTGTCGTTAAATTTGATACTGTGTCCACAGAGGCGGCTAAGCTTACTGCTTAATCCTCCTACATAACCCCTAACTAATTTTTCACTATTATCAAAGTCTAAATTATTGAACCAAATAACTTCATCTGTTCTGTATAGTAAATTGCTGCCTAATGTTTGCGTTAACTTAGCGTTTCTATCTTGGTCATCAGAGTCAGCTGTCGTTGCCATAATTATGTAGCAGTTTCTAAAGTCTAACTTTCTATCGGCACCGTATACTCCTAATATACCCTTATCTAATATTTCGGCAACTATATTTTTAGCATCAACACCTGCTTTATCCATGTTGTCAAACAATATTACGCTGCTTGGATGTTTAACTATCTCTCTTGGCAATTCGCCATCTTTAAGCAATAAATCGTACAAAGAACCCTTAGTAACATACTGAGCCATATCTAAACGTATAATGTGACCTACTTCTTGACCTAATTTTTCAGCCAACATTGTTTTTCCAACACCAGTGTTTCCAGCGAAAACAAATGACCCTAAAGGTTTATTCGGACTGCTTATATCCATTCTTCCGTTTTTAACGCAGTCAGACACTACTTTAATTGCTTGTTCTTGACCAACAACCTGTGAATTTAAGCGTTCCTCCATACTAAATAATTGTATAAGTTCAGAGTCAGTCGGTCTGGTAACAGGAATTCCCGTTACTTCTTTAATTTCTTGAAGAACCTCATCTATAGTTACTTCACTTTTATTTGTTAATTTAGCTCTTTTTACTGATGAGTTAAGAATGTCTATAGCTTTATCTGGAAAACGTCTGTTAATCATATATCTTTGAGATAAGCTAATTGAACCTACAACTGCTTGTTCTGATATTTTAATATTGTTTTCTTTTTCTAACGACGGTACTCTATCTTTGAGTATGTCAAGTGTTTGAAAAGCATTAGGTTCTTTTAATCTTAGTTCAGGGAATCTACGTTCAAGTGCTGCATCAGGTCTTATGTATTGGTTATACTCATTAATTGTTGTTGCAGCAACACATTTAAAGTCGTCCCTATCAAAGTTCTGCTTACACAATTCAGCTATTTTATATTTTACTACTTGGTGGAACTCATCCATAATTAATATGGTTTTAACTCCGTTTTTCTCATCATACTTTTTAACTGCATCAAATACAGCTCTCATACGAGCCATACAGTTATTATCTGATGTATATGACCTTCCAACCATCAAGTCTACCATGTTTACTTTTAAAACTCTAACATTTTTAAATTCTTCAGGAACATCACCATGAGCTACCGCATAAGCAAAACCTTCTATTAAAGCTGTTTTACCAACTCCGGCTTCACCTGTAATACATACATTACTTTTAGTTTGTTTGGATAAAACTGTGAACAATGCATTAAGATCCGATTCTCTTCCGATAGCAGGTCTTAATTTCCCGTCTTTTGCTTTTTTAGTTAAATCTTCAAAGTATTGGTCTATAGTCCAACCCTCGACATCTAAATATCCATTTGCACCTGCGACCTGAAATCCAAGCTTTATAACTTGACCAACTACCGCATGACCTACTGCAGGTAAAACTAAAGAGAGAAGCGCACATATACCTTTACCTAATATACCAAACATATTATTCCCCTTTCAAGCTCAATGTGTTTTTAAAATCTTTTTAACATCAACTGTACTTACATAATATCATTTTAATGTTCTCAAGTCAATAAAAATGCGCATTTTCTATTTTTCTTCCATTTATTTTTAAACACGCATAATATTTTTATAATAATTAACAAACTTAACCCCCGATATTTTTCATAACAGAAATTAACACAACCATAATAATAGCAGCAAACGCCATAGCTACTACTAATTTTACAACTTTATTAATTTTTTTCTTTTTATTTCCACATTTTATTCCCACATTACCCAAAAAGTCTCTAGCTTCTTTTTCGAGTTTAGTCTTATTTACATACGAAAATTCAGGTTTAACAATGAGTAAAGCTCTTTCGTAATATTGACTTGAAATGTCTGTTATTTCGATTATCTGACGGTTTACTCCCTTTATCATTACAACACTTCCCATTTATAAAATCATATTTAAATCTTTCCATATATTAAATGAGAATATTCGTAATAAGTATAAAAATTAAATCATGTCTTTTCTTCTCAAAATAACCCATGCAATAATCATACTTACGACAGAAGCAACCCAAGGTAGCCACGGATACTCCGTAAACGGCAAATCTACATTCATTCCGTAAAGCCCCGATATTATCGTTGGGATAGACATTATAAGAGTAATTGACGCCAAAATTTTCATTACTATATTAAGATTATTTGATATTATAGATGCTGACGCATCCATTGTACTTGTCAAAATATTAAGGCATATTTCAGACATTTCCATAGCTTGTTTTATTTCTATCATAACGTCTTCCAATAGTTCTTGGTCGTCTTCGTAAAGTTTAATGTACCTTCCCCTCATTATTTTTTCAAGGGTTGCACTTATTGCCTTTAATGACGACGAAAAATAAACCAATGATTTTTCTATTTCTAAAAGCTGAATTAACTCTTGATTTTTCATTGATTTTTTCAATTCGGTTTCTACCCTGTCGCTTATTCTGTTAATCTGATTTAAGTATTGCAAATATTTGCTTGCCATGCGCAAAATAATATGTAAAACAAAGTGAGTTTTAAAGTCTGTCCTAACATTTCTAACTAAACCTTCAGCAAATTCGTCTATAACGGCATTTTCCCTTAAAGACACTGTTATAACATTTTTCTTGGTTATCATTATACTTATAGGCACAGTGTAATAAGTAAAGTTTTTTCCAGATTTTTCAACAACCGGACTGTCAAGTATAATAATAGTGTTGCCATCTTCGTAATCAATGTGTGAAGATTCTTCCTTATCCAGTGCTGCTCTTAAAAAATCAGGCTCAATATTAAATTCCGAAATCAGATAATCGACTTCATTTTCCTCCGGAGAAACACAATTTAACCAACAACCCTCTTCATATTGGTCTATCTTTGAAATTCTCCCGTTTACTGTTTTGTAATAAGATATCATCGTTACTCACATCCTTTTTAAATAAAGAGTCAAAACATTTTACATTATATCACATTCTTTTAATATTACAAGTATAAACCCATATTTCTAAGAGAATATAATAAATAGTACTCAATATAAAAGGGAACGGTGGAATATTATGATAGATATTGTTGTTTGCGGAAAAAATAAAAATTCGCAAATAGATAAATTGATAATTAATAATTTTAGTGGTTTAAATTATGTTTCAATAAATCAATCGGATAATATTCCCGCTTTTAACACAGTTAACCCAATAATAATTTTTAAAAATTCTTTTACTCAGAAATTAAATAACAGTCTTATCCCACACAAAGCCATATGTATATTAAATCCAGAAAATGAATTTGCTATTAATATTTTGTCTGAACAAAACATACCTGCAATAAGTTGTGGAATGTCGGGGAGAGATACGTTCAGTCTATCGAGCATAAATTTTCCGAAAATATCGCTTTCCCTTCAAAGACAAATTTTTTCTGTTAACGATATTTGTATAGAACCTCAAGAATTTGTAATAAACGTTAAGAAGAACTACGAGCCTTATTCTATAATGGCAACCTGCGCCACAATTCTTCTTGTCTACTCTTCTATAAACTCCAATACTCTATTTTAGCTTTATTTCGCTAAACAAATTTATAGTAAAATTTTTAATATTTATGAATACTTCCCAAACCTTAAACTTTATTTCATACTGTGGTTCATTTTCAACTAAATCCATTTGTCCCTCATTAAGAACCTCTTTGAGTTCGCTTCTTTCCTCAGCAGCCGGTAAACACATCGGTGGAAACATAACACACCACCAATTTTTCCCCTTTCCTTCCCCTATTAAAACCCTCACGGCTTCATAATTTCCTGCAGGAATTGTTACTGTATTATAATTTCTCGTATTAAAATATACATCGTCTGCAATCTCTATATCGACATCATAATTATATCCGTTTTTTAAAATTTCATCTCTTGCTTCTTTTTTTATGTCTTCCTTATGGTCGCTTATTATTTTTTTCACAATATCTCTTTTCGTCATGTCTTCCATATACTGTGAACAATATAATAGTACCCTATCTCTAACCTTCAATTTTAATTCTTGGTCTTCCTTCGAATCAGAATTTGCAAGCACATGTAATCTTAAAATTTTGTCGTTAACACCGTCACACTTTCCAGAGAAATCTATCATCGAAACAATACATGTAAATAAAAATCCTAAAAATACTGCTTTCTTCCATAAATTTAACATCCTTGACCCCACACCTTCGTAATATAAATTTTATATTTTCAGTGTCATTATGGTCAAGGATGCTGATTTATATTCAATTTTTAAATTTATTTTTTTTATACGTATTTATAAAAAACGTAATGAAAAATATTACGGATGAAATTAAAACAATCGTTGCGCCTGCCGACGTCCCTATATAATAAGACAATATAAGCCCTGTTATACCGGAAAACAGAGAAAAAACCACAGATACTATATGATAATCTCTAATGTTGTTAACCACATTTTTAGCCGATGCCGCCGGAAGAACCAGTAACGAATTTATTATTAGCATTCCCACCCACTTTATAGAAAACGTTACTATTAATGCTACTAACAAAACGAAAATATTTTTATAAAACACCACATTTACTTGCTTACTCAAAGCTAAATCGGAGTTTAAGCTTGCAAGCATAAGCTTGTTAAATGACAAGAACCACACAATCAATACTATAACCAAAACCAGCGCTAAACTAACAATCTCCTTTTGGGTTATCGACAGCACATCTCCCACAAGATAACTTGAATATCTGGAAAATCCCCCATTCATAGACAGTATTACTATCCCAAGCGCTACCCCTGATGAAGAAAACACTCCTATTATAGTATCTGACGAAGATACTCCCGATTGTATTATCATAGATATTCCAATTGCAAAAAGTATTGCAAAAGCCATCATGGAAATTATATAATTTTCCATCCCAAGCATCACTCCGATTGCTATTCCGGTTAATGCAGAATGTCCTAAAGCGTCTGAGAAAAACGACATTTTATTATTTACTATCATTGTACCAATCAAACCAAACAACGGTGCAATCATTAATATTGCCAAAAATGCATTTTTCATAAACGTAAATTCAATCCACGAAAACGGCAATACCATTTCCATAAAAGAGTATATTAATTTCATTCATTTTCACCGCCTATTTCAAATCCGAATGTTTCGCATATTTTTTTACTTTTCATCATGTCGCTAACCTTTCCAAACTCTACAACCGTACCATCCAGAAGTACATAAGACGTTGCATATTTGTGGACATGTCCTAAATCATGAGAAACCAATATTATCGGCATATGATACTCGCTTCTTAAAGAAGTTACCAAGCTATAAAATGCACTTATTCCTTTTCTGTCTACAGCCGACACAGGTTCGTCAAGCAATAATATATCAGGCATAGGGTCTAGCGCAAAGCCAAGCAATACTCTCTGAAGTTCCCCGCCGGACAAATTCCCTATTGATTTATACATATGCTTTTCCGCTCCGACTTTCTCAAGAATTTCTTTACATTTACTAACTCTTTTTTTGCTGTGTCCAAGCCAAATCGGCATGTTGCTTGAATTAGTACAAAACATATCAAGCACTGTCAATGGAGTGTTTCTGTCAAAGCTTAGCCTCTGCGGAACGTAGCCTATCTTAGGATTTGATATCTTTTCACCGTTAGAATTAAAAAATTCTATTTGACCCGTATGGCTCAAGCTTTTAATTATAGCTTTTAAAAGCGTTGTTTTTCCTGCGCCGTTTCTACCTATTAACGCCAATATTTCTCCATGATGAACCGTAAATGAGATATTTTTTAAAATCATTTGGTTTCCTCGGTTCACACCAAGATTTTTTATTTTCACACTGCAACAACATTTTTTCATAATAAAACAGCCCCACATTTTAAATTTAATGTTAGGGCTGCACCTCCCATCTATAAAGGTTAATAAGTTAGCTTAACGCTTCTTTTAATACTTTCATATTTTCTTTCATTACGTTTATATAAGAGTCTTTTTCTGCTTTTCCGGAAACAGCTGGGTCTAAAGTATATATTTTAGCACCGGTTTCTTTAGATATGGTCTGAGCTGCCGTATCGGGATATTGCGGCTCAACGAACAAACAGTTTGTACCTGTACTTCTAATAAGCTCAACCGTATCAGCAAGCTCCTTAACGCTTGGTTCACTATTTGGTTCTCTGTTTATAACAGCTAATATATTTAAACCAAACTCCTTAGCAAAATACGGGAAAGCTTCATGGAACGTTATAATATCTTTATTTTTCACGTTATCTAACTCTTCATGCATCTCAGTTTTAAGAGAATTAAGTTTTTCTATATATTTTTTTGAATTTGCCCTGTAAAGCTCAGCGTGTGACGGGTCAGCAGCTTCTATTCCCTTAGTTATGTTTTCAACTTGCTTTATATAATTTGTTATCGATACCCAAATATGAGCGTTTTTCTCTCCATGTTCGTGGTCTTCATGGTCTTCGTGGTCAGTATCGTCGTGGTCGTGGTCATGATGGTCGTCATCTTCAATTAACTCAATTCCTTCGCTCGAGTCTATCACATTTATATTAGGCGCCTCTTCTATTACCTTATTCATAAAAGACTCCATTCCCGCACCGTTTATAATAAAAGCTGTTGACTGTTCTATTTTTTTCATATCATCAGATTGAAGCTGAAAGTCGTGTAAACAGCCGGTTTGATTTTGAGCCATATTAACAAGTTCAACACCTTCTGCACCCTCTGTTAAGTTCATCATGATAATATAAATAGGATAAAACGATGTTACAAACACACATTCTTCACTTTGTTTATTTTTACACCCCGGCAAAATAAACACTAAACCAAGCGCCATTATAATCGATAATATTTTTTTCAAAAGAAAACACACCCCTGCTTAAATTAAATGATTAATAATATTTCGAGTGTTATTATATTACATAATTAAAAATTAAGCAATATTATCATCATAATATCGATAACATTTATAATTAATGACATCGATTTCTGCGCATGATATAATGATACCACAATAATTTAAAACTTTGACGGGAGAGGTAACATATGAATTTGTCAGAAAAAATAGTAAACACATCTCAGATTTTTGAAGGAGATATTATAAAAATTAATAAGCCGTTTCTGCTTGAAGTAACTTCATCAAACAGTTACGCATAGTGATGTATAAATAACAAAGTCTTGTTTTTCTTATTATGTCTGCTTGAAGTTATACTTCTTGAATCGCTTTTGTTTGGTAGCGGTACAAAAGCTACCTGTTTTCAAAATAATTATGAATTGTAATATCTCTATAACCGGAGAAATAAAGATAGAATCTTGGTTTATTGGAAAATATTGCGAAGAAAAGGGATAACTACCGGTGTGTAGCTTATCTCTTTTCTTATTATCCGTTTATGCAAATTATATGTAAAAGCCTCATCATGGGCATAAATTTGAGAGAACTCTTTGTCAATAGAAGAAGCAGAAAGAAAAAGAATATCATTTACCGGTGTGTCACGTTTATCATTGATTATCACCACTTTCCAGAGGTTGTGTGCAAATTGTGTGCAAGGAGTTTCCGGTAGCATGAAAAAAGCCGCTACAAGGTTGCTTGTAACGGCTTAATTTTCTTTGCTTTATGTCTTGTGGACCAGCCTGGGCTTGAACCAGGGACCTCCAGATTATGAGTCTGTTGCTCTAACCAACTGAGCTACAAGTCCGGTGTTATCCTCATCGGATAGCGGGCACAAAAATAGTATATTCAGTTGAAATATGCAAACCTTTCGGGCAAAATATACTGTTTGTTGCTTTGTTTTTAGAACTTATACGTACGTTTGGGGTTCTTGGGGAACCAACCTTTCTTTACGCGGTCTTCTTGTTCAAAGACCTCCTTGATGGTCCAGAACGAAGAGAAAGCAAATACGCCCAAGAGGGACGCAATCAAGATATTCTCTACGCAAAGCGAGGCCACAACGCCCCCGATGCCCAATACAAGAAAAATCCACCAGCACTTGGTACCCCAATAATACTCGGCTTTCACTACCACAGGATGAAACAATCCAATGATAAGAAATGTACAAATGCCGATGAACAGTCCCGAAAGATGATATTCGTTTAAGAATTCCATAAATTATCTGTTATTTCTCCGGGCAAATAGGAATTTCCTTCTTGATACTTTGCTCCAGTGAAATCAACGTTTCGGTAGCGGTTACACCCGGAATTTCTTGCATTTTGTTATTCAGCAAGTCCATCAGATGCTCGTTATCGCGTGCATATACTTTCGTCAGCATCGTGTAAGGACCCGTAGTGAAGTGGCATTCCACGATTTCCGGTATTTTCTCCATTTCGGCAACCACTGATTTGTACATGGAACCTTTCTCTAACTTGATACCTACATACGTGCAGGTTCTGTAGCCCAGAGATTTGGGGTTCACATGATAACCGGAGCCGACAATGACACCTAAATCTATCAAACGTTGCACACGTTGATGAATGGCAGCACGTGATACGCCACACTCAGCAGCTACATCTTTGAAAGGAATGCGGGCATTCTGAGAGATGATTTCCAGAATCTGCCGGTCAAGATTGTCTATTTTTTCCATAATATCAATTTGTGTAAGTTCTTGTTTTTATCAAATAGTAAGCAAATATAGGACTTTATTTTAATTTCTCTATATAAAAGGAGGAAAAAATAGGGAAAGAGTAAAAAAGAAGCGGGCGAAGCAGATGTTTTTGTTTACATCCGTTTCGCCCGCTAAGTCTGTACCGTTGAAGAAAAAATCTTCGGCTGATACTTATTTTTCGATGCCGACGAGCTCTACTTCAAAGATCAGGGTAGAGAACGGTTTGATCTGACCGCCGGTTTCTCTGCCACCGTAACCCAGTTCCTGCGGAATATAAAGTTCCCACTTAGAACCTACAGGCATCATTGTGAGGGCTTCTGTCCAGCCTTTGATAACTTGGTTGGCACGGAAAGTAGCAGGTTCGTTGCGCTTGTAAGAACTGTCGAATTCAGTACCGTCAATCAAAGTACCCTTGTAGTTTACTTTCACTTTGCTGGTGTCAGCAGGGATTGCGCCTGTACCCTTGGTGATGATTTTGTATTGCAGACCGCTCGGAGTGGTTACAACACCTTCTTTACCTTTGTTTTCAGCGAGGTATTTTTCACCGGCAGCTTTGTTGTCAGCGTATTTGACAGCTAAAGCTTTTTCCTTGATGGCTTCCATACCGTCGCGCATGTAAGCTGTAGCAGCTTCTTTAGTCATAACGTTGCTCTTGTCTGTGATACCTGCGATGAAACCTGCCAACAGGTTTTCACGGCTGATAGTCTGAGTAGAGTCGCCACCGAAGATTTGTTGGTTGAAGCCTTCTACCCATTGTTTGCCTACCATCTGGCCAATTTGCATACCGGTCATGTAAGCAACGTCTTTCTTGCTGGTTTTAGCAGCGCCTTCGTTGAAACCTTTGATGAATTCAGCCATCTGAGTAGTGTCAACGCCTTGTTGCATCAGGTACTGAGTCAGACCTTCTGTACGAGCCATACCGATGGCATAAGACAATGAGTCAACATCTGTTTTCAGATTTGCTTTCGGGCTTTGTGCAGTACAGGAAGCTAAACCTGCGCCTACTGCAAGAGCCATGATAAATGTTACTTTTTTCATTTTGCTTTTACTGTTTATTTTTATTTTTGGGATAATATTTCGAGTAATTCTACTTCAAAAATCAATGTGCTGTGAGGCGGTATCATTTCGCCCGCACCTTGTGCGCCATAGGCAAGATCGGAAGGAATATAAAGTTTCCACTTGGCACCTTCGGGCATCAACTGAAGCGCTTCCACCCAGCCGGGGATAACCTGGTTTACACCGAATACGGCGGGTTGTCCGCGTTTGATAGAACTGTCGAACAGGGTTCCGTCAATCAGTGTGCCTTCGTAGTGGCATTTCACTTGGTCGGTGGCTTTTGCATAAGTGCCTACCTTGCCTTCGTTGATGACTTCGTATTGCAGGCCGCTTGGCAAAGTAACCACATTAGGGCGTTTCTTGTTTTCTTCCAGGAACTGTACGCCTTGCTCTATGCTGGCTGCATTCATTTTCTCTTCCAGTTCTGCGAAGTATTTGTTTACTATATCGCGTGCCTCTGCGTGTGAGATGGCGGTTTTGTTTCCTTCCAGTATGTCTTTGATAGCTTGTGCAAAGTCATCTACTTCGATGCCTTTGGCACCCATACTTAATAAATTTTGACCTATTCCGAGGCCGATAGCGTAACTGAATTTATCCATATATCTTTGGGGTTGAGACTGAAAGTATAATCTCTTTCAATCAGTTGCAAAATTACAAGTCGCAAAAGTAAGTGTTTTATTTGAATGATTTATGCTTTTAGGTTTTAAATTTTCTTATATCTGTGGCA
>ERZ827156.3130-NODE-3130-length-15471-cov-2.981448_pt1 | contig 15471 bp, 12 predicted proteins | sample MGYA00519919_ERZ827156 | MGnify/ENA primary metagenome ERZ827156 (study PRJEB31778, sample SAMEA3449269) | human gut metagenome | biome: human gut; feature: human-associated habitat; material: faeces | place: United Kingdom | collected 2010/2012 ... | reverse complement strand
TCCGACACGCAGATCGACACCGACCGCGAAGCCTTTATCCCGGACGCTTACATCAGCAGTTCCGCCGAGAAAATCCGCCTGTACCGCGAACTCGACCACATCACAGACGACCGGCGGCTGGCCCTTTTCGAGAAAAATCTGATCGACCGTTTCGGCCCGGTTCCGGAAGCGACCCGCGAGTTGTTCGACATCGTTCGGATGCGGTGGGTATGCATCGAACTCGGGTTCGAGAAAGCGATCGTCAAAAACGGCATCATGATCCTGAAATTCATCGAAAACCAGCATTCGGCCTACTACAAAAGCACGGTATTCGGCAACATCCTGAAAATCGCGACGCGCCCCGACAGTAAATTTATTTTCAAACAGAACAATAATAAGCTGTCTATTGTAGTTAGAAATATAAAAAACATATCCGAAGCGACTGCGAACCTTTGCGAACTGGCAGCCAAAGTCCGCGGGGAAGGGGTCGTTTAGCGGGATTTCGTACCGGAGCGGAGAGCGGCGGGAGGTTGCGGGAACGGTTTTTATCACTAATTTTGTACGGATGAATCTTGCTATCGACATAGGAAACACGCTCGCCAAACTGGCCATCATCGACGGTGGCCAGGTCGTCGATTTTCTGAAAACCGAACAGATCGACACGGCCTATATCGAAAAACTGCTCAAAGCGAACCCGGGCATCGACGCCGCGGTGATCGTCTCGTCGCGCGACACGGACGAGGAACTCGAACGGTTCCTGGAACAGCGCATGAAGCGGTTCCTGAGGTTCGACCAAAACGTCCCGGTGCCGATCGTCAACCGCTACGCCACGCCCGGCACGCTGGGCGCCGACCGGCTGGCCGCAGCCGTAGGAGCCAATACGATCTACCCGAACAGCGATATCCTGATCGTCGATTTCGGAACGGCCATTACGATCGACGTCGTCTCGGGCGGCGAATTCCTCGGCGGCAACATCACCCCCGGCGCGGCGATCCGTTTCAAGGCCCTGCACCACTTCACGAAAAAACTGCCGCTGTGCTCGCTGAACGATAACCCGACCGAACTGTTCGGCAACACCTCCGTAAGCGCCATCGAATGCGGCGTGGTCAACGGAATCGTTTACGAAATCGAAGGCTATATCCGCGACCTGCAACGCAAATACAGCGACCTGCGGATAATTTTCACCGGGGGAGACAGTAATTTCTTTGCCAAACGATTAAAAAATACGATATTTGCAACCTACGACCTTGTGGCTTACGGTCTGAACCGAATTTTAGAATATAATGCAGAATAACAAGCGAATTCTCCGGGTTGTCCTGGCATTGTTGCTGGCGTTGCCCGCAGCGGCGTGGGCTCAGAGCAGCAGTCTGAATACTTTCTCTCCTTATACGTTTTACGGAATCGGGGACTTCTCGACCCAGGGTCCCGGGTATATGCGTTCGATGGGAGGCGCCGGTATCGGATTACGCAACGCGCTGAAGATAAACTACCTGAACCCGGCCTCTTACAGCATTCTGAAACAAAAAACGTTCCTGTTCAACGTCGAAATCGAAGGAAACAACACCTACTCGAAAACCTCGGCAGCCAAAACCAGCCACAATTCGTTCAACGTAAGGGACATCGCACTTGCGTTCCCGATAGCCCGTTCGCTGGGAATCGGCATCAGCGTCACCCCGATGAGCAGCGTGGGCTACCGGATCGAAATGCGCGACACCGACCCGTTCTTCCTGGCTAATAATATGGACGTGCTGTATAACTACACCGGAGAAGGGAACGTCACGCAGGCCAAGCTGGGATTCGGCATCCTGCTGACCAAACGTCTGTCGGTCGGCGCCGACATGGTTTATTACCACGGGCGCATCTCGCGGTATTTCAACACCGACATCACTTCGCTGCTGTCCAACGAAACCTTCGTCAACGCCCACGGAACCGCGCGGGAATCCATTTCGCGGCTGGGGGCCAACATCGGATTGCAATACGACCTGATTCAGAGCGACAAACGCGTGCTGACCTTCGGAGCGACTTACCGGCCCAGGACGAATCTCAAGCCGACCACGAGCCGCTCGATCTACTCGACCAGCATTACGTCGGACAAAATTACCGATACGACTTCAAAAGAGAATTTCTCGCTGCCCAATACGTTCACGTTCGGCCTGAGCTACCAATCCGTACGGTTAAGCCTCGGCCTGGATTACTCCATGGAACAGTGGAACAACGTGAACACGAACGATCCGATGAACGGCATAGAATTCAAAAACAACCAGTACATCAAGTTCGGCGTTCAGTACATTCCGAATCCGATGGATGTCCGCCATGTCCTGAACCGGTGGTCTTACCGGCTCGGCTTCCGTTACAACGATTACTACATGCGGATCAACGGGCACAACGTCCGCGACAAGGCCATCACGCTCGGCGTGGGCATTCCGATCAAAGTCCAGGGACTGAGCGCCGTCAATGTCGGAGTCGAATTCGGCCAGCGCGGCAGAACCGCCGACGGCGCGATGGGAACGCGGCAGTTTCGGATGATCCGGGAGAATTACATCAAACTCTCCATCGGGCTGAGCTTGTTCGGCGAGGACGACTGGTTCAAGCGGTTCAAGTACCAATAACACCGGCCCCCGATCGAAATGATTCGCTTTTACCGAAATATCACGGCCGTCGCCGCACTTCTCGGAAGTGCGGCGCTGCTGTTTTCGTGCTCGCGGCAAACGGCCGTCGTCGAAGAGGAGAACAACCAGAATATGATGACCCAGCAGAGCGAGAACCTGACGGTCATCCAGACGAAGGAAGGTAACCTCTCCTTCCGTTTTTCCGCGCCGCTGCTCGAAGAGTACGAATATGCCGAGGAACCCTACATCGAATTCCGCAAAGGGATCGAGATCGAGACCTACAACGACTCGACCCAGACTGTCGAAGCGAAGCTGTCGGCCAATTACGCGATCTTCATGAAACGGCAGCAGCTCTGGGAAGCCAAAGGAAAGGTCCGAGCCGGCAATGCCGACGGCAACCAGCTCGAAACCGAGCAGTTGTTCTGGAACCAGAAATCCAAACTCGTCTACTCGAACGTCGATTCGAAAATCACCCAGAACACGGACGTCGTCTATGGGGACGGATTCGAGTCGGACGAGCGTTTCGAGGAGTTCGTCGTACGCAACCCGAAAGGGAAGGTAACGGTCGAGACGGCGCCGAACCGCTCCGACACGACGGAGAAAGCTCCCGAAGCCGCTCCGAAACCGGACGTGCCGGCGGACGTGCCGGTGATCCGCGAGGGAGAAGGCGTGGCCAATCCGGCCACGATCCGCAACCAGCGCAAACGACGGGACGAACCCCGTATGCTCGGCAAGCCGGTCAAACTCGAACGGTTCGACCGTCCGGGCCGCCCGGAAGCCGACGCAGCCGGAAGCCGCCGTCCTTAAAGGCTCCGCCGCCGGATTCCCCCGCGCGACGAACGGGAAAGGGCCGCCTTATTCGCGCCCGGGAAACACTCAGGCAAATAAATTGTTGTATCTTTGCCGCAGGAGGGTGCCGAGCGGAACGGACGTTTTCGCCCCGCGCCCTCCGCCGCAGACACTCACGCTTCAGATAACCATGCTTTCGGTCGCCATAACAGTCGTCGTCTCGCTGATATTGTCCGCTTTTTTCTCGGGCATGGAGATCGCCTTTCTATCGTCGAACAAGCTGAAGCTGGAGATCGAACGCAAGCGAAGCCGCCTGTTCGGTTACATCGCGGGGCTGTTCGCAAAATATCCCGGACAGTATATCACGACGATCCTGGTAGGCAACAATGTCGCGCTGGTCGTCTACTCGCTCCAGATGAGCGTGCTGATCCAAGCCGGACTGCATGCCGCCGGCATCTCGCCCGGCGACGGAGGATCGTACCTGATCGAGACGCTCGTATCGACGGCCATCATCCTTTTCGCGGCGGAGTTCGTGCCGAAAGCCGTCGTCCGGCTCAACCCGAACTTCTACTACCGGAGCTTCGCGCTGCCGGTCTATTTCTTCTATCTGCTTTTCTACCCGGTCGCCAAACTGACGACGCTCGTGTCGGTCGGCATCCTCAAAATGGCCGGGCTGCCGCTGCGGCGCGACCAGTCGATCAGCACGTTCGACCGCGAGGATCTGGCGCATCTGCTCGACGAGGCCGCCGAGGACAGCGAGCAGACGCAGAACGAGAAGGATATCCGGCTGTTCCAGAACGCGCTCGACTTTTCGGACCTGCTCGTGCGCGACTGCATGGTTCCTCGCGTCGACATCGAGGCCGTCGAACAGGGTTGCTCGGTCGAAGAAGCCACGAGGCAGTTCATCGACACGCAGTTTTCCCGCCTGCCGGTCTACCGCGACAACATCGACAACATCGTCGGATACATCAACACCAAGAGCCTGTTCCGCTATCCGCGCTCGATCGGAGAGATTCTCAACAAGATCGACTACGTGCCCGAGAGCATGCCGGCTCAGAAGCTGCTGACGCTGTTCATCCGCAGCCGCCACTCGATCGCCGTCGTGATCGACGAGTTCGGGGGCACGGCAGGCATGGTCACCATCGAGGACATCCTCGAGGAGATATTCGGCGAGATCGAGGACGAGCACGATTCTCAGGATCTGGTCGAAAAGAAGATGAGCGACAACGAGTATCTGTTCTCGGGACGCCTCGAGATCGAGTACGTCAACGAGAAGTACCGGCTCGACTTCCCCGAAAGCGAAAACTACGACACGCTGGCCGGATACGTGATCGACAAGTATCAGGGCATTCCCTCGGCCGGCGAAACGATTCTCTCGGACAACAAACGGATCAAGATTCTGCGAACGAACACCTCGCGTATCGAGCTGATGCGGGTAACGATCGTCTGAGCCTGCCCCGGCACCTCTCCGGCCGCAGGCGCGAGGAATGCGAACCGTCCGGAGAGTATCCCCGTAACGAACGGACCACCGCAGGCGGAATGCGGCGGCACGGGCGAAGACCGGGCGGACCGTTTTCCGAACCGATAAAGAGCAAACTTTCAGCCGCCCATGAAAAACGATTCCTATGAGGCAATCGCCGACCGCAACCGCCGGAGGGCGTGGCAAGTCGTCGACGAACTGAATCTCGTGAAAATCTGGGAAGCCGCCGGCGCCCGGGTGAATTCGGTCGGGTCGCTTGCGACCGGACTGCTCGCCAAGCACCTCGACATCGACTTTCACATCTATTCCGAGCCGCCCTTGCTCCCGAGCGGCTTTGCCGCCATGGCCCGCATCGCGGAAAACGCCTCCGTCCGGCGAATCGAATGCGTCAACCTGCTGCACACGGACGAGAAGTGCGTCGAGTGGCACGCATGGTACGAAGACCGCGACGGCGAGCTCTGGCAGATCGACATGATCCACATCGAAGCGGGTTCGGCCTACGACGGCTATTTCGAGCGCTTCGCCCGACGGCTTCAAAGGACGCTGACGCCGGAAATGCGGCAGGCCGTCCTGCGGCTCAAGTTCGAGACTCCCGACCACGAGAAAATCTCCGGAGTGGAAATCTACCGCGCGGTCGTGCAGGGCGGGGTCCGGACCCGTGCCGAGCTGGAGCGTTGGAGAGCGGAGCATCCGCTGACCGGCATCTCGGAATGGATGCCCTGAGGGCGGAACGAGCGGATGAAAAACCGCTCCGCCGAACCGTCGCCGCCGCCCGGAGTCGCCGGAGCCGAAAGCAGGCTAAAAACTTGACGAAACGCACGGTGGAGCGGAGCAAAATTGCAGTTTCTGACGCCGGATTGCACTTGCAAAGAAGAATTTTATTACCTTTGGGTTTCGTTATCCAGCACGAAACCGCATTTTCAAAAACTATTGAACCAATATGGCAACACTTAACACATTGAGAACTCGCGGCGGCATCGTCGTTTCGATCGTCATCGGAATCGCCCTGCTGGCCTTCCTGCTCGGCGATTTCGGCAATCAGGGCGCCAGCGCGTTCCAAGAGCGCAAGATGCGCGTCGGAGAAATCAACGGGGAAAAGATCGGATATACCCAGTTCACCGACAAGGTCGACTACCTGACCGCGATCGTCGAGACCTCCTCGGGACGCAACAGCCTCTCGGCCGAGGAACAGGATCAGATCAGGGATCAGGCATGGGACTTTCTGGTCAGCCAGTATGCGCTCGAGCCCGGTTTCGAGGCGGCAGGCTTCCGTGTCGGCGAAGCCGAGCAGATCGACATGGTCGACGGCACGTATATCTCGCCGGTTGTCCGCAGCACGTTCATCAATCCCAACACGGGCGTCTATGACGGCACCATGCTGCGCCAGTTCGTGTCGAACCTCTCGCGGGACGCATCCGGTCGCGCGGCCATGATGTGGGAATACCTCAAGGATCAGATGACCAAGCAGCGCCTGGTACTGAAGTACATGGCGCTGGTAGCGAAAGGCATGTACGTGACCGACCTCGAAGTGGATCAGGCCGTAGCCGGCTCCAACGTGGCGAGCGGCATTTCGTACATAGTCGAGAACTACGACCGGATCGCCGATTCGACGGTCAGCGTCACGAAGGAAGATATCCGCAAATATTACGATGCGCATAAAAACGCTTTTCGCCAGAGCGCCTCGCGCGACGTCGAGTACGTCATGTTCGACGTGCTTCCTTCCGAGGAGGACTATGCCGCTGCGGAAAAGGAAGTGAACGAAATGGCGGAGGAATTCTCCCAGAGCACGACGCCGATGCAGTACGCTACGCTGAACTCGCAGGCTCAGACCGATAAGGAGTATGTCGGCGAAAATCAGCTTTCCGGCCCGCTGGCGAAGTACGCCTTCGGTCCCGACAACCGGAAAATGTACGGTCCCGTAAAAGAGGGCGACACCTATACGCTGGCCCGTGTCGTCGATACCAAAATGCTGCCCGACTCGGTCGGAGCCCGTCACATCCTGCTTCCTGCCGGACAGGCGGAGCTGGCCGACAGCATCGTGAAAGCACTGCAGGGCGGCGCCTCGTTCGCCGAGCTGGCGGAGGTCTACTCGAACGATCCCGGCTCGAAAAGCAAGGGCGGCGACCTGGGCGTCTTCGCCCCCTCGCAGATGGTTCCCGAATTCGGCGATGCGGTTCTCGCCAACGAAAAGGGGAAGGTCTTCACGGTCGATTCGCGTTTCGGAACGCACATCGCCGAGGTGACCTATCTGAGCAAACCGACCAAAAAAGTCCAGCTCGCAACGATCACCTACCGGATCGAGCCGAGCCAGACGACCCAGCAGGCAGTCTACGCGAACGCCAGCAAGTTTATCGCCGAGGCTCACGGTTCGTACGAGAACTTCGACAAGGCGGTCGCCTCGAACTCGCTGTCGAAACGCGTGGCCCGTATCCGCAATACCGACCGCAACCTCAACGGCATCGACAACTCGCGTGAAATCGTCCGCTGGGCTTTCAACGGAGAGAAAGGCGACGTTTCCGCGATCATGGATATCGACGGCAACTACATCGTCGCAGCAATCACCGGAGTGACGGCGGACGGCATCGCGCCGGTCGAATCCGTTTCGAAACAGATCGCCGATATCCTTCGCCTGAGGAAAAAGGGAGAAATGCTGTCGGAAGAACTGAGCGGGAAAGGCTCGCTCGCCGAAACCGCATCGAAACTGGAGACCGAGGTGAAGGAAGCCTCCGGCATCGAGTTCAACTCGTTCTATATCGAAGGAGTAGGGGTCGAACCCAAGCTGATCGGAGCCGTGACGGGTGTCGAAGAGAGCGCCCAGTCGAAACCGGTCGCCGGTAATGCGGGCGTCTACCTGTTCGACGTCACTTCGCGCAGCGCCATAGAGACCGTCACGCCCGAAAGCGAGCGCGTACGCCTCGAAGCCAATGCGCAGGCATACATCATCGAGCGGGCCAATCAGGCGCTCGTAGATGCGGTCGAGATCACCGATAACCGGGTGAAGTTCTTCTAACTTCCCGGGGGAAGATCTTATTCATTATCAGGAAAGCCGTCCCAGTGGACGGCTTTCCGTTTTTCCGGCGTACAAAGACATATACGGGTTGCCGCCGTCCGAAAACTCCCCGAACAGCCGAGTGGGCAAGATTCGGCCCGGCAGCACCGGTTCCGCCGCTCTTTCCGCCGGAATCGCCCGATCCGTAAGCGCTTCTCCTTTGGCCCGCACCGCTCCGGGATATGCCGATATGCAACTCCGCCGGCTTTTACACTGAACGTGCGATCGATCGGTCGGCCGCTCGGTCCGCTCCTATATCCCGGCCGGAACGGAAACTTGGAAATCTCAGAGGCATACACAGCATATGAATTATCAAAGCAAAATATCCCCCATTCGCGAAGAAGGCTGAAAACCGCCCGTTCTTTCTCGGATTAGGAAAAAATTAATACATTTGCCCCGGATCGGTTTGCCTTTCCGCACTCAAGGAAGTAGGCAATAATAGGGAATCGGGTGAAAGTCCCGGACAGTCCCGCTGCTGTGAGGTTCCGTTTCGTCCGACACGATCTGTCGCCACTGGCGCCGCGCCGGGAAGGCCGTCGGACGGGAACGAGTCAGAAGACCTGCCGGTTCGTTTCGCGTTTCGGAGCTTCGTGGGTTAGGCTCCGGAATATGCAGATCGTCAAGTCCGAGCGACAAAGGGTAGACCGAATGTCAGGTCCGTCTTTTGCAGAAGAGACGAAAAGGGTGATTGATCGGAGAGCGTGGTGACAACGGAGAATCGGAACAAGAACGGCCGGACGGGCAAGTCGCATCGGCCGGCGGAATACGGAGACGGTACGGAGCGGCTGCCGAACCGCACGGAAGTCGCGCCGTGTGCCGACTCGATTCCCGCGGCAGCTTTCCGTTCAGGCGGACCGGCGCCCGCGACGGACGGACAAGTCGAACCAAACTTGTTGTTATGATAAAAAAAATCGTGATTGCCAACCGGGGAGAAATCGCGGTGCGCGTGATTCGCTCGTGTCGCGAGATGGGTATCAGCCCGGTGGCGCTGTTCTCGGAAGCCGACCGGCTGTCGAGGCATGTGATGCTCGCCGACGAGGCTTATTGCATCGGCGGAGCCGCCTCGAAAGAGAGCTACCTGAACATCGACCGGATCATCCGCGTGGCCCTGGCCTGCGGAGCGGACGCCGTGCATCCCGGCTACGGATTTCTGTCGGAGAACGCCGACTTCGCACGCCGGTGCGCCGAGGCGGGACTCGTGTTCATCGGCCCCCGGCCCGAAACGATCGACGCGATGGGAGACAAGATCTCGGCCCGCAGGAAAATGATCGAGGCCGGCGTTCCGGTCGTTCCGGGCACGCAGGAGAACCTGTCCGGAGCCGACGAAGCCGTCGAGGCCTGCCGCCGCATCGGCTTTCCGGTCATGCTGAAAGCGTCGCAGGGCGGCGGCGGCAAGGGAATGCGTCTGGCACGGTCCGAGGACGAGGTCCGCGAGGCTTTCGTGGCGGCACGCTCCGAGGCGGTGGCCTCGTTCGGCGACGGAACGATCTACATCGAACGCTTCGTCGAAGAGCCTCACCATATCGAGTTCCAGATTCTGGGCGATACGCACGGAAACGTGATCCACCTGTGCGACCGGGAGTGCTCGGTACAGCGCAGACATCAGAAAATCGTCGAGGAGAGCCCGTCCCCGTTCCTGACGCCGGAACTGCGCGAGAGGATGGGCGCCGACGCCGTGGCCGCGGCCCGGGCCGTCGGATACGTCGGAGCAGGCACGATCGAGTTTCTGGTGGACAAGCACCGCAACTACTATTTTCTGGAGATGAATACCCGTTTGCAGGTCGAGCATCCGATCACCGAGGAGGTGACGGGCGTCGATCTGGTCCGCGAGCAGATACGCATCGCAGCGGGCGAGCCGCTGTCGCTCGCGCAGCCCGACATCGTGCAGCGGGGCCATGCGATCGAATGCCGGGTCTGCGCCGAGGATGCGGCCGCCGGATTCATGCCGTCGCCGGGTCCGGTAAGACAACTATCGGAACCCGGAGGTCCGGGCGTACGCATCGACGGATACGTCTACGAAGGATACGATATCCCTATCCACTACGACCCGATGATCTCCAAACTGATCGTGCACGCCGACACCCGTGAGCGAGCGATCGCGCGGATGCGCCGCGCTTTGGACGAGTACCGGATCACCGGTGTCAAAACGAACATCGGCTACCTGAGCTCCATTCTCGGCGTGCCCGACTTCGAGCGCGGGTCGTACGACACGTCGTTTCTGGAAAAGAACGCCGTCCTGCTCGGCTCCGCCGCTCCGCAACAGGACGAACGAACCGAGGATCTGGCCATGATCGTGGCGTATATGAACTATATCGTCGATACCGAGAGCGGCGCCGGCGCGACGGCCGCGACGGCCGGCGACCAGACGAGCCGGTGGCGCGAATTCGGCAAGCGCAAGGGCGTCATGGGCATGTAAAACGAAAAAGGCAAAAAGTATGGAAGTACAGATAGCAGACCGCACGGCCGAAGTCGAGCTGATCGAAAAGAACGGCAACGGCATCCGGCTCTCCGTCGACGGCAAAGCGTACGATCTGGACATGGTGATGACCGACCGGGGCATCTGCTCGGTGCTCTGCGACGGACGGTCGTACGATATGGAAGTCGAGCGTCGCGAGGGCGGCAAGAACTTCACGGTCAACAGTCGCTTCGCCTCCTACGAGGTCAGCATCGTCGACGCGCAGGCCAGGTACCTGCGCAACCGCCGGCGCGACGACACCCGGCAGGACAACGACCTGTGCGCCCCCATGCCGGGCAAGGTGGTGCGCATCGACGTGGCCGAGGGCGACCGGCTTCAGGCCGGCGACACGGTCGTCGTCTTCGAGGCGATGAAAATGCAGAGCACGCTGAAAGTGACGGGCGATTGCATCGTCCGCGAGATCGCCGTCCACGAGGGCGACACGGTGGCCGGCGAGCAGCTGCTCGTGCGTCTCGACGTGATCGTCGAAGAAACGGGAAACCAATAACGAAGAGAAGATGGAAAACGAAAGGATATACGAGGATTTCGAGCGGCGTAACCGGGCCGCCGAAGAAGGCGGCGGAGCCGACAAGGTGAAGAAACAGCACGAGGCGGGCAAAATGACCGCCCGCGAGCGGATCGAAACGCTGCTCGACAAGGGAACGTTCGTCGAACTGGACAAGTTCGTCGTGCACCGCTGCACGAACTACGGCATGGAGCGCCACCGCATTCCGGGCGACGGCGTCGTGTCGGGCTACGGCAAGATCGACGGCCGCCAGGTTTTCGTCTACGCCTACGACTTTACGGTGCTGGGCGGCTCGCTCAGCGCCACGAACGCGCAGAAGATCGTCAAGATTCAGACGATGGCCCTCAAGAACGGCGCGCCGGTCATCGCGCTGAACGACTCGGGCGGAGCCCGCATACAGGAAGGCGTGGAGAGCCTGACGGGCTACGCGAACATCTTTTTCCAGAACACGATCGCGTCGGGCGTCATTCCGCAGATCTCGGCCATTCTGGGCCCCTGCGCCGGCGGAGCCTGCTACTCGCCCGCGCTGACCGATTTCATCTTCATGGTCGACGGCAAAAGCCACATGTTCGTGACCGGCCCCGATGTCGTGAAGGCCGTTACGCACGAGGAAGTCGGCAAGGAGGAGCTCGGAGGGGCCTACACGCACAGCAGCAAAAGCGGCGTGGCCCATTTCATCGGTCCGAGCGAGGAGGACGTGCTGATGAGCATCCGCGAGCTGTTCGGCTTCCTGCCGTCGAACAACATGGAGGACGCCCCGGTCGTCCCGACCTCGGACGACATCCACCGCGAGGACGAGCGGCTCGATACGCTGATCCCGGCCGATCCGAACGTACCCTACGACGTGAAAGAGCTGATCGAGTCGGTCGTCGACGACCACTATTTCTTCGAAGTGATGCCCCATTTCGCTAAGAACGTCGTGATCGGATTCGCTCGGCTGGGCGGCCGCCCGGTCGGCATCGTCGCGAACAATCCGGCTTTTTTGGCCGGCGTGCTCGACATCGACGCCTCGGACAAGGCGGCACGTTTCATCCGCTTCTGCGACTGCTTCAACATACCGCTCATTACGCTCGAGGATGTACCCGGCTTCTTGCCGGGATGCACGCAGGAGCACGGCGGCATCATCCGCCACGGCGCGAAAATCGTCTATGCCTATGTCGAGGCGACGATCCCGAAAATCACGCTGATCCTGCGCAAGGCCTACGGCGGAGCCTATATCGTGATGTCGAGCAAGCAGACCGGATCGGACGTCAATCTGGCCTACCCGACGGCCGAAATCGCCGTAATGGGACCGGAAGGGGCAGCAAACATTATTTTCCGTAAAGAAATAAAAGAATCTGCTAATCCGGAAGAAACACGGAAACAGAAAGTTGCCGAATATCGCGAGAAATTTGCTAATCCTTATGTAGCAGCTTCCAAAGGATATATCGACTCGGTGATCGAACCGTCGGAAACACGCCTGTTATTGAAACATTCTATCGAAGTCTCCGGTAATAAAACCGTTATGACACCTGCTAAGAAACACGGAATTCCTCCGTTCTAACAGTGTTCAGAGTTTATAAAGTCCAGGAATTCCCGGACTTTTAAACTGAAAGACTTAAAAGTTTCAGAACCACTAAAAAGGAGGTAAAATGACTGTTAAATATGAAAAATTCCTGCTGAATGGCGTAGAATATAAAACTCAGCTTACCCAGAAATGGGTAAACCGAAAAAAATGGGAAGAACCGAATCCCTATCTGCTGACTTCACACATTCCGGGAACCATTATGCAAATCGAAGTGAAAGAGGGCCAGGAAGTCCAGGAAGGAGATGTTCTTCTGATTCTTCAGGCTATGAAGATGAATAACAAACTGGCTGCACCATTTTCGGGTAAAATCAAAAAAATATATGTCAACTCAGGAGATAAAATTCCGAAGGGGACATTGATGATCGAAATGGAAGAAAATGAAGCTGTCTGAATACAGCTGATCTGTTATGCTGATGTGCTAATATGTAAATGTGCCGACCACAGGAGCGTATTAACATATCAGCATTTGTATTTATAATAATGGCAGGTATAATGAATTGGTAAAGTTGATAAAGTCCAAAGACTTTATCAACCAATTTAATTCTGCAATTTATGTCGTTACAAAGATTTCAAAGGTTACAAGGATCTTAGACGTGAATCCTGACCATTATAACCGTTGTAACTTTTGTAACTGTTGTAAGTGAAAAGGTATGAGTTTTTTTGTCGCTAAAAATATTATTAAAAATTATGCCAATCACCGGGCTTTGGACGATGTATCTATCGAAATCCCGGAAGGAGCTATTTATGGATTGTTAGGCCCCAACGGAGCCGGAAAGACTTCTCTGATCCGAATTATAAACCAGATTACAGGACCGGATTCGGGTGAACTTTATTTTAAAGACCATAAACTGGAACCTGCCGACATGAACCGCATCGGTTATCTGCCTGAAGAAAGAGGCCTCTATAAAAAGATGAAAGTCGGTGAACAGGCCGTTTATCTGGCTCGTCTGAAAGGAGTGAGCCGTCATGACGCGATTCAACAATTGAAAGCCTGGTTCGAGAAATTCGGAATCGAGGCCTGGTGGGATCGGAAAGTAGAAGAATTATCCAAAGGAATGGCCCAAAAGGTGCAATTCATCACCACCGTCCTGCACGAACCGGAAATGCTGATTTTTGATGAACCGTTCAGCGGATTCGACCCCATCAATGTCGAACTCCTGAAAAAAGAAATACTGGAACTGCGCAAAAAAGGAACGACCATTATTTTTTCCACCCACAATATGGCTTCCGTCGAGGAAATCTGTAGCCATATTGCCTTGATTAACAAATCAAAAAAAATTATCGAAGGCCCGATCAATCAGATCCGGAATAAGTATGCCAACAATACTTACCGACTCATCTGTAAATATCAACCGGATTTTCATCCGCAAGAAGTGATCGGAGAAGAATATGAACTGCTTTCCGAAAAAATAGAAGACGGACAACACGAACTGGTCCTGCAACGCCTCGTGGCTTGTCCGACCAATACTTTATTACGTCGTCTGCTCGACAAAACCGATATTATCTCTTATCAAAAGGTCATACCGGGAATGAACGATATCTTTATCAAATTAGTGAAAGGAGAAATGGTTAACGACATCAAACAGGAAGAATAATCCACTTCGTAAACCCCAAATCATAAATCTGAAATGAATAAAACGCTTATCATCATAGGACGCGAATTTACAACCAGAGTACGGAAAAGAAGTTTTCTGGTACTGACACTCGTCGTTCCCATTCTTTTAGCCGGTTTTTATGCTTTCCTGATGTGGATGCTTCTGAAAGACGACACACAGGACCGTAAAATTGCAGTGATCAATCAGTCTGTACTCGAGACTCCATTCGAGCAAATCAACAACAATACATTCGAATACCTGAATACCCCGGTCGATGAATCGGGAGCTTCGGAATTTCTCCGGCAACATGACTATTACGCCCTGATTTCAATCCCGGAAAATATTATGGATCACCCGGAAATTCCGGTCTATTCTTTCTCTCAGGTTCCTATGGAATTGAAAAATGAAATCGCGGCCCAATTGCGCAAAAAAATTGAAGACATAAAAAGAGCAAAAGTCATCGCCGAATCACAAGTCCCCGATTTGGAAGAACAATTATCGGCCACACAAACACCTGTACTGGTGCGTACGTTAAAGATCACCGACTCGGGCGAAGCCAAAGAAAGCTCGTCGGAAGTCGCTTCGGCTATCGGATTGATCGGCGGCATGATTATCTACTTCTTTATATTCATGTATGCCTCTCAAGTCATGAAAGGAGTGATCGAAGAAAAAACAAACCGGATTATCGAGGTATTGGTCTCTTCTGTCAAACCGTTTCAATTTCTGTTAGGTAAAATCATCGGAGTAGCAGCTGTCGGCCTCGTACAATTCCTGATTTGGGTAGTATTCGGCCTTGTGCTGATCCTGGTCATGCAAACATTCTTCCTGCCGGGCATCGATCTGGAAGCACTGAGAAATGCCGGCAACCTGGCCGGCGGCCTGCCGGATATAGCCGGTACAGGGAATCTGAGCGCTGAAAAAATGCAAATCATCCAAAAGGTTGCGATGACCATCGACCCGATCTTTATCATTAAATTCCTGGCCTCTTTCTTATTCTATTTTATCGGAGGCTACCTGTTATATGCTTCTTTATTCGCCGCTATCGGTGCTGCCGTCGATAACGAAACCGATTCGCAACAATTCCTGACCCCTTTGTCGATTATCCTCGTCATCGGGTTATACATCGGTTTCGCCGCCATGAAAAGTCCCGAATCCCCGATGGTATTCTGGAGTTCGTTGATCCCGTTCACCTCACCGATCGTTATGCTGGTCCGTATCCCCTTCGGAGTACCGACCTGGGAAATCCTGACCTCTATGGCATTATTAATCGTCAGTTTTATCTTTTTTACCTGGCTATCCGGAAAAATTTACCGCATCGGTATTTTAATGTATGGCAAAAAAGTCACTTGGAAAGAACTTTACAAATGGCTGAAATATTAACCTCTCCCGGGATTCCGGGACGGACTTTTCGTCCCATTTTAA
>ERZ827156.3118-NODE-3118-length-15532-cov-5.101699_pt1 | contig 15532 bp, 15 predicted proteins | sample MGYA00519919_ERZ827156 | MGnify/ENA primary metagenome ERZ827156 (study PRJEB31778, sample SAMEA3449269) | human gut metagenome | biome: human gut; feature: human-associated habitat; material: faeces | place: United Kingdom | collected 2010/2012 ... | reverse complement strand
TAGATGTTGTTTTTTCTGAGACAACTTTTACGAATGACAGACAGAAAGCAGAAGTTATTGTGACAAAGCAGGATAAGGATACAGAAAATCCTCTGAACGGAGGTGTTTTTGGAATTTATGCTGCCAGTGACATTACAAATGTGGATGGTACTGTAGTTGTAAAGAAAGGCACACTGATTGAAAAGGCAACCACTGGAACAGATGGAAAAGCAAAATTCAGTGCAGATCTTCCGCTTGGATTTTTCTATGAAGTTAAGGAAGAACAGGCTCCAACAGGATATGTGAGAAATACAGAAGATGTTTACCAGTTTGCTTTTTCATATACAAACGATAAGGAAGCAAAGGTGACATTTAACCATACTTTCAAAAATGAACGTGTGACAGCAAAGATCTCTTTACAGAAGCTGGATGCAGAAACAAAGAAAGCAGTTCCGCAGGGAGATGCGACTCTGGAAAAAGCAGTTTATGGACTGTATGCCAGAGAGAACATTGTCCATCCGGATGGTGCAACCGGTGTGATGTATAAAGCAGGAGATCAGGTGGCAACACTTCTTGTGTGGCTTTAAATCCTCACAAAAATCGATTTGAAGCCCATATTGCTTTAAGTTCAAGACTTTTTTAGGTATTTCAGTATTCTCAAATTGTTCCTTACTCAAATATAGTATTATTTTGTCTGGCTTCATTTTTTGACTGAGCAAACTTCTCAAGCACATATGTATTGTATTCATTCTATCAGGAAAACTGGTCAACGAAACAATGATATGTTCTTTTCTCTCTTCATTCACATTCAAGCCATAACTTTGTGGAAAAATAAACTTTATTCGATATGCAATATTAAAAATAGTCTTACAAAATGTGTTGTACCATATAATACTGTGTCTTTTCACCTTATTAATTAAAGTCATACGTCATTATTCCTTCCTTCTAGTATTCCTATTACTGAGCCCAATCAATGTCCACACAAACGCATTAATGGCATAAGTATGAATCACCTGTGATGTCATTAACATCGTTGAAACAACAAGCATAAAAAGTAATATGGATACAAGTGCATATAGTTTATCTCCTGACCTTTTTGATTGTATTATATTTCCGTATACAGTTCTAAAGATGAACATAAAATACAGAACCCCAAAAAACCAACCACCCTTATACAATACAACGGCAAAGGCATTGTCAACATAATACGTTGCAGTGTCCAAAGCATATGTCATAGAAGGATTAATAAAATACATTGTTTCTCCAAAACCTGTTCCCATCTAGTTTAACTACTTCATCAAAATCTATAATTTCACTTCTTCCACTCACTTGCCACATTCCAGTTATTCCTGGTTTTATAGCTAATCGTGCAAATTGTCCGCAATTTTCTATTCAGATTAAAAAGAAGTTTTCATCAAAAATGCTTTATTGCCATTTGCACAATGATTACATTAATCATAATAGTAGAAATGAAATATCGAGTTACTATACTGCAGCGGATATTGGTGTGATTCCATCGCTTTGGGAAGATCCTTGTCCACTAACCGTAATAGAATGCTTGAGATATGGAGTCCCAGTTATAACAACAGATTCTGGTGGTATTCCCGAAATTGTTGATGAAAAGTGTTCCTTTGGTATCTTTTTCCTGTGCAGGACTATTTGCTCTTGTGAATCCTTTTATTATTCTTTGGGTAGGAGAATCGTACTTGCTGGAAGAGAGAGTTGTGTTCATAGTTTGCTTGAACTTGTACATGCGACTCATTAGAAATACATTTTTAACATTTAATGATACATACGGAATGTTTAAACAGCTGAAACCGAAGTGTGTTGCGGAAGCTATTATTAATTTGACGGTATCACTGCTTTTTGTTGTGCCGATGAAAATGGGCATATATGGAGTTCTGCTTGGCACATTTGTAAGTAACATCACAACGAATTTTTGGTATGAGCCGTATTTGCTCTTTAAGAAGTTTGGTGTTAGCCTGAAAGAGTATTTCTTGCTGTTTGGAGAATATATTCTATTGACCGCAATAAGTGCAGGCACGATGTTTTGGGTATGTAACTATGTGATTACTTTGAGTGGTTGGATTGGTTTTATTCTCAAAGTTGCAGTTACATGTATCTGTATTAACATGTTCTATATTGTAGTGTTTGTAAGGACTGATGAGTTCAAATACTTTTTAGGAATTGTCAAAGCAAAAATTAAGAGGTAAAGACGAATGGAAAAAAATAATAGAACATATTCAGTTGATATAGCAAAAGGAATTTTAATTATATTAGTAGTTGTTGCGCATGCACAAACGGACATAGTTCACGATATTATCTTTATGTTTCACATGCCACTTTTTTTCATGATTTCTGGCTTTATCATGGGACGGGAGAAATTATTAAAGACTGGATATGAGAGTGATAAGATTAAGCATCTGATGATTCCGTATATAATATATTTAGTGCTTGATATGGTGTTTATACGAAAAACGCTCTCTGTACATGACTGGATATATGCTCTTTGGGGAGGGCGAGCAGTAACAGGTGTGTACTGGTATATAACCTGTTTTCTCTTTACAATGTTCATGCTTTCTGCTTTACTAGAGAGATTCTCAGATAGAACAATAAAGGACATTGTTCTAATGGGGGGGTATAGCAGTAATCGAATCGCATTTTGTGGATAAGATTCATTTGCTGCAGTTTCCTGGCACTCCATGGAACTTGGATGTGTCCTTAATGGCTCTTGTCTATGTTGGAATCGGGTTCTTTTATAAGCAACAAATAAAAAAATGGATTGAAGAAGATAAGAAAAAATATAACATAATAGTCGGGCTCATTACTGCCGGATTGATCGCATTTTGTTGGTTCATTTACAGAGATGGAAATCGTCTTTATTATTTTGATATGAAGCCAGTGTACTACAAAGAACTTATATCGGCATTATTGATTCCGTGTGCATTTGGAATGGTACTCGTAAGACTGGTTCATTGGATAGGAAAGATAAAATGGCTAGATGGCATGAATCAAATCCTTGCATTCTGTGGGCAAGCAACAATTCCAATCATGTTTATGCACATCCCGCTGAATCACTGGCAAACTGAATTGGCTTATGGTCGTAGTGTTTACGTATTGATTGGGGTAGGTATACCAGTAGTATTTACTGTTTTGTTTAACAAAAATAAAGTAATGAGGAAACTTTTTGGATTACCTGATTTGGAGAAATTTGGATAGGCGTTGCAAATAAATTATTGCCTATAAATTAATTTTCAGTTGAAGATTGAAATACAGCTGAATGATCTAGTAAAAGATATATCAGGAGATAATGCCATAGTTAATAGTGTTAAATAATATAAAGAGTAGTTATAACATTTCATGCACCTAATTGTGAAATATGAAGGAATAAAATAATGAAGGTAGCTTTTTTTATTGATGATATCACAAAAGATGGAGGGACTGAGAGATGCACAACAGTTTTATCTAATTTACTTAATTGCAGCGGACTTGATGTTTCTATTCTGTCAATCAATGCAAGTAAAAAAAGAAGTAAATATGAGATATCACCTAATGTAATTGTCAAAATGTTTAATTCCCAAAAAATTGAAAATGCTGTAAGTAGACGTATGAGAACATTCAAATACTTAGGCTATGAAATTTTGAGGGGGGGTACGACGTTATTATTGTAGTAGATACCTATAAGTCTTTATGCTTTATTCCTTTTATACCTTTACTAAAGAAGAAAAAAACAAAGTTAATATCGTGGGAACATTTCAACTATAATTTTGGCGAGAAGCATTCTCCAAGATGGTGGGGAAGAAGAGTGGCGGCAAGAATAAGCGACGCAGTTGTTGTTCTTTCAAAAGCAGATTACGAGGTGTGGAAAGCAGATTTTAAACTACAAGATCGTCTAAAACAGATTTATAATTTCCCATGTTTTGTTTTAGAAAGACCTATATTTGATGCCGACTGTAAGACAGTTTTAGCAGTAGGTAGACTTGAAGAACAAAAGGGATTCGATTATTTGCTTGATATATGGAAACTGATTGAAATTGATGAAGAACTGAACGATTGGAAATTGCAAATTGTAGGTAGCGGCTCTCTTGAACAGAAATTGCATGAGAAAGAAAAGACTTTAGGTCTGAATCGAGTGCAATGGTTGCAATTTACAGAGCACATTGAGGAAATTTATAAAAATGCATCTATCTATGTCATGACAAGTCGGTTTGAGGGGTTCGCACTTGTTTTGCTTGAAGCTAAAGCATTTGGACTTCCAATAGTTAGTTTTAACATAAAAAATGGATCAAATGAGATTGTTCAGAATGGTGTGGATGGCTATATAGTATCACCTTTTGATGTAAATATGTTGACCGATAAATTAAAGATGCTTATGAAAAATGATATAATGAGGGAGCAGTTTACAAAGCATTCTCAGTCTAACATGGATCAGTTTTCAAAGAAAAAAATTGTAGGAAATTGGATTCAATTGTTGGAAGAAATTATAGAGTAAAAAACACAAAAAGTAAACACAACATTAGTTATCATGGCATCCGAAATCAGAATCGATTTGGAACAGGATTAAAACAGTTGTAACCAATTGATGATGTAAATTATATCATCAGTGATTACTCAATCTACAATACGGTTGATGCAGGCTTCAATCATGTGGTATTTATTAGCCGTAAGGATATTGAGAAAACTCAAAAAGGTCATTGGTGAACTTATTGCCTATGTTTGCAGGTTTCATAATGTAAATGTGGATTATGTTTTTAAGGGCATCAACGATATTCCGGGAGAACTTCCAGTACGACGGACAAAGCAGGGGAATTGTTTATGCTGCCTTAACGCAAAGAAAGTTTTCAATATAGTGTTTATTGCCATTAACGCAGATGATTACTATGGTAAGACAGGCTTTAAAGTTGTCTATGAGTGTCGGGTGAATGTTGGAAAATCATGCATAACATTTTTTGTACTAAGGTATATACTTTTAGATAACGGCGGTGTGACTCGTGGCATCTGTAATATATATGAGAATGGAAACCGGACTACTTAGATTGCATCCATCACAGCAAACATTGATGCTTTGAAGGCTGAACTGAAGAATGGTGAAAAAGAAGTCGCAACGAAGGAAGAATAGAAGGCAATGGCAGACGCTAAGAAGACTTAAGCGGAGCTATGCTAAAGTAGCTTTTAGCGAGTCACATGACCATGAATGAAATTCTTAAATAATTGAAATAAAATAATCATAAATGGTGTGTGTGTACCAATGACTTTTCCGGGAGTTGGAACGCATATGTTTTTTCATTGTTAAGAATATTTATGAATGGTTAGTTGGTTTGATTTTCATGAAACTATAGCAATTGTTTATATATAAAATGAATTTATTTAAAAAAATGTTATTTTTATGGTATATTTAATGTTGGTTTTGAAATATGATTTTAAAAATCATGCTTCATATTGAAAAGTAGGAGGATAAGGGTTTATGGCTTATAAGAAAATTTCTCGTAATGATGCTTATATGAATGTAGCTAATGTAGAAGATGATGAAGATGTTATTGATCTTCTTGAAGTAGCCCGTGCTATTTTAAAACATATTAAATTAATTATTTTACTTTCTGTTGTATTTGGTGCAGGTGGTTTTTTTGGAACAAAGTTATTGATTGCTCCAACTTATACAGCTTCAACTTCAATTTATTTAACGCCACAGATTAGTGAGAGTGGGTCTTTGGATTATAATTCGCAGATGGCAAATAGTAAATTGGTTACGAATGCGGTGAATTTATTAACACAGAACAATATTATGTCTGAGGTAGCTAAAGATGTTGGATTAGAAAGTGCTGATAGTGTTAAAAAGCTTGTTAGTGTAACGAATGAATCAAATACAGAGATCATTACAATTTCAGCTACGACTAAAGATCCTAAATTATCTAAGGATATCGCAAATGATACAGTAAGTACTTTTATTCGTACTATGCAGAAGAATTTGAATGTTCGTAATATTGAGGTGGTAGATAAGGCTAAATTGTCTTATATTCCTAGTGGACCAAATGTAAAGAAGAATACGTTATTGGCTACAATGGTAGGATTTGTACTTGGCTGTGGTTATGCGGTATTGAAGTTCTTATTGGATAATCGTTTACGTACGAAGGAAGAGGCAGAAAAGTATTTGGGTATTCCAGTATTCTGCGAGATACCTGAATTATAATGGCTAAGTATATTGATTTGCATTCTCATATTGCTTGGGGTATTGATGATGGTATGCCTTCAATTGAGGATGCAGTAAAAGCTCTAGAGTTAGCTAAGGATGATGGTATTGTAGGTATTTGTGGTACGCCGCATTTCATTCCTGGTCAATTAGATGTTCATATCTATAATGAAATGGTGACTCGTCAATTGGAATTAAGAAAGATGAGTCCTATCCCTATTTATTTTGGTGGGGAAGTGATGATGAATAGTGAATTCATTAAAGGATTAGAATTAGATTTATATCCAACATTAAATAGTTCACGTTACATGCTTGTAGAATATAATGTTCTTCGTGATATTCATTCAATTGATTATAGAGATGAATGTTTATATGAATTGAAGATGAAGGGTTTTGTTCCTGTACTTGCTCATATTGAAAGATATTTCCATGATGGTCTTGATTATTCAATCATTGATCGTTGGGTAGATATGGGGTGTGTTCTTCAAATGAATCGTACTTCGATTCTTGGTGTAAACGGTAAGAAAATACAATCCAATGCATTAGAGTTATTGGACAATGGATATTGTGATGTCATTTGTACAGATACGCATAGAGCGAGTGGAAATCGTATTGAACAATTGAGTGATGTATATGCTGTTGTAGGTAAGCGTATTGGGTTTGATAATGCGGATATCTTATTTTATGAGAATCCAAAGTTATTATTGAGTAATAAAGAGATATTAAATATTGAGGTTGAGAAGAAAAAGAAACTGTTTGGTTTCTTTGGGAGATAGAGATGGCAAGAAAGAAAAGAAATCAATTTGATGTGGATGAAATCTATCGTGGATTACGTACAAATATTGAATTTAGTCAGATGGATGATGCAATTCAAGTAATCAACGTAGTAAGTACAATTCCGAATGAAGGTAAGAGTACAATAGCTTGTAATTTAGCTCGTATTATGGCAGCTAAATATAAAAATGTGTTATTAATTGACTGTGATTTAAGAAATGCATCTGTTCATAAAACACTTCAGATTTCAAATCGTTCAGGATTAACAAATATTATTTCAGAATTTAGAGAAGGCGTAAGTATTCATTCATTTGAAGGAGTACAAGACGTACAATATGATGGAGGTTATCCTTTATCTGTCATTACAGCAGGTCATAGAGTACCAAATCCTAGTGAAGTATTAGGATCTAAAAGATTAGCTAAATTCTTAAATCAAGCACGTCAAGAATTTGGGTATATTATTATTGACTGTCCACCAGTTGCGGTAGCTAGTGATGCGATTCCATTATGTAATGTAAGTGACGGTGTTCTTTATGTAGTTGATTCAAAATCTTCTGACAAGCGTAAAGTAAAAGCTGCCATTAATGATGTTGAAAGAAATGGTGGTCACGTCATGGGTGTTGTATTAAATAAAGTAGAATCAGCAAGCGACAGTAATTATGGATATGGCTACGGATATGGTTATGGAGGAGAAGACAATGGTAAAAAGAAGAAAAAGAAATAGTTTTATTATCTTAGCTTCTGCTCTATTACTGACTGGATGTGGTAATAAAGAACTTAAAATTACGCAAAACGATATTCTAGAAGTCGCAAGAGATGATGCGAATGCCACAAAAAAAGAATGTTCAAACGTATCTATTCAAGAAGAAAAAAAGTATTATACTGTAAGTTTTGATACAAATACAGGATCTTATGAGTATAAGATTGGAAAAGATGGTATTATACAAGAAAGAAATTATAAAAGAAGTAATAGCGAAGAAAAAGAAGAAGTTTCAACAACTGAACCTGTAGAAGAGAAGAAGGAAGAAACGAAAACTGAAAAAGAAACAAAGAAAGAAGAAAAAAAAGAATCAACTTCTTTTGATGAAAATCAACAAGCAGCAATTAATGCAGTTTTAGCGAATGCAGGACTTGGACAAGAAGATGTAACAGATATTGGTTGTACTTTAGATGAGGCAACACAACAATATACAGTTACGTTTACATTCCAAGATATTCATAATACTTGTGTGGTTGATGCGGCTACATTTACTGTATTGTCATCAGTACAGGCATAATATACAGACAAAACAAAAAGAATTGTTGTTCTTTTTGTTTTTTTTTTAGTAGAATAAATTGAGTTATAGTGAAAGGGTTATATTATGTCTAGAATTGGAACTTTAAAAATTACGATTGAATTTGTATTTTTTATGTTTATTATACAGTTTTCTGGATACGATTTAGAAACGTGTTGGAAATTATGTATATTATATTTTTTAATGCAATTATTGATTGGAAGATATCAAGGAAGAGTTTTATTAATGTATGATGAAATACGTTTAATTATACTAAGCCATATTGGTTTTTTTATTGGAAGTTTTCTTGTTTTTCCAATTAGTACTTGGACGATAAAGAAGTTCTTTGGATTTGTTTTATTAACTTGTGTTTTATTTGTTTTTGCAGGATGTAACTCTAGATATTCTCATAAAATATTTAGAAAATGGTTTAAACATAATACGCTGATTGTTGGTGTTGGACACACTGCAGAACAATTAGAATATATTTGTTCTGGAAATGGGTATTCATTATTAGATGTGATTGGCTTTGTGAATTGTAATAAATCAAATAAAGTTAAATATGTCCAACAGGAACAAATAGTAGATATAAATAAGACATACGATTTAGATTCAATTTGTTCTGTAATCAAGGAAAAAGATATTAATACTGTATTAATTGCAATTCCTGAATTGGATAGTGAAGATTTAAATGCGATATTTGAAGTATTTAAGAATAAAGTAGCAGTAATAAAATATTTACCACAAGTTAATGGCTTAGTAACTTTTGATACAAATGTAGAAGATTTTGATGGTATTTTAATGATTTCTAATTCTCGTGGTTTAAAACATTGTTTATCTTATACTTTAAAACGAATTATGGATATATGTGCAGGACTATGTGGTTTGTTACTTTTAACACCATTAACAATCTTTGTCTTCATTAAAAACCGAAAAGAAGGAGATAAGGGTCCTATTTTCTTTACACAGAATCGAATAGGAAAAAACGGGAAAGAATTTAAAATGTTTAAATACCGTACTATGGTAATTGGTGCTGATAAGATTCTAGAAGAGTTAATGGAAAAAGATCCAGCCATTCGAGAAGAATATACAAAGAATAAAAAATTAGTAAATGATCCACGCATCACAAGTGCTGGTAAGTTCTTACGTGAAAAGAGTTTAGATGAGTTTCCACAATTTATCAATGTGTTATTAGGTCAAATGTCTTTAATTGGTCCACGACCATATTTACCTAGAGAAAAAGAGGATATGGGTGACTATTATTATGATGTCATCGCATGTAAACCTGGTATTACTGGAATGTGGCAAAGTCATGGAAGAAGTGAGGTAGATTTTGATCACCGTTTATTATTAGATGAGTATTATTATAGAAACTGGTCATTCTGGTTGGATATTACTTTATTATTTAAAACAGCGAAACAAGTTCTTTATGGCGAAGGTGCCATGTAATTCAAAACTTGAGAGCTTTTTATATTTGTAGTATTATATTTAAAGTATAGGAGATTTTTATTATGAAAAAAAATAAAAAACAAAGTAATATAGGAAGAGTATTTGGGGTTATTTTTTCCATTGTAATGATTGCTGCAACAATGTATTTGTTGTTTAATATCATTAAATTAAATGTATTACCTACAAAGCTTTTGTTCTTAATTACAATTGTATTTGTATTATTGGATTTAATCTTCATCTTATTGTTGTGCTTCGCAACAAAGGGTGTAGTATCTAAAATCATTTGTATCATTTTTACCTTAGCTGTTTCTTTGGGATCTTGTCTAGGTGGATATTACATGTCAAAGACTGGTGGACTACTTTCAAGTATGACGAATGTTGCTAAACATTCTAAAAATACAGTGAGTATAGTAGTTAAAGAATCAAGTGATATGAAAAAGAAAACAGATCTTGCTGGTCGTAGTGTAGGAACTTTGGCAAATATTAATACTGTTGGTTCTAAAAAGATTTTAAAGGAATTAACTAATTCTGGAATTTCAATGGAACAAAAAGAATTTGGTAGTATGACTGAAATGTTAGAATCATTCTATAATGGAGAAGTGGATTCAATTGTCATTAGTGAATCTAGTCGTAGTCAGATTACGGATATGGAAGCTTACGCAAACTTTGATAGTAATACTCGAGTTGTTTATCAAACTTCATATAAAGTAGAAAATACAGATAAGGCCAATGCAGTAAGTAATATTACTACAACACCATTCAATGTTTTGATTTCTGGATCAGATACTCGTGGTGGATTTGATGAAAATGGTCGTAGTGACGTAATTATGGTAGCTACCGTAAATCCTAAAACTGGAACAATTTTATTAACTTCAGTTCCTCGTGACTTTTACGTAACGACTGCATGTGATGCAGGTGATGGATGTCAACAGGGTGCTTTAGATAAGATTACGCATACAGGTATTCATGGTACTAACACAACTAAGCGTACAGTTGAACAATTATTAGGTATTGAAATTAACTATACATTTAAAGTTGGATTCGATACAGTAACAGATATTGTTGATGCCGTAGGTGGTATTGATGTAAATGTTGAACCAGGTTATGAATGTAGTAACTTCTTACATGCTCCAGGATTAAGTGTACATGCAGGTGTTAACCACTTAAATGGTGAACAAGCATTAGGATATGCTCGTGAGCGTTATGCATATAGTGAAGGGGATCGTCAACGTACTAAGAACCAACAACAAGTTCTAATGGGTATTGTTGATAAGATTACAAGTCCAGCAATTGTGACAAACTATGCTTCAATCATGGATAGTATGTCAGATACATTCTCGACTACAATGTCAAGTCAAGAAATTTCTGATTTGATTAAATATCAATTAAATAAGAATCCTAAATGGAAAATGGAACAATATATGGTAAATGGTACTGGAGATACATTAATGTGTGCTGAGCTTGGTAATGCGGCTTATGTAATGGTACCAGATCAAAGTACAGTAACAACGGCTAAGAATAAAATCAATGCAGTTCTTGCTGGTAAATCAGCGGATGATGTAGAGTAAGGATATATTCCTTGCTCTTTTTTTGCTTTATGGGTGTATACTTGGTGTAGTGAGGTGTTTTAAATGGAAACTACAGACTATATACAAAATAGAATTCATACGAATGTTCGTAAGTTTGAAGAACTAAGCAAGAAGTATCATAGATGTCATATAGGATTACTTGTTTCAGCTTTTAGTTGTTTTACTGCTGTTCTTATCTTGAATGTTATTTATTTGATTGTTCCAGTAATATGGTTGATTCTTTCTGCTTGTGTGTTAGTGTTGGCAGGACTATTTTTATTATTCTTTGATGTGTTGAATGATTATTCATCAAAGTCATTGGAATATAAATATAAAGCTAATTTATTGAACTATGAAAAGAACTTATATGAAGCAAAACAGAGTGGATTTAAAGGCTTTGCGTTTCGTTGTGAAAGGTTTATGTAATCTCGCACTCTTTGTGTGAATTTGCCAACTCATGGTCATTTATTATATAATATGTAATTGTGAGCTACAAAAGAGTTTATAGGAGATTTTAATATGTCTAAAAAGGATGTAAAACTTTCGCAGAATGTGAAAAAGAAAAAGAAGAAAAATAAGCGTCCTATCAGCAAGTTTTTAACTGTATTTATGTTTATTGCGTTAGGTGCATTTATTTTTCAAATGATTCGTTTGGATTTATTGCCTTTTAAATTAATCATACTTGTTTCATTGGTATTTATATTATTAGCTTTAATTTTGGCTATATTGATGAGATTTAAGGCTAAGAAATTTTTTAGTCGTTTTATTTTAGGATTTATTTCCTTATGTATGTGTATAGGACTTGCGTATGGAAATTATTTCTTATATAAGACAAAGGATACGTTTGATGTCGTAACAAGCCTTGCGGATAGTAAGGCAACAACTACTTCGATTGTTGTTAAGAAAGCTTCTTCAATCAAGAACGAGAATAATTTGAAGAAAAAGACAATTGGTATAATGTTGAGTGTGGATAAGAAAGCAACTCAGCGTATGTTGGATTCTTTAGATAAGAAGAAGATATCTTATAAGACAAAGGATTATGATTCATTAGATGATTTAATGACAGCTTTCTATGATGATAAAGTCGATGCGATTTGTTTAAATGAAAAGTATCGTGATATTCTTCATGAGAGTGAGGCGTATTTCAGTTTCCAAACGGATTCAAAAACAATTTATCAAAATGTAGAATATACAAAAGTAGACAAGACAGATAACCCGAGTGATCCTGTTAAAAATATTACTAAAGATGCATTTACAATTTTAGTGAGTGGTAATGACTCTTATGGATCTTTACAGGATAGTAATACACGCAGTGATGCGAATATGTTGTTGACGGTAAATCCTAAAACAGGTCGTATTTTAATGACGAGTATTCCTCGTGATTATTATGTTGATTTGGTATGTGATGAAACCGGGGATAATGCATGTCCTGAAGATAGTAAAGATAAATTAACGCATTCTGGTTTAATGGGTGTGAAGTGTACGGAAAGAACGATTGAAAAAGCATTGGGTATAAAAATCAATTATAATATTCGTATTAACTTCTCTAGTGTAGTAAACTTAGTCGACGCACTAGATGGAATTGATTTGGATATTCAAAAGGGTGAAGAAGTTGATATTCTATACGCGAATGGACAGCCTGGTTTAAGTGTCGGTCAACATCATGTGGATGGTGAAACGGCATTAGCCTTTGCACGTGAAAGACATGCCTATTTGGATGGTGACAATCAGCGTGTTCGTAACCAACAGAAAGTATTTAAAGCTATTTTCAAACGTATTGTTTCACCTAAGATGATTACGAACTATGGTAAGTTTATGGATGCATTGGCTGTAGCTTTTGATACAAACTTATCGAATGATGAAATCAGTGATTTTATCAAGTATGAATTGAATAATATGCCAGATTGGAAATTTGAATCATATTCACTTGTAGGTGATTCAGATTCTAGGTTCTGTTATGCTTCTTCAGGTTATGCTTCAGTCATTGTTCAAAATGAAGAAATGAATGAAATCGCAAGAAGGAAGATTCAAGCTATCTTGGATGGTAAAAAGGCATCTTCTGTAAAAGATACTTCTGGTTTTTCTCAAAAACCGAGTGAAGATAATTCAGTAGGTAATGCTCAAGAGTTTGCTGAGATGAACAACAATAGTGAAGAAACAGATGAAGATTATTATACGTATGAAGAACCTTCTTATGAGGAAAATGATGAATATTACTATCAGCCAGAAGAACCTGCAGAATATGATTATTCTGAGGATTATGCAGGATAGAATACCACTAGCCATTTCGTAAAGAGATGGCTTTTTTACTTTTTATATGTTTTAAGTTATAATAAAGAATTGTAAAAGAGGTTTTTAACTTATGAATAGTTTATATAAATCAAATATTTATCAAAAATATAGAGGAATTCTAATATCACTCATTGATGTATGTATCGTCATGTTCTCTTATTTAGTGGCATACATGATTCAAAATAATTTCTTTATTAATGAGAAAACAATCGCTCTGACAAAGATGTTAAGTCTTGGATTAATATTCATGTTGCTTCTACACTTTATTGTTCTACGATTGTTTAAAACACAAATGTCATTATGGACATATACAGGGCCAAATGAAATTATACGTACATTTTTAAGTTGTTTAGTATGTTTTCTTGTAATGTCCTACTTTGTATTAAAAGTTAATCTATTTAGTATTGAATTAATCGCGTTAGCTGAGTTGCTATGTTTTATATTCCTTTTAGGAGCAAGAATGCTCTATAGAATGGCAAGACGCTATATAGTTGATGTGGATAGAGTGGATAATTGTTTGATTGTGGGTGCTGGTAATGGTGGATATTTATTAATGAATGAAATTTATCATAATATGGCCTATCCATATAACGTAATTGGTTTCTTGGATGATTTTAAGAAAAAGGGAACTATGCTAAGTGGTAAACCAGTACTTGGAACAATTTCTGAAGTAGAGCGTATTTGTCAAGAGAACAATGTTCATTGTATCTTTATTACCATTTCTTCTGTAAGTGACGAAAGAAAACAAGAAATCTTAGATTTATGTACATCCACTTCTATTCCAACAAAAATCATGCATATCTTTGTTGGAAATGATGAGAGTAATCATATTTCATTTGAAGATATTGATATTAAGGATTTATTAAACCGCCCTAGTATTGACTTAAAAGTTGATCAGATTGGTTCTTATCTTACGAATAAAGTGGTTTGTGTTACCGGAGCCGGTGGATCTATTGGTTCTGAATTATGTCGACAAATTATTCATTTCAATCCATCTAAATTGATTATGGTGGATATTAATGAAAATGCACTATATATGCTTAAACAAGAATTCTTAGTCATGAAACGAAAGAAACAAATGAGTGATTCAATTCAACTAGAATCTTTAATTGTTTCCATTCGTGAAAGAGAAGAAATCTATAAGCTAATGAGAAACTATAAGCCAGACGTCGTTTATCATGCAGCAGCACATAAACATGTACCTTTAATGGAAGATCGTCCTACCGAAGCTATTAGAAATAATATCTTTGGAACAAAGAATGTGATTGACGCGTGTTGCGACTGTGGCATATCTCGTTTTATTATGATTTCAACAGACAAAGCGGTAAATCCAACAAATGTAATGGGCGCTACTAAACGTATGACAGAAATGTATATGCAATCAAGAAATACTAAGGGTGGTATTCATATGGCTGCTGTACGCTTTGGTAATGTATTAGGATCCAATGGTTCTGTTATTCCTATCTTTAAAGAACAAATTAAAAATGGTGGTCCAGTTACTGTAACACACAAAGACATTAAACGTTACTTTATGACCATTCCTGAAGCAGCGCAATTAGTACTACAAGCAGGATTCTATGCGAATGAAAGAGAAATCTTTGTGTTAGACATGGGAAAACCAGTCAGAATCTGGGATTTAGCCGACAAAATGATTCGATTGGCAGGACTCGTACCAGGAAGAGATATTGAAATTCAAGAGATTGGATTGCGTCCTGGAGAAAAGATGTTTGAAGAATTAGCTTTAGAAATGGAAGAATGTCATAAGACGGACAACAATCTAATCTTTGTACACGAAAAGATGGATATTGATTCAAAAGAAGTAGATTCTAAATTAAATAAGCTAAATGAATTAATGAATCAAACAGATGACAAACTTCAAATCAAAGAAGTCTTAATGGACATGATCAAAGAATGATTGAACAATTTAAAAGTGAATGTTGGGATATTACATTCACTTTTATAAGTGTGCCGGGCATGGCATGAGTCCAGTTGGAGTTAAACCAACCACA
>ERZ827156.3116-NODE-3116-length-15538-cov-4.213072_pt1 | contig 15538 bp, 7 predicted proteins | sample MGYA00519919_ERZ827156 | MGnify/ENA primary metagenome ERZ827156 (study PRJEB31778, sample SAMEA3449269) | human gut metagenome | biome: human gut; feature: human-associated habitat; material: faeces | place: United Kingdom | collected 2010/2012 ... | reverse complement strand
CAAATTCTGAAAATACAGGTGGGGCGAGGGTAGAAATATTTTTCCTGAGTAGTCAGGAAACAAGCTAAATAGACCGCAATTAAGCTATGTAAAAGAAATTTTACGGCGTTTTTTTGATAAGTAAATTTATAGACATCATTATCTTTCAGCTAAAAATTTCTGAAATTCTTTTGATGCAATGCTCTGCGGATATTCTGTATCATAGATCAGAATGATATCACGTTCAGGCATTGTTTCTTCTACTTTAATTTCAAAGACAGTTCCAGCTAGAAGATCTGCTTTCACAAGTTCAGCAGGAATAAAGCCGATTCCCAGATTATGTCTGACAACAGGCAGTATCATGTCGGTCGTTGCAAGTTCTACATGCGGAGAGAATTGCAGACCATGTTCTTCAAAATATTCATTTAAGAAGTTCCTTGTAATGGATTCAGAAGTCAGACTGATCCATGGGTATTCGGACAGTTTTTCTAAGGAGATCCGTCTTTGAGTGCCATAATGGAATTCATAGGCGGATGCTCCTTAGAATAAATTTTTAGTTCTAATTTAGCATAAATACAGTTGTATTGCAAATATAGTAAAAAATCTACCAAAAACAAAATATATTTTTAATAATTTTTGGTAAATTATATAGTTTTTATGGATGCTAGACAAAACAGATTATGTGATAATAACATATATTGATTTATCATATCTAAATATTAAGAAACGGGGGTTTTAATGTGAGAAGAAACAAAAATCTAGCATGGAAAAAGGTATGCGCAGCCATGATGGCAGCCGCAATGACTGTTACCATGTTGCCGGTAAGCAGCATGGCGCAGACATCAGCAACTGCCGTAGAAAGCGGACAATTTTCCAATCCTGTTATTTATGCGGATGTACCGGATATGGATATCATTCGTGTGAATGACACCTATTACATGGTAAGTACGACAATGCATCTCTCACCGGGATGTCCAATCATGAAGTCAAAAGATCTTGTCAACTGGGAGATCGTCAATTACGTATATGACATTCTCGGTGATACAGATGCCATGAACTTAAGAAATGGTGAAAGCATGTATGGTAATGGACAGTGGGCAGCAAGCTTACAGTACCATAATAACAAGTATTATGTTGCGTTTAATTCGAATACAACAGGACATGCTTACATCTATACCACAGATGATATTGAAAAAGGTTCATGGACAAAGACAGAATTAGCAAAGAGCTACCATGATATGGCATTATTCTTTGATGATAATACGCCTTATATCGTGTATGGAAGTGGTGAAATCAAATATGTAGAATTAAGTGAAGATCTTTCCGGAGAAAAAGAGGGCGGAAAGCGCGGAACTTTATTCTCGGCTCATAGTGGAGCAGATGCGGGTAAATTTGATGGTGGTTTATCTTTTGAAGGAACACATGTGATGAAAAAAGATGGTTACTATTATGTGTTCAATATCTGCTGGCCGAGTGGGAAGCCGAGAATTGAAGTGTGTCACAGAAGCAAATCCTTTATCGATGGCACATGGGAAACGAAAGAGATTTTAAATGCAAACTTTTCGAATAATGGAACGAGTGCAGGTGTCGCACAAGGTGGTGTGATCGATACAGAAGATGGCAGATGGTACGGATTTATGTTCCAGGATCATGGTGCGATCGGACGTACACCGGTTCTTACTGACTGTAAATGGATCGACGGCTGGCCAATGCTTGGTAAAGACGGCGATGGCAAGACAGTAGAAGCTGAAATGAAACTTCCGGTAGAAGGAAGTGAGAGCAAATCACTGGTAAAATCGGATGAATTTTACAATGATGCAGAACATAGAGTATTCGCTGCTGCGAAAGAGGGCACAGAATCTCATACGGCTATGATGTCAGCAGATATAGATGCTGCGGGAGCAGATGACGCAAAGACAGATCCAGCTGAAACACCGGAAAATCAGACTGTAGAATTAGTAGCAAACGGCAGTTTTGATGACGGAACAAAAGGCTGGAGAGCGTTTGAAGGTGGCACGATCAGTGCAGAAACCGATAAAAGTGGAAATAACTACGGAAAGATCACAGGCAGAACAGGTACAGGAAGCGGTCTTGCCTATGATCTGACAGGAAAGATCGTAGAAGGTGTCAAATATCATATCAAGGCAAAGATCAAATATGATAATGAGAAGGGACCTGCTAAAAGAAATTTCAACATCACATTCCAGAATGGTACAGCATGGAATTACAGACAGGTTGCAGGCGGTGTTGATGTTGAGAAGGGTAAATGGACAGAAATCGAATGTGATTATGTACCGGGTAAATCTACTCAAGGTAATCCATTCAGTTCTGTAGAAAATACCATGTTTTTTGAAACAGGATGGGTTCAGACAGCGACTGCAGATAATGATCTGATGGATTTCTATGTAGATGATGTTTCTGTTACTTATAACAAATCGGATCTTCCGGATGAAGAAGAAAATGATAATCTCATCGAACTGATCAAAAATGGAGATATAGAAACCGGAAATACTGACGGATGGAGATCCACACCACAGGAACCAGATGCAAAGGATGAAAAAAGTGCTGTATTAACAGCAGTTGAAGGAGAAGGAGCATCCGGTAAATATTGCCTTTCTGTTGATGGCAGATCAACAACCGGAATGGGTGCATGTCAGGATATCAGTGGAAAATTAGAGTTTGGTAAAACATATACTATATCCGGTAAATTAAAATATACGACAGGACCGGATACAAAGAAATTTATGGTGACGATCCAGAATGGTGATAATTATAACTGGAGAGAAAATCTGGTAACAATCAATGCTACAAAGGGTGAATGGGCTACATTTAAAGGTACTTATACCGTACATGATAAGAGTGAAAAATTCCCATTTGATCCAACACAGAATTTTATCTTTATTGAAACACCATGGACAGGAACTCCAACAGCAGAAAATGACTGGATGGGATATTATCTCGATGATTTCTCCATGACAACAGAAGATGATAATATCGTTAAGAATGGTTCATTTGAAAAAGGAAGTGCAAACTGGACCGGATTTGAAGGTGGTACGATCAACATCGTAGATGATGCAAAGGGTGCACAGGACGGAAGTAAATATATTGCAGCTACTGATAGAACTGCATGTGCACAGGGACCATCGCAGGATGTCAGCAATAAACTGAGTGCGGGAAGTACCTACGTTGTATCTGCATGGGTAAAATATGACGCAAAAGATGCTGTTGACAGCAAAGCTTTTAATATGACGATCCAGAATGGACCAGATTATAAATACCGTAAAGTAATCAAGAGTGCAACAGCAAAGAAAGGTGAATGGACACAGATCACAGGAGAATATAAAATGCCGGATGATGCGATCACCAACCAGAACTATATTTTCTTTGAAACAGGCTGGGCACCGACACCGGATAAGACGAAAGATCTGATGGATTTTTATGTGGATAATGTCACTGTAAAAGAGAAGGTTGTAGATAAAGAATCGGCTGAATCAGGAGAACATGATTATAATGGTTCAAATCTTGATCTGGTATGGCAGTGGAACCACAATCCAAATAACAATAACTGGTCGTTAACAGACAGGGCAGGCTGGCTTCGTCTGACAACAGGAAGTAAAGCAACAAGTATATTAAATGCAAGAAATACACTGACACAGAGAACATATGGACCGACCTGTTCCGGTAAGATCAAAATGGATATCTCCGGAATGAAAAATGGAGATTATGCAGGACTTGCAGCATTCTCTTATAACTATGGTTATATTGCAGTGAAAAAAGAGGGTACCGCTGCAAAACTTGTCATGGTAGATGCACATAATAACCAGGCAGAAGATGCGGATAAGCCAAGAGTTGCAGCAAGTGTGGACTGTACATCAGATATCGTTTACCTGAAAGAAGATTTTAACTTTGCAGGTGGAGATAAAGTCACATTCTATTACAGCTTTGATGGCAGCACATGGACACAGTTAGGTGATCCGATGCAGTTAAGTTATGAACTGAAACATTTTATGGGAAGTAAATTTGCAATCTTTAACTATGCAACAAAATCTACAGGTGGTTATGCAGATTTTGATTACTTCCGTGTAACAGATAAATTAACAGGAACAGATGCACCGGAAGCAAAAGACCATGCAGCATCTTTAAGCGGAACAGAAGAAATAAGTGGTGTGATCAACAGTGAGGCTACAGTAAAAGTAACAATGGATGAACTGACCGGAGAAGGTCATACAGACTTAAAAGCATCCTTATCCATTCCATCAGGCATGGATGTAAAAGATGTTACATTTAACAGTGATGCGATCACTGGTAAAACATCATGGAACTTTAAAAATGGTCATCTTGTATTACAGGCAGCAGGAAAAGACCTTACTTTTAAAGCAGCAGATAAATTATTTGCAACTGTAACATTAAAAATGACAGGTTATGCAGATAAAGATACAACGGTAAATGTCAGCGCTGATTATATTACTGCAGATAAAGGTACTGTAGAATATGATGTTAAAGCCTGCAGCTTAAAAATCAAAGAAAAATATTTAGATACAAAAGCACTTGCTAAGAAATTAGGATACAGCAATCCACTTGTAACAACTGATTTTGGTGCTGATCCATATGCAATCGTATATGATGGCAGAGTTTATGTATACATGACATCTGATGATTATGAATATGATGCAGATGGGAATGTAAAAGATAACTCCTTTGATTATATTAAAACATTGCGTATCATATCTTCTGATGATATGGTCAACTGGACAGATCACGGAGAGATTAAGGTAGCAGGAAAAGACGGAGCAGCAAAATGGGCAAATCACTCATGGGCACCGGCGATCGCCTATAAAAAGGTTGATGGAAAAGATAAGTTCTTCTTATACTTTGCAAATGATGCGTCCGGTATCGGTGTATTAGAAGCAGATACTCCGCTTGGACCATGGAAAGATCCGATTGGAAAGGCATTACTGACAAAACAAACACCGGGTTGTAAAGGTGTTGAATGGTGCTTCGATCCGGCAGTACTTGTAGATGATGATGGAAGTGCATATATCTACTTCGGCGGTGGTGTACCAAGTGGTCAGCAGAACAATCCAAAAACAGCGCGAGTTGCAAAACTTGGCGAAGATATGATCAGCATTGATGGTGAGGCAAAAGAAATTGATGCTCCATGTATGTTCGAGGATTCCGGTATTTTCAAATATGGTGATAAATATTATTACAGTTATTGTTCAAACTTTATGAGCCCGCATAAAGATGGATATCCGGGATATGGAACTATCTGCTATATGGTAAGTGACAATCCGATGGGACCATTTAAATATGCAGGTGAAGTATTTGAAAATCCACAGATCTGGTTTGGTGTAGGTGGAAATAACCATCATGCAACCTTTGTATATGAAGGAAAATCATACTTCATATACCATGCACAGACTTTATCAAAAGCACAGGAAAAAGCACAGGGACTTGCATCCGGTACATTGACAAAAGGATATCGTTCCACACATATTGATCCGATTGAATTGAATTCTGATGGAACGATTCGTCCGATTAAAGGAACTTATGAAGGTATCAGCCAGTTAAAGACGATCAATCCTTATGAGAGAATTGATGCTGAAACGGTTGCATGGAATGCAGGTATTAAGATTGCAGACTGTGCAGAAGGAGGCAAATTATTCAAAGACTTTAACAGACAGATCACAGATCTTCAGGATGGTGACTGGACATCTGTTGCCCAGGCAGCATTTGGTGACAGAGGTGCAGCAGAATTTACAGTAAAGGCAGCTTCAAAATCCGGTGGACAGATCGAGATCCATATGGACAGCCCGGAAGGAGCATTAGTTGGTACGGTAAATGTAGAAGCAACCGGAAGTGAAGATACATTTAAAGAATTCAGTTGTAAACTTGACCGTATTACAGATACACACAATGTATTCCTTGTATTTAAAGGTAAGGCAGAAAATCTGATGAATGTTGATTATTACAGCTTTGGTGAATATCAGGTCAATACAGAAGCATTAAGCAGTAAGATCGCAGAAGCAGAAAGATTACTTTCCAGTCTGACAGGAAGTGCAAAGACAGATTTAGAAAAAGCAATTGCAGAAGCAAAAGCATTATTAGAAAAAGCAGATGCAGACCAGGGTAAGATCGATAACGCATTTGACAGCTTAAGCAAGGCATACAATACAGCAAAAGCAACAATCTCAGACGGTGGTAAAAAGGATGATGATACCAAAAAACCAGGTGGTAATACCCAGAAACCGACAAATGGCAGTACAGCAGGTAATACCAAGAAACCGGCAAATGGCGGTACAGCAGGTAATACCAAGACACCTTCAAAGGATTCCATGAAGATTTATGTAGGAAAGACCTTTACGATTGGAAAGAAACTGACCTATAAAGTCACAGCCTGCAGCAAAAAAGTAAAAACAGTAACCGTTATCGGCTCTAAGAAGCAGTTAAAGAGCATTACGATCCCGGCAACTGTGACTTACCAGAAGATGAAGTTTAAAGTAACAGAAATTTCAAAGAATGCATTTAAGAAGCAGAAGAAGCTGACAAAAGTTACAATCGGAAAGAATGTTACTAAGATAGGTGCAAATGCCTTCTATGGTGATAAGAAACTTTCAAAAGTAACAATAAAAGGTAAAAAACTGAAGAAAATTGGAAAGAATGCGTTTAAGAAAATTAAAAAATCAGCAACCTTTAAAGTTCCAAAGGGAAAAGCAAAGGCTTACAAGAATATGATGAAAAAAGCAAAGACATCCAGTTACAAAGTCAAATAAATGACAAATTGAAAATGAAAAGCCGCGCTCACCCTTGCGCGGTTTTTCTTATATCCGGTTTATTATATTTTCAGACACTTATCCTTGTATCTATGGTATAATGAGAGAAATGATTTTATTGTGCATGGAAAGTGGAAGGAATAGGAAACGGACATGGAGAAAATCAGAATGAGTATGGACAACATAGGGCTAAAGCAAAAGATTGCAATTCTGATCATCGTATGTGTATTTGTTCCGTTGATCACGACAAACAGCTTTATTTTCTGGAATATGAAAAAACGAAGTGACAGTGAGCAGCAGAAAACATTAGAGAACAGTATAAATGCGATTGTGTATGAATTTCAGAACGCAGTAGCTGAGCAGACTTCCATTGCAGATTATCTGTGCAGGGATGCAAGACTCAAAAATTTCTTAGGAACATCTTATCAGTCAGAATCAGATTATTATAGTGCATATATAGGCTTGCAGGGAGCAGATGTCATCCAGTATTATTATACAGGGCAGTCTGCCTATGGGATCACAGTCTGCACAGATAACCGGACGATTACAAATGGTTCATATTTTGTGAAGAGTGATACGGTAGGAGATGCCGACTGGTATCAGGCATTTAAAAACAGCAGCCAGCAGGTCATGTTATACAGTTTTTATGAAGATGGTAAAAAATCCGGTGGATATATCGAAAAGGGCAGACATCTTGTCTGGATTCGTAAGATTGAAGGAAATACCAATGATTTTGTAATGATGGATTTTAATTATGATAGGCTGTTAAAAAAGATCCAGATGGAAAGCGGTAGTGCAGACTGTTATATCTGTACGGATGATACCATACTTTTTTCTACAACAGAGAAAAATTCGCAGAAAAAGCAGATGAAGAATTGGTCAGATTCTTTTCTCAAAGAATGCAAAAAAGAAACAGAGTTAGAATCTTATGGAAAAAAGTTTTTCTTTGTACTGACAGAGGATCATCATGGTTTGTCGGAAGTCCTGAATAGTCAGAGATACGGATTATTACTCTTATATATTATGAATCTGCTTCTTCCATGTGTGGTCTTGTATTTATTTTATCATTCCTTACATGACAGGATTGCATTGACACAGCATTGTATGGATCAGGTCAAGGAAGGGACTTATGAAGTCATTCACTGTGAAGAAGGCAGCGATGAAGTCGGCAGCATGATCTGCAGTTATAATCTGATGATCATGCGTATCCGGGAATTAATCGAAGTGGTATATAAAAATAAAGAGAAACAGCAGAATCTTGAACTTTCCAAAAAGCAGGCAGAATTAAATGCCTTACAGAGCCAGTTAAATCCGCATTTTATCTTTAATGCCCTAGAGAGTATAAGAATGCACAGTGTATTGAAAAAAGAGATGGAAACGGCAAAGATCCTTGAAAATTTTGCTGTTTTGATGAGGAAAAATATCCAGTGGAGTCAGGATTTTGTAACGGTTGATGAAGAATGTGAAAATGTCCGGAGGTATTTAGAAATTCAAAAGTACCGGTTTGGTGACAGGCTTGAATTCTCTCTTTGCATACAGGATTCCGCCAGAAGGTATTATATCCCACGTTTTGTATTGATCACATTTGTGGAAAATGCCTGTGTGCATGGAATTGAGCAGAGTATCAATGGCGGGCAGATCACAGTGGTTGCCTCAGAAGATGGAGAAGATCTGTATTTTGAGATACTTGACAGCGGCAGCGGTATGGAAGAAGAACAATTAGAAAAGCTTCAGAAAACCGTATCACAGATAGATATCAGTTATATCCAGACGGCAAAAAAGAGTATCGGGATCGCAAATACCGTTTTAAGATTAAGGCAATATTATCAGGATAAAGTACAGATTGAGATCAGCAGTGAAATCGATGAGGGAACGGAGATTTGTATCCGTATGCCAAATCACAGAGAATAGTCATAAAACCAGATAGAAATGGGGGGAATGTATGTGATAAAAGTTTTACTTGTGGACGATGAACAGTATATCAGAGAAGGGCTAAGGCAGTTAGTAGACTGGGAAGAATATGGATATGAGATCATCGGTGAAGCGGGAAATGGAGTAGATGCTATTGCTATTTTAGAGGAAAGTCAGGTAGATGTCGTGTTTGTGGATATCCGTATGCCGAAGATGACAGGGCTTGAACTGATCGAGTATGTACAGGGAAAACTGCACCGTAATATACAGTTTGTAATTTTAACCGGATATGCGGATTTTGAATATGCCAGAATGGCAATCTGTATGCAGGTAAAAAATTATATGTTAAAACCGATCCAGAAAGAAGAATTATCCGATATCCTCCATAAATTAAACAAAGAACATCAGATCATGCAGGTAAAGGAACAGGAGCATTATTTCTTTGCTGTTTCAGCTGTAGTGCATGGAAAATATACCGAAGATGAATTAGAAACCGTATATAGCCATGTGGTTCCATCGAATCAGTGGAAGTATGTTAGCATCGAATGTATGGATGCAGATTCTCAGCTAAAACCAGAGGAACATGAAATGGAGTCCTATTTACAGGCGATCCTTACAGAATTTTACGGACATGGAGTACCGATCATGGAAACAGAAGAAGAAATAAGCGGAGCTGCACTGCTTTTAATACCGGAAATGTATCAGAAAAATAACCAGACAGAGGCAGAATTTTTAGATGCACTCCAAAGGCGGATGAGCCATCATTTTTCACAGACGTTTCAGGTATATGCAGGCAGTCAGGAAAATTCGCTTGAGGATATCAGAAAGTCTTTCCGGTCAGTGCGGGTAAGCCGTTGTCTTTATGGGTTGAGTAAAGATAAGAATAAGGTATTTTATGAAGATGCAGCAGGAAGAAAGACATCATTTGAAATATCGGAAAGTGATATTGATACACTTTTATCGGCTGTAAGAGAAAACGACAGGGAAAAGATCGAGGCAGCAGCCCAGAAGGTATTTGCCGGGATCAGAAACAGTGAGATGAATCTTGAAATGATCAGTGCAAGTATCTATCATATTTTATACCGTCTGATGGAAATGGTAAAAGAATTTGATGATGAAACGAACCAGCAGGAGATTCTTGAATATATCGGCAATGAATCTTTCCATCATCTTGTAATGATGGGCAGACCGGAAGAAATTACCGATTTTTTTGCAGATTATGCAGGTTATTTTGCACAGGTACGCAGTCGGGAAAACCGGAATATCTTAGATAAAATCGATGCTTATGTCAAAGAACATTATATGGAAAAGATCAGCCTGCGTTCTTTAGGAGAAATGTTTTATATCAACAATGTTTACTTAGGACAGCTATATAAAAAGCGGTATCAGATCGTATTCCGGGATTATCTGAACCAGCTTCGTTTAGAGAAGGCAAAAGAACTATTAGAAGATACAGATACGAGGATCTATCGTATTGCAGAAGAAACCGGATTTGGCAAAGCAGATTATTTTATCAATAAATTTGTACAAGTATATGGGATCACACCGAATCAGTATCGTATGAAGTTTAAAAAGTCCGGCAGGGGGAATTAGCATATGAACAGAAGAAGGAAAATTGGTATTGCATTGGGGATCATAGTCATTATCACGACGGGATGTATCTGGCATATGGTCAGTTCGCGGCAGAAGGAAGTCAAAGTTTTTACGGCAACGCTGGCTTTTCCGGGAAGTGAAATGGAAGCGGATAATTATATGGAAGATAAGATTGCCGAACTTACAGGAGCAAGAGCAGAAGTAACATGGTTAGATGGGCAGAATCCATCTGATCGTGTAAAAAGTATGATCGTATCGGGGGAATATCCTGATTTTATTCAGGGAAGTGATGCTACAAAGGAGTTGTTGGATGCAGGGGCATTTATTCCGCTTGAGGATTATTTAGATGACTATCCGAATCTTAAAAATTATATGACAGATGAACAGTGGGAATCCTGCCGTAAAGAAGACGGACATATCTATTTTATGCCATCTTATGGGGTGATCCGTGGGCATGATACGAAAGTAATGAAATCGGGAGAGGCATTCTGGATACAGAAACGAGTGCTGGAATGGGCAGGTTACCCTAAATTGCAGACACTTGATGACTATTTTGATCTTATCTGTGATTATCGGAAAGAACATCCTAAGACGGACGGAAAAGATACGATCGGATTTGAGATCTTATGTGATGACTGGCGGTATTTCTGTCTGGAAAATCCACCGATGTTTTTAGCCGGATACCCAAATGACGGCTGTGCGATCGTTGACAGAAAAACGCAGACGGCAAAGGTCTATGATACGATACCGGAAGCAAAGCAGTACTATAAGAAACTAAGCAGCATATACGAACAAGGTGTGATCGATCCGGAAACCTTTATGCTCTCTTATGATCAGTATATAGAAAAAATCAAGCAGGGAAATGTACTTGGCATGGTAGATCAATATTGGGAGATCCAGAGTGCACAAAACAGCCTGTATACAAATGTGCCATTCCCAATTACCGCATCAGAAGATATCAAGCCTGATTATAACTGTATAGAATACAACTTGCAGACAGGGGAGGGAATCGGAATCTCTACTTCCTGTCAGGACGTAGAGGGTGCCTTACAGTTCTTAAACGATCTGCTTTCGGACGAAGTGATGAAACTCCGCTACTGGGGAGAAGAAGGCAGAGATTACGAAGTGGGTGAAAATGGTGTATTTTACCGCACCAAAGAGCAGCGGGATAACTGGGGCAATGATGATTATCTCAAGCAGAACAGTTGTACATATGAATATTTTCCAACGTACGAGGGAATGCTTCCGGATGGAATCAATACCGTGCTTCCGAGAGAACAGCCGGGTGAATATTATGCGTCCTTATCAGCATATGATAAGAAGGTCTTAGATGCTTATGGTTATCAGATATGGTCAGACTTTTTAGGAAAAGAAAGAGAAGGTGATCCATGGTATCCGATCTATCCTAGTGCAGAAGACTGGGGAATGGATACGGAATATGGAAAAGCCAAAGAAGATATGAAACTTCTCAAAAAAGAATGGCTGCCGAAACTTATCATGACATCGCCGGACGAATTTGATGCAGCATGGGATCATTATGTGGATATGTATAACAGTACGATCAATGTTAAAGCGTATGAGAAACAGCTGGATATTGAAATCCAAAACCGTATGAAAAACCGTATAAAATGATAAATTTTATGAGTTGACAAATCAATTTTTTGTGCATATAATGACCTCTCCAGAGAATCCTGTACCATAAGGAAATGGAAACGTTGGAAGTCAGCAAGCGCGAATCGCAGGAACGAATCCTGAATTACGAGAGATTCCTCACGGACATGGTTCGGTATGCCGCTTCAGAAGAAAATCCGGACAAAGTACTGAATCAACTGGTGGAGTATATCGGACAGCGTGTGACCGCCGATCGAGCGTACATCTTTGAACAGAATGACCGCGGAACGTTTGACAACACCTACGAGTGGTGCAAAGCGGGCGTATCCAAAGAAAAAGATAACTTGCAGGATGTGCCGTATGAAGGCATCATTGAAACATGGTTTGCACAATATCAAGAATCCAACAATGTCATCATCCATGACATTGAAGAATGCAAAAAAACAAGCGAAGCCATCTATGAACGGCTGAAACCTCAGGGTGTCAATACCCTTGTGACAGGGCCAATCAAAATCAACGGCAAGATGGTCGGATTCTACGGTGTGGACAATCCTCCCGAAGAGAAACTGCATGAGATCTCGAATGAGATAGATATGATCGAGTTTATGATCGAGTTTATGATAAGACTGCGCAATAATGCAGATGCACTGGAGCACAGTGCATTATATGACCAGCTCACAGATTGTAAAAACAGAAAAGCACTGGATTGGGCGTACACAGAAAAGCTGGAGAAGTACTTTCCCCTGGCGGTTGTCATGTGCGACCTAAATGGCCTAAAGGAAATAAATGACCAAAAGGGACATGACGCCGGTGATAAATTCATTGTACAGACCGCACAGACGCTGAAATCTGTGTTCGGAAAGCGTCATGTGTATCGGTTTGGCGGAGATGAGTTCATTGCGGTTCTGCCAAACATCACACATCCGGCGTTTCAGAAACTACTGGAAACGGCAAAAAGCCAACTGGGTGCTACCGCGTCCCTCGGTACGACGATAAGCGGCACAAAGGACACGGATTTTGAGTCGCTTCTGAAAGCCGCAGATGCGGAAATGTATGAAAACAAGAAGCAATACTACATCGTGACAGGAAAAGAGCGGAGAAAGCACAGCTTGTGAGAGGGAAAGACCGTGAACCTGATAATTGAATTATAAAAAAAGGAAGAGATACTGACCCTGGCGCGTTGATATCTCTTTTTTCGTGAAAGAAAAATCAAAATGGTGGTTGCAATGAACAAAGATGCAATATCTATCATACAACAGCAGGCAGAGGCATTTCTTTGCTATTCTTAACATAGCAATATTTGGCTCTATATATTGTTGTATTTACTTCAAAAATCAAAAAAAATGTGGTACATTGTATCTATAAGATACACGTGGCATTTTACTACATAATGATACCGAAGTCAAAAGGATATACGAAATGAGGAAGAGAGGAAATGTGTATGGCTACAATTTATTATGTTGCAAAATCCGGTTCCGATAGAAATCCGGGAACAAAAAATTGTCCATTTCTTACGATTCAACGGGCAGCAGATGTGGCGGTCGCAGGAGATACGGTGATTGTCCATGAAGGCGTGTACCGTGAGTGGGTAAAGCCGAGATACGGAGGCCTTACGTCGGACTGCCGAATTACATATATGGCAGCACAGGGAGAGCATGTGGTGATAAAAGGTTCCGAACAGGTGGATAACTGGGAGCTTGTGGAAGGAACTGTGTGGAAAACAGAAGTTGATAATACTGTTTTTAGGGATTACAATCCATTTGCCACGGAAATTGATGGTGACTGGATGGTAAGCCCCAGAGAAAAGAAGGTTCACACCGGTGATGTTTATCTGAATGGTAAGTCTTTTTTTGAGGCGGATTCTTTGGACAAGGTATTTCATCCTGAGAAGTGGGAGAAGAGTATCCATGAGACATGGGGCTGGCGGGAAGAGAAACTGATAAGTCCGGAAGATTCTCTTTACCGCTGGTATGCAGAGGTTGCGGATGAAAAGACAACCATTTATGCAAATTTTCACGGAACCAATCCCAATGAAGCATGCGTTGAAATTAATGTGAGAAAATGCTGCTTTTTCCCGGACAGGACAGGGCTGGATTATATTACGGTAAAGGGCTTTGAGATTGCACAGGCGGCAACCATCTGGGCACCGCCTACCGGAAAACAGTACGGAATTATCGGACCAAACTGGAGTAAGGGATGGATTATTGAGGATAATATCATTCATGATTCCAAGTGCAGTGCTGTAAGCCTTGGAAAAGAAGAAACCACCGGCGATAATAACTTCACAAAATGGGGAAGAAAGCCGGGGTATCAGTATCAGATGGAGGCAGTCTTTCGAGCACTAGCCATCGGCTGGAGCAAGGAAAAAGTGGGTTCCCATATTGTCCGGAACAACCGGATTTACGATTGCGGACAGAATGGTATCGTAGGTCATATGGGCTCGGCATTTTGTGAGATTTATGGAAATGAGATTTTCAGAATCGGAACAAAGCATGAGTATTATGGACATGAGCTTGGCGGAATTAAATTGCATGCAGCAATTGATACATATATTCACAATAATTACATTCATCACTGTACACTGGGAACATGGCTTGACTGGCAGGCACAGGGCATTCGGGTAAGTGCGAATATTTACGATAACAATAATCGTGACTTTTTTATTGAAGTTACCCATGGTCCATATCTTGTGGATAACAATATTTTTACGTCTGAGTATGCGTTTGACAATGCGGCTCAGGGCGGTGCTTATGTGAACAATCTGGTGTGTGGTTTCTTAAATCATTATCCCGTATTGAACCGTTCCACACCGTATCATTTTCCACATTCGACCATGGTGGCCGGCACAGTGCCAGTGTATGGCGGAGATGACCGTTGGTTTCAGAATCTGTTTATCGGTGGTCAGGAAGAGAATCGGCACTATGGAACTGCAGAATATAACGGTTCACCGGTTTCACTGGAAAGCTATATCGAGGAAGTGCAGAGCCTTGGTTATGGGGATGTAGAGCAGTATGAGAGGGTGAAGCAGCCGGCGTATATTGATGGAAATGTTTATCTGGGTGGAGCAGTAGCTTTTGAGCAGGAAGTAAACTGTTATGCAGATAATGTGAAAGCAAAGGCGAAGATTGTTACTGAAGAGGATGGGGTGTATCTGGATATCACCTTACCGGAGGAAATGTTTACATTAAAGGGCAAGGTGATTACAAGTAAGGATTTGGGAATGACACGTATTACAGAGGGCAGATTTGAAAATCGTGATGGAGGCGATTTGGCAATTGATTCTGACCTTGTGGGAAATGTCATGAGTGAGACCGTGATTGCGGGGCCATTGCAGAACGTGCAGGCAGGAAATAATAAAGTGAAAATATGGGATAATCTGAAGCTTCGTGGAGTAAAAGTAACAATATTAGCGGTTGCAGATTATGCGGATAAACAAAAAAACAAGCGGTATTAAGGGCTATGACAATAGCGTATTCTGTTCTATTAGTTATAAATGCAAAAAGTTATATTCACAAAGTGCAAAAGGAGAGATAAATTTCAGTTTTTGAAACTGAGAAATCGAGATTTGAGAGGATAAGGGCAATGGAATTTAAGTTGATTTCCATAGCAAGCATAGTCGCTTTTTATGGTTGCTATTTTGTGAAAATGTTTCATCAAAAAAAGCAGGGAAT
>ERZ827156.3115-NODE-3115-length-15540-cov-3.289635_pt1 | contig 15540 bp, 8 predicted proteins | sample MGYA00519919_ERZ827156 | MGnify/ENA primary metagenome ERZ827156 (study PRJEB31778, sample SAMEA3449269) | human gut metagenome | biome: human gut; feature: human-associated habitat; material: faeces | place: United Kingdom | collected 2010/2012 ... | reverse complement strand
TCTGCCAGCCACAACAGCACAGGGAACAGCCATTACATGGACTTCATCCAACACAGATGTGATCACAAAGGATGGTAAAGTAACTGTACCGGCCACCGGATCAGAAACAGTCACTTTGACTGCTAAATATGGTTCTGTTACAAAGACATTTGACATTAAAGTAACAAGTGGTGTGATCGACTCTTACATTTACAAGCAGGACTTCACAGATATAGCCAATGATAAGGCAATGCGTGCACTGTTTGTATCTGCCAATGCAGCTGATTTTGTAAAAGTGAAAAATGATACAACTCACGGAAACTATATGTCCTATGACTTTACAGGAGATACAAAGACAAACTCCCGTGGTATGATCGCTAACTTTGGAGTTGCGGATCAGACTACCTCCAGTTACAGCATGGAATTTGATGCGCTCATCAAAGCCGGTAACAATCAGGGATCTGAGTTCGTAGTAACCGGATCTGATTTTGCTAACACAAGCAAGAATGTAAACTATGGTGCAGCCAGTGGATATATTTTGAAACTGAACACGACCAACAGCACTACATGGACCATCAACGGAGGCGATATAGCAGAGATTCCGGCATCCTGGGTACACTTTAATATCTCCGTGAACCCGACTGCAAAAACAGCATCCGTGATTATTTCAGATGATGATAAAGTATATTATCAAGGAAATGTCACTGTAAACGGAGCCGGTTCTCTGGGTGGTATTTATGTACTGGCCGGAAGATACCAGTCAACATTCTTATTAGACAATATAGCTGTATACTAAGATTCATATACAGGAGGCATAATCTATGAAAAAGAGCATACAGAAGGCCAGAAAGGCAGCGGCAGTTACACTGTCTCTTGCCCTGGCCGGCAGTATGCTGTTTGTCGCTCCGGAGGCGGCAGCAGCATCGAAAAAGAAGGCAAAGGTCAAATTAAATAAGACGAAATTGACTTTGCGGGTAGGAAAGACCTACAAACTGAAATTGAAAAACAACAAGAAGAAGATCAAATGGTCTTCCTCTAAAAAGAAAGTAGCCACTGTTTCAAAGACAGGTAAGGTAAAAGCTAAAAAGGCCGGAACCGCCCGTATCACAGCGAAAGTCGGCAAGAAAAAGTATGTCTGCAAGGTGACAGTAAAGAATAAGAAAAAGACCACCAAGACTACCACGACCAAGAAGCCTACGGTAACAAAGGCACCGGCTAATAACACAAATACCGTCAAGGCGACACCGTCTCCAACACCATATGTAGCGGCTACAGACTTTACACTAGATGATTATCCGACAGCGATGGAGATCACAGGGGACAATGTATGGCCTTTGAATGTAAGTGTTTCTCCGTCAAATGCCACGGAAAAAGTGAAATTTACCGTGGACAATCCGGAACTGGCGACAGTTGATTCAAATTATAATTTTAAGGCAAACGGTATCGGTAAAGTAACTGTCACTGCCAGCATTGCCAATGGCAAGACAAAGAACTTTGTTTGTGATATTCAGGAACCATACCAGACTTCCAGCCATGACCCATCGGTTGTAAAGGGAGATGATGGATATTATTATATCTTTGGTTCCCATCTTGCGTTTGCAAGAACAGACAACCTGATCGGATGGACACAGGTAACCAACAATGTAACAAAAGATACTTCTGAGACAGGAAGTGTGTTTGCCTCTTATTGGGAAAATTGGGCCAAGTACAACAAAAATGGAGTGGCCAACAAAGATAACAGCGGAAACGACTGCCTGTTGAAAGATAACCAGTGGGCACCGGATGTAATCTACAATAAGGCCATGAAGAAATGGTGTATGTACATGTCTGTCAACGGACCGGATCTGAACTCTGTGATCGTGCTTCTGACTGCCGATAAACTGGATGGAGACTGGACTGTGCAGGGACCGGTTATTTATTCAGGTCTGACGACCAAAGACGGTGTAGAAGGACATTACTTCAAGTACACAGATTATGAGAAGGCTACCGGAGAGAGTACACTGGCCTCCCGATATCTGACAGGAAACAGTTACAACCCGGCTTATCAGACCAACGCCATTGATCCTTGTGTAAAATATGACGCAGAAGGAAATCTCTGGATGTCTTATGGATCCTGGTTTGGCGGTATTTACTTCATCAAACTGGATGCCAAAACAGGTCTGAGAGATTACAGTTATACTTACAAATACGATACGGATGATACCGACGGCACTACTTCCGATCCATACATGGGAATCCGTGTAGCAGGAGGCAGCCGTGCGACAGGAGAGGCTTCTTACATCATCCAGAAGGATGGTTACTACTATATGTTCGAGTCCTATGGCGGATTGACAGCCACTGGAAACTATAACATGAGAGTATTCCGTTCTAAGAACATTACCGGACCATATGTAGATAAACAGGGCAGAAATGCACTGAGAACCTCTAAAAATACTACTTCTGTTACAGGTAATATTGGTATCCGTCTGATGGCAGGCTACAAGTGGTCCTGCAATTCTAAAGGATATCTGGCACAGGGACATAACTCTGCGCTGGTAGATGATGACGGAAGAATGTTTTTGGTATACCACACTCGTTTCACAAACAGTGGTGAAACCCATCAGGTCCGTACCCATCAGATGTTTATGAGTGAGGATGGATGGCTTTGTGTGGCTCCATATACCTACAACGGAGAGAAGATATCCGCATCCGGATATGATAAAAAAGAAGTAGCAGGTACTTACGAGTACATTTACCATGAACCATCTACAGCAGGTGGTTCGGTAGTAAACAGCACTTACATCACACTGTATGAGAATGGTACAGTTGGCGGTGTGGATGCCGGCGGCACATGGTCTATGAAGAGTGGCAAGCCATATGTAGACTTCACAATCAAAGGTGTAAAATACCAGGGTGTATTCAGCTATGGTTACGATGAATCAGCAGGCAGAAACCGTGTCATGACATTTACAGCAGTAGGTGCCAATAATGTATGTATCTGGGGATCCAAGACGTTGAAAGATCCAAAGACAGAAAGCGGATCGGTGACAGCAGACAGCAATGCCATCACCGTTCCATCCAGTGCGACAGCGGATTTTGATCTGCCACTGGGAGGGGCTTATGGTTCCACGGTTTCCTGGAAGGTGACAGCAGCAGACAACGCCGTTGCGGTTCAGGGATCCAAGGCAGTTGTAAAGAGACACTTAAAAGACAGCAGTGCCACACTGACTGCCACCGTCACAAAGGGCACATCTTCTGCTACAAAGACATATAAAGTGGCTGTACCGGGACTCTTGAATGATATCCAGATCGAGACAGTGGTGAAATCAGACAGCATAACCTTGCCGAAAACACTGGATGGCGGTTACGCGATTTCCTGGACATCATCGGATACATCCGTGATCAACCCGGCTACCGGTGCGGTAACAAGACCGGCTGCAGAAAGCAAGGATGTTACCCTGACAGCTACCGTTACCGGAAACGGGGAAACAGAAACCAAAAGGTTTTCCGTAAAAGTTCTGACCAAGGGAGATGTTCAGTATCTGTACACACAGGACTATGAAAGTGTAACGGATATTACTACATTGTTTGCCTCTGCCAATATGGCAGGTGGAATTTCCCTGGGAACAGAAAATGACAATCATTTTCTGAAATTTGCTCAGGACTCCAGTTCCGGTAACCGTGGAGGCAAGGCCGCAGACTTTGGCATTACGGCAGGACAGTCTTCCTATATTGTGGAGATGGATGTGGCGCTGACTTCCGGAAATGTTGTAAACCGTTCCCAGTCACAGCTGGTATTGACCTCTACCGACAGTACCACAGATAAGGCTAATAACAATGGTGGAATGGCGGATGCAGATGCTTATATCCTGAAACTGGATACCACGAAGAATACCACCGGTCAGTTGCAGACAGACTGGTATATCAATGGTACACAGAACAAACTTACCATACCATCCGGAACCTGGGTACATCTGCAGGTTGAGGTAAATGTGACAGCCAAGACTTTGAAAGTAGTGGCAACCAACGGAGACACAGTACTTGGTACAGTGGACAATGTAGCCTTTACTGGAAATGGTACACCAAAAGGATTTTATGTATTGTCCGGCCGTGGATCCGGTGTGACCCAGATCGACAACATAAAAGTACAGTAATAAAAGTCATAATATTAACATATCAATAATCTGACACGAAGATCTGTGTGGCGCAAGTGCAAAAGGTGCTTGCAATACACAGATCTTTTCGTTGGAGGAAAATACGGAGGACAGATATAGCGGAAATAGGCGTTTTTCCTTTACGAAAGAGAGAATTTATGATAGAATGAATTAGAATTATAAATAATGGTTTCGCAGAAAGGAGAAGGTATTTATGCGAAGAATGAGAGGAAAGAGTATTTTGGCTGTGATGCTGAGCTTTTCCATGCTGGGAGGTGTGCTTTCCGCAGGCGGTGAGATAAAAAATGCGTCAGCGGAGACGGAAACACCGGAGTTTGGAACCCAGATTATCACAGAGGATATGTTGAATACGACACCGGACAAGGACTACAAGGTGGATATGTCCATGCAGGGGGATGCGAAAGATGGAGATTATAATAAATATTTCCTGGATGATGATGTACAGACCGTAAAGATCAACATAGATGAAAATAACCTTATGTATATGTTCCAGAACGCCTCGGATAAGCCGCAGGTTATGACCAATCAGGTAACCATCGGGGATGAGACCATTGGTTATGCAGGATTGAAGACTAAGGGAAGTTATACATTGGAGAATATGCCATATGGCAATAGCCGGTTTTCACTGACTTTGAATTTTGGTAAGTATATCAAAAAGAAAAAGTACGGAGCAACCCAGAATTTCCACGGACTGAGCAAAGTAAGTTTTAATAACTTCTATTTTGACAAGAGTATGCTGAAGGAATTCTGTGCATGGAAAGTTTTGTCCAAGATGGGAATCCCCACACCACAGGTAGGACTTGCCAAGATTTATATCAATGACAAGTATTACGGTGTGTACTTCATGGTGGAGAATATGGATTCCAGCATCCTGGAGCAGTACAAAAAAGTGGACAAAAGCGAGATCAGCGATTATCTGGTAAAACCGGAGTATTACCGCATGGAGTATAACACAGCCATGGATCAGTTTATCAATGCGGAGGGCAATTTTGACTTGTCTGAGCATTTGAAAAAGAATGAAAATGGTGATTATGAGGCCAGTGAGGCTTTGCATAATGCCATTGGTGGTTTGTGGGAATACGACAATGACACGCTGCAGGATGTAGCCAAAATGATACCTACCGTTTTGAAATGGCAGAAGAAGTTAAACCAGCTTTATAACGGAACGGACTTTAGCGGCAAGAAAATTGATGTTAACAGCGACGAATATGTGAAGCTGTTGGATCAGGTCATTGATGTGGATGAGGTAGTACGTTATTATGCCGCCCACAGTTTCCTGGTACAGACTGACGATATGTTTACCGGTGAGAAAAACTTCGCTGTCTATGTAGATAAAAACGGCAAATCCATGATGCTTCCATGGGATTACGATCTGAGTATGGGATGCTTCTATCCAACCACAGCGTCGGCGACAGCCAACTTTAAAATTACCCAGATGTATGATCCGGAGCGAAATGATTTTGGATACAATGAAGAAGAGGGATATTCCCAGTACCCATTGTTCTATGTGATCTATCAGAATAAGTCACTGATGAATAAGTTTAAGAAATATATGAAAGACTGTTCCAAGATCGCAGCACTGGGTGGAACACTTTCCACCGGGGAAACCATAGAACCGGGATACATCAATTCCTGTATTGAAAAGATCCAGGATAAACTGCAGGCGGCAGCAACCATGCCACTTACATCCGGCGGAAGATATATCAATGCCAGCCAGCCGGCAGATATGAAAAAGGCATTGCCAAGTATCAAAAAGATTTATGCTATGCGTTCGGTAGGCGTAGTATCCCAGGTTGACGGTATCAATGCAACAGTATGCGGTTCCGGATGCGATCTGTCAGCCGTAGGAAATGGCCAGCCGGAGCGGTTTATTTCCATGAGGGGAAAGATGGCTATTGTAGACGAGAAAACGGGTATTTTTGCAGTAAATACATACCTTGGAGGATTCGCGGCGTCCCTGACTGCGACCAAACTGCCACAGGACAGCGAACAGTATAAGACCATACAGTCAAATGTTCAGCTGGACGCCGGCTGTAACGCGGTAGAGATGTATTCACTGTCAGCCGTGGGAAGTCCGATAGACAAATACACTGTATATGTGCCAACGGCATCCAAGTATAAAAACACAAATCTGGTGCTGTACAATTATAAAAAGGATGGCTCTACAGAGAAAGTCAGCACGAAAAAAGACGACAATGTATATTACGGAGAAGTTTCCGAACTGGGAACTCTGGTGCTGGCAACCACATCCAAGGTGGAAAACAAGACCAATACCAACACAACCGTAAAGAAAGACCAGGCAGTAAAAGGAAAAACATATACAGTAAAAGGTGTGAAATACAAAGTAACTGCTAACGGAACAAAGAGAACCGTAACCCTTGTAAAACCAACATCCAAAAACAAAAAGAGCATTACCATTGGAAAAACCGTTACCATCAAAGGGCAGTCTTTCCAGATTACAGCCATTGCGGCCAATGCCTTTGCAAAAAATAAGAAGTTGAAGAAAGCGGTGATCGGTGCCTCCGTTAAGACCATCGGTGCGAAGGCGTTTTATCAGGCTAAAAAACTGAAATCCCTGGTAGTAAAATCCAAAAAACTTACCAAAGTGGGCAAAAATGCGCTGAAAGGCATTCAGAAGAAAGCGGTGATCAAAGTGCCTTCTTCCAAACTGAAAAAGTATAAGAAACTCTTTAAGAACAAGGGACAGAAAAAGACAGTAAAAATCAAGAAATAATGGAGTTGTTAGCATGAAAGACAGAAGGGTTCACAGAGTAGTAACCGTTTGTGTGCTGGCAGCCATGGCAGCAGGCATTGCCGGAGGGATCTCTCCGGCAACCGCCAGTGCCCATGGAGTAAAAGCCAGACAGGTTACGGAAAAAATGCTCAAAACACAGCCGGATAAAAATTACAAGATACAGAAACAATATCAGGGAAAGGCAAAAGACGCTGAGTATGTGAACTATTTCTTGAAGGAAGACATACAGACGGTATCTCTGACAGTGGATAAAAACAATTTGGATTATTTGTTCCAGAATGGTTCCGAAAAACCTACTGTGATGGCAGATTCTGTCAAGATTGGGGATGAGACTTATGGCTATGTAGGATTAAAAACCAAAGGAAATTATACTTTGGACCACACTTATAACGACAATGTAGCCAATGACCGTTTTTCATTTTCCATCAATTTTGGCAAGTATATCACGAAAGAAAAGTATGGAGAAGACCAGAATTTCCATGGCTGCGACAAAATCAGTTTCAACAATTTCTATTTTGACAAAAGTATGCTCAAGGAGTATTTTGCCCTGAAACTGCTGAATGAAATGGGACTGCCGGCACCCCAGTACGGACTGGCAAAAGTGTACATCAACGGTAAGTTTTACGGTGTGTATTCCATGATCGAGAATATGCAGAAATCCATTTTGAAACGGTATCTGAGTGTGGGAGGGAAGGCTCTGTCTGACTATCTTGTAAAGCCAACCCACACCAATATGCAGTACGATGAAAACATGGATTCCTATCTGACCAAAGCAGGCACATATGATCTGGGCAAAGATATTACCACAGACAAAAATGGCCTGAGCCAGGCAAAAGGAGTTCTGGCAGAGCAGAGTGGCCTGTGGGAAAACAACGAAGACACACTGACTAAAGTAAAGAATGAACTGCCCCGGGTATTTACCTGGCAGAAGAAGCTGACTCTGCTAAGCCAGGGAAAGGACAGCAAGGGGAACAAGATCGATGTCAACAGTGACGAATATATCAAAGAGTTAGAGCAGGTCATGGACGTAGAGGAAGTGGTTAAGTATTTTGCCACCCACAGTTTCCTGGTGCAGAATGATAACATGTTCGTAACCCAGCAGAATTTCGGACTGTATGTGGATAAAGACGGAAAATCCATGCTCCTTCCATGGGACTATGATCTGAGTTTTGGCTGCTATTATCCAAGTACCGCAGAAGCCACGGCAAATCTGAATATTGACCAGATGTATAAAGAGGATATGGGCGGCGAATTCGGCGAAGAGACAATGAAGAAATTTACTTATGCAGATTATCCTTTGTTTCAGGTGATCTATCAGAACAAGGAACTGATGAAAAAATACCATCAGTATATGAAAGATTGTTCCAAGATTGTTCTGACAGGAGGTACGGTGACGGACGGTCAGGTGTTTGAAGCAGGACGGTTTTACGCCAGTGCACAGAAGTTAAAAGACAAGTTGTTCAAGGCGGCAGCAGAGCCGCTGGCATCCAATGTAGAATATCTTAACTACACAGAGCAGCCGCGGGATGTAAAGATTGCATTTCCGAATATTACAAAGATCCTGGCACTGCGGTCAGCCGGCGTCATCAGCCAGGTAGATGGACTGCAGGCTACGGTCAGTGGTTATGGATGTAATCTGGAAAGTCTTGGCAATGCTGTGCAGAGCAGGAATACCGGCACCGGAACCCTGGCCATTGCGGACGCCGCTACCGGTATTTACCTGATAGGAGATTATTCCAATCACGGGAACGACAGCCGTCCACCGTCATTAACGGCGGAAAAACTGGATCCGTCCAATGAAGTATATCAGAAACTCAAAAAGGCATCCGGCGTTTCTTCGGATGAGGATATTGTGGTGTATTCCATGTCCGATACATCGGAACCAAAGGATGGTTACAAAATGTACCTGCCGATAGGTAGTGGTATGGATCCGTCACAGGTTTCTGTGTATTGTTATACACCGGAGGGGGTGAAGTATTTGGAGTCATCGACACAGGACCGGACTGTGACAGCAGACAGCGATTCTATCCGTTATGTGGCCGTAGTAAAAGGAAAACGGGCGGCAGACTGGGTAAAATGGCTGGGACTTGCCCTGGTAGCCCTGGCAGTCATTGCGGCAGTTCTGGGATTTTTCTACAAAAAAAGACAAGAAAAAAGGGGCGCATGATCACGCCCGCAGATCAAAGTTGTACCGGGCAATGGTACCTACCGGAGCCTCGGCATTCATAAAGTCATTCACAAGGTTAAAGTCCTTTTCCTTCATGGAAAATTCGGAAGAGAAAGAAAAACCTTGTTCGTTTAAGGCATCTTGCAGCAGATTGATATTTTTTTCAAGAAGCTGCAGGGTGTCTTTTTCGTCTACAAAAAACTTGGTGGTGATGGATGTGTTCTCTCTTATTATATGGATATCCAGTGAACCAAGGTGGTCCATGTCAAGATGTAAAAGCGCTTTCAAGCTGTCCGGGTGTCGGCGCAGAGACTCTTTGCGTGTCATAACATACAGATCACCATGGGCATTTTGCTGTTGTAATTTCACAGGTAACTGCACATACTGATAAGTGTCGTTTAACAGTTTCATGAAATTCAGATTCTGGTTGGTCTGGGTGGTCTGCTGCTGCAGGTTCTCAAACAGGTTTTTGCCAAATACATCCTGGCTGAAATGGGACAATTTATCTACCTGGCTGGAAATCTGCTGATACAGCTCTTCCACAGCTCCTTTCTGCTTGAGTTTCTCGGGAGAGAGAGTCCAGTTGGACAAAAACTGGTCTTTTACAAGGCGCTGAAAGGCAGGGGAAGACAGGAGACCGGCGGCCTGCTCGCTGCTCATCCGGGGAAGGGCCTGGCGGACAGCCGTCAGAAAATCCCGGGTGGTGAGAGTGCCTTCCTGCAGAGAAGTGGTCAGCTCTTCCGGAAGAGGAAGATCCGACAGGAGGGAATGAAAGGCTTCCCGTTCTTCCGGAGAAAGGGAAAATCCTACCTGCTCATGGATAAAAGGAACTTTGTAATCCTTTGCCAGTCCGGTTTCGGAAAGGGCGGCTTTGGCAGCGGAGGCACCGTCCGTAAGAGAAGAAAAAATCTGTTTCATGCGGCTGAAAGGAGAAGAAGAGACTTCTGTTTCTCCTGACAGAGCGGCATCTGCCGCATTTGCCGGTGCTTTTTCGGCGTTTTCTGGGGCATCGGATCCCTCCCCTTCTTGGGCCACAGCTTCAGTCTGTGCCTCGGAGGCGGCTGCCTGTGCTTCCTTTAACGCCTGTTCCTCCGGTGTAAGAGAGGAAGAAAGGGCCAGGTTCAAAAGTTGTCCGGCGGTTTGTCCGGAAAGCCTTGGAACCTGGGTGCCGATGGCATTCATAAGATCTCCGATACTGTCAGTGATCTGGGCAAAATGATCTAACAGAGAATGGTCATTGTTCTCATATTGCTCAAACTGTGCCAGATTTTCCGGCGTAAGAGGCAGGCCCAGGCGGCGCAGTGTAATGACTGAGTTTACATCCGCATCCGGATAGGTGGCGCACAGACGGATGGAAGATAAAAGGTTTTCACGGCTGATGGACTGCTGGTTCATCAAAAGACTGCGGACCACATCACTGTTGCGGGCAGACTTTGGCAGACCGGCTTCTTCCAGCGCCTGGTCGATGGTATCTTCCATATCTAATAAATAGGAAGTGCTGACTGCTTTCATATAAATAGTATTCTGATCCAGACTGACGATCTTAAAGGCTGCTTTCTGGCCGATGGAATACTGTCCCGCATCCGGGAGACGGCCGGTAAAGGCAGTACCGTCTTCCATGACCAGCGTGATCTGATCACTGTGGACATCACTGACAACACCCTTTAAGGTCTGTCCCTCTCTGAGCATTACCGTTGTATTGCCTGTGCGGTAGGCTTTTGGCTGGGAAGAGGCCACAGAGGAAGAAGGACTGTCCGTACTGTTTTGAATCCCGTTACTAACGATTGGCATCGCACACCTCCTGTAAAAATAGTCAATTCTATGTTGTATATCGGATAATTGCCGGGAATGTGAAGAATAAAAAAACTTTTATTTTTTTCAAAAAACTGGTTGACAACTGTACTTGGTGGTGGTATTTTAATGGTAGTTAAAGATTAGCACTCGAAGTTGATGAGTGCTAACAATAACAAAAAAGTCGGAGTGACAAAGGAAGTGATTCTGTGGAATTAAATGAGCGTAAGCAAAAGATTTTGGAAGCGATCATCCAGAACTATATGGAGACAGGGGAGCCGGTAGGTTCCAGAACCGTATCCAAGTATGCAGATATGAATTTGAGCTCCGCAACGATTCGGAATGAGATGTCGGATCTGGAGGAGATGGGCTACATTTTGCAGCCCCATACATCAGCAGGAAGGATTCCTTCTGATAAGGCATACCGCCTCTATGTAGACACCATGCTGAAGAACAAAAATGCCGAAGTGGAAGAGATGAAAGGACTTCTGGTAGAAAAGGCCGACAAGATCGACCTTTTGCTGAAACAGGTTGCTAAACTTCTGGCAGACAATACCAACTATACCACCATGGTGACCAAACCGAAGTATCAGCACAAAAAGATCAAGTTTATCCAGTTAAACCAGATCGTAGACGGGCAGCTTCTGGTGTTGGTAGTGTTGGACAACAATCATGTAAACAATAAGTTTATCAATCTGGAAGAACCGTTGGCAGAGGATATTGTCTCTCAGATGAATTTCCTTATTAACACAGCTTTGAACGGCCTGGATTTTACAGAAATCAACATGGCCATGATGCAGAAGATCAAAGAGCAGGCAGGTGCGTACGGAGATCTGGCAGGCAGTGTGTTAGATTGTGTTGCCGAGGTTATGGCGGAGGAAGACAACGCCGAGATTTATACTTCCGGTGCCACCAATATTTTGAAATATCCGGAACTTACGGATAAGGAAAAGGTGACGGAACTGCTTTCTACATTTGAGGAAAAACAGATGCTGGAGGCCTGGGCCAACGACGAGACCGGAGAAGACAAAGAACATGCCATTCAGGTATACATCGGCGAGGAATCACCGGTAGAGTCCATGAAGGATTGTTCGGTGGTCACGGCAACATACCAGATCAAGGAAGGCGTGTATGGCAAGATCGGCATCGTGGGGCCAAAGAGAATGGACTATGAGAAAGTAGTAGGTACCCTGGAGGGCTGCATGCAGCAGTTGGATGACATATTTAAAAAGAAGATAGAATAGAAAGGTGGCTGTGAAGTGGAAGAAATAAAGAATGAGACTCAGGAAGAAGCCGTTGAGACAAAGGAAGAAACGGTAGAGACTCCGGAAGAAACCAAAGAAACACCGGAGACCGAGGAAAAAGAAAAGAAAAAAACTTCTAAAAAGAAGCCGAAGAAGGATAAAAAAGATGAAAAAATCGAGGAATTGAATGACCGCCTCATGAGAAATCTGGCAGAGTTTGAAAATTTCCGTAACCGGTCTGAAAAAGAAAAAGCTTCTATGTTTGAAGTTGGTTCCAAATCGGTGATCGAAAAGATCCTTCCGGTGGTAGACAATCTGGAGCGAGGATTTGATGGATTATCCGATGAAGAAAAAGAGACCCCGTTTGTAAAAGGGATCGAAGCTGTGTACAAACAGCTGATGACCGTATTCGAGGAATTAGGTGTTCAGCCAATTGAGGCAGTAGGAAAGGAATTTGATCCGAATCTCCACAATGCAGTAATGCATGACGAAGATGACAGCGAAGCCGTCAATGTGGTTGTAGAAGAATTCCAGAAAGGATACACTTACAAAGACAGCGTTGTAAGACATAGTATGGTTAAAGTTCTAAATTAATAATAGAAAAGGAAAGAGTCGTTAAGCGACAGAAAGTGAGGATTATTATGAGCAAGATTATTGGTATTGACTTAGGTACTACAAATAGCTGTGTAGCAGTCATGGAAGGTGGAAAACCGGTTGTTATCGCAAATGCAGAAGGTGCCAGAACAACACCATCTGTTGTAGCTTTTACAAAGAATGGTGAGAGACTGGTTGGTGAGCCGGCTAAGCGTCAGGCTGTTACCAATGCAGATAAGACAATCTCTTCTATTAAGAGACATATGGGTACAGATTATAAAGCATCCATCGATGGTAAAAATTATACACCACAGGAGATCTCCGCTATGATCCTTCAGAAATTGAAAGGTGATGCTGAGAACTACCTGGGCGGCGAAAAAGTAACAGAAGCAGTTATCACGGTACCGGCTTACTTCAACGATGCACAGCGTCAGGCAACAAAAGATGCCGGAAAGATCGCCGGCTTGGATGTAAAACGAATCATCAACGAGCCAACAGCAGCCGCTCTGGCATATGGACTGGACAACGAAGGTGAGCAGAAGATCATGGTATACGATTTAGGTGGTGGTACATTTGATGTATCTATTATCGAGATCGGTGACGGCGTCATCGAAGTATTGTCCACATCCGGAGACAACCGTCTTGGTGGTGATGACTTTGATAACAAGATCACAAATTACATGGTTGAAGAGTTCAAAAAGGCAGAAGGCGTAGACCTTTCTACCGATAAGATGGCTATGCAGCGTCTGAAAGAAGCAGCAGAGAAAGCGAAGAAAGAACTTTCTTCCGCCAATACAACCAACATCAACCTGCCATTTATCACAGCAACGGCAGAAGGTCCAAAGCACTTTGACATGAACCTGACCCGTGCACAGTTTGATGATCTGACAAGAGATCTGGTAGAGCGTACAGCAACACCGGTACAGAACGCTTTGAAAGATGCAGGTATCACAGCTTCTGAACTTAGCAAAGTATTGTTGGTTGGTGGTTCTACCCGTATCCCGGCTGTACAGGATAAAGTAAAACAGCTGACAGGACATGAGCCAAATAAATCTTTGAACCCAGATGAGTGTGTAGCACTTGGTGCTTCCATTCAGGGTGGAAAACTGGCAGGAGATTCCGGTGCAGGCGATATCCTTCTGCTGGATGTAACACCACTGTCACTGGCAATTGAGACAATGGGTGGTATTGCAACCAAATTGATCGAGAGAAACACAACCATCCCTACTAAGAAGAGCCAGATCTTCTCTACCGCAGCAGATAACCAGACTGCCGTAGATATCAATGTAGTACAGGGTGAGCGTCAGTTTGCAAGAGATAACAAATCTCTGGGACAGTTCCGTCTGGATGGAATTCCTCCGGCAATGAGAGGAGTACCTCAGATCGAAGTTACTTTCGATATTGATGCCAACGGTATTGTAAATGTATCAGCTAAGGACTTGGGAACAGGAAAAGAACAGCACATTACGATCACAGCTGGTTCTAACATGAATGATGAAGAGATTGAAAAGGCAGTAAAAGAAGCGGCTGAGTTTGAAGCACAGGATAAGAAGCGTAAAGAGGGTATTGATGCCCGCATCGAGGCAGAAGGTCTTGTAAGCCAGACTGAGAAAGCACTGACAGATGTAGGAGAAGCCGTAGATGCTTCTCAGAAAGAGACAGTTCAGGCTGATATCGATAAGATCAAAGCAATTCTGGAGCGTACAACACCGGAAAACATGAGCGATGCAGATGTAGATGAACTGAAAGCTGCCAAAGAGTCTTTGATGAACAATGCACAGCAGGTATTTGCCAAAGTGTATGAGCAGGCACAGGCAGCAAACGGTGGCGCAGCAGGTGCCGGCCCGGATATGTCCGGAGCCGCAGGCCAGGGCGCAGCAACGGACAACGGCGGCGATGATGTAGTAGACGGAGACTTCCGCGAACTGTAATAGATTCGCTCCGGGGCGGAGGAGATAAAAATGGCTGAAAAAAGAGATTATTATGAAGTCCTGGGTGTGGACAAAAATGCGGATGCCGCAGCATTAAAGAAGGCATACCGTGTTCTTGCGAAAAAGTACCACCCAGACACCAATCCGGGGGACAAAGAGGCAGAGGCAAAATTCAAGGAGGCTTCCGAGGCTTATGCCGTACTCAGTGATCCGGATAAGAGAAGACAATACGACCAGTTTGGTCATGCGGCCTTTGATGGAGGAGCCGGCGGTGGCGGTTTCTCCGGCGGCATGGACATGGACGATATATTCGGAAGCTTTGGAGATATATTTGGAGATCTCTTTGGCGGCGGTTTTGGAGGCCGTAGCCGAAGAGCGGATCCGAATGCACCACAAAGAGGTGCCAATCTGCGGACACAGGTTCGTATCACCTTTGAAGAGGCTTGCTTTGGAACGGAAAAAGAGATCGAGATTCCAACAAAAGTAGAGTGTAAAACATGCGGCGGTTCCGGTGCAAAAGCCGGTACCAAGCGTGAAACCTGTCCTAAATGTAATGGACGGGGACAGATCGTCCACTCCCAGCAGTCTCTGTTTGGTATGGTACAGAATGTAACGACCTGTCCGGAATGTGGCGGTAAAGGAACCATTGTGAAAGAAAAATGTCCGGACTGCCATGGAAATGGTTATACCAGCACCAAAGAAAAATTGCAGGTATCCATTCCAGCCGGTATTGATCAGGGACAGAGTGTGCGCCTGAGAGGCAAAGGTGAGCACCACGTCCTTCTCCGTGGAGCCTAGGCCCAGAATATCCATGATCTCTGAGGTGGCGGTGCCCCGCCCGGCGCATTGCAGGTGGAGAAAAAGCTGATATTTGCCATAGAGCCGCTGCATGGCCACCCCGTGGCCCCGCTCTACAATGGAGACG
>ERZ827156.3114-NODE-3114-length-15540-cov-21.048369_pt1 | contig 15540 bp, 14 predicted proteins | sample MGYA00519919_ERZ827156 | MGnify/ENA primary metagenome ERZ827156 (study PRJEB31778, sample SAMEA3449269) | human gut metagenome | biome: human gut; feature: human-associated habitat; material: faeces | place: United Kingdom | collected 2010/2012 ... | reverse complement strand
GTGCCCCCGGCCGACGATACGTCCGTCCGCGACCACCACGGCACCGATGGGTACTTCCTGCTCTTCTAACGCTTTTTCCGCCTCGTTTAGTGCCAGGCGCATGAATTTTTCATCGGTTTGCTGCTGTTCCATCGTTTCGGTTTTTCGGCAAAATTAATAATTTAACGGAAAATCCGATATGCCTCTAATTTTCACCCGGCTCCACATCGCCGCCTCTCTTCCGTTCTGCCTGTATTCGTAAATAGCAGGAATTCCGACAAGAAACGAATTAGTTCGCACCACTCCGCACTCACTTTTCTTCCTTTACAAAAGACGGAAAGTCGCCGCCACCCCTCCCGACGAACCCGCCGGATTCAGCCTCGCACACCTCCCCTGTCGAAGGAAAGAGATGGCATCCGGTATAAAAAACGCGCGAGTTTGTTTTTTATACCTTCGTTTTCACTACCTTTGTGAATCACAATACGACAACAACGAAAAAAACAGATACGACCATGTACAGAACCCATACCTGCGGCCAGTTGCGTGCCGCAAATGTAAACGAAACGGTCACCCTGGCCGGCTGGGTGCAGAAAGTCCGCAACCTGGGTGCGATGACCTTCATCGACCTGCGGGACCGTTACGGCATCACCCAGATCGTCGTCGAAGAACACTCTCCGGCCGATGTCAAGGCCGTGGCCGGCGGACTGGGCCGCGAATACGTCCTTCAGGTCGAAGGCCGCGTGGTAGAGCGTTCGTCCAAGAACCCGAAGATGCCTACGGGCGACATCGAAGTCGTCGCCTCGAAGCTCGTGGTGCTGCACGAGGCCGAAGTGCCCCCGTTCACCATCGAGGAGAACTCGGACGGCGGCGACGACCTGCGTATGAAATACCGCTACCTCGACCTGCGCCGTCCTCCCCTGCAGCGCAACATGATCCTGCGTCACAAGATGGCCCAGGAGATTCGCCGCTTCCTGAGCGACGAAGGTTTCCTGGAGATCGAAACCCCCTACCTGGTCAATTCCACGCCCGAAGGCGCCCGCGACTTCGTCGTCCCGAGCCGCATGAGCCCCAACCAATTCTACGCCCTGCCCCAGTCGCCCCAGACCCTCAAGCAGCTGCTGATGGTCGCCGGCTACGACAAATACTTCCAGATCGTGCGCTGTTTCCGCGACGAAGACCTGCGGGCCGACCGCCAGCCCGAATTCACGCAGATCGACTGCGAAATGTCGTTCGTCGAGCAGGAGGACGTGCTGGAAGTGTTCGAGCGCTGGGCGAAGCATATGTTCCGCGAGGTGCTGGGCATCGACTTCGCCGAGCCGTTCCGCCGGATGCCGTGGATCGAGGCGATGGAGAAGTACGGATCGGACAAGCCTGACCTGCGCTTCGGCATGGAGTTCCACGACGTGACCGGCCGCGTCAAGGGGCACGGGTTCGGCGTGTTCGACGATGCGGAGTATGTCTGCGGCTTCGCCGCTGCGGGATGCGCCGCCTACACCCGCAAGCAGATCGACGCGCTGACCGAGTTCGTCAAGCGGCCGCAGGTGGGTGCCAAGGGGCTGATCTGGATCCGCGTCGATGCCGATGCCGTCAAGTCGTCGGTCGACAAGTTCTACACGCCCGACGAGGTGCGTGCCGTGGCCGAGGCGTGCGGCGCGGCGGCGGGCGATATGGTCTTCCTTATGTCGGGACCCAAGTTCCGCACGCTCACGCAGTTGTGCGCCCTGCGTCTGGAAGTGGCCCAGCAGCTCGGCCTGCGCGATCCCAAGCGGTTCGCTCCGCTGTGGGTCGTGGACTTCCCGATGTTCGAGTGGGACGACGAGACGCAGCGCTTCTACGCGATGCATCACCCCTTCACCTCGCCCAAACCCGAGGACGTGCCCTACCTCGAAAGCGACCCGGGCCGCGTGCGCGCCAACGCCTACGACTTCGTCTGCAACGGTACCGAGATCGGCGGCGGTTCGATCCGTATCCACGATCCCAAGTTGCAAGCCGCGATCTTCTCGTGCCTGGGCTTCACGCACGAGAAGGCGCAGGAGCAGTTCGGTTTCCTGATGAACGCCTTCAAGTACGGCGCACCTCCTCACGGCGGCCTGGCCTTCGGGTTCGACCGTCTGTGCTCGCTGTTCGGTGGCTCGGAATCGATCCGCGACTACATCGCTTTCCCGAAGAACAATGCCGGCCGCGACGTGATGCTCGATGCACCGTCGGCCATCGACCCCGCGCAGCTCGACGAGTTGTACCTCGCGCTGAAAGCGCCCGAAGCGAAATAGGCGGATGGAGACGGAGGTCATCCGGGAGAAGATCTGCGAGATCCGCGGTGCGCGCGTCATGCTCGACGCCGATCGGGCCGCTCTCTGCGGCAAAGAGCTTGCCGGCACAGACTCACAGAATTGAATGTCAAACCTTCAAAACGAAAAAACGATGATACGACTCAATGTATTTATCCGCACGACGGCGACCAACCGTGAAGAGACGGTCGCCACGGCCAAGGAACTGGTAGCGGCTTCGCTCAAAGACGCGGGCTGCGTCGCCTACGATCTGTTCGAGAGCGCCACGCGCCCCGACGTACTGATGATCTGCGAGACATGGAGCGACGCCAAGGCGCTCGCCGCCCATGAGACGACCTCGCATTTCACGACCCTCGTTCCGCGGCTCAACGAACTGGGCGAACTGAAACTCGAAAAGTTCGTCTTCTGATCTCGTGTCGCATAATAAAGAGAAAAGCGGAGATCGAATTCTCCGCTTTTCTCTTTGATTACCCCTCAAATATCATCCAGAACATCGGATTTGGCCTTTTGTTCATTCAACCGATCTTTGTAGAGAACGGCAATACGGCCTTCATAGAAGCCCGATTTCACGATCGCTAACATCACTGTTCCTTTATTCGGTTTAAACGTCGCATCATAATGACATTCGCCATTATCCACGGCAGCCATTTTTGACGTGTCGCTATTTAGGTAATTCGCATATCCGGAAAAAGTATGTCTATCCTTTACCGGCGAACCGTATTTTTCGGTATAAATTTTTTTCCACGAAGTATAAGCATTTAAAAGATGATTCCACGAATCATATCTTTGTGAAAAGAGAACTTCTACACCATAAACTTCTTGGGTGTTATCGTTGGTTAGGATTTGCACGATACAATCTTCATTGGCGAACCGTCCCCATAATAGGGTTTCAGAATCATCTTTCAGCAGAAAACCTTTTTTTAAGGAGAAACCCTTTCCGATCAGTCTCGCTCGAAAATCAGATAAATTACCGTCAATAGCAACACCCATGAATTCTAAATGATCGGATGATTTCGTCTGTGCTTGCATTCCCGACATCATTTCTGACTCCAACTCTTCGTTGAAGGGTTCTTCTTGCTTTTGGCCTTTGTGAAAGAGCAAAACAAGCAAAGTCGCCACCATAGTGGTCAGAATTAAAATCAAAAAGTTTTTCATATTTTACGATTTCGAGTTCTGTCAATTGTCCCTACTTCCGATGGCTGAGGCGATTACCGGCATTCATTTTCCATTTTCGGCAAACTCCTTGTAAAATAACGGACGTTTACGGCAAATTACGCACGATCCACCAACCGACGACGGCAATCGCATAGCTCTGCACGACATGAGGATGCTGCACAATCAATCGCAACCGTGAAGCGGCTTTGCTCCGTACCGATCTGGTATAGAGCATCAACAGTAGATAGGGGATCGAAACGATCAGAAACCAATTAAAGGCGAGCGCCTCCTGCCAACGGCCATGTAACAAAGCATGTAAAACTCGCTGTGAACCGCATGCAGGACAACTAAATCCCGTCAGCGTGTGGAATGCGCATTTGGGTACCCATACATTCCGAGCCGGATCTATTGCATAATAAAATACGGTTAACAGCACCAGCGCACCCAAAATACAGATCACCGCCATTCTTTGCAGTTTCATTCAACGGCGAAAATTAATAATCGAGCGATATTGCTGTCAGTGTCCCGATTGCAATGACAGCGATATACAACACCCAGAAACCGACGGCCGTCGCAACTGCTGCCACCATCCAATTCTTAGCCTTTTTGGCGGCATCTCGTGCTCCGGCATGATCTCCCGCAACCCACAACGAATCTACCTTACTCGAATAGACGATCGATACTACTCCAAACGGTAAGCAACACAAAATCGTCGACAAGATCGCCCATGCCAGATAATTATCCGGTTTTTGCACTGGCTGAGAGGACTGAACGTTTTCCATAATGCTACTGAAATTTTAGCCGCCCGCACCTCGGCAACATATCTAATCTAAATTAAGAAAGCGTGGTGCCGAAGCCCATCTCATTTAAGCAGGTCGTAGGATTACCTTTGGCATGAAATAAGCAACAACTCCACGCCTATATCCGCATAATACGGATACGACGCGGTAAGATGCCGGCCTATTCTCTGCCAAAGTGAATTTCCTACGTTCGCTTAAAGAGAACAGACTACACTTCCCGTGTTTGTCAGTATGTTTGACAAAGATAGGAATTATTCGCAAAAAAACGTACCTTTGTTCGGAGAATCACTGCTGGTGACATCATTCCGTCTGTCGCAGAGTTTGATTCCTATTATTTTTTAATCCATTATTCGGTATGTCCGCACCTTTGGCCGAACGCCTCCGTCCCCGCACGCTCGACGACTACATCGGGCAGGAGCATCTGGTGGGCGGCAACGGCGTTTTCCGCAAGTTTCTGGAGACGGGCAACGTCCCGTCGTTCATCCTCTGGGGGCCTCCGGGGGTGGGGAAGACCACGCTGGCTAAGATCGTGGCCACGGAGCTCAAACGCCCCTTCTTCACGCTGTCGGCCGTTACGTCGGGGGTCAAGGATGTGCGCGAAGTGATCGAATCGGCCCGCAAGCAGCACTTCTTCAACACGCCGCCGCCGATCCTCTTCATCGACGAAATCCACCGTTTCAACAAGTCGCAGCAGGATTCGCTGCTGGGGGCCGTCGAGCAGGGTGTCGTGACGCTCGTGGGCGCCACGACCGAAAACCCTTCGTTCGAGGTGATTTCGCCGCTGTTGAGCCGCTGCCAGGTCTACATCCTGCGACCGATGGAGGACGCCCAGCTGCAACGGCTGCTCGACCGTGCGATCGCCACCGACCCCGAACTGCGCGAGCGGGGGATCGACGTGCGCGAAACGGAGGCGCTGTTCCGCTTCTCGGGTGGCGATGCGCGCAAGTTGCTCAATATTCTGGACATTCTGCTGGCGGCCAACGAGGGCCGGCTGACGATCACCGACCGGCTGGTCACCGACTGCCTGCAACAGAACATCGCCCTCTACGACAAGAACGGCGAACAGCACTACGACGTCATCTCGGCCTTCATCAAATCGGTGCGGGGCAGCGATCCCAACGCCGCGATCTACTACCTGGCACGGATGCTCGCCGGCGGCGAGGAGCCCCGCTTCATCGCCCGCCGGCTGGTGATTCTCGCCTCGGAGGACATCGGACTGGCCAATCCCAACGCCCTGCTGCTGGCCAACGCCTGCTTCGATACGGTGCACAAGATCGGTATGCCCGAGGCCCGCATTCCGCTGGCCGAAGCGACGATCTATCTGGCCACGTCGCCCAAGAGCAACTCGGCCTACATGGCTATCAACAAGGCGCTCTCCTTCGTCGAACACGACACGACGAACCGTCCCGTGCCGCTCCATCTGCGCAACGCACCGACCAAGTTGATGGATCAGGCGGGCTACGGCAAGGGATACAAGTACGCCCACGACTACGGCGGCTTCGCCGATCTGGAATTCATGCCCGACACCCTCGTCGGCCGCCGTTTCTACGAACCGAACGCGCAGAACCCCGCCGAGGCGAAGATCGCCGAGCGCATCCGCCAACTGTGGAAAGGAAAATACTGAATCCCATGTTGAAAACAGCTGCCGTTCTGAATTTCCTGCTGGCTGCCGGACACGTGCTCTGCCTCTTCCGCCTCGACGCCGCATTCCGGCTCTACCGGATCGAACCGTTCATGGACCGGCTGGCAGCCTTGTGGCCGCCGATCCCCTATCTGATCACCCTCGGCGTCGCCTGCGGACTGACCGTATGCGGTCTTTACGCCCTTTCGGCCGCCGGCGCGATCCGCCCGCTGCCGCTGCTGCGCCCCGCCGTCTACGCGATCGGCGCCGTGTTCGCCCTGCGGGGCCTCGCCGGATTCGCCGCCATGAGTCTCGCCTGCGACTTCCGGTCGGCCGACCTCGCGGCAGCAGTCGTCGCGGGCGCGATCGGGGCGCTCTGCCTCGCAGGCGGACGCCGGGCATTCCAAACTTCCCGCACATGAAACGCATCGGACTCATCTCGGACACGCACGGCACCTTCGACGACACGCTGCGCGGCTTTCTCACGGACGTCGACGAGATCTGGCACGCCGGCGACATCGGCTCGCTGGAACTGGCCGACCGCATCGCCGCCTTCAAACCTCTGCGGGCCGTCTGCGGCAATACCGACGGCGGCACGATGCGGCGCGTCTGGCCGCTGGTCGACTTCTTCCGGTGCGAAGAGGCGACGGTGCTCATGACCCACATCGGAGGCTATCCGCGCCGCTACGACCCGCGCATCCTCCCGCGCATCCGGTCGGCACGCCCCACGCTCTTCGTGGCGGGACACTCCCACATCCTGCGGATCATCTACGATCCGGTCTACCGACTGCTCCACCTCAACCCCGGCGGAGCGGGAAATTACGGCATCCACAAAGTCCGCACGGCGCTGCGTTTCGTCGTCGACGGCGCCGAGGTGCGCGACATGGAGATCGGTGAGTGGCCCCGGAGCACGGGAGCGCATCCCTGAATTCCGGATTTCGGTCTCGCTTCGTTGCGAAAAAATTCCCGCCGCACAATTGCGGCGGGAGTGTAAAAAGGATGGATGTGATCTGGTCGGTTCCGTGACCGGCGGATCAGTTCGTTTTCTGGCAACGAACCGACGAGGCCGACGCTCTGTTGAAAGCGTATTTTGCCGTTGCATAAGTGCCGTACATCGTATAGAACATCGCGGCATTCGAACCTTCCGCCGTGCGCTGCCAGCATCCCATCGTTCCGTAAGCGCCTACATAGCCCAGTTTACCGGCGTCCTTGTCTCCCCAGCGATGGCCGCAAAGCGGGAACCAAGTCTTCGCACCGGAGTCCGTCGTATAGTACTTGCCGTCGCTGTTCGGCCCGTCGTCCACGTTGTACGAGGAGATATTGCCCCATGCGGCCTGATCCGGCACCCGGTAACCGGCGGGACATGGATCGTAATTCGTCTTCTTCCCTGCATTGTCCCACAAGGCGTCCTCGCCGGTGAAGAGCCAGTCCTTGTTGCCGTTGGGCGAGTTGAAAAGGAAGGTCGTCGGGTGCGCCGTCGCATAAGCTACCGTGCCTACCTGCTCGTCGCACTGCACGGCGATCCATGCCAACGATGCATGAGCCGGATTGACGATCGTCGATTCCCGTGCCCGCAGGAAGACGCCGTCGCCCGAATCTTCGTTCTTTTCTCCGCCGTAAAAGGGATCTTTGCGTCCCCATTGATAGAGTAGGCCGAAGGAGGCCGCCCCGTCTGCTTCCAGGGCGCTGGTCGCTCCGAGATTGCGATCCATCAATTCTCCTCCCTCGTCGTAGGCGAACAGCTCCGGCTGATCGGTCATCCATAGATGCCAGCTCCAAATCACCTCGCCCTTCGCATCGAAAGCCGCCAACACGGTATTGCCTTCCGTACCATCCGACGTGAAATGCACGATACCGTCTTTGTAGGAGACCTCGGAAACCAACGGGTTTCCCGCTGCATTTTTTGTCGACCACAGCCAGTCGACGGAAACAATTCCTTCGACGTCCGAGCCGTCGACCTTGCGCGTCGCAAACCGATACTCGTCGGCCTCCGTGACGATGAAGCAGTTGGCATACGCCTCCGAAGCCGTCAAATCGATCGATTCATCGACGGGGGGGGGAACTACGGGCCCGTCGTTTTCGTTGTTTTCGTCGTCGCAAGCCGCCAATGCGACGGAAAGACACAATGCGAACGACCATGCCGCACGAACACACTTTGTTCTCATAAACTCTTAATTCGATTTGAAAAGATGATTAGATGCACCAAATATAACGATTTTTTCATTTCAGTTTCCTTTTCGGCTATTTTTTGATGGATTCTTCGCCCGCTTCGCCGTTGGCCGAGCGGTGCGAAACGCCGTTGAAACGCTCCGGAAGGCATCGTGGAAGATCCCGTACACCTTCCGGCCCGCTACCTCGACGAAACGGAATACTTTGGTGCAGCGTGTTGATATACAGTTTTATAATAGAATGCGGCGCGTTTCGGTTGCCGGTTATCTCCCAAATTGCCATATTATTTATTAATAAATTTAATATTTCTATAAGAATACACAATAACGCCTCTCCGCAAAGCGTTTTGTCAGCGAATTATTAGACGACGAATTTTATGCAGACCAAGATTTCAAAGACGCTCGAAGGGCTGATCGCCCGCACGGCGTTCGACACATCGAAACAAGGAGAGACCCGTTGGTTGAAGGATCGCTTGCTGCTCGAGATTGTACGGGAGGAGGGATCGTTGGCCTATCAATTGCTTTCAGCCCGTCTCAAGGACTGGGAACTATATCAGGTTCGCCTGCGCATCGAACGCGATTTGCAGGAGCGTACCGACGGCCCGGCCGGAAATCCCGAAGAGTTCTACGTTCAGTTCGCGAACGAGTTGCGCAAACGTTATCGTACTGCTCCCAGCGTCTCTACGGCCCACGCCTTACATGCCATCATCAGCGACGAGCAGACGATCGGCGCGCACGTATTGGAAATGTACCACATCACGCCGGCCGTCGTCGAGGACGAAATCCGCCGCATGAGCGCGGCCGACGAACCGCGCGCCGAGCTGCACGTCCGCCTGCTCGACTACTCCGAGCAGGGACAGCGGCCCGCCGAAGGCAGCCGGATGCTCGACAAGTTCGGCGTAGACTTGACCCGGCAGGCGCGTGAAGGGAAAATCGACCCCGTGATCGGCCGCGAATGCGAGATCGAGCGCGTGGTGCAGATTCTCTCGCGCCGCAAGAAAAACAATCCGATCCTGATCGGCGAAGCGGGCGTGGGCAAGAGCGCCATCGTCGAGGGGCTCGCGCTGCGGATCGCAGCGGGCGACGTTCCCTACACCATCGCGGGCAAGCGGCTCTATTCGCTCGACGTCTCGTCGCTGGTGGCGGGCACGAAGTTCCGCGGCGAATTCGAGGAGCGGATGCAGCAACTGCTCGACGAGCTGCGCAAGGCCGACGACACGATCATCTTCATCGACGAGATCCACACCATCGTCGGCGCGGGGTCGACTCAGGGAAGTCTCGACACGGCCAATATCCTCAAACCGGCGCTTGCGCGCGGCGAGTTGCAGACCATCGGCGCCACGACGCTCGACGAGTACCGCGAGAACATCGAGAAGGACTCGGCGCTCGAACGCCGCTTCCAGCGCGTGCTGGTCGAACCGACTTCGTGCGAGGAGACGCTCCAAATTCTGCGCAACATCGCGCCCCGCTACGAGGCACACCACAAGGTACGCTATACGGACGAGGCGCTCGAAGCGTGCGTGACGCTCACGAACCGCTATATCACCGACCGCTTCTTCCCCGACAAGGCCATCGACGTGCTCGACGAGGCGGGGTCGCGGATGCATTTGCAAACGGCGCGCGAACCGGACACGCTGCGCGAAATGGAGGCCGCGCTGGCCTCGACCTGCGAGGAACGCCGCGAAGCGGTCCGCCAGCTCGTCTACGAAAAGGCGGCCGCAGCACGTCTGCGGGAGCTGGCGCTGCGTTCGAAACTGGACGAGAGCCGCGCCGAGTGGCAGCGGTCGCTCGAAAGCCATCCGGCGGAGATCCGCGCCGAACACATCGCGCAGGTCATCACTTCGGCGACGGGCATCCCGATCGAACGGATCACGACGGGCGAGCTGGGACGCCTGCGCGGACTCAAAGACTACCTCGCCGGCCGTGTCATCGGACAGGATGCCGCCGTGGAGAAGGTGGCGCTCTCGATCCAGCGCTCGCGCGCCGGACTCAAAGACGAGAACCGCCCGATCGGCGTCTTCCTCTTCGTCGGCCCGACGGGCGTCGGCAAGACGCTGTTGGCCAAGGAGCTGTCGAAATGGCTCTTCGACGAACGGCGCGGACTGATCCGCATCGACATGAGCGAGTACGGCGAGAAACACAACGTCTCGCGTCTGATCGGCTCCCCTCCGGGCTACGTCGGTTACGGCGAAGGCGGCCAGCTCACCGAAGCGGTACGCCGCCAGCCCTACGCGGTGGTGCTGTTCGACGAGATCGAGAAGGCGCATCCCGAAGTTTTCAACGCCATGCTCCAAATCTTCGACGAAGGACACCTTACCGACGGATCGGGCCGCAAGGTCGATTTCCGCAACACGGTCATCATCATGACCTCGAACGTCGGTTCGCGCGCCGCCGTGCAGCGAGCCGTACAGGTGGGTTACTCCACCTCGTCGAAGACGGTCGTCGAACAGGCCGCACCGCGGATCGAGTACCGCAAGGCGCTCGAACGCACCTTCGCGCCGGAGTTCCTCAACCGCATCGACGACATCATCGTCTTCCGCACGCTCACGCTCGAAGACGTGGAACGCATCGTCGAGCTGGAATTGCGCCGCCTGCTGGCCCGCACGCAACGGCTGGGCTACAAGGTGGAGATCTCGGCCGAGGCGAAACGCCGGCTGGCGGTCATGGGCTACGAGGCGCGCTACGGCGTGCGGTCGCTCAAACGGACGCTGCTCGACAATGTCGAGGAACCGCTCTCGACGCTCATCATCGAAGGCCGCGTCAACGAAGGCGCCAAAGTAAAGATTCTCCCCGCAAAGGCGGGCGTTACGCTCAAAGTGGCGTAACTCCGCCGGCAGATGACGTGTACGCCCCGAAATGCTTCCGTGTTTCGGGGCGTTTTTTTACGTCGCCGCCCGCTGCTTTTCGCTGTGCTTGATCTTTTGGTGCTTTTGGATCAAGCCAAAAGCACGGAAGAAAGAATCTAAGAGAATTTTTTTTCGATCGATCCTTCGGGAAACAATCCTGCCCCTCCGATTGTGCGTCTCCTGCAAGGAGCGGATTTACCACCTTTTGACACCAAAAGGTGGCGCCAAAAGTGTCCGCCAGGCGAAAAGCTGCGGGAAACTCACAGCGCCTCGCTAAAACGGGCGCCTGTCGCGGGTTTGCAAGCAAACCGGTCCCGTTTTTTAACGCTCGTCGCTGCTCGTTTCTGTTTCCGCACTTTTCGCAAGGCGGAGACTGTTGTGCGCTCCGCGCAACGATGATTTTAATTTCTTTTACTCAGTTTTAGCAGGCCTCGGCCTGCGGGATCGCACTGCGAAAGTAGCGGATGAAGTGACGGCACCGGGTGAACGCCAAGAGTGGGTGTGCAAAACGACGTTCAGCAGGCGAACGCAGAGGCCGCTTGCGGACTTTTCCGAGCCGCCACAGTCGAAGCGGCGCAAAGGATTGCGCCGCAAAAGCGGAGTCTTTTGTGCCCGCTCAGTGAGCGCAGGTGTCGTCACCCGCTGCTTTTCGCCGTGCTTGATCTTTTGGTGCTTTTGGATCAAGACAAAAGCACATAAGAAAGAATATGCTCCACAGAAGAAATCGATTCTTCGGAAAGAATTCCGACGCCAAGATCGGCTGCGTCGTATCTGCGGGCCGAAGGCTGCGGGACACGCCCACGGTGGCGGGCCTCCGCAGGCGGAGACTTCAACCCGCACGGCGCAAAGGCCCGCAATATTTCAAGCCGGATTGTGGGGTTTCGCAAGGCCGAAACCTGGCCTGCATGGCACGTTGCTCCGTGAATTCCCGAAAAGTTCGTTCAAGCAGGAGATTTCCGCCCGTCCCGCTCCGTTCCGACCGGCACGCCCCCCCCCGACATACCGAAGGGCAACAGACATACCGAAAGGAGCACACGCCCCCCGATAAACAACGGGAACCGTTTCCTATGAAACGATTCCCGTTTTCTTTTCCGCGGCGTATCCCGCCCGATCCGGCTTAGAGCGCGTTGACGTGCAGTTGGAGCGCGCCTTTCAAGTTACCGGCCTTGTTCTTGTGGATGATGTTGTGCTTGGCCAACTTGTCCAACATCGACGTTACCTTGGGCAGCAACGCTTCGGCAGCGCTCTTCTCGCTGGTATTGCGCAGCGCCTTCACCGCATTGCGCGCCGTCTTGTGATAGAGACGGTTGTGCGCACGTTTGGTAACGGTCTGGCGAATCCGCTTCTTGGATGACTTATGGTTTGCCATAATTTCGTTTTTTTATTTTATTTCACTTTTCGTCAATAAGCAAAACGGCCGTAGCCGCCCTCGGATAGGTCGCTAAAACCCGCTCCTGCAACGTATCACCCGTGAAAGCCGCCCACCCTGCCGATCCGCACTGGGCGAAACTTCTGTTCCGTCCCGCTTCCGGCGCCGGCAGCCCCGCGGCCTCTCGTTTGTAGCCCATAGCAGAATCGAACTGCTCTTTCAAGAATGAAAATCTTGCGTCCTAACCGATAGACGAATGGGCCTACTCACCGCTATTTCCGCCTCGCAGCGTACTTTAGCGGTGCAAAGATAAGCAAAAAAGCGATCGAAACAAAAAATGGAATAAAAAAATTGCGGAATAAACGCATTTTAAACTGCAATCTCCCGATAATCAACGCACTGCAAGAACAAACGCAATCTATTCCGCAGTCACCTCCGCACCGTTACCGTGCGCGTCGAGGCATCGAAGGCCACCGTCCCGTTGTCGAAAAGCCGTTCGATATGGCCACTGCGAATCATTTCGTCGGTAGGCAGGAGGTGCAGCCGCGGCGGATCGATCAGCGCGACGGCGTCGCACAGCGTCAGCGCGATGTCCAGTTCGTGCGTCGAAAAGAAGATGCACTTCCCCTCGTCATGCGCCAGCCGACGCAGCAGCGTACACAACTCGTAGCGATTGGGCATGTCGAGAAAAGCCGTCGGCTCGTCGAGCAAGATCACCGGCGTGTCCTGCGCAAGCGCACGCGCGATCATCACGCGCTGCGCCTCGCCGTCCGACAGGCGATCCATCGGCTTGTCGGCGAAACCGCCCATCCCCACCAGATTCAAGGCACGGTCGACGACCGCACGGTCTCCGGGCCGCAGACGCCCCAGCCAGTCGGTATAGGGAGCCCGCCCCAACCCTACCACGTCGCGGCTGGCGAGGTTGGCGATGCGCACCTTCTCGGTGGTGACGAAACTCACGACCTGCGCGAGCTCGTGCGCCGGCGTCGCACTCAGCAGGCGTCCGCAGAGCCGTATCCCGCCCGACAGCGGCGCCTCGAGCCCCGCGACCGCACGCAGCAGCGTACTTTTCCCCGTGCCGTTGCGTCCCAGCAACGCGACGAGCCGTCCGCCGCCGATAGCCGCCGAAACATCTTCGAGCAGCACCCGGTGCCCGTAGCCGATAGTGATATGCTGCAATTCGACGTGTGTCATACGATATTCTTATTACGCACCACCACCCACACCACGATCGGAATGCCCATGAGCGCCGTCAGCGTATTGACCGGCAGCGCCAGCTGTTTCGAACAGAGATCGCAGACGAGCAGCATCGCCGCACCGAGCAGCATCGAGGCGGGCATGAGCACGCGGTGGTCGGCGCTGGCGAAGAGCATCCGCGCCAGGTGCGGCACGGCCAGCCCCACGAAACCGATCGGGCCGCAGAAGGCGGTCACGGTACCCGACAGCAACGTCGTGGCCAGAAAGATCAACGTGCGTGTACGGCCGACATTCAGCCCCATCGTGCGGGCGTAGCGCTCGCCCAGCAGCAGCAGATTCAACGGTTTGAGTACGGCGAACGTCAATCCCGTACCGACCGCCACGGCCGGCACGAGCAGCGTCAGCTGCGGGATCGTCACATCGCCGAGCGATCCCATCGTCCAGACGACGAACGATTTGAGAGCCGCCTCGTTGCTCATGTATTGGAGAATCTCGACGAGCGCCCCGACGGCCGATCCGAACATCATTCCCAGAATCAGAATTACCATGATGTCCTTGATACGGCGGCTGACGGCCATGATCGACAACAGGATGAGCGCCGACCCGATCCATGCGGCGCCCGCCGTACCGACGCTGGCCAGCAACGAATGCCCTGCGATGCCCAGCAGCGGCGCCCCCAACAGAAACAACGCCACGCCGAGACTCGCGCCCGAGCTGATACCCAGCACGAAAGGGCCTGCCAGCGGATTGCGGAACAACGTCTGCATCAACAGGCCGCTGGCCGCAAGCGAAAACCCCGCCAGCACGGCGACGACGGCCTTTATCAACCGGATTTTCAGAATGATGTCGCGCGCCATGGGATCGCACGGCCCGCCCGTCAGCAAGGCCCACACCTCGCGGCCGCCCACGCCGACCGATCCCGATGCGAGATCGAAGGCGAAGAGCACGACGACGACGATCGCAAGGAGGCCGAAAAGAATTCCTCGGCGGATTTCGAGGGCGGATTTCACTTTTTACGAAAATTATTCGGACAAAAGTAGTAAATATTTCAGAAAATAATTATCTTTGCACCGCAAAACCGACCGAGGGTTTGCACCATACGCCATCGGGGTGTAGCTCAGCCCGGTTAGAGTACACGTCTGGGGGGCGTGTTGTCGCAAGTTCGAATCTTGTCACCCCGACTAACCGAAAATCCTTGATATTCAATAGAATATCAAGGATTTTTCTTTTGTGATGTATAGCCGGAAAAGTGGCGGTGGTACACAAGTGGAACATAAATGGTCGCCATTCGAAAATTCGATCTTAGTCGGTAAGTATTTGGTTGTTGGTCGGTTGCTGTATTTAGGCCTATACAGTCGCTCCGAACAGGCGGATAATGAATTTTATCGGGGTCGTGGCTATATGAACTGTAATCACGTCACAGTACCTTCTGTTGGGACGAAATAAAGCGACCTGCCAATATGTTTTTGGCAGGTCATGCAAATTTTACTCTGCCGATGTCTCGATCAGCAACAGTATCGAATAGTCGGGTTCAGCCAGCTTTGCATCCGTGCCGCAGCCCCAGACGATGTTTACCTGCGGAGCAAATTCATGGATGACGGTTAAGAGGCTGTACATATCGTCGAAGTTAATCTCCGAAGCGGGATGACAGCTTACTTTTACAACCACGTCGAGGTCGGCTTCGATGTGTAGGGCTTCCAATTCGGCGCGGAGTTGCTCCGCTAAGACGGGCATTGCACCTTCGACCGCAATTAGAGCACAAGATGCCGCGCTACTCAAAATGCGGTCGAAATCGCTCCGGACAATTGCCGTCATGTCGTCTTCCGATGCGCTGAATCGGGTGTCGAGATAGTGTCTGATTTCTTCTTTGTTTTTCATGTGATTTTGTTTTTGGGGTAATAACATTTCTGTTGTGAATACGCAGGTCGTTTCGGCCGATATGTACTGAATACCATCGTTGCGGCTTGCTTATTTAAGCCTTATACACTGGCTTGAAACAGGCGGTTAATGAATTTTATCGAGTCTCCGACTACATGATCCGTTATCACGCCGCAGTATCTTTTGTCGGGATTTAACAAAGCGACCTGCCGGGTTGCGGCAGGTCGGGACAACTAAGA
>ERZ827156.3108-NODE-3108-length-15559-cov-4.849652_pt1 | contig 15559 bp, 4 predicted proteins | sample MGYA00519919_ERZ827156 | MGnify/ENA primary metagenome ERZ827156 (study PRJEB31778, sample SAMEA3449269) | human gut metagenome | biome: human gut; feature: human-associated habitat; material: faeces | place: United Kingdom | collected 2010/2012 ... | reverse complement strand
AAAACCGTTGATATTACTGGCTTTTTCAAAAAGTTCTGTATCACCACTCGCACCAGAGAATAAGAGACACACGAAAGTGTGTCTCTTATTTTTCTGCGCGGCGATTTTTCTGCGCAGAGTCGGCCGTCTGCGGGCGGCTGTGCGTGCCCGATCTGACCTTTGGTGAGCATATCGAGATGGACGAGCACATCTTCTTCTATATGGGTGAGACACAGGAACGCTGCGTCTTCTGCTGGCTGGATGCACCGGTAAGCAAGTGAATACGAACAGCACCGGCCGCGTTACCCACACGCGGCCGGCGCTGCTTTTGAGGTCTCCCTCATGGAAAAGAAAAGTAAAAAGTATGGCCTGGCTGGACCACGGCGCTATGATATCACAGAGAAAAAGATTTGGGAAGCGCATGTTTGTTCTTGAAAACATGAGGAGATGTATAGTACAATGACCGCAGGGCGGCTGCTCTATTGTCCGTCAGATACCGCGTGCCCGCCTGCGGCGGGCAGTCGGTACCGGCGAATAGCAGACCGCAGAAGCGAGGTGCGCGATGAATATTTCCAAATACCAGATATTTCTGAAGGTCGTTTCCTGCGGCAGCTTTTCCAAGGCGGCGGAGGCGCTGAGCTTTACCCAGTCCGGCATCAGTCACGCCATCAACTCGCTGGAAAACGAGCTGGGTGTCATGCTGCTCAGCCGCAACCGCGGCGGCGTGGTGCTGACGGCGGACGGACGGGCGGTGCTGCCCAAGATCGAGGAGCTGTGCGCCGCGCACCACGCCCTGATGCAGACGGTGGAGGGGCTGAGGGACATGGACAGCGGCCTTGTGAAGATCGCCACGTTCTCCAGCGTGTCCGCCCAATGGCTGCCCCGCATCCTCAAGAGCTTCGGCGAGCTTTACCCCAACATCGAGTTTGAAGTGGTCACCGGCGACTTCTACGACCAGATCGAGGGCTGGATCGTCAGCGGCGCGGTGGACTGCGGTTTTCTGCGCCTGCCGCCGGTGAAGCGCTTGCAGACCTACGCCCTGCACCGCGACGAATTGCAGGTCATCGTCCCCTGCGACCACCCCTATGCCGACCGCGACCCGTTCCCCGTGTCCGCGCTGGCCACAGAGCCGTTCATCCAGCTGGAGGAGGGCGATGACTACGAGATCATGGCGGCGTTTGATGAGATGGGCATCCGCCCCAACGTGAAGTACATCGCCCGGGAGGACAGAACGATCCTTGCCATGGTGTCCGAGGGGCTGGGTATCAGTCTCCTGCCGGAGCTGATGGTGCGCCACAGCCCCACGCCTATCCGCATCTGCCGCGCGCCGCTGCACTTCTATCGCACCATCGGCATCGGCATCAAGGACAAGAAGGCGCTGTCCAACTCCACGCGGCTGTTCGTGGACTATGTGCGGACGTGGGTAGCGGAGAACGGGGAACGGTGACGCGCCCGCAAAGCCCCGAAATCCCGCGATTTTCCGCGGATCTCCGACAGGCGGATATTGACAATGTGAATAAACTGGGATATACTGACATCCGTCAGGTTTTGGACGTTTTCACAAGCCTTGATGGTCTGAAAAAAACAGCGTCCGGACTTCATGAAAAACTGGATAGATCAAGCTCGGGGACGCCGCGCGGCTGTTTGTTGTAACGACGAGACATCGTCAGACAGCAGCTTAGAAGGAATTTTGGGTCAGAAACCCACCGCGGACGGCACTGTGAGCGCAAGGAGATGACCGAAGCAGCATGCGCTGCCGGGGTAACACCGCCATTGGGAGCATCGCTCCTGAGAAGGTAGGTCATGTACGTGGAAACCGTTGGGACACAAGGGCTTCCGTGGCGCGAGGGCAGTAGAATTGCGCGGCTGAGAGCTTACTTGCGGCGGCGCTTCTTCGTTGTGACATATCAGAGGGTGGACTATGCGCCGATGGCTTCCGAAGGGGAGCGGTCGGCGTTTTTGTTTTACCCGATAAGCCGCTGGTGGCTCCGGAACGGAGCGCCGGCGTTTTTTATGCGAAAAGACCGCACATCCCCTGTCAAGCCGAGACGGCCCGCAAAGGCCGCCTGCTTCCCATAAGGGATGGAGAGGGTGCCGGCCCTCTCCATCCCGTACCTCTTTCCGGCAGGGCCGAGACGGCCCGCAGCACACCTGTACAGCACGCGCGGCTCCGCGCCGCGGCGTTTGAGAGAGAACACACAAGGAGGAAACAGAACTTGAACACCAAGAGAACGCACCGGCTGCTGCCGCTGGCCATCGCGCTGGTCATGGCGCTGAGCCTGCTGCCCACGAAGGCGTGGGGCTACTACGTCCTGCAGGGCTCCGGCACCGAGGCCAGTCCCTACCTGATCTCCAGCGCCCAGGCGCTGGAATTTCTGGCGGAGCAGGTCAACGACGGCGCACTGAAAACGGAGGGCGTCTACTTCCGGCAGACCGCCGACATCGACCTGTCCGGCTTCAAGAACAACTCGTGGGTGCCCATCGGCAACGCCACCGGCTCCGGCGGCACGGGCCGGACCTTTGACGGTATCTACGACGGCAACGGCTTCCGTATCAAGAACTTCGTGTTCGAGGATACCACCCGCAAGTATTACGGTCTGTTCGGCCTCCTGTCCAACACCGCAGTCATTAAGAACCTGACGCTGGACAAGAGCTGCTCCGTCACCGCCCGCACCTATGTGGGCGGCCTCGTCAGCCGCGCCGCAGGGGCCACCCTCATCAACTGCACCAGCTACGCCACGGTGTATGCCGCCGGTTCCGCCGGTGAGATCCCGTATCCCCGCGTGGGCGGTCTGGCGGCGGAGGGCCACACCTTCATCAACTGCACCAACTACGGCAGCGTCAAGGCCAACCCCGACTCCAGCGGCTTCAGCAGCCCCGGCGGCTATGGCGCCGGCGGCATCGCGTGCATGGCGCGGGTGATGATCGGCTGCGCCAACTACGGAAGCGTGGTGGCCGGCGGTCAGGCCGGCGGCGTGGTGGGCGAGATCAGCTGCTATGGCAGCACCGAGGAGAAACCCGTGGGCGTCATGGTGGGCTGCGCCAACTACGGCACCGTGGAGGCCCGGGAGTGGGCCGGCGGTCTGGCCGGCGATGCCGAGGGCATCATCGAGGACTGCTACAACCTGGGCACCGTGAAGGTGGAGAAGACGAAGGCGGGCGGTCTGGTGGGCCGGTACAGCACCAGCGACTACAACGCCCTGAAGGTGGGCATCCACAACTGCTACCACGCCGGCTCCGTGCAGTACGGCGCGGAGGAGGCGGAGCCCGTGGCGGGCCATCTGGTGGGCCTTGTGCAGGGCAGTGCGGACGAAGCCACCGCCAAGGCATACCTCAGCGGCAACTACTATCAGAACATCGGCCTGCTGCCGGCAGTGGGCAGCATGGACATCGGCGACAGCGCCGTGGCCATGGAGCTGGCCGATATGCAGAAGCAGGAGTTCCTGGACAAGCTGAACAGCTACACCCATGTGGCGCTGTACGGCGCCGCGTGGCAGTTCAGGTATATCACCGGCCAGGGGCGGATGCCTGTCTATAAGGAGTATCAGGAGCTGCTGGACTACTCCTGCAAGCTCAAGGGCGTGACGGTCAACGGCATGCCCGCCATCGCCGCCGACGGCGGCTACACCTGGGTGCTGCCCTACGGCACCGATCTGACACAGATCAAGGTGGTCACCAGCATCAGTCCCCGGGCCACGGCGGAACCGGCGGACGGCACGCTGGACTTCTCCAAGGGCCCCGTGACGTTCACGGTGACGGCCCAGGACGGCGTCCACCGGCAGAGCTATCCCGTGACGGTGACGGCGGCAGCCAGCCCCAACGGCCTCAGCGCCCTGCGGGTGAAGATGAAGTCTACGGGCGACGTGACTCGGGACGATTATCTGCACGGCCTGACGCTGGTGGGGCCGGAGGACTTCCAGCAGGATGTCACCACCCGCGACTACACCGTATACGACTATAACGCCGCACAGCGCGGCGCCTTCGACACGAACAGCTGGAACGGCTACTATTTCTGGGCGGTGCCCGCCGAGACCGGCGCAGCGATGGTGGCTGCCACCCCCACGCGGACCAGCACCATCACGGCCTGTGCGGACATGATGGATAAGTCCGGCCAGTACGTCTACTACGGCGACAGCATGCACCTGGGCGACAACACCATGACCCTCACCGTGACCCCGCCCTCCGGCGGCAGCGGCAAGGAGACGGTGTATACCTTTCATGTGAAGGTCCTGCCCTCTCTGGGCAGCGTCAGCTTCAGCGACAGCGGCACGGAGCTGGCGGGGACATTCCACCCCCTGACCTTTGCATACAGCATCAAGGCGCCGGACTATCTGACGGGCCTGACGCCCACCGTCACCACCACCCTGAACGAGGGCGAAACGGTGACGTACAGCCCCGCGCTGGAGGACGGGAAGATCCCGCTGGACAAGCTGACGGACGGCAAGTTCACCATCACCGTGTCCGACGCGGAGGACAGCACCCTCAGCACCACCTATACCTTCACGGTGGAGCAGGTAGCCACATTCACCGCCAGAATCGTCACCAATGTGGCGGATGCCCACATCCGCGTGTATCAGGGTACAGACCTGATGACTCCCAACGCCGGCGGAGCCTACGAACTGCGGGGCGACAGAGACTACCGCTTCGAGGTGGCGGCCAAGGGCTACGTGTCCGTCAGCGATGCGCTGACGGAGGACCTGCTGAGCGACGGCGTGCTGGAGCTGTATCTGGAGGAGGTGCCGACCGGCGATCTTCCCAGATATGACTCCTCGTGGCCCAGCTTCCGCGGCAACGACGAGAATATGGCCATCACCACCGTCAGGACCCCCATCGGGCCCTACGCGGAGGAGGACGATGTGGAGCTGCTGTGGAACAGCACCAGCGGCAGCGGCTTTGACAGCGGCGCCGTGGGCTGCCCCATCTTCGTGGACGGCTATATGTACGCCTACGCGGGCGCCAACATCCTGAAGCTGGACCCCGCCACCGGCGAGACGCTGATCTCCAAGCCCATGGAGGACGCCTCCGACTTCGCCATCATCCCGCCCACCTACGGCGACGGCATGATCTTCGTGGGCCTGAAGAACGGGCGGGTGCAGGCGTTCCGCGCCGATACGCTGGAGTCCCTGTGGGTCTACACCGACCCGCTGGGCGGCCAGTCCAACTCCCCCATCACCTACTCCGACGGCTGCGTGTACGTGGGATTCTGGCGGGGCGAGAGCGGCGCGGCCAACTTCGTGTGCCTGACGGCGGACGATGAGAAACCCAACCGCAAGACGGAGCCCAAGATCCCTCTGTGGAGCTGCACCAACGACGGCGGCTTCTACTGGGCGGGGGCCTACGCCAACGACAAATACGTGATGGTCACCACCGATGACGGGTACAGCGGCTATTCTCACAACACCGGCAAGCTGCTGATCTTCGACAAGCGCACCGGCGAGCTGACGGATTCCAAGACGACCTACACCGGCGACCTGCGGTCCAACGTGGCCTATGATAAGGCGAGCGGCCGCATCTTCTTCACCAGCAAGGGCGGCGCGATGTACAGCGAGATCGTGGGCGCGGACGGCAAGATCGACCGCAGCGCCAGCAAGACGGTGGCGCTGGGCGGTATGAGCACCTCCACCCCCGTGGTCTGCAACGGACGCGCCTACGTGGGCGTGGCCGGTACGGGGGGACAGTTCACACCCTACGGCGGCCACCACATCGCCGTCATCGACCTGACCGACTGGAAGGTGGCCTATACCGCCCAGACACAGGGCTATCCCCAGACCAGCGGCCTTATGACCACCGGCTATGACGATGGCGTGTACGTGTACTTCATGGACAACTACACCCCCGGCGTCATGCGCGTCATCCACGATGCCCCGGGCCAGACGGCGCTGGAGGGCGGCGTCACCGAGGAGTTCACCTCCGACAAGGGCGTGTCCGGTACCTATACGGACTGCGCGCCGGTGGTGTTCACGCCCCGGGGCAGTCTGGCGCAGTACTGTATCGGCAGCCCCGTCACCGATGAGTACGGTACGCTTTACTTCAAGAACGACAGCGGCAACCTCATCGCCCTGACCAGCGCCGTGCGGGAGCTGAAGGTGGCGGAGGAGCCGGAGATCGCCAGGACCGAGGACGGTCAGTGGGAGGTCACCGGCGGTAAGATCGTGGCGGTGCTGGCCAACGGGCTGGAGCGCGACATCACCGCTCTGGTGGAGTACCGCGACGACGGAAGCGGCGGCGTGGAGGCCGTGTATACCTACGGCACCAGCGTCCAGCCCTATACCAAGTCGGTGCGTACCGTGTCCCTCAACGGGGCTTCGGCGGCGCAGCCCGGCATCGGCAACGGCGCCGAGGAGGGCGTCACCGAGAACGGCGTTACCAGCTTCAAGGCCGGTACGTCCGCCGGTGCGCCGGAGATCCGCGTCACCGCGCCGGCCAACGGCTGGGCCGCGGGTGAGAATATCTTCACCGTGGCATCTGACGGCGACGCCGCCTGCACGGTGATGGTGAAGAAGGCCGACGGCACGCTGGTGCGCCTGACGGCGTCCACTGCGGACGGCACGCACAGCTTTACCGCCGTCCTCGCCGAGGGAGACAGTCTGGTGGTGGGCCTGAAGGGAGACGTCAACGGCGACGGTGAGATCACCAGCCGCGACATCGTGCAGGCACAGGCTGGCTTCCTTGGCAAGCTGACGCTGCAGGATCACCGCCAGCTGTGCGGCGCCGTTTCCGGCGGCGATGCCATCGGCAGCCGTGACATTGTCCAAATTCGAGCAGCTTTCCTGGGAAAGCTGACTCTTAAATGGTAACAAAAATCAGAAAGGAAAGAGAACATGAAGCACATCGCAAAGAGATCCCTGTCCATGCTTCTGGCGCTGGTCATGCTCTGCTCCCTGTGCGTCAACGCACTGGCCGCAGACGAGGTCAAGGTCAACTCCGCGCTGAGCGCCACGGAGCTGGAGAAGAGCGCCTCCGCCCAGACCGTTCGGGTGACGGTGGCGCCCGCGTCCGCCGTGACCGTCTCCAACTATGAGGTGAAGCTGGAGGTGCCCAAGGGCTGGACCATCACCAACATCGAGAACGATGACCCCAACGCTGCCCTGACCGCCGCGGACTATAACCTCGCCAACGGCCAGATGGGTTGGACCAGCACGGATGCCGAGGATAAAAGCGTGGGTAAGTTCGCCACCTACACGGTGGAGATCCCCGCCAACACCGCCGCCGGCAAGTATGAACTGAAGGTCGTGGGCGTTACGGCCGATAAGAATTATGGGCAGGACGCAGTGCTGACCAAGGGCCAGCACGACAGCACCCTGACCCTGACCGTCAAGGAAAAGACCACTGCCACCGGCTACACCGCCGAGCTGTCCACGTGGTACACCCAGCGCGAGGTGGGCAAGACCCTGACCCTGCCCGTCTACATCACCAGCAGCGAGGCGTCCGTGACCACCTGGAACGCCGCCACCGTCAAGATCAAGTACGATCCCAGGTACGTGTCCTTCTCTGATATGCAGCAGTTCGGCCTGCAGGCCAGCGAGGTCTACGACGACAAGACCAACGGCGTCGTGACCATCAGCCGCTACGGCAAGGATGTGGCCTGCGGCAACGGCAACGGTACGTTCTTCATGGCGGTCTTTGACTGCAACGCCGTGGGTGTCGCCAACTTCCAGCTGACGGAGGCCCGCGTGGACCTGCAGGACAACGCCAACGTGCAGGACGCCCCTCAGGCCACCGTCAAGGGTGACCTGTTTATCCAGATCGGCACTCCCACCTACAAGGTCAGCGGCGCGGAGCAGGAGCTGAGCTATGAGCCCACCGCCGAGTCCGGTAAGGACTTCGTTATCAACATGCAGGAGGGCTATCTGGCCAAGGGCCTGACCGTCCGCTATAAGGTCAGCGGCAGCGACTACGAAGCCGTGCAGAATGATAACACCTTCGTCATCCCCGCCGCCAACATCACCGGCGACATCGAACTGTATGTCTCCTACCACAGCTACAACATCACCAAGACCGGCAGCGGCGCCGAGGACGTGACCCTGCCGCAGCAGGTGCTCGACTACAAGGCTGACTACACCTTCACCCTGAATAAGAAGGACGGCTATGCCTACACCGTGAAGGTCGCCATCGGCGGCCAGGAGATCACCTGCACCGTCAACGAGACCGGCACGGAGTACACCATCCCCGGCGACAAGATCCTGGGCGACACGGTGGTCACCGTGACCCGCACCAAGGAGGCCTCTCAGATCACCTTTACCGGCAGCACCGACGATCTGGTGGGCGAGGTTTCCCGCAGCGCTCCCGTCGGTCAGGACTTCACCTTCACCCTCACGAAGGATGCCGACTATGAGTACACCGTCTCCGCCAAGTACACCGAGTCCGGTGCGACCGTGCCCGTGACCGACAACGGCGACGGCACCTACACCATTGCGGGCAGGTACATCACCGGTGATGACATCTCCATCACCGTCAGCAAGATCTCTCCGCTGGATAAGTTCGACTTCAGCGTCTATGAGTACGTGAAGGTGGACGGCGGCAAGTCCGTGTTCCTGATCCTGGCCAACGTGAAGAGCGGCGAGACTCTGGGCGAGGGCAAGGTCCCCGCCTACGACGGTTCCAACATGTATACCGACATGTCCGGCCGTTATAACTCCGCCTATTCCTGGCTGGTGTTCTCCGAGAGCGATGCTGACACCCTGCTGGCCGATGTGAAGAACCACATCACCCTGGTGACCGGCGAGGCCAAGAGCTACAAGTCCAACAACGATGTGAACTACACCGGTACTGCCGACATCAACGACGCCCAGCTGGTATACAACATCTACAACGCCAAGTATGACAGCTTCGACGTGGTGGAGATGAAGATGTTCCTCAGCGCGGATGTCAACGGCGATAAGCAGGTGAACGCTTTGGATGCCAGCGCCATCGCAAGAGGCACTGTTCTCTTCTGATAAGTAAACCGCATCACGGGCCGTGCGCTGCACAGGATCTCCCCTGCCCCAAGGGGGCAGGGGAGACAGCCCGTTTTTCGGAGGCATGTTTCTGTGGCTCATATCCCGCGTCGTATGGGAAATGGAAACGGGTTTCTGAACAAAACAGGAGGAGAAAATAAGATGAAGAAAGTATTCTGCGCCCTGCTGGCGGCGCTGACGCTGCTGGCGGCGGCCGTCGTCCCCGCCTACGCGGTGGACAGCAGCAAGTCCTATCTCTTCGAGCTGTCCATCGACGGCGGCGACACCAAGCATGCCGCCGCCGGCGACATCGTGACGGTGCTGCTGACACTGAAGCGCACCGACAAGGACGAGGGCTACACCATGTACGCCATGCAGGACGAAATTTGCTACGATCCCGCGTTCTTCGAGCTGGTGCAGGGCAGCGCTATGTCGGCGGCGGCCATCGAGACCACGGACATCTCCCTGCGCGGCGGCCTGCGGGCGTTCTATATGAACTTCGTGTCCTTCGGCGGCGGCGAGGACTGGGATGCCGACACCATGATCGGCACATTCCAGCTGAAGGTCATCGGGACCTCCGGCTCCTCCGTCATCCGGAACACGGAGAATCTGGTGTCCACCGCCGACGGTATGGACAGCTATGCCACCGAGGCCCGGGACGTCACCGTGGTGGTGACGGACGACTGCACCGTGAAATTCGAGAGCAACGGCGGCTCTTTCGTGCCGGAGCAGGTGGTCAAGCGGGGCCAATACGTGACCCGGCCCGAGGACCCCACCAAGGAGGGCTTTGTGCTGGAGGGCTGGTATACCGATTTCGACATGACCCGGCCCTGGGACTTTGACTGCGACACGGTGACGGCCAGCATGACGCTGTACGCCAGATGGACGGACGGCACGGCCATCGCGCCGGTGGACGAAAACGGCGGCGGTCAGGTGCCGGTGTGGGTGTGGATCGCGCTGGGCGCGCTGCTGCTCCTGCTGGTGCTGTTCCTGCTGCTGCGCCGCCGGACCGTGAGGTTTGAGACCTTCGGCGGCACCGCCATCGACAGCCGCAAGGTGCGCCGCGGCGAAAAGCTGACGCCTCCCATGCTGCCTGTGAAGGAGGGTGCGGCCTTCGGCGGCTGGTTCGCGGATCAGGCCTGCACCAAGCCCTGGAGCTTCGACAGCGACACGGTGGAAAAGAGCATGACGCTGTACGCCAAGTGGCAGTAACCGCGGAAATAGAATGAGGGTGCAGATGAGAAAACGGATCACAGCCCTGCTGCTGGCCTTTGTCATGACGGCGAGCCTGCTGCCGGTGACGGCGCAGGCGGTCTCGCCGGAGGCGGAGGCGCCGGCGGCAGTTATCACCACGGCGGCGGAGTTTGCCGCCATGGCGCCGGACGGGAATTACCGTCTGGAAGCGGACATCACGGTGGACGAGCCCTACGGCAGGACATTCACCGGCAGCTTCGACGGCGCCCACCATATCATCACCATAGATCTTCATGCCTCGGCCGGTGGACCGGTCGGGGCATGGGGCCTATTCGGAGAGCTGGACGGCGCGGCGGTAAAAGACCTCCGTCTGCGGGGCGAACTGACCGCGGCGGAGGACAGCGGTGTCCGGAGCCTGGGCGCACTGGCCGGTACGGTTTCCGGCGACACGGCTATCGGCGGCTGCCGCAGTGAGGCGGCGGTGCAGTCGGAGGTGTCCGGCGGCAGCGTGGGCGGCTTTGTGGGCCGCGTCACCGGCGGTACGCTGACCATGACGGGCTGCGCCGGCGCCGGCGTGGTAAAGGCGCTGGACAGCGCCGCGGCCGGCGGCCTTGTGGGCAGCCTCGACGGCGGCAGCATGACGCTGACGCGGTGCTACCGGTACGGCGATGTGCTGGGTGGCCTGTGCGCCGGCGGTTTTGTGGGCCAACTGGCGGAGCAGGCGGACTGCACCGCGTCGTACGGCTATGCCGCCCTGCGGCCTGCCGCAGAGGACGCGGCAGCGCCGGAAAACTGGGGCGAGCTGCGGACTGTCAGCGCGGAGAAGGCCGGCGCACTGTGCGGTGAAGGTACGTTCAGCGCGGAGAGCAAGGCGCTGTTCTGGTCGGGCAAGGCGTTCGGAACGGACGCTGTCCCTGCCGGTGGGCGGTTCGAGGAGACGGATGCCGCCGCGGTGCTGGCGGCTTTGAATGAGGGCGCGGCGGAGGACGATGCCAACGGCTTTCTGCTGACGGCGGAGAATGGCGGCTGGCCCATGCTGCGCTGGGAGCTGACCCAGCCCCAGACGCCGTCTGCCGCAATAGAGCAGGAGAAGGAGACGCTGCGCACCCAGTTGGCCCAGCTATGGAGCCAATACAGCGAGACGGCCTATGAGCCGGAGAGCTGGGCGGCGTTGACCAAGCTCTATCAGGGCGCGCTGGCCGCTGTGGACGCAGCTGTGTCGGCAGAGGAGCTGCCGCTGCTGACGGTGCTGGCCGCGGCCATGGCGGAGGTGCCCGTCAAGGCCCAGACCTACACCACCCTGTCGGAACAGGAACGGCAGGCGGTGATCCAGCGGCTCCAGACAACGTATGAGACATATTTACAGCAGATCGAGGACAAGTCATCCGCCTTTGCCGAGGCCAGCCGCGGCGTGTGGCTGAAGCGCACGGCAGAGGGGCGGGAACAGCTGGACACAGCCCGCCAGACGCTGGTCCGGCAGCTGACCACGGCGCTGACAGCGCTGAAAGACTGCCATACCACGGCGGACGCTCAGACGCTGGAGGATGCCTTCGCGGCCTCCGCCCAACAGACGGCGGAGGGCGTGGATCCCACCGTGGCGGATAATCGCGTGCCGCAGGGGGACAAGTGGGACGGCACGTCCCGTACCCGGCCTGCGGAGGGCAGCGGCACGGCGGAGGACCCCTATCGCATTACCACTGCCGCGGAGCTGGCGTGGTTCGCAGACCAGGTCAACGGCGGCCAGCGGACGCTGTGTGCCCGTCTGGCCTCGGACATCGACCTGAACGGCTATGTCTGGACGCCCATCGGCAGCACCGGCGGCAAGAGCTATCAGGGGACGTTTGACGGCGGCAACAGCGTCGTCCACGGCCTGCAGGTGGAGAGCGCCGCCTACGCCGGACTGTTCGGCGTCATCGGCATGTCCGGCACGGTGCAGCGCCTGTGTACGGCGGGCACCATCGCCATCACCGCCGCTCAGGGCAACAAGATCTCCAGCGTGGGTGCGGGCGGCATCGCCGGATACAGTATGGGCATTATCTTTCAGTGCTTCTCCACGGTGTACGTCACCAACGACCGCACCAGTTACAGCGCGGTGGCCGGGGGCATCGTGGGCAAGGCGTCGGCGCAGGCCGTGGTGGACAGCTGCGGCAGCTACGGCGCCGTGGGCGGCCGCAGGAACATCAACTACATCGGCGGTATCGCGGGCGTGGCCCAGAAGGGAGCCGTCATCCGCTACTGCACCAACTACGGCGCCGTCACCGGCAGCCGCGGTGTGGGCGGCATCGTGGGCCTGCTGACGGACTACGCCCAGGTGCGCCTGTGCGAGAATCAGGGCGCTGTGGACGGCGAGAGCCGCGTGGGCGGCGTCGTGGGCTGGGTCTGCGGGGCGGACTACATCTCCGGAAACGTGCTGGACGTGACCATCCGGAACGTGGGAAGCTACGCCGATGTCACCGCCGATGGCTCCCCCGCTCTGGGCTACGGCGCAGGTGGGATCGTGGGATACATCGACACCGCCGATGATACGGGCCTCACCGGCCCCTGCACCCTGTCCTGCGCCTACAACACCGGCACGGTGACGGACAACGGCGGCACCACGTCTCAGGGCGTGGGCGGCATCGTGGGTGAGTGGCACGGCGGCGTTCTCAGCCATGTGCAGAGCGCCTCCGGCAACACGCTGTGGGGCGTGGTGGACATGGCGGTCACCGCCAGCCACGACGCGGCGCGGGTGTCCACGGTGACACCGGCCTATGACATCACCGGCGGTGACCGCTGGGACAAGGTCAGCGCTGCGGTGACGCTGCTGGCGAAGCTCATCCGGCCCGAGGCCGGCGATGAGGGCTACGCCGCCTACGGCAGGGACCAGAGCATCCTCTATAACGGCGTGATCCTGTCCTATCTGGAGCGCATCGAGTCCGCCGCAGACAGCGGCGAGACGGAGACGCTGCTGCGGGAGTGTCAGGAGCAGCTGGACGCCGTCCTCACCGGCACGGATGCCAGCGGCCAACAGCTGCTGGAGGACCTGCGCGCTTACGCCGGAAGCCGCGTGTACGCGGCGGCGGAGCAGGCGGAGGCGGAGGCCCTGCTGGCGGCGGCGGAGACGGAGATCGCCGGTGCCGCTACCATCGCGGACATCAGCAATATCCGACTGAAATATCTGGGCGACAACGGCCTGCTGACCAGAATCACCACCTATCAGGCCAAGCGGCAGCAGGACCTCTACAATACCTACGTCTACAACAGGAACTATACGCAGGACGATATGGCCGCGGCGCTGGCCGCCTATGAGAGCTGGCGGGCCAAGTTGGACAGCGCCTCCTCCGTGGAGGAGGTGGACGCCATCTACGCCGACGCCCGCAAGGCGCTGGCGGACCTGACCGCAGGCTTCACGGAGGGCGATACTGCGCCGGACATGGACGCGGCGGCAGCCGCAGCCCTGCAAAAGACACGCGATGAGGCGCGGCAGGCTCTGGATGATCTGGCGCAGCAGCGCATCGCGGCGCTGACGGCGCAGCTGGACGACATCAGCGGTTTCGACGAGACACGGCGGCAGCTGCTGACCCAGGCGCTGGAGCGGGGCGTGACATCCATCCGGGAGGCCGCTGCGGTGGAGCTGGACAGCCTTACCGACTATACCGCCATCCAGCAGGCCCGGAAGGAGGGCCTTGCCGCCATCGAGCAGGCGTACACCGCCGCCGCCGGCAAGCTGAAGAAGCTGCTGGAGTCCTCCCGGGCGGAAAACGGCTGGGACGGCATCACCGCCAGCCGGCCCCACGGCAGCGGAACGGAGGCCGATCCCTACCAGATCGGCACGGCGCAGGAGCTGGCGTGGCTGGCCTATGCGGTGAACAACCAGACGGAGAGCGGCGGATTCAGCGCCGTGCTGACGGCGGACGTGGATCTGGGCTATTGCCAGTGGCCGGTGATCGGCACGCGCAGCAGCGGCAGCCAGCGGCCCTATACCGGCACCTTTGACGGCCGGGGACACACCGTGTCCGGCCTGTACATCACTTCGTTGGGCGGGCGGCAGAAGCTGGGCCTGTTCGGCGTGGCGCAGGACGCGGTGATCCGGAACCTGACGGTGCGGGGCAGCATCGAGCTCACCGGCGTCCGTTCCTACGACGGCGACACGGCGGGCTACCTCATCGGCGGCCTGCTGGGCAGCGGCGAGGGCATCGGCGTCACCATCAGTAACTGCGTGTCGCAGGTGGATGTCTCCGTGTCCTTTGCCAACGACCAGAAGGCGCAGCGCGCCGCCGTGGGCGGTCTGGTGGGCCGCCTCAGCGGCAGCGGCAGCCACACGCTCACCGACTGCCGCAGCGAGGGGCGGGTCTACACCGCCTTCGCGCCCGGCGCCTGCTATCTGGGCGGCTCCGGCGGCGACGGCGGGCAGGCCGGCATCGTGGGCTTTGTCAGCGCCGGCGCACGACTGGAGCGCTGCGTCAACGCCGGCGAGGTCTACGCAGGCCGCGCCGCAGGCGTGGGCGGCATCGTGGGAAGCGCGGGCAGCAGCGGCACGGAGGTGACGCTGTCCCAGTGCGCCAATCAGGGCGCGGTGTCCAACGATACTGCGGCGGTGCTGCTGAACAAGGGCGGCACCGGCGGCGTCCTGGGACTTGCCGCGGCGGGGACCGTAACGGTTCGCAGCTGCTACAACACCGGCAGCGTGGCGGGCAGCACCATCGTGGGCGGCATTCTGGGCGGCGAGCGCGGCGAATACTCCGCCAACGCTCAGTACGGCTGCCGGGGCCTGACGCTGGAGAACTGCTACAACGCAGGCGGCCTGCTGGTGGGCACGGCCACCGTTCGGGTGGGCGCGCTGGCGGGCTACCCGCTGGACGGCCGGTACTACACGGGACTGACGGTGCGCAAGGGCGCCTGCCGGTTCGTGATGGGCTGGAAGTGCAGTCAGGGCGACAGCGTGAAGGAAAGCGCGGTGCTGACGGCGGCGCTGTTTGACGGGCTGGTGGACAGCCTCGGCGGCGTCAACAGCGGCTATCCGCTGTTTGACTGGCAGCTGCTGGAGCAGCGCTGCCGCGAAGAGGTGGTCAGCTATCTGAACGACCGCTATGAGCGGGAGATCAAGCCTATCGCCACCGTGGCCCAATGCCAGGAGATCGAAAAGCTGCTGACAGAGACGGCGGAGACCATCCGCACCGCCAAGACCACAGCAGAAATGACTGCCGCCTATGAAAAGGTGCTGGCGCGCATGAGCGCGGATGACCTGCTGGCAGCGGCAAAGAACGCCGCACTGAAGCAGCTGGATAAACTGTACAAGAGCGCAAAGAAGGATTACAAGGACATTGCAGAACAGCTGAACAAGCTGTATGAAGCACAAAAGGCCGCCATCGAGGCCTGTACCAAGTCCGCGGATACGGACACGGAGCTGGATCGGTTTTCTGCCGGTGTGGTGGATCTGCTGATCACGGCGCGCATCAAGACCGGCGTGA
>ERZ827156.3103-NODE-3103-length-15586-cov-4.341253_pt1 | contig 15586 bp, 31 predicted proteins | sample MGYA00519919_ERZ827156 | MGnify/ENA primary metagenome ERZ827156 (study PRJEB31778, sample SAMEA3449269) | human gut metagenome | biome: human gut; feature: human-associated habitat; material: faeces | place: United Kingdom | collected 2010/2012 ... | reverse complement strand
GCTTCTACTGCAGAAAAAGGGACGAATTGGCGCACGTTCAGTGGTCGTTGATTGGGGTCGAAAACGAGAAGGGGAGAGAGAAACGATAAGCAAATTAGCTGAAGAGAATACTAATGGATGAGCGCATCATTGGAAGGAGCGGGAAGAGAAGGGAGCTGTCATAACCAAACTCAAATCAGTTGTCTTTCTTGCCGCATTCGCTTTGTCTCACACAATGGAGCCAGTCGAATCCACGGAAGAGGCTGTTTTGAAGGAATTGCGTGAAGTGAGAGTTGCGGCAGATCAGCTGTATTCCAATTGCTCTCTGTATGAGATGTAGAAACAAGAAGACGGCGGAGCTCGTTGCGTTGACAGGGCCGAATTCTAGCCTCTATAAGCAGCTGGACGTGGTTTCTGTGGAAACTGCTTTAAGAATAGGATATGCGTAAACTGGCGAGTACGTGGGAGAAAATCCTGGGTCGTTTTGGATGTGACACCAGGACTGCTTGAAACTGTGCTATATCAAACATTTGTTACTAGTACACTCATTCCACCTTCTCGTGCTCCTCCTCTTCCTCCACCTCAGGGATCATCAAGTGGCAGCACTCGGCAAACTCCCTCTCCATGTCCTTCCCTTCCACAGGCAGGAACCACCTCAGACAGAAGGGTTCTCCCATGGCTTCGCACGCCGCTCTGTAGAATGAAGAACCCATGTGCGAACCATCCGTCCCTTCCTGCACCTGCTCGATATAGGTCTTGTCGTACCAGATGTTCTTGAGCTGGTCGTAGAAGAGGATGATGCAGAACACGACGAAGATGAAGGAGAAGAGGCCCTGAATGCAGACCACCACCTCCATCAGCAGCTCGCTCTCGAAGAAGGGGAAACGGATGTGCCACTTCTCGAAGAAGAGCGCCCACTTGGGGCGATTGCGCACCCAATCGAACATGTAGTAAAGCGGAATCATGTGCCAATACATCTACCTTCGAGAGAAGGTGAAAGCAGTACCTGGAACTTGTCCATTCTGGCGTTCACGAAGCGAATGGTCATGATGAAGGCAAGTGTCTCATCGATCGCAACGTAGAGCAAGAAGAGCATGAAGTACTTCTGGTTGCGCATGCCCACGCAGTTGCTGATCCATCTACATGACAAAAGGGGCGCCAAACGTACGGGCAGTGATGATCCATCTTCATAATGCACCCCTGACAGCGGCTGCAGTGATGGGAACGGTAGGGTTTTAGATCGTTGCACTTTCTACACTTCACACGAAGCAATGCTTCTACGCGCACCGGCGATACGTGGATGCTTTGGGATCCACTGCTGAAATGCGCTTAAGCTATTGGGTGAAGAAGGAGCGAAATCGCAACAATGTCTCTGTCCACAACGCCCGGGTCTGAAAACATGCTCCTCACATAGGACCACACGATGAGGATGAATAAAACATAGAAGGAGATGAGGATGAGGGCAACGGCCAGCTTGCTCTCAACAACGGGGATGACCATCTGAAAGGTCATGCAGTAGGTAACAAACAAGATTTGCGCCCATGCCTATTCCGTTAGAAGAAGACTCCTTTGCTACCATCGGGACGGCGAGATAGGCGATCGGATCTCTATAGGAGCACCAGCACTTTCCCCCACAGAAGAGCATGATTTGAAGTCGATACTGAATAGATGGGGAATCCCCATTATTCTTCATATGCGATGATTCAAATAGTTGCGCTTACCCACAGCCCGCCTCTTGCCGCCTTTACCAGATAGAGGAAGCGAGGAAGAGGGAAGAATGAGCGAAGAAGCAGAAACGACCTTGAAGAAAAGAAGGAATGTGGCTATTCTTTCGTCAGACGACGAGTCGGAGGATCTTGGTCTGAACCCAATTCGTTCCGCAGCCGAGATTAGTACAACAGTGCCAAACGATTCCACTTCACCGGACCAGGGAAGCGAAGAGGAGGCGAATGTGGTTGTTGCTTCTGATGCAATGCCGACAGATGTGGAAGGAAAGAACGATGATATAGCGAATCCGATAGCTGTTCCGGCTGCAAGCGAAGTGTATGCTGTTTTTCGTGGGATGAAGGAATAGGACATCAACGATTGGAGAAGGGATGTCTCTGGAGGATATCACTGCCAAGACCCAGGCACTGATGCGCTCGGTTGGTGTATGGCGCGAATGATGGGCTTGAACGTAGACAAATGTGCAGAACACATCCATTGTTCAGAGTGAACCGCCCAAGGAGAACAAATCCAGAAAGCTGAAGACCAAGTCGGTCATTCTCTAGGAGTTGAGCGAATAGATTGTTTGAGAAGCTGCAGAAGCGGAAGGGAGCGAAATCGGCCGCTGTGAAGGTGATGACCATCGATCAGGTATATGAGCAGAATCAGAAGGTGCTGAAGAAGGAGGCTGAGGAGCAGAAGGCCCGAGAGGCGGAGTGTCTAGCGGCAGAGTCGAAGGCCTCCGCTACAGAAACGAAGGAGCCATTGAAGCCCAGAGCATCGGATACAGTGCGTGGCTTCTTGGAGCATAACAGCCTGTCTCGCAGCGATACGGTCCCGAAGCTGACGGTGACGGACGATCTTTCCTCCGACGATGTTTGCGCTGTGTGCTTTCTTAAGGCGTAGGAGCTGCAGATTGTGGATGGGAGTGAGGCCGTGTCGAGTCTGAAGTCCTTCAAGCCGAGACACGAGGGAGTGACTGTGAATGAGATGCGTGCGACGCTGCAGGACGTGGAGGCCGCCTACCAGCGGGACACGGCGGCGAAGCGAGCGATGCGGTCGAAGCTGGACCGGTCGGCCAGCAGTGTGCGGCGCGAGCGCAACGAGCTGCAGAACATGCTGGATTTCAAGGTGCAGCAGGCGGCCATCGCCGAAGAGAAGGAGGCGCTGGACCTGAATCGAAAGGTGGACGAGATGATGAAGAAGCAGGAGGAGGTGGAGGAGAAGGAGGTGAAGTATGACGAGGAGGAGAAGGTGCTGCCGGAGGACGGAGAGGAGGTGTTGTTTGACGAGGAGGAGCCTGTGGAAGCTGCAGAGCCAGAGGAACCGGAGGAACCGGAGGAGCCGGAGGAGGAGAAGGCGGTGAAATCGATTGCGGTGCTTTCCGAGGATGAGGACACCGTTCCCCTTCCTGCGGTGAAGAAGGGGACTGCTGTGGAGGAAGAGAAGGAAAAGGAGAGTGAATTGCTGGTGATGAGGAATGGTAAGCTGGAAAAGGCCAAACCAAAGAAGAGTGTGATTGATCTGTTCCGCAAAGCGAAGGAGAAGGAGAAGGAGAAGGAAGTGGAGAAGGAGAAGGAAGCGGAGAAGGAAGTGGAAAAGGAGAAGGAAGTGGAAAAGGAGAAGGAAGCGGAGAAGGAGAAGGAGAAGGAAGTGGAGAAGGAAGAAGAAAAGGAGGAAAGCAACGACGAAGACAACGACGAAAACCCAGTCAACAACGACGAAAACACATACTCCGAAGAGGAGCAGCCAACGGCGGAGGACTACGAGCGCTACAAGCGAATGATGCGGGACGAGAAGCAGGACAAGAGCAATCGCCTGTTCGATGACGAGGCCGAGGAGTCGGGAAGCGACGTGAACCCCGACGACGAGGAGAACGACGAGGAGAAGATGGTGGTGCCGGAGGGCATCGACATCATGGAGCGACCCAGTGGCTATGGGGTGTGGGAGTGAGCTGTAGTGGACGAGAAGGAAAGGAACTCGATCATGTCTCTGCACAACCGAATGAAGCAGCAGGAGGACGACGACCAGATCCGCTTTCTGAAGAAGGGACTGAAGGAGGGCACGCGCTACATGATCCGTGGAAGAGGATTCGGAGGATGACGCGTAGATCAGATGCAGAAGAACCGTGTGGCGTACGACGCCTTCTCCGACGAGGAGGAGGATCGGAAGAAGAAGGTGGTGGCGTCGATGGGCAACGAGGAGGAGAGTGAGGAGGAGAACGAGGAGGAACAATACTTGAAGGAGATCCGCAGAGAGAGGGCGCTGAATTCGATGATGGAGAAGGAGGAGGAAGAAGAGGAAGAGGAGAAGGAAGAGAAGGAGGAGGAGGAGAGCGATGGGCTGAACAGCGAAGAGGAGCAAGAAATCGAGCAGTTCAAGCGAGAGCTGGCGAAGAGAGAGGAAGTGAGGACGGAAAGAGGAGTTTAGGCGTAGATGAAACGCACACAATCGACACAAGACCCCTTCGCGAGTGGGTTTTCGCTGAAGCATTGACGAGTAGATGTCGTGTCCTTCGACAACCCGGAGGTGCAGAGCTTCCTGAGAAGCACATCCTCGATCCAGGCTTCGCAGGAGAAGGAACTCTCCCGCACACAGAGTCTGAAGCGAGCGAACTCCAGCCGGTCTCGGACGCTGGTAAGCCAGAAGGTGGAGCTGTGATTTGAGCATCACAGGTAGAGCATTTCGAAAACTCCGAATACGCTTCCCTCCGGGATCATAAACACGCTGAGCAAGTCGAACTCGCGATCGAACACGACAGTGGTGAGATTTGGCGGAATGACTGACGGATAGACGAATCGCACCTCCTTCCTGTTTTCTACGGCATCCGAGAATGGAGGCGGGAAGAAGCAATCCACCCCACCGCTCTTGTCTCGCTCTTCCTCCGGATTGAAGAGGAGTTCGACCGTCGTGCTGGATAGAGCGGAGGCGGGACGATCGAAGGAGGGAAGGAGGAGTTGATTGTTTGCTTTCTTTTTCATGTTTTCTGGATGAACGGGTTTCGATGACGGGCGTTTCGTCGATGATTGGAAAAGCATTCTTCTATCGCAGAAATGATTTTCAACATCTTTCGAATTCTTGGCGATGTCAGCCACCTGCTGAGCTTCCTCGTTCTCATCCTGAAGATCAGGCAAACAAAGTCCTGCTATGGTGAAGCTGCGCGACCCATATGAAGCGTAGGTATATCCTTCAAAACACAGGGACTCTATTTCATCGTATTTGTGACGAGATACCTCGATCTCTACAAAGTCATCCTGCATCCCTCGAAGCTGTCAAGCGGACTGGTTCTCTATAACACAATAATGAAGGTGCTGTATCTGTCGCTCACCCTCTACATTTGCAATCTGATGATGAGAGTGAGCCCCTACCGCACCACCTACGACAAGAACGGAGACACGTATAAGGTCGTTCGCTGGGCGATTCTGCCGGCTGCCATCCTTGCCCTGTTTTTCCACCGCAAGTCGAACAATTTCATCCTCGACGTCACTATTCGCCTCTGCTTTAAGCGTAGTACTTCTGGTCGTTTTCGCTGTACCTGGAGGCCGTGTGCATCATGCCGCAGATCGTGATGCTGCAGCGGTACAAGGAAATCGAGAACCTGACCTCGAACTACGTTGTTTTACTGGGAGCGTATAGAGCGTTCTACATCGCCAACTGGATCACGCGCTACGCCACGGAGAAGTACTACCGCAACTGGATTGGCTGGATCACGGGCACCGTGCAGACGCTGCTGTACTGCGATTTCTTCTACTACTACGCGGAGAGGTGAGCGTGTGTGCGGCGGGTAATGGCATAGCAAGTGGCTCGGAAAGAAGATGAGTCTTCCTACATAGTGATTGGTTCCTGTTGGGCTGTTTCTTGAACACATTTTCTCCTCTCTGCGATCCTTCGAGACTATGTGGAGCTACATCAATTCCTCGCCCGTGGTGCAGGAAACGATGAAGGAATACACGTCCTTTCCCGAGCCCAACGGGAAGGGGGAGAAGACTGGATTGATCGCCTTCGAGGATATCGACACGCGCAGTAGAGTTCGATTCAACGTGTAATTCGTAGACGAGAGGAGCAGTTTGAGAGATCCTTCTGTCTCGTCTCTCGCTCTTCGATGATGTGTAGGTTCAATTCAACTCCAATTTCTGGATGCCGGACGAGGTGTGTTTTTCGTGTTATAGTTGCCAGCAAAAGTTCACGGTGATTAGGCGCAGACATCACTGCCGCATTTGTGGTCAGGTGTTCTGCAGCGAGTGCTGCCAGCTTCGCGACGTGTTTTCAGTGTGCTGCGTTCATCCTAGGGTTTCCTCTTCGGTTTCGCCGGAAGCATTCGCATCTGCAACTACTGCGCGTCGCTGGTGAAGGTACGGACACTAGCTTCCTGCTGATGTGTAGACACAACAGTTGGAGGGAATAGCCAAGTAGTCTCTGCGTATCGACTCGAGTGTAGATCCTCTCCGTCAATCCAAGTGGAGGAGCTCCACTTCTCCCGCCGCTACAGCAATCATCTCAACGACATCACCTCCAGCTTCTCCTCGGACATCTCTCTCGAGGAAACGGACGAGATCACGCATAAGGTTCCCGCCGACATTCCCGGTACCTCCGTTCCCTTCACTTCACCCTAGACGACAATTGCACATTCACTCCAACTCCCACTCCGTTCTCCTTCCATCTTCTCCTCACCCCCAGCGGTTGCTTCTTCAAGGACGGCGTCCTCAAGGTCAGCCCCGACATCCGCAGCGATTTGCACTCCTCGCCGCTGCACGACGACCAACAGCTCTTCCTGCGCCAAGGTCTGCTCTGCCGCGGCTGTGAGTCTTCCACCCACCCCTCACTCCCAGACCAGTACGTGAACGCCGTCGCGCGCCAGCTGGTCTCGGACTGCGACCTCTTCACAGGCGCCGTGGAGAAGTGGGTGCAGGTGCTGCTGCGACTCTCGCGCGCCGCCTCCGACTTTTTGACGGAGGAGAACGACGAGGTGCAAGGCCAGCCGCTGATGCTGTCTTCCCTTCGTAGGCTCGCTGGTGTGGGTTCATGCGCAGTGGCGTCGCCGACGACGGAGGAGTTCTCACCCACGGCGGATACATTACCGTCGTTCGCGGCGGCGCTGGAACAGGGGCAGCAGTGCTGGGGCACGCAGATCAGCTCGCTAAGCACGGCGATGAATGTGATCACGGTGGAGGGCAGCCTGCCGGACCAGAGCCTGTTCGTGGACGGCTTCATGATGAAGAAGAACCTGGCGCACAAGGTGCGGTTCATGGCGTGGCGTGACGGGTAGAAGATGAAGCGATGCATCGTGTCGCCGCGCATTCTGCTGATCGCCTGCCCCATCGAGTACTACAAGGACAACTACCAGTACGCCTCGCTGAGCACGCTGCTAACGCAGGAGCAGGAGTGGGTATTCTCTCCCTCCTTCACTGTAGCCACATCCAAATCCTGGTGAAGAAGCTGCTGTCCCTGAGTCCCAGCGTCATCCTGGTGGGCAGCAACGCCTCCAAGCACGCCATCGACCTTCTCCTGCAGGTGGCTTCTTCTCCTCCCTCTCAGCGTAGCACGACGTCTCCGTGGTCGTCAACTGCTCTCTGACGATGCTCAAGCAGGTCAGCAGCATGACAGGCGCCACCATCATCAAGCACCTCGACGACATCGCGCGTACGCCCGCCGCTGCCCGCTGACGCATAGTGCTGAACCCCGACGACGTCGTCGGCAGCTGCGGGCTCTTCACCGTCCGCGACTTCCGCACCGTGCTGCGCGGCGAGAAGCAGGCGCGCTATGTGGACGTGCGCGCGGCCCGCGGGGCTGAGGCATAGGTGCACGCGCGCCGCGCCAGCCACTCCATCGTCACATACGTCTGCTTCGAGTGCTGCACGCGCAGTCGCGGCTGTTCGTCCACGCGCGCCGCCTGACCCGTAGGCTCCGTGTGTCTGCGCGGCGGCGACGAGGCGCTGCTGGAGATGGCGCGCAAGATCCTGCTGTACCTGGCGCAGATGCGCCTGTCGCTGGAGCGCGAGATTGCCTTTTACATCGACATGGGCATGACCGCCACCTCGCTCGCACTCGCCACCGAGCCCGTGCTGTTCGCGAAAAAGGCCCAATTCCTGGCATCCTCTCCCAACATCGTGTTTGGCAAGTTTGCGACCTGCGATGCGATGACGGAAATAGTCCCCATTTCGTGGACACGAACAACCACAACGACTTCTTCGCGATCGGCAAGCTGCAGCCGCTGCAGACCAACAACATCATCTACGGCTTCGTCCGTCTCTTCAACGGCATTCAGGTGGGCTTCTCTCATTTAGTTCACTTGCAGTGCGCGCCGCCCGAGATCAAACGCATCGACTTCTACAGCCAGAATGACCGCTACTTCGGCAGCTTCCTCCGCGACCTGTGCTTCAACAGCCGCGCCGTGTGCGCCAAGCAGGCCTCCGCAGGCGAGGTGACGCGTAGTCCCAAGTGTCAGAAGCCGCTGTTCTTGCACACGACGTGCATCCTCCACGGCGGGTTCTGCCTGCACGTCACCTCCTCCAGCGTCGGCACGGGCCGCAACACGAGCGCGTCGGTGCGTGGGTGGAGGTAGTTGAAGGGAGTGACTGTGAGCGTAGTCGGTGCAGGTGCGGACAGGAGACGACGCCGGAGGTGCTGTCGCAGTCGACGCTGTACCTGTCGATGGGCGTGGTGCTGCAGCTGCTGTTCTACGACTCCTGCTCCAAGGCGCCGTGTGGCCACAACCTTTTCAGAGACCGCGTGAGTGGCGCGTTGTGGCTGTCATCTCCAGACGCTCTACTTCCTGCAGGGCAACACGCTGGCCACGTTCTCCTTCGAGCAGAGTCGCTGCTACGGGATCGTCAGTTCGCCGTCGCTGTCGCTTGGAGCGAGCATCGCGCCGATGCTGCAGGAACAACTGCAACTGTTCCTGAGCATGCAGAACAAGGTCTTCTCCTCCTTCATCGAGCAGATTTCCTCCTGCATCGTGGGCGCGCATTCCACACCTCACAGCTAGCAAGAGGAGGAAGAGGGCTCGTCGCGGCTCGTCGCGCTCAAGAGCCTTCTCAGCCACATCAGCGAGGGCGCGCGGGCGCTGAACAACGAGTGGGCGCGGCGGCGCGGCGTGAGGCGTAGCGTGCGGTCCGTCAGTCTGGATGACTACAACTCGCTGTTCCTGATCTACCGCCTGCGGCAGCTACTCTTCCGGTGGAGCCAGGTGGCTGTGGGCTGGGCGCGTGAGGCGTAGCGCTGGGTGGACTCCTTCAAGCAGATTATGCTAAGCACCGCTCCCAAGGCCATGCCCGCTGTTAGGGATGCCGTTAAGGATGCCGTTAAGGATGCCGTTAAGGATGCCGTTAAGGATGCCGTTAGGGAAGCTGGTGTGGAAACGGTTGGTGAAGCCGTGAATGAAGCGGTCGTGGAAACGGTTAAAGAAACCCCCACTGTCAGTGAGGCTCCTGAGCAAGCGCCCGAAACGAACACTGCCTCGGCTGACAACCCCGCTGAGCCCTCAGCCGAGACCCCAACCGAACCATTAATGGAGTCGCCAATGGAGACGTCACAGAACGAGGAACGCAGACGCGTGCACTCGCCGCGCACGCACGAGCGGGAGCTCTCGACGGCCAGCTCCTCCTCGCTCATCTCCAACAGCACCGTGATCGCCCTGATTTCCGTCAATGGTAGATCTCCTTACCACCAGAACTGTTCTTCGGCAACCCGCAGCTGCCGCCGGACCCCGACAACCACTTCATCCCGCTGTGCCTGCAGCAGCCCACCAGCGTGTTCGCGTACGCCATGTCGACGAGCCAGTACCTGGAGGAGTGCCGCGCGATCCGCAAGCTGGTGGACAGTGGGAGCATCGAAGGCTGCTGCTCCAGCGAGCGGTACCTGCTGGACGGCAACGACAACCACGTGAAGGTGGTGGTGGAGGCGGAGGAGAACGGCATGCCGCAGCGCATCGCCTGCAAGATCTTCTTCGCGACGCAGTTCGAGGCGATCCGCACGGTGCGCGATGCCTACGCGTTCGTGCTGTCGTTGAGCGTGTCCTCGGCGCAGGACATGCACGGCGGCAAGAGCGGTGCGTGTGGGTGAGGTGAATGACTCGCAGGCGCGGAGTTCTTCGTTACGGGCGACGGGAAGTACCTGGTGAAGGTGATCTCGCAGCGCGAGTTCGAGATGTTCGCCAGCAACGCGCACACGTACTTCAAGTGGACGTGGCGAGCGGCGCTGACACGCAGGTACATGGCGAAGTGCCTGTTCCACGGACTGCCCTCGCTGTTGTGCAAGGTGCTGGGCATCTACCAGACCACCGTGTCGGAGCCCGGCGGGAAGAAGAGCACCACACACTACGTGGTGGGCGCCGGCCGCGGGCGTAAGGCGTAGGTGATGGAGAACCTGTTCTACAACCAGCGCATCGACTACAAGTTCGACCTGAAGGGCAGCAATCGCAACCGCTACGCGAACGAGGGCGGTGGGCGCGGCGCGCGGGCGTGAGGCGTAGTGGAGGAGAACACGCTGCTGGACATGAACTTCATGGAGAAGCGAAAGGGCATTCCGCTGCCGCTGCATGTAGGGGATGATAAAGGTTGTGAGGGTTTTAGGAATCGTCGAAATCGCTGCTGAATGTGGGAATCATCAATGACACACTGTTCCTGTCGATTATCAACGTCGTGGATTACTCGCTGTTGGTGGGAGTGAACGAGGAGAAGGTCGAAGAGAAGGGAGCGATTTATGGCTAGAATGAGCTGGTGGTGGGCATCATCGACTATTTCCGCTGCTACGACCTGATAAAGAAGATTGGTAGGAAATGGGGTTGAGACTGTGAGAGTATGTAGAGAATGGAGTGAAATCGGTGGGTATGATCATCGGAGAGAAGGAGCCCACGATCATTCCGCCGAATCTGTACAAGAAGCGCTTCCGACTGAGTATGGACAGCTACTTCATCACCGTGCGCCAGAATGGGTGGTGTGAGGAGTAGATGCCAGACCGCTACTTCCAGTTGAAGACGGCCGGAGAGCAGTCATGAGTACCGCTGTGCGTTCCCTTGTTTGTTTCCACATGGCAGTTTCCATTTCCATGTCCTCCGAAAACTCTCCTATTCCTCCGGGTCTGAATGCGCTTCGCGCCTGCAAGCTCTGCAAGCTGATAAAGAGCTACGACCAGGTGGGCTGCTCGTTTGCGGTTCCAATGATAGTTCCTTCACAACGGCTGCGAGAACTGCGAGGATATTCTGCACATGGCTGGAGACGACGAGAAGGTGCGGGAAATGACGTCTCCCTATTTTGATGGGTTGGTTTGTATCGTGTTGATTTGATCCGACTAGCATGGTGTCGATTATGGATAGAGAGCACAGTTGGGTGGCATCCTGGCTCCAGAAGAGTGAGCGCTGTTTCTGAAGGATGACGGGTGTAGAGGGACTGATTCCCGCCATATACGCGATCAATGTGACTGGAAGGCTTCCGGATTACGTCCGCGAAGACCTGCAGCAGCGCGGCATGTACATTCCGGAGAACTTTGAGAATTGAATGGTGTTACTATAGTTCTGTTTTCTTGTTCCACACGCATCTTCTCATCTGTTCTTTCCTAGACGATGGAGTTTTCCGCAGTGTAAGGAGAGAGTGGATCCTACTCACGTGCAGAGCCCAGAAGATCTTGGCACCCAAGAGAGTGGATTTGAGCAACGTACACACGAACGAGGCCGTGGCGAATCCCCGTGACAGCGAGCACCGCGACCGTCCGTTTGTCATGACGGTAGCCGAGAACGTTCTTTGTTGGGAGCACATGAAGCCTTACGTCGAGAAGTTCTCCCAGCTTCACCTCTACGACAACATGTTGCTTTTTGACCTGATTCTAATGACTAGGTACTCTCCTTCCTACGATGGGCGTGAGTACTTCAAAAAGAGTGTGGCACATTTCCTGTCCACGAAGGTGTTCAAGGTGCCGGTGACTCCGGATACGATCATTGCCGTTGATGGTTCGGGAGCTGTGATGGATATTATGGGTGCGGCGTTGCTCAATCCCAACGACGCCTTCATCTGTATGCTTGGAGAGGCGTGGTGAGGGGTAGGCATCACTCCGTGCTACAATTCCTTCAACAACAACTTCTCCCTGCGCAACGGAGGTACGCTGATCCGTGCGGACACGACGAAGAACAACTACGTCATTTCCGAGGAGATCTTGGAGAATGCCTTCAAGGAGGCAGAGGCCAAGGGCCAGAAGGTGAAGATGCTGGTGTTCACGAACCCAAACAACCCCACGGGCACGGTGTACTCGGAGGAGGAGATGCGCCTTGTTCTTCGCTTCTGCCGCAAGCACAACATCCATCTCGTACCGATGGGTGGAGTGTGTGACGCCTAGTTCTCTGACGAGATTTACGCCCTGTCGGTGAAGCCCGAGTCGGAAATGGTGATGGTGGGAGCAAGTGGTAATTGGATAGAAGGAGGACGAGAACCGCTACATCTCCTTCGCGAAGATCCTGGAGAACGACCCCAAGAAGGACGACGTGACGATCGTAATGCCATCAGCCGATCGTTCCTCTGTAGCTGTGGGGCTTCAGCAAGGACCTCGGTCTGTCGGGCTTCCGTACGAGCGTGCTGGTGACGTACAACAAGTCTCTCCACACGGTGCTGAACGAGATGATCCACTTCTGCGAGGTGGCGGGAAATACGCAGAGTTTCGCGGCAAACGTGGGCGTTTCATTGGCGAGGTGATGGACAGATGCTGAGCGACGAGCAGTTCATGGAGGAGCACATTGCCCTGCTACAGAAGCGCGTGTGGGAGATGCGCCAGCTGGCGGAGAAGGAGTTCACCCGCATGAAGGTGCCGTATTCCCGCGGTTATGCGGGGTTCTTCTCGTGGCTGAACCTGCGTGAGTACCTAAACGAGGACTCGTACGAGGGCGAGCAGGAGCTGTACCAGTTCATCTACGAGCATGGGAACGTGATCGTTGCGCCGGTGGGTGTTGTTGCATGGATTGAGGCGTAGGGCACCAAGTACAACAGCAACGAGTACGGCTGGTACAGATGGATCTTCACCTGCTACGACGAGGAGGAGATGAAGCTGGCGCTGAAGGGACTGGAGAAGGCGCTGAGGGAGAGAAAGCACAAGAGAAGCCACGCGCAGGTGAACTGGAGTGTTTGTTAACAAAGACGAGTACACGTAATCCTTCTTCAGAGCCGTCTTATCGCTGTACACCACGCGGTGCACACGGCTTTTGCCGCCGTTTCTCTTCTTGCAGCAGCAGACGACAGCCACGATGAGAATAACCACCACCACACCACCTCCAATGCAAATGTACATGAAGTACTTGTCGTGAGGCTTGGGAGTGGGCTTGGGAGTAGGAGGCTGGGTAGGAGGCTGGGTAGGAGGCTGAGTGGGAGGCTGGGTAGGAGGCTGAGTGGGAGGCTGAGTAGGCTTAGGAGTGGGCTTAGGAGTAGGAGGCTGAGTAGGGGGCTGGGTAGGAGGCTGGGTAGGCTTAGGAGTGGGCTTAGGAGTAGGAGGCTGAGTGGGAGGCTGAGTAGGAGGCTGAGTAGGAGGCTGAGTAGGAGGCTGAGTAGGAGTGCTCGAGCAACCAACAGCACTGACATAAGGAAGAGAAATAGGTTCATCCTCAACAGTCACCGTGATGGAGGTGGAGTTGAATCCCAAAGTGGCCGGCGCCGTCTTACCGATTTCCTCCTTCACATCAGCAAAGGCATCATGGCCCTTCTCGTCATAGCAGGTCAGATTCATGATGTTGTACACCTGACCGGGTACAAGGGGAGTCGTGCAGTTGTAAGTAGTGGCAGTCATCTGCGTCGCCTTGAGGTAGACACTATGCGAAAACAAGTTCACAGACTTGGTAATGTCGTTAGCGGCAGAGACGTTGTAGTACATGGTAACGGCAGCAACCTCCGTTTCGGCGCTGCAAGCCTCTCCCATAAACACATCCGTGGTGAGCGCCATCACAGTAGGCAGCTGACCAACGTTTCCATTCATCACGATGCTGATGTCCAGACCTACTCGTGACACGCATGCCCATTGCCTACCCACCATCTCGGAAATCATGCATCCCGAATCGTAAGTACCACACACTACGTACTTAAACAATTTGAACTCACTCACTGTCCGTTTCAGGAGTGTACAGGGCTCCCGCACTCACGGAAGACGCAACCGAAAAATGAACGGCAGGGGGGTAGGATCCCGAAGCCGAAACGATAGAAGCAATACAAAGAACAAGAATAGAGAGAAGCATGATGTGCATCGAAGTATTTGTGGTTTTCGTAAGAGGCGTTTCATCCGACTTTACCGCCGAAAAGACCAAGATTTCCGCTTCATGACACTCACTCGTACTTGTGTTTCGGACTGGAATCCCCACGAGACAAAACACATTCTATTCTATCATACAAGACCACAGGACCAATCCAGTGGACGTAGTGTCATTCCACCACAATCTCTTTCCTAATCCCTGTTTGCTATTGACAGTGATGGCTACTCAGTTCGTTCGAACATTTGACAAGTCTGTATTCAAGAAGACGCTCGATCTCGTCGCCTTGCGCATTCCGAGCAGAGATTGCGAGAAGTTCAGGTAGGAGTTCAGGCAGAAGCGAATGGTAGGGACCACCTCAAGGCGTTTCTACTCCAGAAGCCTCGCATCAAACCGATCACGAAGGATGATTCTGACAACTCCAAGCGTCTCATCATCATGAACGAATCCATCACAGACACGTCCCTGAGCCAACTCCCCGATGCGCTATCTTCTTGGGTAAAGGACCAGAAGGATGTTTCTGTCGTGATGCATCCCGTTGTTTTGGACTATGACTATTTCACAGCTACGGAAGTTTGCGTTTTTCGCCGCCGAGTAATGGATAGGTGCTGACGCGCCTTCTGCCGAAGGGCAGCGAGATTCCGTCCTCCTTCGAGCAGGTCGGCCACCTGATCCACCTGAACATTCGCGAGGACCTTCTCCCTTACAAGTATATCATCGGCCAGGTGCTCCTAGACAAGGTGCCGTCATGTAAGACGGTCGTGAACAAGGTTGGCAAGATCGACACGGTATTCCGGACCTTTGACATGGAGGTCCTTGCGGGAGAGGATAACACCGTTGTCTCGTTGAAGGAGGAGGACTGCATATTCAAATTCGACTACCGCAAGGTGTATTGGAATTCGCGTCTCCAGTTCGAGCACACGCGCCTGGTGAACTCCTTCGCCCCTTCTGACATCATTGCGGATATGTTCTGCGGAATCGGCCCCTTCGTGCTTCCCGCCGCGAAGAAGGGTTGCATTGTGTACGGAAACGATTTGAACCCGGAATGTTACCGCTATCTGAACGAGAATCTGGCGCTGAACAAGGTGAGAGCATGGCGGAGTGGGTAATGCGCAGCTGAAGAAGAATGTGACCACGTACAACATGGACGCTCGCGACTTCATCACCAAGATCGCGAAAGAAGATAAGCCTATTACGCAGATCGTCATGAATCTCCCCGTTTCCGCGGAGCTCTTCTGCGACATTTTCCGCACGTGCTTCTCCGTTCTAGTTGGTGGATCGTATTACTCATAGGAATACTCGCACCCTCTTCCCATGGTGCATTGTTACATGTTCAGCAGCAGTGAGGACCCTCTGAAGGACTCTGTGGAAGTGATATAATCATGAGAATTGTCATCGCTAGAGAATTGAGAGCGTTCTGAAGGCCAAGTTGGATCCCAGCCAGACGAAGACGAAGCTCATCCGCGACGTTGCTCCGAAGAAGATGATGACGTTGGTCTCCTTCAAGCTGACTCCTGATATGATCGACCATCATGGAGATAAGAGGAGGAAAGTAGATGCATCGTCGTCTTCTGTTTGCTATAATAAGGATGGTTGGAGAAGTTGAGGAAAAAGGAAGGCAGAGAGAAAGAAAGAATCCGAACTGCCGGAATTGAACCAGCGACCCTTAGATCTACAGTCTAACGCTCT
>ERZ827156.3102-NODE-3102-length-15587-cov-3.007018_pt1 | contig 15587 bp, 11 predicted proteins | sample MGYA00519919_ERZ827156 | MGnify/ENA primary metagenome ERZ827156 (study PRJEB31778, sample SAMEA3449269) | human gut metagenome | biome: human gut; feature: human-associated habitat; material: faeces | place: United Kingdom | collected 2010/2012 ... | reverse complement strand
TTTTGCGTGCGGCAGTTTTGGGTTTGCTGGGACTTCTCTCGGTCTCAGCGTCGGCGTTTACGCCCGATATGAAGGCGATTGAAGACAAGACCTTGACGGAGCGTTACCCTGAAGGAGCGCTGATGTCGCGCGAAGCGGCGGATCAGCTCCTCGCGGACGTAAAGTCCGCGCGCGCCAAATTAAAGGACGAGGCGGAATACGCCGACCGACGCTGCCAGGAAAATTTCTTCACCAACAGCTGCCGCGAAGACGTGCGTCAGGCAAAGATGCGCCAGGAAGCGCGGCTCTTGACGTTGGAAAGTCAGGCAAAGAAGGTCGTACGTGAAGATAAGGCCCGCATCGAACGCGAAAAGCAGAAAGCGCGCGAAGCCAAAAAAGCGGCCGGCCCCCAGGTGAAGCGATCCGCAAAGAAAGCGGAAACGAAGGCGAAGCCGCAGCCCGTGAGCGACCGGGTCGCCAAGCGTCAGGCCGATCTCGAGAAACGTCGCGCGAAGGCCGCTGCCCGCGTTGCCAAAGAAGCGGAAAACAAGAAAGCGTACGAAGCGAAACTCGTGGAACGTGATCAGCGCGCGGCTCGCCGCGCCAAGGCGAAGGCCGACCGTCAGGCGAAGGAAGCCAAAAAATGAAGCGCCCGATGACGGATCCCTTGGACGAAGGTTTTAATGAGGAACCGACGGACGCATATTTAAAACGCGTCCAAGCGGCGTTTGAGCCGGGAGGCGCTCTGACGGGGGCGACCGAACACTTTGCCCGACGTGAAGGGCAGCTGAAATTTGCCTTGGATGTCGCGCGTTCCATCATGACGCACGGCACGGACATCATTGAGGCTGGAACGGGTACCGGTAAGACCTTTGCCTATTTGACCCCTGCCGTGTTGGCGGGTTGCAAGGTCGTGGTGAGTACCGCGGGTAAACCGCTGCAGGATCAGCTCTTTACGAAGGACTTGCCGGCCGTTCTCGAAGCCCTCGGCACGAATGCCGATATTGCGGTTTTAAAGGGGCGTGCGAACTACGTCTGCAAGTACCGCCTGACAGTGGCGATGAGCGAAGGGCGGCTGCCTTCGCCTGAAGCCGCCAAAGACCTGCGGCGTATTGCGGAATTTGCGCAGATCGATCCCGTCGGGGATCGGGCGGCGTGTCACGGGGTGCCGGAAGATTCTCCGGCGTGGCCCTTTGCCACAAGCAGCGCGGAAAACTGCCTCGGGAATAAGTGCCCGCATTTCACGGAATGCTTCGTGAATCAGGCGCGAAGCCGAGCGAAGAACGCAGACATTGCCGTCGTGAATCATCACCTCTATTTGTCGGCGATGGCCTTGATGGCGGAGGCCGAAGGCGCGGGGGACGACGCGCGGATGCTCCCTAAGGCGGACGTCGTGATTTTTGACGAAGCCCACAAACTCCCCGAAGTCGCGTCTGCATTTTTCGGCAGTGAATTCTCTACCTACGTCGTTAAGAACGCGGTGAAGGAACTGAAAGTCGCGCTGATGGGACGCTACCGCCGGCTCTGCGACGCCAACCACTGGGACACGAAGGCGGACGCCGTCGTCTATCGGCTGATGGACTTCGTGATGCGGCTTTCCGAAATCGGCATGACCGAAGGCATGAATAAGCGGATTGCCGACATCGACCGCATTGAGACGACGGCTGAGATGCTCAATGAAGCGGAAAACGCCGCAGCGGGGTTGTCCGAAGAGCTTACGGACGTGATTGAAGACGATCCGGAAGTGGAAAAAGGGGCGACTCTCTTGGCGGATGCCGCCGTCGCGATGTCTGAGTGGGTGGAGGCGTTGAAGCACCCCAAGGCCGTCATCAAAAACGGTGCCGGCATCCCGGTCGTACGCTGGGTGGAACGCACCCGCACGGAGGCGCGCTTAAACGAAACGCCTCTCTCCTTTGCGGACGATTTTGCGAAACTCAGGGAATCCCAAAGCGACGCCGCGTGGATTTTTACGTCGGCGACGTTGGCGACGGGAAAGGCGGACTTTTCGCATTTCATCAAAGAAATGGGGATGGAGGGGGCTGAAACCCACGTCTACGACAGTCCCTTTGAGTATCCGGAACAAGCGATGCTCTATGTGCCGGGGCGGATGCCGGACGCGCGCACGACGGAGCGGGAAGCCTACATTGATGCGTTAATTGAAGAAAGTTGGCCCGTGATTGACCTCGTGGGCGGACGTACTTTCCTGCTCTGCACGAGCTACCGCGCGATGCAGCAGGCGGCGATGCGGTTGCGGGAGCGGATTGACGCCAACAACCGTTCTTACGAAGTGCTGTTGCAGAACGAAGACAGCCGCACCAAACTCATCGAGCGCTTCCGTACGAGTACCCGCGGGGCGATTTTGGTGGGGAGCATGAGTTTTTGGGAAGGGATCGACATCAAGGGCGAAGCGCTTTCTTTGGTGGTCATCGACAAATTGCCTTTTGCCCCGAAGGATGATCCGGTGTTGGAAGCCAAGGGCGAATGGATTCGTGAGCAGGGCGGAAATCCCTTCTCGGATCATCAGATTCCGTTGGCGGCCATCACGTTAAAGCAGGGTACCGGGCGCCTTATCCGCAGCGAAAAAGACCGCGGTATCCTCATCATCGGGGATAAACGCGTGTTGCCCAACGTGACGCGCTACGCCGCGCAGTTCTTGGGGTCATTGCCGCCTTTTTCGCGGACGCTGAAATTGGAGCGGGTTCTCGATTTCTGGCAACACCCTGAAAGTTGGCAATAGTCCGACGCGAGTCGTTAGAATGCGCCGGGTATAACGGGAGAGGTAGCCGACAACGGATCGGCTGAAAATTATGGACAAAGAAAAAGTAAAAACGATCGGTACGTGGATCTTTAAGATTGCGGCGGCCGGTTTTCTGATTCACCTGATGTGGAAAGTCATCTACACGCAGCATATGTGGCTCAATTCGTAACCGTTCTCTGATAGAATCGCAACTTTCCAAAAATTCGCGAACGGAAGTGTGGCAGAGTGGTTGAATGCACCGGTCTTGAAAACCGGCGACGGCTAACCCCGTTCGTGAGTTCGAATCTCACCGCTTCCGCCAATCATGCGGATTTTGCGAATCTGTTGGAAAGCACAGAAAGTCCGTACAGCCGAAAATGAAGGTTGGCGGGCTTTTTTGTTGTTAGGTTGTCACGTTTGGTTGCAGATCTTAGGGTTTGTACTGAAATTTACCGTATGTCCGCGCCGTCATTCTCGTTGAGAATCATTCGCACTTTCAATGAGCCGTTTCCGAGCTGAGCGGCGCGCGTTTCTCAACTATGAAATTACTGAAATCCGTTAATCCTGCGGCACCGAAAAAATGTGCTGCAACCGCCAATTACACCGTCGGCGAAGAGATCGCCAACGCGGTAACGCACGGTGTGGCAGCACTTCTTTCCATTGCCGGTCTCTGCGTTTTGGTGGCGTTTGCCGCAAGCTACTCGGGTTCGGCCCTCGTTGTAACCGCCGTGGCGATTTTCGGCGCGAGCATGGTGTGCCTTTACACAGCGTCAACGCTTTATCACGCCATTCCCAATATCCGCGCAAAGAAAGTCTTGCAGGTGTTGGATCACGCGATGATCTACATCCTGATTGCGGGCTCCTACACGCCGTTTTGCCTCGTGACGTTAAAAGGTTGGGTAGGCATTACGCTTTGCTGCGCCGTGTGGGCGATCGCGATTGCGGGCGTGTCTTTGCAGAAGATTCTTTTAAAGCGCAGCGACTGGATCAACTGCCTTTTGTACCTCGTTATGGGGTGGCTCGTGGTGCTCGCGATGGATCCCCTCATTTCCGCGCTCCCTGAAGGCGGTCTGTGGCTGCTGGTGTTGGGGGGCGTCGCGTATTCCGTGGGCGTCATTTTCTACATCTGGGAGAAGCTTCCCTATGGGCACGCCGTGTGGCACGTGTTCGTCTTCTTGGGGACGGTACTGCAGTTTTTCTCCGTACTCCTTTATGTGATTCCGGGTGTGTCAGGGACGTAAATGACGAAGATTGATGTTCGTTCGTTTACGTCTGAGGATTTCAGCGTCTTTGCCGACGCCTATGACAAAACCTGGGGGTACGAAATCAGTGACGATCCCGCCGACAGGGTTCGCGAACTGTCCGGGCCCTTTTATCTTGCGGGGAACCTGTTGAAGTCCGACTGGGTGCGGGTGGCGACCGTGGACGGAAAACCGGCGGGGCTTCTCTGCGCTTCGTTTGATGCGGAAGAGTCGGATCCTGCGGTGACTGCGCAGGCACTCGCGTATCACGTGATCATCCAGGCGGCAGACGAAGAGCTCGCTAAAACCGAGAAGGGACGCTCGCTCCTGGATTTTTTAGAAACCCTGCATGAAAATAACGAGAGCAATCTTGCGTTGATGCGTAAGTTCGGGCTGCCGCCGGAGTCGCCGGAACTGGTGTACTTCATTACGCATCCGGACTACCGGCGGCGCGGCGTCGGCAAAGCGCTTTTGACGGCGTTTGATGCGCAATGTGCTCGTCGCAATGTACGGGCGGCTTACCTCTTTACAGACACGCACTGCGCGTGGCAGGCCTACTTGCGGTACGGCTGGCAGAAAATGGTGGAGTCGCCCAAGAACCGCTACGGACTTGAGCAACTCGCGCTCAGAAAAAGCTATTCGCCGGTTTGAGATGTCTTAAAAGGCATTCCGGCGGGCCAGGCGACGAGGTCGTCATCGTCCATTGTTTCCAATGCCGCCGGGCCTTCGGATGCGGTGTTGACGGCGTAATTCAATTTTGCGTACACCGCCGGGATTTCGTGTTCCAGCACCCCCGTCGCCTTGCGGGGATTTTCTTCGAGAAGCTGAATCGCGTAGGCGAGGGCTTCTTCGGCGTCCTTTAAAGTTTCCGTGAGCCATTCGGCGTTGATTGTTTCAGTTTCAGACACGGGTACCTCCTTTTGTCAATGTCCCACGATGCTAGCAGACGGCAGGGCGGGCAGAAATACCGATGACGGGATTTTGGCTTTCTGCTAGATTCGGATTTTCGAATTTTCTTCCTGCGGGTGCACGATGTCTGCTTCGAGTATCGGTGACGTCTTCGTCGTAACGAATTTCGGTGAGAGCCACGGGCCGGCGATCGGCTGCGTGATCGACGGGTGCCCCCCGGGGATGGCGCTGACGGAAGCGGACGTTCAAAAGGAACTTGACCGGCGTAAGCCCGGGCAGAGCCGACACGTGACGCAGCGCCGGGAAGCGGATGCCGTGGAAATCCTCTCCGGTGTCTATGAGGGCCGAACGACGGGAACCCCCATTGCGCTTTTGATCCGCAACACCGATCAGCGGAGTCGTGACTACGGCCCGGTGGCGCATCAGTTTCGCCCTGCGCACGCGGACTGGGGCTATTGGGCGAAATTCGGCCTGAGGGATCCTAGAGGCGGCGGACGGGCTTCGGCGCGCTTGACGGCGCCTACGGTCGCAGCGGGCGCCGTTGCAAAGAAGTGGCTCGCAGAAAACCTCGGGATTTCGATTCGGGCGTGCCTCACGAAACTCGGAACGACGTCCGTGCGCGTGGAAGATTGGACGGAAGTCAACAACAATCCCTTTTTTGCCGCGAACGCCTCGCAGATTCCGGAACTGGAAGCGCAGATGGATGAAGTGCGCAAGACCGGGGACAGCATCGGCGCGGAATTGATCGTCGAAGCGGCGGGCGTGCCCGCGGGGCTCGGCAACCCCGTTTACGGACGGTTGGATGCGAAGTGGGCTTACGCCTTGATGGGCGTCAACGCAGTTAAGGGCGTTGAAATCGGGGACGGTTTTGCCGTGAGCGGCGCAACCGGTACGGCGAACGCCGACTGCATGACGAAGGCGGGCTTTGTGACGAACCACGCGGGCGGCATTTTGGGCGGCATTTCCGACGGAGCAACGTTGACGGCGCACGTGGCGATTAAGCCCACGCCCTCGGTGCGGCTCCCGTTGGCAAGCCTTGATGAAGCCGGAAACGAAGTCGAAGTCGTGACGACGGGGCGCCATGATCCGTGTGTGGGGCTCAGAGCGGCGCCGGTTTTGGAAGCAGTTACTGCTTTGATTTTGATGGATGCTGCGCTCTTGCAGCAGGCGCAATGTGGTAACTTGGGGCGAAAATTCCCATAAGTGTTGCGTTTTGTTCTCAGGGTTAACCCGATAAATTAGGTTGCTTATTGCTCCAATGTTGGGGAGTTTCTAAGTCTGATGGAAGAATGAGGGCGTCTCATAAACAGAGACGGCGGGTGAAAGTGCGGTCTAGTCCCCGCAAAAGCTTTCAACAGCTTTCTGAATTTATTCTGGAGATCTCTCAAATGAAAAAGACTCTTGCTGCAGTCGCCGTTCTCGGCGCCTTTGCCGGTTCTGCGCTCGCTGCTGATGTGACGCTCTACGGCGTGATCGATACGGGCCTCAACTGGACCCAGACGAAGTCCACGGGCTTCTCTGCTACCGACAAGTTCTCTATGGCTTCTGGTCAGGATTCCGGCGCTCGCTGGGGTCTCCGCGGTACGGAAGATCTGGGCAACGGCTACAAGGTTGGCTTCAACCTCGAAAGCAGCTTCACCGGCGACGACGGTGCTTTGGATAAGTCCAAGCGCCTCTTCCATCGTGAAGCGTTGCTCTTTGTTCAGTCTGATTTCGGCGAACTCTCCATGGGCCGCACGGGCGCTCTTGACGCCGGCACTGGCCGCTACAACTTGATGGGGTCTAACGCCACTGCCATGGGCACGGGTATGGACACCGTTGGTAAGTCCACCAAGGTTCTGCTTGGCACGGGCGACCGTATGGACAACACGATCACCTACAAGACCCCGACGTTTGCTGGTGTGACGGTGTACGCTCAGGCTTCTCTTAAGAAGACCAACTACACGGCCAAGGGTGTTGCTGTTGATACCGACGAAGGTTCTTCTGACGCGGATCGCTACTATGCCTTGGGTGCGACGTTTGCCGCTGATGGTTTGAATGCCGGTTTGGTGTTCAGCACCTCCGATTACAGCCGTATTGATGTCAACGAGAATGCTAAGAACGACGACAACGGCTATGTCGTGAGTGGCTTTGTGAACTATGACTTCGGTATGATCAAGCCGATGCTGGCTGCTCAGTACTGGGATAGCGGTTTGGTTAGCGAATGGAAAAAGGCTAACGGTGACGATGTGACCAGCTACTCTTTGTCGAATACGAAGGGCTATGGCGTTGTGGTTGGTGCTACGGCTCCGGTACTCGGTGGTTTGTTGAAGGTGACCGGTGGTTGGAACGACTACGAATCCATCGAACAGACTGTCGATGTTGACGGCAACAACTGGATGTTTGGTGTTGGCTATGAATACAGCCTCTCCAAGCGCACGATGGTCTACACGGCTGCGGCTACACGGAAGAAAAGTTCAAGACTGCTGGCGAAACCTACAAGAACAAGACTTCCGAAGTCATGCTCGGCTTGGTTCACAAGTTCTAATCGGTTAACTGCTTAACACAGTTTCCATAGGACTCGAAAGCCCTCGTTCTTTACGGTTCGGGGGCTTTTTCGTGGGCGTTTTGTTCGTCGTTTTCAGCTGATTTTCAGCGCTGCCACTTCGAAATCCGCGGACACAACGGCGACGCGAATGACCTGAGCGTCCGCATTGAGCGGGTGAAGTTCCACCGCTTGGTTCAGCTCGGTCTCCGCAGCATCAAGCTTCCGCGTAACCGCCTCGGCAGTGTTCTCTTCGGCATTGATCGTCGCAATTCCAACCGCATACGCTGGGGGGATTCCCGCGACCGGCAGCAGGCCAAAGCCGGTCGTTCCAAGTTCGACCCAACGGTAATCGGTGCAGAGGTTGATGAGCGCACGGCCTGCCGTTCGGAGAATGAATTCGTCGGAATACTGACGGGGGGCGTGGTCGAGCTCATTTCTGAGTGGTTCGGTGATGCGTTCGAAGAGCGGACGGATGTCGCCTTTCGTCAGAGCCTGGGCAACCTCTTTGGCCTGTCTGTCGCTGATGATGAAAGAGCTGAAACCCGCAATACGTCTCAGAAAATAGAGGTCAAAACCTTCTGCCATGTATTTGTTGGGAATAACGAGTTCCGACGCGGTTGCTCCGTATGTCAGGAATCCCATGCAGCGGAGCAAATCCAGCCGTTCACTGTCTGAGAGTAGGCTTCGGTTTTCACTTCCGACGGGCGCCGTTGCAGCGGGGGCCGGAAGCGGTATTCCTTGAACCAGGGATGAGACAATCCGGGGAACACTCGCCGTGTCGCCAAGATGGAACATGGCGTCCATGATGTCCTCTTGGGTGCGAATGCTTTGTGGCTTGACGGGGGTAGCTTCGCAGTCACGGCGATACCAATAACAGAGGTAATGAATGCAGGCTTCCGGATTCATTACGAGGGTGTCAGACGAAGGCGAAAAACGGTAGCTGCTGTAGGCGTCCTTCATGCGGTTCACGAGTTCATCGTCAGTCACCGGGAGCGTTTTGTCCGTTATGGTTGTTTGGACGACTTTTTGAAGTTCAGCGGACGTAAAGCCGCATAAATCGGCGAAGGCTTCGTGGTCAGTGATGTCCTGCGCGGAAGGAAAGCCGACAGCAACCGGATACTTCATGAGTCGAGTGACGCCGATGATGAAGGAGCGGGCGACAATTCCTTCAGTTGCCGCTTTTTCTATTGCGGCGTAAAACCTTCTGAGGATTTGTTCTCGTTCGGCATAGGCAGAAAACTCGTCAGGGCCCGTTTCCAGGAGTACATTCGCCGTATGGTCGTACTCATCAATCAGAACCATCAGCCGTTGCGGTAAATGGTCGGCCACGATGCGAAAGAAATCCTGTATCAGAGGAAAAGGATCGGAAACGTCACGTGTCAGAAGCGGTCGAAGCGCTTCAAGCTTGCAGTCGTTATAAAAACGATAGAAGGCATTGACGAGGTTGGCGCAAAAATCACGTTCGAAATGCGTGTTGCTGATGCCGGAAAGGTCGATATGCAGGACGGCGTATTGCCCTTGCGTAGCCGTAGGATGAGCGCCGATGAAAGTACCTGCAAAGTAGCGTTCAAAATGTTCCGCTTTGTTCCGGTCGTAGTAGGTCTCGAGTGTTGAGAGAAGGAGGCTTTTGCCGAAGCGTCGGGGGCGCGTCAGAAGGGCATGCCGAATGCCGAGGTCTTCCAGCGTTTTAATAAAACGCGTCTTGTCGACGTAGAGAAGGTCATTTTCCCGGAGTTTGGGGAACGATGCAATGCTCATCGACAGTTTGGTGCGGGAGTTTCCCATCAGGGCTCCTGAAACTTCAAAGTAGTTCACAGCGTAACGAAAAACGCCGCCCCGAATAGCTTCAAGAGCGGCGTCTTCATCAGCACTTTACGGAATTACCCGCGGCGCGCGCAGCCCGGCGCGTAGATGTCGTCCGGCGTGTAGGTCTTCTGACGCAGCCCCTCCACGATTTCTGCGGCGTTCTTAGCGATGGTGCCGGCGGTGACGCCCGCGGCGCGGTTTTTCACCGCTTCGCCGTGAAGCCACACGGCGGACAAAGTCGCGGAGACAAGGTCGTATTTCTGCGCAAACATGGCGGCGAGCATCCCGGCCAACACGTCGCCGGAACCGGAGGTCGCGAGCATGGCGTTCCCCGTGGGATTGATCCACGTGCGGGAGCTTCTGAGCGAAATAACGGAACCCGCGCCTTTGAGAATCGAGACGCACCCCGTCTGCACGGCAAGTTCGCGGCTCGCGTTGATGCGGTCGGCATTCACCTTTTCAACGGTGGAATGAATGATGGCCGCGGCTTCGCCGGGGTGCGGCGTGATGACGGTGTGCGCCTTGCGGGCGAGTACCGAATCCTGCAGCGCCTGGTCTTCAGCCAGCATGCGAAGCGCATCCGCATCGATGATGAGGGGAACGTTGCAGGCGATGGCGTCCTTAAAGCGCTGTTTGGCCTTTTCCGAAAAGCCCATTCCGCAGCCGACGACGATGGTGTCTGCAAGCGACAAATCAGCCTTGTCGGTGACCATGAGTTCGGGCTGCAGCGGATCAAAGGCAGGGGCCTTGTCGCTCATTACTTCGACAACGACGGAACCCGCGCCCATCTTGAGTGCCGCACGCCCCGCCAAGAACGCGGCGCCGACGGTTCCCGTTCCGCCGCCGATCACGACGACGCGACCGTAGGTACCCTTGTGCGAATTCTTCGCACGCGGTTCCGCGAGGTGCTTAAAGTCGTCCGTGTCAATGAGGGAAATGTTCGTGAGCGGCACGGACACGTCGAGGTTGTCGAGCAATACCGCTCCTGCGGCATCGGCGCCTTCGTTCATGAAGCAGCCGGCTTTGGGAGCGAGAAGATTCACGGTGACGTCTGCTCGGCAGCCGGGGATGTTCCCGACCCAGCGGCCCGTCATCATGTCGATGCCGCTCGGAAGGTCGATGCTTACGTGCAGGGCCTGGCGTTCATTGAACCACAGCACCGCATCCTGCCATTCATTCAAAATCGCGCGCTTTAACCCGGTGCCGAACAGGGCGTCCACGACGACCTGCGCTTTGTCGGCGCTGTAGGGATCGGTCACGGTTTCGCCGCCCGAAGCCATCCACGCGTCATACAGGGACTTTGCGGTTTCGGACACGGGGGCGCCGCCCGTGATCGTCGCGCAGGTGACGCGGTAGCCTTTCGCCTGAAGCGCAAGCGCGGCGGCGTAACCGTCGCCGCCGTTGTTGCCCGGGCCGCAGATCACGACGACGTGCGCAGGCGTCTTCACGCGGTCGGCAATAACGCGTGCCACGGCGTCGCCCGCACGGCGCATCAGTTCGCTTTCGCCCAGAATGCCGGCGTAGCGTTTTTCAAGGGATGTAAGGTCGTCAAGATTAAGAATCTGCTGGCTCATGGGATCAATATTTCCAGTCAAAGAAACGGGCCGATAAGGCCCGTCAATTAAAAGTAGGCGTATTTTAGAACGTGGAGTGTCTTTTGCGGTAGGCGACGGCGTTATTGCAAAAAGGGGATGGCCCTAATGGGTTTCCTGCAGAGGCGGAAAGTTGGCTTGGGTACGGAGCCATCGCTTCAAAAGAGTCAGCGTACTATGGCGGTTATTCTTGTTTCGCCGAGGATGTAAAGATGATAAAGCTCACAGGGACTCTGACCGGCACCGCTCGTCGTCATACACCCGAGACGCTCGCTGCCACGTGGCAGAAAGCATTTCTCGTTTTGCCCGACGGTAGGGGCGGTATTCTGGAAACGACGCCTGATGCCGTGACCGTTGTCGGAAAGTTTCCGACGGTTTTGTTTTGTCACGGCAGTTCCGGGGTGAACGATGCCATTAAGACGTTCGGACGGTGGCTTGCCCGAACGATGAAAGCGGCTTTTGTAGTGCCGGACGCCATGCAGCTGCCGGATCGCTTGATGTATACGTCGCCCATCGCCCGAGAAGACTACGAGATCATTCATGCGCTCCGGGGACAGGAACTTGCCAACGCCGTGAAGGAACTCGCCGCGGCGCCGTGGTTCGACGGACAGTTCGTGATCGCCGGCACGAGCGAAGGCGGCGTGACGGCCGCGCGGTTTGATCGGACGGCGTCAACCGTGAAGGAAGCCGGCCGCATGATTTTCTCCTGGTCTTGCGAAGACAACTATCACGTGGTGCACCATGACGCGAAAATCCCGGACGATTTGCCGGTTTTAAACGTCATGAGCCTCACGGACAAGTTCTTCAGTCCGGCCAACCCCTACCTCGATAATCCGGCGGCAAAGGGCTTTGCCGCAGGCGTTTTGAAAGAGAATACCGTGAGTTCTATCGTTCTCATTCCCGGGGCGCCGCATACGCTCTTAAACCTTCCCCAGACGCAGGGCGCCGTGACGGCCTTTTTGAAGCGTTTGGGCTTTTGACACTGTCGACGCTCAAAGAAAAACCGCGGCCTCGAAATTGGATGTCGCGGTTTTTTTGGTAAGGAACGGACTACTCGCAGGAGAAATCTAGAGTAGCACTGGCGTCCTTGTACTTGCCGCCATCGGAAAGAGTTGTACCTTCCAGACGCAACCCTTTCCCCTGAGCGGTACAGTATGTTTTGGCCTTTTGAATCAGATTCAACCGTACTTCACCTGCGTTGTCTGTCCATTCGCTTGATCCCGTCAGGGTGTAGTGATTGGGGGCAATTTCCAAAATTTCCGACGTGGACGAACACCCTGAAAGTAATCCGAAAACAGCGATGGTCAAAAGGGTACGTTTCATATGACTCTCCTACCCGAACATCAGCGTGACGGACACGAGCATCACGACGTACCCTACCAAGCAGGGGACGATCGTACGACGGATCATCGTGAGAGGATTCACCTTCGCAAAGCCCGCCACAATGATGATGACGCCGGCCACCGGACTCATGGCGCGGAGCATTTCAGAAGCCGTGTGCATCATGAGCATGATGGTGATGCCGTCGGTGTTTAACTGCTGCGCGACATTCGGAATGATGTGCGCAAGACTCGTGAAGGCCGCCACCCCCGAACCCGTGAGCACGGTCACCACGCCGATTACGGCCGAGAGGACGACGCCGGAACCGGTGACGCCGAGCCCCGCATCCTTGGCAAAGTCAATCAGCATCGTGACGATGCCGACGTTCTGCAGCCCCTTCGCGAAGAACGCTGCGACAAAGATCAAGCCCACGGTGCTCGAGAGGATGTTCCCCATGCCCTTAAACATCGCAAAGGAGAGTTCGAAGGACTTGCGGGCGTCGCGCCGCACCACGAGGTCGATCGCAAAGGAGACAATCCAGGCGATGAACATGGCGGTGGCGACGTTGAGGGTCACGGTCTTGTAGACCATCTTGTTGAAGATCAGAAGGAGCACGATCGGAATGATCGGCATCACGGCGTAGATAACGGGGGTCTTCTCAAGCGAGAGACGCTTGTTTTCAAGTTCGCTCAAGTCCGCAACTTCGCCGACGGACTTGCCGGCCAAGCGATCCTTTTTATCAAACCAATACTGCGTCACGACGTGTGCAACCGCCATTGCAAGTATCGTCGGTACCGCCATAGGAAGCTGGTACGAGACGAGGTACTGCATCGGGTCGAGGTGCACGAGTTCCGCGGCCATGCAGGCGACGCCCGAGGCCGGGGCGTAACCGATCGCGAGGACGGAGGCTATGACGGCCGCGGCCGCCAACGACGAACACCCTACGCGGATGATGAGGGGGTAAACCGTCACCACCATCAGCATCGCAAGCCCGGCAGCCGACGTAATGACGAGCCCCAGACAGTGGCCGAAAATAAAGACAGCCGCGAGAATGAGGTAGGGGTTCTTAAGGTGCGAGAGCGGTTTGGCGCATACCGTCACGAAGCGGTCGGAAGCGCCCACGGCCTGCATGTAGGCTGCAAAGCCGCCGGAAATCAAGATGATGAAGCCAACGCCCGCAACCTGGGTACGGGAAATGGCGCGCAGAAGTTCAAAGAGGTCAAAGCCGATGAATCCGGTGGGGGAGGCGTTTTTGGGGAGAAAGTCCGAGACACCGCCCACGACCGCGAGGATGTTGAGAAGGAGGCCGCCCAGAAAGAGCACCATGTTGACTTGGTATTTTTTGATGATGGCCCATCCCGTCAGAATGAGAATGACGACGCCGAGCCAGGGTAGGATGGATTGCATAATTTCGCTCCGTGACAAGAGTCTTCTCATAATAACCAGGCATTCCTCGGAAGCACTACGGTTTTTTGCCGAGGCTCTTGCCGGTGTCGAGGGAGTGGAGTCGGGCGGTGAAACGACATATAAGCAGAAGGGACTAGAAAAAGAACGGGGCGGGGGATTGATTCGTGACTGTTTCCGTAAAAACGGCGGGACGTTCGAAACGGTACTCTCTATAATTAAAAGATTACGTTCGGCGGGGCCGCTTATGTTGCCGCATCAGAGCGCCTCATAAGGCCGGATGACAGGTTTTTCCCTTCCTACTGGTAGTGACGACATGTCCAATACTTCCGTAATTCTGAAGCTCTCCGGGGGCGATGCCCTCTCGGCATTCCGTGCGCAGCGCTTGTTGCCCGTTTTGAGGGCGGCCGCGCCCGGCGTGACGGCGGTTTCCGCCTCGTACGTGCACTTTGTGGCGTCGACGCGCGAACTCACGGCGGACGAAATTCAGCGCCTCGAAGCGCTCCTTGACTACGGCGATCCCGCCAAGGCGGATGCCGAAGGTACCGAATTCCTGACGGTGCCGCGCTTGGGGACGATCAGCCCCTGGGCGAGCAAAGCGACCGACATCGTGCATAACTGCGGTATCGACGCCGTGGAACGCATCGAACGCGGCGTTTCCTACCGCGTCGCGGGCACGATGACGGACGCTGAAAAAACGGCGGTCGCCAAGTGCCTTTTTGACCGCATGACGGAAACGGTTTTGGTCGACGGTACGGACCCCGCGGTACTCTTCACCGATGTCCCGGGTAAGCCTATGGCCGTGGTGGACGTGAAGGCGGGCGGCCGCGCCGCGCTTGAAAAAGCCAACGGCGAAATGGGTTTGGCATTGTCCGAAGATGAAATCGCCTACCTCGTCGAGGCGTTTACGAAGCAGGGCCGCAATCCGACGGACGTCGAACTGATGATGTTCGCGCAGGCCAATTCCGAACACTGCCGCCATAAGATTTTCAATGCGGAATTCACGATCAACGGCGTGAAGCAGGAAAAGACGCTCTTCGGCATGATCCGCGAAACGCACAAGAAAAGCCCGCGCGGCACGATCATCGCTTACAGCGACAACGCCGCCGTCTTCGAAGGGCCCACGGTACCGCGTCTTTACACGCGCCCCACGGCGGAAGATCCCGTGGGTTCCGTTTTCACCGAACGCCTGGAGCCCGTGCATACGGTCTTTAAGGTCGAAACTCACAACCACCCGACGGCGATTTGTCCCTTCCCCGGCGCCTCGACGGGCTCGGGCGGCGAAATCCGCGACGAAGGCGCGACGGGGCGCGGCGCGAAACCCAAGGCCGGTCTCTGCGGCTTTACGGTGTCGGCGCTGCATTTGCCCGATGCCCCTCAGACCTGGGAAAACGATTCGAACACGGTGACGGGCGAAAAGACAGACGCGGTCTACGGCGCGCCTTCCCGCATTGCGACGCCTCTCAGCATCATGACCGAAGGACCGATCGGTGCCGCGGCCTTCAATAACGAATTCGGCCGCCCCAATATCCTCGGTTATTTCCGTGCGTTTGAAGCGCACATCGGTGCAGAACGCTACGGCTACCATAAGCCCATCATGTTGGCGGGCGGCATCGGCAACATCCGTGACGATCAGACCGCGAAACAGACGCTTCCCTCCGGCACTCTCATGATCGTCTTGGGCGGTCCCGGTATGCGCATCGGCTTAGGCGGCGGTGCGGCCAGTTCGATGACGACGGGTTCGAACGCCGAAAGCCTTGACTTTGACTCCGTGCAGCGCGGCAACCCTGAAATGGAACGCCGGGCGCAGGAAGTGATCGACCGCTGCTGGGCGAGCGGCGCCGAGAACCCCATCCTCGCGATTCACGACGTGGGTGCGGGCGGGTTGTCTAACGCCATGCCCGAATTGGCGGATTTGTCCGGCCACGGTGCGCACCTTTCTTTGGCAAAGGTGCCTGTGGAAGAAAAGGGCATGAGCCCCTTGGAAGTCTGGTGCAACGAAAGCCAGGAACGCTACGTGATCGCGATTGCGCCTGAGAAGCTGGCGACGTTTGATGCGTTCTGTAAGCGTG
>ERZ827156.3097-NODE-3097-length-15609-cov-3.991899_pt1 | contig 15609 bp, 18 predicted proteins | sample MGYA00519919_ERZ827156 | MGnify/ENA primary metagenome ERZ827156 (study PRJEB31778, sample SAMEA3449269) | human gut metagenome | biome: human gut; feature: human-associated habitat; material: faeces | place: United Kingdom | collected 2010/2012 ... | reverse complement strand
CGTGATCACGCCCGCCTCTGCCACCACCAGCGGCAGGTACATCTTCATGACCTCCATCTCCGCGTAGGTCTGACCCGGCACGACGTGGTCGCCGCACTGCACCAGGTAGCGCGCCAGCTTCCCCGAGTTGGGGCAGCGCAGAACCGAGGGGTCGTACTCCTGGCTGAACACACATGTGATGCCGTCGACGCTCAGCCGCAGGTCGCCCGCGCGCTCCATCACGTACACCACGTGTGACTGCCCGCGCTGGTTGATCAGGAAGCCACCGTCCGCCAGCTCCCGGATGTGCAGCTGCGTCGACGACTGGTTGACCGCGAGCGTGAGCAGCGTCTCGCCGCTCCAGTAGACGTCCACGGCGTACTTCATGTTCTCGTAGATCAGCTCCTCGTGGTGGGCGGCGCACAGAAGGCTCGGCGCAGGGTACTGTCCGCGCTGCACCGCCTCCACGAACTCTCTCTTCTTCTGCTTGAACGCCACGTACCCCTTGCAGGCGACGGCCATCAGCACCACAAAGCACGCGTCCGGCTTGGCGGTGTGCAGGTTCTGCCGGATCAGCCCGTCCAGCCAGCTGGTGCTGATGGCGTTCTTCACGTACTCCTCGTTCTGGATGAGCTGCAGCAGGTACTCGATGGTGGTGCGGATCTCACCGCGGATACTGAACTCGCGTAGCGCCTGCACCATGTTCTTGCGCGCCGTCTCGCGGTTGCGGCCCCACGAGAAGAGGTGCCCGAACTGGGAGTCCGCGTACTCGTGAACGCGGCCCGACCCGTCCACGCTGAAGTAGCCCCACACGTTGGCGGTGGAGCGGAAGTTCAGCTCGCGGATCGCGCCCGAGGTCGGCTGGAAGCCCGCGTCGGGGTTCTCCGCCGTGATGCGGCAGGCGATCACATAGCCGCGAGGCTGCACGGGCGGCTTCAGGGCGAAGGGGATGGCCGTCACCTCGCGCTCGCTCTCCCCATAGAGGCGGCGGATGTCGGGGATGCAGTAAAGCGGAATGCCCATCGCGATCTGCAACTGTGCCGCGGGGAGGTTCACGCCGGTGATCATCTCCGTCACCGGGTGCTCCACCTGCAGTCTACGTGTCACAGGAAGCGCAGGGCGCCCACCGCGGGTTGAGCTCCAGGAAGCTGTAGGTGCCGTCCTCCATGTACAGGTACTCCACCGTGCCCACGTTGGTGTAGTGGACCAGCTGCGCCAGCCGCACGGCCGCCAGCTGCATCTCCGTCCACACCTCCTCCGACACGACGCTGGGTGGTCCCTCCTCGATGATCTTCTGGTGGCGGCGCTGCACCGAGCAGTCGCGACCGGAGAGCGCAATCGTGTTGCCGTACTCGTCGGCGATGAGCTGCACCTCGAGGTGGCGGCAGCGCTCCGCCAGTCGCATCATGAAGATCGGAGACCCTGGAACCTCGCCCTGCACCGCTCTGAAGGCGTCGGCGATGCCCTCCATGGCTCGCACCACGCGAATGCCCTTCCCGCCGCCGCCTTCGGACGCCTTGATCATGAGTGGAAGGCCCACTCCCTCCGCCGCCTTCTTCGCCTCCTCGGCCGAGCGGATGTTCAGACGCTCGTACGCCCACTCGGGCACAATGACGGCACGGTCCTCCCTCTGCAGGTCCTCCATGCGCATCTGCAGCGAGGAGCCGTTCCACGGCAGCGTGGGGATGTGTGCGCACTGGGCAATGATCGTGGAGTCGATCTTGTCTCCCAGACTCTTCATGGCGGCGCTGTGCGGACCGAGGAAGAGGATGCCCTTCTTGCTCAAGCGCTCCGGAAGCAGCGGGTTTTCGGAAGCATGTCCCCATCCCGCCCACACCGCGTCACACTTGGCACTCTCGGCAATCTCCACGATGCGGGTCACATTTGCGTAGTTGTTGTTGTTAGCCCCGCCAGGCACCTCGTAGTACTGGTCGGCCATTCGTATGTACCTGTGCGTGAGCCGATCACGATGAGTCTACTCCGCATTTGCCGCAAGATCTTCCGGGGTGGCCATAACCACGATTCCGATGATGCGGTCGTTCTCGAATGTCTCGTAGCACCACTTGCGGATGGACCGAATCGCCTTCACCGCGGCGATTCCGTTGTTGGCGATTAACAGTCTGTGGATCGCCCGTTTTCCCCTATGCATCAGTTTCTCTCACTCAGTACAACTGCTTGACACTGACGTATTCTTCCACGGTTGTGAATGGATTTGACCATGTGTCTTCCTTCATCTTCTGCAAAGACGGAAATAGAGGGCTTTGGACGAGAAGACGAATAGAAGATAATGACGGTTGACAGAAGGCGAAGACGATGCAGTCCAACGCCCTGCTCACGTCATCAAATCATCAAACCGCAGTTCTGATTGGCGCACCAATTCTTCCGTTCGGGCATCCAACCAACGCAGAATGAGGATGGACTGCAAAGGAAGGAGAGCTTTGAAGGGAGGAAGGAATGGGCGGAAAAGGAAAACAAGGGAAGGAAGGAGAGAGGAAATGCCCGATTCACACGCACGGCGGAAAGAAACACATACACTTCCCATGTCAAAAGAAACAGCGGAGGAACAAGTAGGAAACAATCACCAAAAGGAGGCTAAAACTGGTAGTATCTCATAACGGCATCACGCATCGCAGCAGGACCCTGTTCCCACGTGCTAGCAGCGCTGCCATTTGCAGGGCTGTTCGGATTGGGCTCTTGCAGAAGAAGGATGATGTTGAACACACGGGCCTCCATAGAAGCGGCGGGAGACCACTTGGAGCTCTGAATGACATCCAAGCAGATGCTGCCATCACTGTACACGTTCGGGTGGTACACCTTGCTCAGCAGTTTGAACTGGGGAATTTCGAACGGATAGCCGTCCTAGCTGTAAGGAAGGAAGGATCTGCATTACAGTGAACTTTACGGACAAACGGAACTGCAGATCGTGGTACGGCGTGCCGTCGGGACCCTTAAAGGTGATCACCCAGTCCTTCAGGTCGTTGTTTACCAATTCCGCCTTAATACCGTAGTCCGAGTGCTGGTTGATTTCCTGCAACTCCTTGGTTAGTCTCTTCACAATCTTGGGGTTCATGGGAAGAAAGGATTCTGAGAAACTGAAAGATGCGAGCGTCCAGTGGAAAACGGGGGGTTGGGGGGCTTTCTCCGTTAAGCCTGTCTTGAATGGATTCCCTTCCTCTTTACCCTCTATACGGAGTTCAGGGTGGAGAGAACTAACCGGCGCGTGATCGACTCCCCATCTTCCTTTTCCCTTCTTCCAAGAGATTCTCTTTGTTCTCCACTGGGTTGTCCCATTTCCGGTGTTCCACTCGAATCTAAGGAATCCCTCGTTCATCTCTGTAACTGCGCGGACACTCCCCCTCTTCCCTTGCACAAGCAATTCTGCAACGAATGAGCGGAACAATCACCTTCATCACGTATTGCCGCCTTCTCCCTCCCTCACGTGCAGAAGTGATAAGAAGCGAATTGTAGCTCCAACGGATTTGATTCTCGAGATGTCGAAGGCCATCCGTTCGCTCTGGTCGTGTTTTTGCTTTTCAACTTGCGTAATGCGTAGTGAATGAGCGAAAGGATGGAGTAGAAGAATCAGAAACCACCGAAATGGAGTTGGAGGACATCTCGAGTGGAACACTGGAAATCGTGCTCTCCTATATGAAATTGAAGCGTGAGTACATAATATTTCCATTCTGTCAATTCCTAGAAAGGGAAACCTTCAAATCACCGATCTTCACATCGACGAAACGAAGATACTCGACGTGATGGCTGCTGCGCTCTTCTTTGACTGTTTTCGTGTTTCCTGGAACAAACGCGAGAGTCTCACAATCGTTCCTTAAAAACGGTGGCTACTCTGCCACTGCTGTTGTTCTCCTTGCATCCGATCGAGATCAGACGCAGACACCAACTCTCCTCGCACATGCGACTGATCTCGCCTTCATTCGCCTCCACGAACTCCTCCACACACGGCTTCTCCTCCTTCAACACCGCCTTCACGCGTTCCACCCTACCCATCACCTTTTCTGTCCAGACTCACAGTCCCAGGCTTCCCTCGCCCTCCTTGGTCTCCGCCACAGCCACTACCCCTCATTTGCCTCTCCTGTTCCCACCTTCAACACTGCGGTTCACTCGGAACAGCACGTTCACCGTGTCCTCGTTCGCCTTCGACAGCGCCACCATCACCAGCTACGCCTCACTCCCCCGCACAGCTCCCACGTTTTGGAACGGAATGCGGTAGCTGATGGCGAACGTGGTGTTGCCGTTCTCGTCGCTGTTGCTGTGGTACAGGTAGCAGCACTTCTGCGCCTCACATCGTTCACCCACACTCACGTCGCTGAGCAGCAGCAGCTCGTTGCGGCTGGCGCTGGCGCTGATCCAGCCGGTGCTGATGTTCACCACGTCGATCGACACGTTCGTGCGCAGCAGCAGCGTCTCCGCCGCGTCGATCAGCTTCCACTGGTACAGCAGCGGCAGGTACGCCGTCGCTCGGTTGCCGCGCGGCTCGCGCAGCAGCGCCACCTGCGACTCCGTGCCGGACTGCGCCAGACTCTGCGAATGAGATCGGCAAGCAAGCCGCACTCGCGTGGTGGAGGACAAGAAGCCCAGGCCGGAGGACAGCAACGAGGAGAGCGAGATGGCTACACGTGACGCGACACAAAGGAGCGAACCGTCCGACTCGCCGGAGAGCAGCTGGATGTTGCGGCTGAGGCCAGCGCTGATGGCGGCGATGCTGTTCAGCAGCGCGCCGACGGTGTTCAGCAGCAGCGACAGCGAGGAGGTGGTAAAGCTGCCGATCACGGACACGACGCCCTCGCCGTTCTGGATCTACGCCTCACCCGCACTATAGGACCGAACGGCGCGGATGGGGTTGCGCAGAATGTCCGCGACGCTGTTGTAGACGGAGATGAGGAGGTTGGCGGGGTTGCCGATCAGGTCCAGCGCGCCGAGGAAGGCGGGCGACTGCAGCAGCACCGAGGGAATGACGCCGTTCACCACGTGGCGGATGTAGTCGTCCACGCGGCCCGTGCACAGCAGCAGCGGCCGCACGCGCAGGCGGAAGGGCGTGCGCTGGAAGGAGACGCTGACGAGGACGGTGGCCTCGATGGAGAGCGTCATGTACACGGGGTGCACGCGGCAGTAGGAGATGTGGTAGAAGGTCGGTGCTGTGATCGCGGACGACACGGCGAGCGCCGGCTGCACGGCGGGGTAGGGGTGCTGGTAGAGGGTCAGCAGCGACAGCAGCGTGGAGGAGGCGCGCAGCATCGCCGTGAGGTAGCGGTCGGTGACGTCGAGCCACAGCGCGGGCACGGCGCAGTCAAGTAGCACCACGGAGCTACGAGTGAGGCGGAGTGTGTGGTCGCACGAGGGCAGGTGCGCGTCGGCCATCTGGTCCACGACGAGGCTCAGGCGAATGGGCGCCTCGGTCTTGCCGGCAGCGTAGGGAATCTGCAGCACGGGCTTCTTGGGCTGCGCGAAGGAGTCCACGTGCACGGCGCCCACCTCCAGGTTCAGCGACCAGAGCGCCTTGATGCGCAGCAGCGGCAGCGTCTTGGAGATCTCCTCTACGCGTCACAGCGCCGCAACGCACCTGCTGAACAGCTCGCAGCCGCCGCGCTGCAGCGTCAGCAGCAGCGAGTCGGTCTTCGCCAGCACCACCTCGGTGTACACGCCGTTCTCCTTCTCGTACAGGCTGACGCACACCGACGGGACGCGCACCACCACCTGCACGTTGAACGTGTCCGTGTAGGCGGAGTGGTACGCGATCTCGCCCGTCCCTGCCGATGACTCAGTAACTCCAGGCGCCGCTGTGAAGGACCGGAGGGCAAACTCGGCGTAGTTGGAGGAGGAGGCGGAGGACAGCGAGGGCAGCACGGAGGACAGCGACGCGAAGGAGGCGTCGCTCAGGCTGTCCGAGTCGGTGGTGGCCGTGGCGACGGGGTTGGCGTACTCCAGCCGGTCGTAGTGGCGCAGCTGCGTGCAGGAGGCCTGCAGCGGCGACAGCACCAGCGAGGGCACGGCGTCGAACACCTCCAGCACGCTCACGCCGTGCAGGCGGTAGCTGTACAGGTAGAGCGTGTGGCGCACGCCATTCAGCGTGACCGGCACGCGCCGCGCCTGCGTCTTCGTCAGCCAGAAGGGCTTGCTCCACGCGCGCGTCTGGTCGGGCGACGACACGGGCTACGCCTCACCTCTCCCGCACAAAGGCACGTCGTAGTGGTTGCTCAGCTGGTTGTAGTCGTAGAAGGTGAACAGCGCCACGCGGTACTCCTTCCGCTTCTCCGGCGCCATCGTCACGCGCTCCGTCTTCTCCACCGCGCTCCAGTACGCGTCCGGCGACCCGGCGCGTACCGCGCTCCCGCGCTTCTCGCGCACGGCGCGACCGAGCACGCACCAGTCGAAGTCCACGGCGCTCTCCGCCGGCAGCACCACGCCCGCCTCGCTGCCCTCGCCTGCCACGCAGAGATTCACCGCCGTGTGGTTGCTCAGCAGCAGCGGCGGCGGCGCCAGCGCAGACAGCAGGATCACGCGGCAGAACTCGTCGTGTGGCTTCTTGCCGTTCGCATTGCCATCTACACCGCCCTGGATCGTACTTTGCAGGAGGAATGGCTATGCATTGAAGTGACATGGCGGAACTACGGCGTGCGAGAGCGTCAGCACCTCGTTCGCGTTCTCCAGCGACACCTCGTCGCTCCAGCGTCGGTTCACTACACATCAGTCCCGCCTGCTGCCCACACCGTCAGTAGCGGCACATACGGAGAAGGTGAAGCGACTCCAGACGGCCTCGATGGACTTGGTGAGGAAGGGCTTCTCCTCCTTGGCCTCCACCACGTAGGAGTAGTTCTGCGTCCGCACGCGCAGCGCGCAGCTCAGCTGGTTGCGCACCACCGCCAGCGGCGACACCACCAGGCAGCGCACGCCCGCCTCCTCCACCGTCGCCAAGACGACCGGCAGGAAGCACTCGTTCTCGCGCCGCGCGCCGTCGTACACGGGCACCAGCAGGCACTCCTCCCTCAGCGGCGCGCCGAACTGCTCCGCCGCCAGGCTCACCGTCATGCTGTTGCTCCACACCGCCGGCGCGTCGCCATACTGCAGCGAGAAGGACAGGAACGCCTGCTGTGCCGGCTGCTCACCAGACGGCTCACCAGACGGCTCACCAGACGGCTCATCAGATGGTTGCACCTCGATGGGCGAGAGGACGGTGGAGGCGCCGAACGCCTTCCCGTCCACGGCGATCTCCAGCAGCTGCGAGGAGTGCGCGGGCAGCAGCGTCTGCGAAGCCACCGCCTGCCGCGTCCGCGCGAGCGCGCTGCAGTTGAGCAGCAGCGGCTGGGCGAGGCGGTTGATGCAGCGCAGCAGCGGACGCACCGTCACCACCTGCACGGCGTAGTGGTTCCCGCGGTGCTGGAAGAGCACTTTGCGCGCCACGGCGTACTTCAGCCGGTCGCCCACGCTCACGGCGTAGCGCTGCTCCTCCTGCTCGCCGATGGGCAGCACGCTCATCTCGCCGGCGCGCTCGCGCAGCCCGCAGACCATCAGCCGGTTGTTCACCTCGTTGTTCAGCATGTAGTTGTAGTCGATCTGCGCCACGTTCTCGCCGCGCCGGCAGCCGATCCGCCCCTCGTTGATGTAGTGCTTGAAGTACAGCTCCTCCGCCGTCTCGTTCACGAACACCATGGACGGCAACAGCTCCACCAGGTTCGCCTTCGCCGCGTCGCTGTACCGGTTCACCAGGTAGCAGTAGTTGAAGTTGTTCTCCGAGTCGATCGGGATGTGGATGCGGCACAGGCGGTAGTCCTGCCCGTAGTACACGTCCGGGATGCGCAGCCAGTTGCCCCAGATCCCCGCGGCCTTGCTGCGCAGGCGGATGTACACGTGGTTCTGGTTCTCCGCGCGGTCCTTGTCGTAGAAGTCGAAGTGGTTCACCATCGCGAACGGGAACGGCGAGTAGTAGATCGGCGCGCCGTTGCGGTCCTCCGGGTGCTCCACGCTGTGCAGGTAGCGCAGCACCGACGTCGTGGCGGGCGTCACCGCGTCGCCCACCCGCGTCTCGTTGCGCAGCTGCACCTCGATGGGCGTGGCCAGCAGCGACAGCACGCGCATCGGCGAGAAGAGCGTCACCGTCGTCTGCAGCAGCGTGTTCTTCACCGAGAGGAACACCGTCTCGTAGCCCTGCTCCGCCGCGTCGCCCGCCCGCGTCTCCAGGTACAGCTTGATGCACTCCTCCTTCTCCAGAGAGAAGGAGTGGATGTTGATGCCTTTCGACCACGCGCCCGCCTCCCGCGCTTCCGAGCCCTCCTTCTGCGCCGAGAGCGCGAAGCGCACGATGGGCGCGTTGTGCTGCAGCGTCGTGGGCAGCTTGTAGCTGTAGGGCACGGCCGCGCTCCTGCGCCTCAGCACCGCGCACCGCTCTTACCTCGGCAAGGAGACCATCTCGTCGGTGAACAGCTGCGACACGAACAGGTCGAAGCAGGTGTTGTTGACGAAGAGGATGCGGTCGCTGCTGCAGCACACCGTGCGCGTGTCGTCCTCCTCCGGCATGCCGCGCCACGCGTAGAGGTAGCTGTCCGCCAGGTGGCTCAGCAGCAGCACGCAGTCCGTGTTGACGATCGTCTCGATGGGCGAGGTCACCACGGAGCAGGATAGGCAGTTCGGCAAGTAGTACGCGTTCGTCGTCATCCGTGTCACTCTACGGCTCACAGCAACGACTTGAATTCACGAGGCGTACACGTCGAACTTCTGCACCAGCGGCATCAGCAGCAGGCTCATGAGGTTGACGGCGTTCAGGTTGATGCTGCCGTACAGCGACAGCTCGTGGCAGTCCAGCGAGCGCCGGTACAGCAGCTTGGGCTTCACCACCGCCAGCTGCAGCGCCTCCACCGGCGCGCCGTGCGCGTGGCAGGACGAGTGGTTGAGGCGGAACAGCAGCATGTTGGAGGTGAAGCTGAACAGCGTGTACTGGTTCATCGCCACCGCGCCGAAGTACTTCAGCGCCACGCGCTTCTGCACCACCGCCGTCACCGCCTTCACCACGCCCGCCAGCCCGCCCAGGTGCGTCATCTCGCCCGGCACGTACCCGCGCAGGTACACGCAGATCTGGTAGCGGTTGCTGTAGGAGTACGGCGGCGTCATCTCGAAGAACTCCGTCTGGCTGGCGTTCTCCAGCACCGTCTCGTGCATCGCCTCGTCCAGCGTCAGCGAGGCGTCCGAGTCCGCCGACGACGCGCTGTCCTCGCCCTCCGCGTAGTAGTGACTGCGCTTGTAGTCGCTGACGAGCGACGCCGCTGTGCCCGCCGCACCTGCTGTGTTGGCACTGTCCACGGCGGAGCGGATGGGCACGCAGACGGACTTGATGCAGTGGAAGGAGCGGTTCATCTCGGACCATGCCAGCAGGTCGAACTCGAAGCTGTCCCCGAACACCGCCGCGATGTCGCCGCCCGCCAGCGTGTTGATCTCCGCGGCGAGCAGCTGCTTCACGCGGATGGAGAACACGCGGATCATCGACGGCAGGCGGAACTGCATCGTCACGTGGTGCAGCGCGGAGGGCTTCTTCGACGCCGAGAAGAAGGAGAAGAAGGAGCTCGCCGGCTGGTTCTTCTCCTCGTGCATGTGCTGGTGCAGCGCCTCCGCCGTCAGCGGGTGCGGCACGCCGCCGCTCACCAGCCGGTAGTAGTCCAGCGTCGGGTAGCTCAGCACCGAGGACTCCACCTCCTCGCTCTCCTTCTGCGACACCGTCGGAGTCACCAGCAGCTGGCCCAGCTCCGGCCAGCCCTCTTGCAGCACCACCTGCAGCGGCTCCAGCGACAGCACCGACGGCAGTGACGACGCCGGCACCTCGTCCTCCTGCAGCGAGAAGCGGAAGCCGCTCTCCGACGAGGGCATGACGTCACTGTCGAGACTGGCCGCAACAGAAGCGTCGCTGGGCGCGGTGGGCCACTGCTCCTGGATGGCGGCGACGCGCTGCGCGAAGGCGTGGTACAGCGTGGAGAGCGACAGGATAAACGCGTCCTCCACCGACAGCACGAAGTCCTGCACGTTCAGCACCACGTGGCGCGTGGCCGACATGTCCACGTTCAGCGTCACGCAGCACTCGTTCAGCACCAGCTTGCGGCCGTCCGACGCCGAGGCGAACAGCACGGGCAGGTAGCGCGCGTCGCTGTCCACGGCGGCGCAGCAGCGCGGCAGCTCCAGGCGGAAGACGGAGGCGGCCTTCATGACGGTGGTGTGGCTGGCGGCGAACAGCAGCGACGTGTTGTGCGGCACGGACAGGCGCGCCTGGACGGACTGCACCGCCAGCGAGAAGCCCGTGTTGTGCGGCGCTTGGCGGGTCGCATCAGATTCCTCCAATTCTCCGGACTCCGTAGAGGCAGGCGACGGCGCGTGGAGAGTTTGGGCGAGCAGCTGACGGACGTGAGCCTGCTGCAGCGGCGCGACGGCCAGCAGGTCCAGCAGCTCCGGCGTGGCGTTCCTAGGCATCAGTCGGCAGGGAAGGACGCACAAAAACAGGTCGCCGAGGACGAGACTGTACCACGCGACGGCGCCCTCTCGCTGCTCGCGCTCCACCCGCAGACACACGCTCGCGTCGGGCAGCGGCTGCACGCCGAGCAGCAGCTGGTCGTCCAGCGAACACCGCACACCGCGCAGCGAGAGTACCTCGTCCTTCTCCTCCTTCTGCGGCAGCAGCTGCACGCGCAACTCCTCCGCCGAGAACCGCAGCGTCCGCACGCGGTCGGACAGCTCGCACGTCACCGCTTCCACCTCCGCGCAGACGCACACGTCCAGCGCGCTCTTCTCCTCGGTCTGCGTGACGCGCGCGGGCAGCTTCTTCGCCAGCTCGCCCACGTCCAGCAGCAGCAGCGCCAGCACGTCCACGTCGCGCACCAGCAGCGCCGCGTCGATCTGCGGCAACAGCAGCTTCACCGTCATCTCGCGGGCGGCGCGGTAGTGCGCCAGCTCCACGTCCAGCTGCGCCGCGAAGTCCGTCAGCAGCAGCCGCTTGCAGTGGTCCGCCACGAACAGCCCCTTCACCACCACGCCGGCGGTCTGCGAGCCCGTGGGGAACTGGTCGTACTGCAGCTGCAGCAGCGAGAGCGTCACGCTGTAGAACTCCTACGGTCCAGTCCGCGTCATTCGCCTACAGCGGGCACGTAGCGGTACTGCAGCGAGGCCTGGCGCACTGTGATCAGCGCCTTCAGGCGATTGGGCTCCTCACCGGAGGGTCTCTCACCGGAAGGTGTTTCGCCAGAAAGCCCCTTAGCGAGAGACACGGGAAGGTGGAAGGCGTTGAGGAAGCAGAGCGTTTCGTCGGCAAGGCGTTTCACCGCCGCCATGTCGACCACCACTTGGCAGTTGGTGACAGCGACGGAGCACTCCGTGGTGGCGAGGAGCGACACGACGGCGCTGAAGGCCTTCTCGTCGCAGCACACCATCTCCAGCGCGTCCTCTCCCTCCCGCGAGAAGGCGAAGGCGTCGCAGTCCAGCTGCAGCTCCGTCGCATCCGCGTAGGCCGCGCTCCTCCGCAGCAGGAGGCAGTAGTCCGTGCGGCCGAGGCGCAGGCCCAGCGTGCAGGCGTCGATCACGTAGGAGAAGCGGAACTGCGAGAAAATGCGCTTCTTGGGCTCTGTCGCTGCGGGCGTGGGGGCCGGCTGCGATGCAGAGGAGCGACGTCGCGTCTTCTCCTTGGCGTCGACGGGCAGCCGGTCGACGCTGCTGCGGAGGAAGATGGACTCGTCCGTGACCACCTCCGACTCCTCGAAGGACTGCTGGAGGAGCGAGAGGTCGTCGCGGATCACGTGGATGGCATCCTTGTAGTACTGGAGAAGGTCCAGCAGGCGCTGCACCTACGCGTCAGAGAAGGCCACGGGAAGCACGTGTGTGGCGTCCAGGTGAACGGCGCAGGCGTCCGTGGAGCAGTGAACGGAGTAGGCGTCGAAGTCCACCGCCATGAGCACGTCCTTCACTTCCACCACGCGCTGCGCCTCGTCCATCACGCGGAAGTCCTTCAGGATCACGTTCAGCTCCTCGCCCTCTCCCTGCGAGTTGATGACGCTCACGCTCGGCGTCACCAGCTGCAGCTCGCGCGTGAACTGGATTGTCACCGGACTCACGCACACATTCACCACCTCCATCGCGCGCACCAGCTCCTTCAAGTCGATGTTGAACGCGATCAGCTCGCCCTGTTGTGTGTCTTCACCTTGTGTGAGTTCTCCTCTCTCAGCGCCGCTCTCTGGAAACTGTTTCTCCTTTGTAGCAGCACTTCCTCGCCCCTTCATCACTCTTCCCCAATAGCCCGACACGTGCGACGCCAACTCCATGATCTCCCGCGCGTTGACCGCAGCGCAGGCGCTGTTCACCGTCCAGTCGTTCCTTCCACCGTTCACGTCAAACACCCACTCGAGGGCGTTGGCGCCCTGATCCAGCACGCCTCCCGAGGGGTAGGCAACCAGCGCCACGTCGTTGTTGGAGCAGAGGAAGGACCGCAGAATGACGCGGCTCTGCGCCGCGCTGCGGCTGGTGATCACGTCGCTCTCCTTCGCAATGCGTGCGGAAATAAAGAAAGAGTGTAGCATGAGGCGGAAGTGGTCATTGCTCTGCTGTCACTCGCACCGCACAAAGCTACCTCGAAGATAGGAAGGGGTGTGGCGCGAACCAACGCGAGCAGCTCGTTCGCTGCGGAAACGGAGGCGTTCACGGCGGCAGGGGTGACGTTCAGCTCCACGTGGTCGATCAGGCCGTTCACGGACAGCTTCTTCTTGGAGTTGAGGCCGTGGACGTTGAAGGAGCCCACGGTGCACACGGGGTTCAGGTCTACGCGTCAGTCGCGCCGCGCATAGCCACTCTGGGCGAAGGAGAAGGAGTCCACGGAGAAGTTGAGCAGCAGCTCGGCGGCGTTGGTGCGGCAGCAGGGGCAGTTGGCGTTGGTGTAGAAGAGGAGGTCGAGGGACTGCAGCGAGGCGTGCAGCGTGTGCGAGCCGCGCGGAGAGAAGGGGTTCGGTTGTGCGGCGGTCGTGGAGAAGGAGGCGTCGAAGTCCGTCACGCCGCAGTGGATCAAAAAGTCCTTGTGTCTTGCCGCCTTGTCCTCCTTCGCAGACTCCGTCGCTCCTTCTTTGTTTTTGCCTTCCTGTGTCTCCTTGTTCTCCTGATGCCCATCAGAATGCTCGTCAGAATGCCCATCAGAATGCCCGTCAGAATGCTCGTCAGAATGCCCATCAGAATGCCCATCAGAATGCCCGTCAGAAGACAGCACACGGTCGATCACCTGCAGAGGCACCACGTGTTGCAACATGGTGTGGAGGATGGGCAGCGTCTGTGCGTCCTTCACCACGTGCAGCCCGTTGCAGAAGAGCTCCACGCACCCCGCAGGGATCAGCTCGTCCTTGTCGGCACGCGAGTCCAGCAGGTAGTCGTGGTACATCGCGGAGTACTGCTTCAGCCGACAGTACAGCCCGTTCTCGCTGTGCAGCGTGCGCAGGTGCTGCGCGAGATTGCGCCCGTAGTCCTTGCCGCCGAACATGCAGATGTGGTTGGCAGTGCCGGGCGGCACGACAGCCTGTGTGAGCGGCGTGGGCGTGTTCCAGAGAAGGAGCGGCTTCCCGCAGAGCAGCAGCGACATCTACGCGTGACGGAGCGAGGGGAGGCGGACCTGGCGCACGGCGCACATCAGATCGGCGGTGTAGAACTGGTTGTCGTAGGTGTTGCAGACCACCTCCACCCCGTGCATGCGGAACTCCACGCAGGGCTTCAGCAGGCTCTTGCTACGCGTCACCTCCGCAGCAGAGCGCAACGGAATGGCGTACTGCGAGGGCTGCGAGGGCTGTGCGGGCTGTGCGGGCTTGGCACGCTCTTTGTCCTCGCCAGCGTAGGGAACGGAGGAGTCGGGCCGCTGGTAGGAGGGCACGAAGCTGCCGGGCATGGAGTAGGTGAAGGAGAGGCTGTTCAGCGTCAGCGACACGCTGTTGATGTTGAACTTGCTCGTCACCGGCTGCGTTCCCTGGTCCAGCGGACTTGATTGGTTTGGCTGCTCTGGCACGACGGCGTCAGCAGCAGGGTCGCTGGCGACGAGGAGGCGGTCGAGCAACTGGAGAAGGGCGTTGAGCTGGAAGGTGTTGACGGAGACGCTGCACTCGTCCTCCACGTGGATGTCGATCATGTTGGAGTAGTAGCTGATGTCGTACAGCGTCTCCGTGTTGTGGATGAAGTACTGAATCGAGTCCTTCTCCGCCTCGCTCTCCGTCACATGCAGGCAGTACTCCTGGATCTCGTTCACCTCCGTCTCCGACAGCAGTCCGAACAGGTCTGTTCGTCACCTCATCGCACCATCCCCACTCCAATACGACGGCTTCAACGCTTCCGCCTCCTCCGTCACTGCGCCCGCGCTGCCCATGTGCTTGGAGAGCAGCGCGTCCACCAGCCCCTCCCACAACGAGAACATGCAGCGGATGTGCACGTTCAGGTTGGAGATGATCGGATCGTAGTACACGCGCACGCGCTCCTCCACCTCCTCACTTGCCGTGCTTGTGCTTGTTGTGCCTGAAGTGACTGGCACAGCCTCGCTACGGGGATGACCCAGAGAAGGCTTGACGTCGGGAGCCTTCATGAAGTCCATGCTGATGGAGAAGCTGCCCACGTTGATGCTCTTGTACACGATGCCCTTCGTTCCCTACGCTTCACGCGCCCTTGAGGAGGGTACGATGGGCTCCTGCCAGTTGTACTGCCACTTGTCCTCCGGGCCGCTGGACATCACCTCGATGTACTAGACGTCATGTGGAGCGCGAGCAGCAACGTTCGTGGTGAGGACACAATGCACATCCTCGTGGTTGTAGCGTACGATGAGGTTGTCGACGCGCACGGAGACGTTCGCCATGATGCGCTTCAGGTAGCGATCGCCCCACATCGTTCTGGACGTTGGCGGAGACGCTTGCTCCGTTGCGCCCTCGCCCTCCGTCTTCCTACGCATCACTGTACTTTGCCACTCCCGTACATATCAACGGTAGTAGTATCATGCTGTAAATTTGCTTCCTCTTCCTAATTCATAACGGTTGCGCGAAATGAAAACCTTGTCCTCAATTTGGATGTCCAAATTCTCAATGTACACGCCGATGGGGAGAGAAAGCAGAGAAGTCCAAGGAATCACGATCCGCAAGCTCCGGGCAAACGCCGACTTCACAGAAACGGGGAGGCGGATTCCCAAATCCTCTTCGATAGAGTTGAAGTTCAGTTCGACGTTCTGCAGATTCAGCTCCTGGCTGATGATGCCCAACGCTAGTCGTGACGCCACAGAGCAGAGCCCACAGTTCACCTCAATACCCACAATGTACTTCGAGAGAGCGGACACCAGCAGCGACGATACGTAATTCCGAACTGGACTCGCGACGTAATTGAATACGTATGACATGAGCTCTGTGTTTGTGGGGATAAAACAAGCTCAATCTTGAAGAACGGTCACTGCCCAAAAAAGGTCCGATTCCGCGTGTTCTTTAACAAAAAGGGGATAATATACCGCTTCATTCTGCTAGCCCACTTAGTCGAGGTTCGCCATGTTGACGTCCTTCTCAGTGTACTTGCCAGTGGCCTTGCGACCCTTGCGTTCAAGGATGTTCTTTCTGTCCTTGTTCAGCTTCAGCTCGGTGATCTCCACCTTGG
>ERZ827156.3095-NODE-3095-length-15618-cov-14.530232_pt1 | contig 15618 bp, 13 predicted proteins | sample MGYA00519919_ERZ827156 | MGnify/ENA primary metagenome ERZ827156 (study PRJEB31778, sample SAMEA3449269) | human gut metagenome | biome: human gut; feature: human-associated habitat; material: faeces | place: United Kingdom | collected 2010/2012 ... | reverse complement strand
TGAAAAAAGGAGAAATAAACATGGCAAAGAAAGAAGAAAGATTTGAAGTTACATTTAGAGACGGAAGTCAGCTTAAGGATGAAGGAGTTCGCCAAATCCTTGTAGATAAGGAGACTGGGGTTAACTATCTTTGTTGGAAATCTGGATATGGAGCGGCTATTACACCTCTTCTGGATTCAGAAGGAAAAGTCATAGTGACAAAGTAAAAATCGCATTTGTTCATTTGTAAAGTAATTGTACAAAATGTCTGCTACGTATTGTAGCAGGCATTGTAAATGGCGGTTTCTTGTTAAAAACTCGAAAATCGTTATAATGAGTTTACCAAATAATAAGGAGGACTCAAAAATGAATTTAGGAGAAAAAATCAAAGAATGCAGAAAGCAGGCAGGTTTTTCACAGGAGCAGCTTGCTGAAAGACTAAATGTATCAAGACAAGCAATTACAAAATGGGAAACTAATAAAGGTATTCCCGATATTGCTAATCTAATAGCGATTAGCGATGAATTTGGATTGAGTTTGGACGAGTTGATTAAGGATGATGTTGTCGTAAAAAAGAAAATAATTACTGATAGTTCAGCTAAAAAGTGGCACATTTTGATGATTGTATACTTGGTGGCTATCGTAGCATATATTGTTTATTTTGTAATCTGCCATAAAATATTGATGATTGGATTTTGGGTTGCTACTCTATTTATGCTGTTCTTTGAATTGAGAATTTTTATTAGAGAGAAAATATACAGACAGCGTAAGGAATAAGCACTGTTTTAGCTATAGTTGTTTCAAGCATTTGGCATGCGAATAAAGATAGCATTAAAGAAAAAGTGTTTGACAATTTCAAGTTTTAGAAACTGAGAAATCGAAGTTTGAGAGGATAAGGGCAATGGAATTTAAGTTGATTTCCATTGCAAGCATAATCGCTTTTTATGGTTGCTATTTTGTGAAAATGTTTCATCAAAAAAAGCAGGGAATACAGACAGACCAAATCGGAAAGAACAAAGTTGGTTTTGTGAAATTCGTGGAAATTACCATGAAGATTGCGGCTATTCTTGTTTTTATAGCGGGGCTTTCCAGTATTTTTTTTGAAACGGAGCATAACCCTGTTTCCGTTCGGATTTTTGGAGCGATACTGAGTGTTGCGGGAACGGCTATATTTATCGTTGCGGTATGGACGATGCGTGACAGTTGGCGAGCAGGAGTGTCCAAAACCGATAAAACGGAGCTTGTGACAAACGGCATTTATCAAATCAGCCGCAATCCCGCCTTTCTGGGATTTGACCTTTTATATATTGGCACACTATTGATGTTTTTTAACTGGATTTTGTGCTTCCTAACGGTATTTGCGGTCATCATGTACCATTTGCAGATTGTCAATGTCGAAGAAGATTTTTTATTTGCCACATTTGGAAATGAGTATCTGCAATATAAGAAGAAAGTTTGTCGCTATATTGGCAGAAAGCGATAACTTCAAGTTTTTGAAACTGAGAAATCGGGATTTATCAGAAAATGAGGAATAGTTGAAATGGAGGCGCTATAATAACATGAAGATTGAAGGGAACCAGAAAGAACTTGATGCAATGGTAGAATTTCATAAGGGAAACCGTGTCGAGGGACTGAGACTGCAAGAAGAATTTGCAGCGGAATTTCGTAAGGAGTATAAAGACAAAGATCACTGTCCTTGCCTGAAAGCCTGTCGTTATCACGGAAACTGTAAGGAATGTGTAGCAATCCACAGAGCGCATCAGGAACATGTTCCTAATTGTATGCGACCATTGATTAATAAAAAATTGAAATTGATGTCAGAATTAACAGAGCATACCTTGGCAAATGAAATAGAAGCTCCACATGAGATTTTAAGAAAATAGGCAAGTCAAATTTTCAGTTTGTAAGGAACAGAAACTTTGAAGTTTATGGAGAGGAGAAGAATATGATTTTTCACTATGCTGGCAAATATAATGGAGATGAGAGTAGTCTTCCATACAAGGAACATCATCCTAATGCAACCCCGTTTAAAGAACCAGAGGATACGAAGAAATTATCATTAATTGCAAATGGGGGATGTATTTTGATAATGGGTATATTAGCAATTCCATTTTTAATACTGGGAATAGAATATATTCCTGATAATGCAATATGGATGATGATAGGTGGAATTTGTGGCGGATTATCTCTGTTGCCACATGAATTGCTGCATGCAATATGTTATAAAAAAGATGTATATATGTATAATGATTTGGCACATGGGTTGATGTTTGTGGTAGGAACAGAGGATATGAGTAAAGGGCGTTTTATTTTTATGTGCTTGTGCCCTAATCTTATACTTGGCATAATTCCCTATATTTTATTTTTGATATTTCCGCAATTTGTTGGATTGGGTTTATTTGGAATTATTTGTATTGGAATGGGGGTTGGGGATTACTTAAATATTTACAATGCAATAAAGCAAATGCCGAAAAATTCTAAAACATATTTATGTGGAATGCACTCATATTGGTACTTGTAGAAATGCCAAAATTCAAGTATAAGTATGGCAATAGACATTTCTGGTGCAGAGGATATTATGTCGACACAGTAGGTAAGAATGCAAAGAAAATTAAAGAGTATGTAAAAAATCAGATGCAGGAAGATCTGGAATATGATCAGATGTCACTGAAGGAATACATCGACCCATTTACGGGTGCTGCCAATGATATTTTTGCGGAAAATGCATGGTATTTTAGAAATGCACTTGTTCGTGCAAACTACACGAACTTGCAGGTGGGTGTTTATGAAACAACAGAGTATCTGGAAGCATTTCTCCGAAATCTGCTTTTGAACGAGAAAAATGAACTTCACAATCGAAATCTTCATATAAGTGGTCTTTTGAATGAAGAAAAAGTGGACATTGAAGAAAAAAAGTGGATATTGAGAGCGGAAAAGTGGACATTCAAGATAAAAAAGTGGATATTGAAAGTGTGCTTACCGAGAAAGTCAGCAATTTTTCGGTAAAGACGACAACTCATATCCGCAGTCTTTTTGAGAAGTTTGGTTTTGATGAAATATTTGGTAGAAGTGCAGTTATGGAACTTCTCAATCTAAAAGGCTCAGGTGCTTCCAAACTTCTATCCAATCTGGTGCAGGCAGAGATTATTGAACCGGTATCAGGTCACGGAAAAGGAAAATACAAGTTTAGAAAGTAATTAGTATCAGGGGATTTGCAGGATAATTGCATGACGTTTCTTATTGCCGACAGAGTAAGCACGTGATAATATTTTTGTATAGTTATAATAGGAACGTGCATAATATAAATTTTGAGGCAAAGGAGAAATTGTATGATTGGAACAATTAAAGGAAAGATATAATGAGACAAGTGAAAGTATTGGAAATGCCGCAGATAACGTACATACTTCGATCGACCTGATTAATGATATGATTAATTCTATCAGATGTGCCGGACAGTGTTAATTCGCTGCAGGTGACTATGCAGAATTTTCAGGTGTAGCATGGCGGTGACGGCAGCCGCGGCAGAGGTAAACAGCATTTTATACAGAAGTAAACAGCATTTGTAATTGACATCCACCATTCCGATACGCTATAATCACTAAGGTTAAAAATCATATAAACTCGTAATACGGACGAGAGTTTCTACCGGCTGCCTTAAACAGTAAGACTATGATTCCCAACAAGGAATCAGTGCATCTGTTTAACGGCAGCCTTTTATGTTACATTCAATGTTATAGTGCTGCATAGCGCTTATTGCTGCGGATTGGAGGAAAAGTTATGAATAAGTATGACGTAATTATTGTGGGAGCAGGCCCGGGAGGAATTTTTTCAGCGTATGAGCTGGTTACGAATGCACCTGACTGCAGGGTTGCCGTATTTGAGGCAGGACATTCGCTTGAGAAGCGCAGATGTCCGATTGACGGTGATAAGATTAAGAAATGTATCGGCTGTAAGAGCTGTTCAATTATGAGCGGATTTGGCGGTGCCGGTGCATTCTCAGACGGAAAGTATAACATCACCAATGCATTTGGCGGAACGCTGTATGAGTACATAGGCAGGCAGAAGGCGCTTGACCTGATGCGCTATGTGGACGGAATTAACATGGAGTATGGCGGAGAGGGAACGAAGCTTTATTCAACTGCGGGGACGGAATTCAAGAAAATATGCATGCAGAATAAGCTGAATCTTCTTGATGCATCAGTGCGCCACCTTGGAACGGATATTAATTATATTGTGCTTGAGAACCTGTATGCATTCCTCAAGGATAAAGTTGATTTCTTCTTTGATACGCCTGTCCACAATATAGAGGTGCTGGGTGACGCAGGTGAAGGATACCGCGTCAATACAGAAGCTGCAGGCTATGAATGTGACAAATGTATCGTTTCGGTAGGGCGAAGCGGAAGCAAGTGGATGGAGAAGGTCTGTGATGAGCTTAATATTCCAACAAAATCCAACCGTGTTGATATAGGTGTGCGTGTTGAGCTGCCGGCGGTTATATTCTCACATCTTACAGACGAGCTGTATGAAAGCAAGATTGTATACAGAACACAGCAGTTTGAGGATAACGTGCGTACTTTCTGCATGAATCCCAAGGGAAGCGTTGTTAATGAAAATACTAACGGAATCATTACAGTCAACGGCCACAGCTATGAGGATAAGGAAAAGCAGACAGAGAATACGAACTTTGCACTGTTAGTAAGCAAGCATTTTTCTGAACCGTTCAAGGACAGCAACGGATATGGAGAGAGTATAGCGCGTCTTAGCAATATGCTTGGCGGTGGCGTAATTGTCCAGAGATTCGGTGATCTTATCCGCGGAAGGCGAAGCAATCCAAAGCGTATCGAGGAAGGCATGGTTGTACCTACTCTTGCAGCAACACCGGGTGACTTAAGCCTTGTCCTTCCGAAGCGTATCCTTGACGGCATCATCGAGATGATATATGCTCTTGATAAGATTGCACCGGGAACGGCTAACGATGATACACTCCTGTATGGAGTTGAAGTCAAGTTCTATAACATGGAAGTGAAACTTGATGAGCATCTTGAGACACTTCATAAGGGACTGTACATTATCGGTGACGGCAGCGGTGTTACACATTCACTGTCACATGCAAGCGCGAGCGGTGTGTATGTTGCGCGCAAGATACTGGGAGAATTATGAAAAGAATCTGCATAGTTGAGGATGACAAGTCAATAAGCGGGGAGCTTAAGGAACTGCTTGATAATTCAGGGTATGAGGCAGTTGCCCTTGAGAATTTTGATAATGCCTGTGAGGGGATACTTGCAGCTGAAGCAGACCTTGTACTTCTCGATATAAATATTCCGCATATTAACGGGGAGCTGCTGCTTAAGCAGCTCCGCACAAGGTCAGAGGTTCCTGTTATTATGGTTACGAGCAGGGATTCGGAAGCTGACGAGGTACTTTCAATGAGCTACGGGGCGGACGATTATGTTACGAAGCCTTATAACCCTACAATTCTTCTCTTAAGGATTAATGCCATATTCAAGAGACTTAGCAGCAGGCATGGCAGCGACGGTACAATTGTATTCCGGGATATGCAGATACTTCCGCAGAAGGGCGTAATCAGATACAATTCAGGCAGTGAGATACTCCTTACGAAAAATGAGATGACGATATTTATGTATCTTTTGTCCAATAAGGACAGGATAGTATCAAGGGACGAGCTGATGACTGAGCTGTGGAACAATCAGGAGTATCTCAACGATAATGCACTGACCGTGAATATAAGCAGGCTCAGGGCGCATTTCAAAGAAGCGGGACTTGAAGACGTTATAGAGACCAGAAAAGGTCAGGGGTATATACTTATAGGGTAGATTATGAGATTCAGGGATTATTTTAAAGACAGGATATATTCATTGGTTATATTGATTGTGCTGCTTGTGCCGGCAGTTCTGCTTATGAGGGCGTACAGGCTTGAGACGCCGGCAATAGTGGCGGTATCAGCTATATTTGTGATATTTTTCATATCAGAGATTCTTATTGATTTTTTCAGAAAGAAGAAGTTCTATGATACGCTGTTGGATAATACCGATAATCTCGACAAAAAATATCTTGTGCCTGAGACGATACCCTCACCGGGCTTCTACGAAGGAAGAATAATAGAGAGCGTACTCCGGGATACAGGCAAATCGATGGCTGACAATGTAAATGTCTACCGGCAGGGGGCGGAGAATTTTAAAGAGTATGTCGAGATGTGGATTCATGAGATTAAGCTTCCGATATCGTCAATGACACTTATACTTCACAACAGCCATGATAAAAATGACCGCATGCTGACACAGGTGCGCAGAATAAATAATCTCATAGAGCAGATTCTTTACTATGTAAGAAGTGAGAATGCGGAGAAGGATTACATCATTGATGAATGCAGCCTCGCAAGAACAGTAGGTGCGGTGGCTGTCCGCAATAAGGATGACATACTTGAGCATAATATAGATTTTCAGGTGTCGGATGTGGATGTCACGGTATACACTGACGCCAAATGGCTTGAATTTATGCTGAACCAGATATTGAGCAACAGCATCAAATATAAGGATGATAATAAGGATACGTCAGTAATACGGATATCGGCAGTACAGGATAAGAAGAGCATTGAACTTAGGATATATGATAACGGCATAGGCATAAGCGGATCTGACATTCCGAGAGTATTCGACAAATCATTTACCGGGGAGAACGGAAGAAGATATTCCAAGGCAACAGGAATGGGACTTTATATCGTCAAAAAAATGTGTGATAAGATGGGACATGATATATACATAGAATCGGCAATTGGCGAATATACGGAAGTGAAGATGACGTTTTATAAAAATGACTTTTACAATGTTACAAAAATGTAATATTCCGTAATGTTGAACGAACGACATAAGATTAGTGATGTGATAAAACATAATTAATCTTAACGAAAGGAATCATAATTATGGAAAGGATACTTAGAATTGATAACATTGAAAAGTATTACGGAAACAGATCAAGCCTCACCAAAGCGATTGATAATATATCCTTTGAGGTTGATAAGGGCGAGTTTGTTGCGATTATGGGAGCCAGCGGCTCAGGTAAGACAACGCTTCTCAACTGCATATCAACGATTGACAGGGTTACATCAGGAAGGGTATATGTAGGCGGACAGGATATTACGGAGCTTAAGGGGAATAAGCTCAACCGGTTCAGAAGAGAGCAGCTTGGCTTTATCTTTCAGGACTTCAATCTGCTGGATACACTTACTGCATTTGAAAATATTGCGCTGGCGCTTTCAATACAGGGAGTCCATGCTAAGGAGATACAAAAGAGGGTATCACAGCTTGCGTGTGAGCTTGGTATTAGTGATGTGCTTGACAAATACCCATATCAGATGTCAGGGGGACAGAAACAGAGAGTTGCAAGTGCGAGGGCAATAATAACCAATCCAAAGCTGATCCTGGCAGATGAGCCGACAGGTGCTCTTGATTCGAAGGCATCAAGAATGCTGCTTGAGAGCTTCAATTATCTCAATCATGAGCTTGAGGCAACGATACTCATGGTAACACATGATGCATTCACGGCAAGCTATGCGGACAGGGTAATATTTATAAAAGACGGAAAGATATTCAACGAGATTCTCAAATGCGGCAGTACGCGCAAGGAGTTCTTTGATAAGATTATTGATGTTGTAACACTGTTAGGAGGCGATCTTAACAATGCTGTTTAAAATTTCAATAAAAAATATCCGAAAGAGCTTTAAGGATTATGCGATATATTTCTTTACGCTTATTCTCGGCGTTGCGGTGTTCTATGTATTTAATGCGATTGACAGCCAGACGGTAATGCTTAAGGTCAATTCATCCGTGTATGAGATTATAAAACTGATGACAGATATTCTTTCAGGCGTAAGCGTATTTGTATCATTTATATTGGGATTCCTTATTATATATGCAAGCAGATTTCTTATAAAGAGGCGTAATAAGGAATTTGGAATATATATGATACTAGGCATGGGAAAAAGAAAGATATCACTTATTCTTTTCATTGAGACAATGCTTATTGGAGTTATCTCGCTTGCGGTCGGAATAGTTCTCGGAACAGTGGCATCGCAGTTTATGAGCGTTATAGTTGCGAACATGTTTGACGCTGATATGACGGGCTTCAGGTTTATATTTTCATCAGAAGCATGTGTGAAAACGATTGTATATTTTGCAATCATGTATGTGCTTGTAATGCTGTTTAATACATTTAGCATAAGTAAATGCAGGCTTATAGATCTTCTGAATGCAGGAAAGAAGAATGAAAAGATTACAATGAAAAATCCTCTTATCTGCACATTTGTTTTTGTGATTGCGGTGGGCCTGCTGTCTTACGCGTACTGGCTGGTTACGGCAGGAGCATTTAAGCTTAATGTGATGGATAAGCTGTGGCTTCCGGTCGGGCTTGGCTGCGTGGCAACATTTCTTATATTCTGGTCTGTTTCAGGACTTTTAATAAGAATATTTACAAGCATTAAGAGCGTTTATTACAGAGGCGTGAACAGTTTTGTGCTCAGGCAGTTTGGAAGCAAAATTAATACAATGGTATTCTCGACAACAGTAATATGTCTGATGCTTTTTATAACGATAAGCGTACTTGCCGGCGCATTGTCAATGAAGGATTCACTTAAGAAAAGCCTTAGTGAATGCGCACCGGTTGATATGCAGGTAAGGCTGAAGTATTCAGATGAAGCTGATGTGTCAGACGCTGACAGGATATGCAGACTTCTTACAGATAACGGCTTTGATACAGACACATATCTTAAGGATATCACGGCATATAATATGTACAGGACAGGCCTGACGGCAGCAGATACACTTGGGGAATATGCGGATATTCTTATAAGTACAAATCCGCTTGTGGATTTATCAGGGCAGGAGTTATTCATGAAGCTCAGCGATTATAACAAAGTTGCGGGCTTATACGGATTACAGCAGCACAGTCTTAATGAGGACGAGTATATTGTGATTGCCAATTATAAATATATGGTAGATATAAGAAATGCTGCACTTAAGAACGGTCAGACGATAGCCGTCGGTGAAAAGACCTACAGACCGCGTTATTCGGAATGTATGGATGGCTTTGTCACGATTTCGGCACAGCGTATCAATGACGGAATATTTGTCCTGCCTGACGATGCATTTGATGACAGCAGGCTGTATATCACAGGAATCAGTGCCAATTATAAGAGCGGTGATAAAGCATGGAAGAACAGCGCCGACAATAAGCTGGTTGATACGGTTATGCTGATTAATAAGAAGAATTCACAATCTATGGATTCTGATGATTCCGAAACTTCAGGAAGCGTTGGCAGCCTTGTTAACTGTGAGACAAAGGGCGGAATAGCACAGAATGGTGTAGGGCTTGGAGCACTTGTAACATTCATAGCACTTTATCTTGGAATTATCTTTCTGATAAGCAGTGCTGCGATTCTTGCACTTAAGGAATTGTCTGACAGTGCGGACAATAAGGAAAGATACGGAATGCTCAGGAAAATCGGTGTTGATGAGAGAATGATAGATATGGCACTTTTAAGGCAGATAGGAATATTCTTTGCGTTTCCGCTTCTGCTGGCAGTCATCCACTCAATATTCGGTTTGAAATTTGTCAACCTGATACTATCAACAATGGGAATGAGCTCTATGATGGCATCGGTTGGCACGACGGCAGTATTTCTTGTACTGATATATGGAGGATATTTTGTGCTGACTTATATATGCAGCAGGGAAATTATAAAAAACGGATAACATGTAAGAAGTGGTCGCGAAAGCGGCCGCTTTTTTATGGGGGAATAATTTGAAAAAATTGTCTTAATGAGAATGTAAAGATAAATTATTAAGGGTAAATTTCCACAATATTCGGTTGAAAAACGCAGAACAAACGCAACAATTCGGTTGAAAAACGCAGCTAAAATACAATTATTTGGTTGAAAAACGCAGATTTTGCATAGGCTGTATAAAGAAAAGGTGGTATTCTAAAAACATAGGACTGCCCGCGTGCAATACAGTCACTTAAGTATTTCTGCGAGAATATGCCAAAGCTGCATATTATAGCGGCAGGTTCTCTGTTGGGTGTTGCGCTTAGACAAGAGGGAGTATCGTTTCCCGTAGGCAAGGTTGATCGTATAGATATGTATCCGATGAGCTTTGAGGAATTGGTAAATGCAGATGGCGGCGGTAAATATATCGATGGGGTATGTAAACTCCGGTGTGAGCGTGAAATACCGGAATTATATACTGTACCATTGGAAAAATATCTGAAGAATTATTACATTGTTGGTGGAATGCCTGAGGCTGTGCAGGTTTGGGTTGATACTCATGATTACAGTGCGGTGGAAGAGGTTCAGGATAGGATATTAAGAGATTATGCAGATGATTTTGGCAAGCACACGAATGCAGACACGGCTAATAAAGTAAGGCTTATATGGAATGCTATTCCGTCACAGATAGCGCGTGATAACAATAAGTTTATATTTTCACATGTAAAGCAGGGGGCGAGAGCTAAAGATCTTGAGAATGCGTTGGAGTGGCTTGTCAGCGCAGGCATCGCGTATAAACTTAATATGGTGCCTAATCCGGAACTGCCATTGGCAGGAATGGCAGACAGCACATATTTTAAAGTATACATGTCGGATGTAGGGCTTCTTAGAAGAAAGTCCAATGTTAATTATAGAACGATTATTGATGGAGATGTGTCATATATTCACTTTAAGGGGGCATTGACGGAAAATTATATAATGACACAGCTCAAATATATGGGGATAGAGAGTTATTTTTGGAGAACAAAAGCTGATGCGGAGGTGGATTTTATTACTGATTATGAAGGAATCCTTCTCCCAATTGAAGTGAAATCAGCAGATAATACAAAGGCAAAAAGCCTGCATATATTCTGCAAAAGGTATAATCCAAGGATGGCAGTCAGAACATCTTTAAAGAATGTCGGAGATAATATTGACGGAGATACACATGTGTGGAGCATTCCGTTATATACAATATTCCGACTTAAGGAATATGTTGCACATGAGATGGGGTGGGAATAAAGTACCTGCCCATCGTTTGCTCTGCCATCCGACAAATTGTGTTGATTTTGCAATGTGGCTGTTATATAATGTTTATGTTCGTTTTCAGACTGCATTTACAGCGGAATGATTTTATAAACAAATCAATATAAGAAAAGGATGGAATACTCATGGGAAAGTGTGAATTACTCTATGAAGGTAAAGTAAGGGAAGTATATGATTGTGAGGATAAGCTTGTTATGGTTGCTACAGACCGTATATCAGCATTTGACCACATTCTTAAGAATAAGGTTACAGATAAGGGTGCAATCCTTACACAGATGTCCAGATTCTGGTTTGATTATACAAAGGATGTTGTTGCAAACCATATGGTATCTGTGGATGTTAATGACATGCCAGAGTTTTTCCACAAGGATGAATATATCGGAAGAAGTATGCTTTGCAAGAAGCTTACAATGCTTCCAATAGAGTGTATCGTAAGAGGTTACATAACGGGAAGTGGCTGGGCAAGCTATAAGGAGAACGGAACAGTATGCGGAATCAAGCTTCCGGAAGGACTTAAGGAGTCAGAGAAGCTCCCTGAGCCAATCTATACACCAAGTACGAAGGCTGAGATTGGTGACCATGATGAGAATATCTCATTTGAGAAGAGTATAGAGGTACTTGAGAAGAAGTTCCCTGGTAAGGGTCTTGAGTACGCAACCAAGATTAAGGATGCAACAATTACACTTTACAAGAAGTGTGCAGAGTATGCATTAAGCAAGGGTATCATCATTGCAGATACTAAGTTCGAGTTTGGTCTTGATGAGAATGGTGAGGTTGTAATCGGTGATGAGATGCTCACACCTGACAGCTCAAGATTCTGGCCGCTTGAAGGCTATGAGCCGGGCAAGGGACAGCCTTCATATGACAAGCAGTTTGTAAGAGACTGGCTTAAGGCTAATCCGGACAGTGATTACCTTCTTCCTGATGATGTTATTGATAAGACAGTTGAGAAGTATAAGGAAGCATATAAGCTCCTTACAGGCAAGGATTTTTCACGCAGATAATTGCATTGATAATTACCGCTTTTTAACAGTCTTTAAGGGAATGGAGAATTATGAATCAGATTGATATTAACGACAGCTACTATGCTGAGGATGAGCTTCATGAGGAGTGCGGAGTATTCGGTGCATATGATTTTGATGGAGAAGACGTTGCATCTACAATATACTATGGTCTTTTTGCATTACAGCACAGAGGACAGGAAAGCTGCGGTATTGCCGTAAGTGATACCAATGGTCCTAAGGGCAAGGTAATGTCTTACAAAGATATGGGTCTTGTAAATGAAGTATTTAATCCGGAAAATCTTGAAAAATTAAAAGGAAATATCGGTGTCGGACATGTGCGTTATTCGACAGCTGGCAGCAGTGTCCGTGAGAATGCACAGCCTCTTGTTCTTAATTATGTCAAGGGAACACTCGGTATGGCACATAATGGTAATCTTCTTAATGCAGTAGAGCTGCGTGAAGAATTGTCATATACAGGTGCTATTTTTCAGACAACTATTGATTCAGAAGTAATTGCATATCTTATTGCGAGAGAAAGACTCAAAGTAGGAACTGTCGAAGAGGCAGTTAAAAATGCAATGTTAAAGATAAAAGGTGCTTATTCGCTTGTAGTAATGAGTCCGAGAAAGCTTATCGGTGCAAGAGACCCGTTTGGATTTAAGCCGCTTTGCATTGGCAAGAGAGATAATACATATTTCTTATCATCAGAGACCTGTGCATTAGATACAGTCGGTGCGGAATTTGTAAGAGATGTACTTCCGGGTGAAGTTGTAACAATTACAAGCAAAGGAATTGAATCTGATACATCACTTTGTCAGAAAAATACCGCAAGATGTATATTTGAATATATTTATTTTGCAAGACCTGATAGTAAGATTGATGGAATGGGTGTATATGAATCAAGAATTAACGCAGGACGTATTCTTGCAAAAACTCATCCTGTAGATGCAGATTTGGTTGTGGGTGTTCCTGAATCGGGAAATCCTGCGGCACTTGGATTTTCACTTGAATCAGGTATTCCTTACGGAAATGCATTTATAAAAAATAACTATGTCGGAAGAACTTTCATCAAGCCGAAACAGGCACAGAGAGAATCAAGCGTAAAAGTTAAGCTTAACGTATTAAAAGAAGCAGTTGCCGGAAAGAGAGTTGTTATGATTGATGACTCAATCGTAAGAGGTACAACAAGTGCAAGAATTGTAAGCCTTCTTAAAAATTCCGGAGCAAAGGAAGTTCATGTGCGTATAAGTTCACCGCCGTTTAAACATCCTTGTTATTTCGGTACGGATATTCCGTCAGAAGACCAGCTTATCGCTACAGGAAAGACAGTAGATGAAATCTGTAAAATAATAGGAGCAGATTCGCTCGGTTATCTTGAAGTTGATAGATTAAGCGAGATGATTTGTGGAGGAACGGGATTCTGTGATGCCTGCTTTACAGGTAATTATCCGATGGATCCGCCTACACGGGACATTCGTGGAGAGATGGGCTGATTAAAATTAAAAATCAATTTTAGTGTATACATAAAACCGTCAGAATCCGTGCAATAACGGCTCTGGCGGTTTTTGCTTTTTATTAATTAATTATTTTTTACATATTATTTTTCAAAGGCTGCAATCTTTTTGAGATTGTCAGGAATTGCAATATGCTGCGGACAGTTCTTTTCGCAGAGGTGGCAGTTCAGACAGTCGGAAGATTTTCCACGGTTATAAATTATGCGGTTGTGGTACATGTTTGAAAAATTATTGTTAATTTTATAGTTGTTGTAAAGACCAAAAAGCTGTGGTATAGGTATGTTTTTCGGACAGACTTCCATACAGTAGCCACATGATGTACAAGGAATTTCAACAGATTTTTCAATTATTTTAATAACTTTTTCAAGAATTTCTTTTTCATCTTCATTAAGCGGTGTGAGATTATCAAAAACAGAAGTGTTATCAAGTACCTGTTCCATTGTATTCATGCCGCTTAAAACCATAAAAACATTATCAAGTGAAGCCGCAAACCGGAGAGCATATGATGCAGGTGAAGCATCTGGATTGAATTCTCTTAACAAATCAGCAGCTTCTTTTGGAAGATTTGCAAGAGTACCCCCCTTTACAGGCTCCATTACAATAATAGGTTTGCCGTATCTTACGACAGTTTCGTAGCACAGACGAGATTGTATTATTTTGTTATTCCAGTCAAAATAATTAATCTGAAGCTGTACAAAATCGACATCAGGGTGTTCTGTAAGGATTCTGTCAAGAGTTTCAGCATCATCGTGAAATGAAAATCCAAATTTTCTGATTTTTCCTTCTTTTTTCATCTCTTCGGCAAATTCAAATCCGCCGAATTCAGTGGCCTTTGCATATCTGTCTTTTCCCATGTTGTGCATAAGATAATAGTCAAAATATTCGGCACCGGTTCTTTCAAGCTGTCTGTTAAAGTACATAGGATATTCATCACCGGATTTTACAAGAATGGTAGGCATCTTGTCTGCAAGTATGTAATCTTTGCGGTCATACCTTTCGGTCAGGGCTTTTTTAATTGCCCCTTCAGATTTTTCATCATGATAAGTATATGCTGTATCAAAATAATTAAATCCTTTTTCAATAAATTTATCTGCAAGCTGATTAAAATAATTCTGGTCAATGCTTGTCTTATCTTCTGGATTAATAAGAGGGAGTCTCATAGTTCCGAAACCTAATTTTTTCATAAATACTCCATTCTGCCACAATAGATATTTTTTTTGGCATATTATATTTGTGGATGTATGTATCTGCGGGCAGATTGCATACGTTATTATATAAAATTATATATGATAAAGAACGGATTTTAAAGTTAAACAGTGAATTAATTTATTAAAATTAAAGAAAAAACAGGAAAAAAACGGGAAGATTTGCTATAATAATGAAAAATTGAATGTGACCGGAGTGCAGAAAATGATAATTTTGGCAATGGCAATTTACTGCGAGGCAAAACCGCTGATTGAGAAATACAGATTAAAAAAAGATGAGTCATATATGCCGTTTACAGTATTTGCAAATGAAGAAAAAGAAATATTGTTAATTATTACAGGGACAGGTAATGCTGCTGCTGCGTCATCGGTAGCGGGTGTATGTGCAAAGCTTGATTTGAAAGCAGACAAAAATTTTCTTGTAAATATCGGAACTTGTGCATCAGCACTGGCTTCGGATGAAATATACATATGCAGCAAAATTACGGATGAATCATCAGAACGTACATTTTATCCGGATATGATATATAAAAATCCTTTTAAAGAAGCGGAAATTATAACATCTGCCGTTCTTTTTGAAAATAAAAACGACAAAAATCCGCAGAATACATCAGATACAGTATTATACGATATGGAAGCAGCATTTGTATGGCAGGCAGGTGCGTACTTTTTTGCACCGCATGAGATGAGTTTTGTAAAAATTCTCTCTGATAATGGTGATATAGAGGGGATAACGCCGGATTATATAACTGCACTTGTGGAAAATCATATTAATATTATTGATGAATATATAAACAGGCTTCGTGATATTCTGGATGATATTTCATGTGCCG